>ERZ1292630.33-Hain-H41-02um-R3-33-length-170954-cov-194_pt1 | contig 170954 bp, 173 predicted proteins | sample MGYA00564408_ERZ1292630 | MGnify/ENA primary metagenome ERZ1292630 (study PRJEB36523, sample SAMEA6512641) | groundwater metagenome | collected 2019-01-08 | study: AquaDiva: Metagenomics assemblies of 32 groundwater samples
ATTTCCATGTACGCAGTATCTCATAAAATGGCCATTAGTGTTAACAGGCCCTAGAGAAGTTGATTCCTTCTTCAACCCCGGCCAGCCCGTGCGAGCTGCGCGGTAGTTCGATTCATTTTCACGCCTTTTCTATTGTTAAAAGTCCCTCATGACTCAGATGGGTCATGAGGGCGAACAGATCATCGGCAATCCGCTCCGGCGGAGCGTCGAACCGCCCGCACAGGGCGACGTGGATGGCCTGAAGGGACTGTGTTCCCGTGCAGGTCTCCCAGATCGCGCTGCCAACCCGATTCAAAGTGTAGTAGCGGCCTGTGCTCAAACTGAGTAACACAGTCTCGCCATCGAGCGTCGTTCCCTGGACATCCGGATTGGGGCGCGGCACCGCCGACATGAGGTCCTGACGGGTATCCTGTCTGCCCCGTTCAACCTGCTGCTGTTCCCCTTCCGACAGTACGGCACGAGCCGCTTCGACCAGTTGTGCGGTCGTCGCGTTACCCGCCGGCGAAACTTGTCCGGGATCGGACTCCACGGTCATATCCGGCCTCAAATCAGCGGTAATAAACGGCTGTCTCCCCATGATGACGCTCCCTTCGTTGTGACTCGACATTTCCACCTGCATTACGCCCGTCCGGCACAAAGCAAATCGGCCAAGGCATCGCCGATCCGTTGACCCGTATAGTTCTCGAAAAAGGTAAACCCCGGGCTGGTATTGACTTCGAAGCAGTAATAGGCGCCATCCGGTGTCCGACGTAGATCGATCCCGCTCAGGCTCAATCCCAGTCCTTTGGCAAGATTGAGACAACGGGTCTGTAAGCCTGGCTCCAATTCGACCGCCCGCATCGTGCGTTGTTTGTTTTCTCGCTCGGCATACCGGTAATCCGCCCCATCCGACAGCACCTCGGTCGCAAACAGGCGGCCCCCCACCGTGTGGATACGCAGGTCCGTACCGGGAATCGTTTCTTGAAGTTGCACCGGGCAGTACCGGATCTGCTCTAAGCGGGGGAAATCCTCTAGTCTGAGCGGCTTCACGATCGACCGCTCCGCACTGATCGACTTGTAGATCACCCGTCCCTGGCAGTCATCGTAGAACCGCCTGGCTTCTTCCGGGACCATCGTGATCAGCGTCTTCGGAACCTGGAAGCCGTATTGCGCAATCAACCGTTGCTGATAAGGCTTGGACATATTCGTATGCGACGCTTGGCGTCGATTAACCACCAATACCGGCAGACTCTCGGCAAATTCCCAGAGCGCTGTCACGATCATCCGCTCGCGAGGAATCGATGCCACATGGCTGCCCAACGACCGGAGATACACAGAATCGATATCGGACAGAAGGATGGTGCGGTTGCCGATGCGAAGGCGATCGGCCATCGCACCCCGCTCAGTTGACCACGTGATATCCCAGCTATCCCCTTCCGACTCCGGATGGACGAGCATGAGGTCAGCGTTGCGGGCTGCGAGTCTCGCACAGACGTTCGCGAGCACTGGGTCGGCCATCGGGCCCATTAGGAGAATCATGACGCGATAGACTCCTCATTTTGGAAAGATATTCGACCAGGCGGCACACTATCTGCGGTTGAACCTCTTGCGGACAACACCAGAATCCTGGAGCGCTGCTCACGTCGAGGCAATAGATTGGCCCTTCAGGGGTCACAATGAACTGGCATTCGGCAAACGTGAGTCCCAAATCACCCACAAGACCGAGACAGCGTTTTGACAGTACCGACGGCATCTCTATCCGCTGCGTCACGTCCTCACTTGGCTGCAGGACTGTCGCGACGACCTCTTCCCCGACGACATACACAGTCACCCGCTGCCCGTGCGGGATGGCTTGAATTGAGACCGCCTGTTGCTCCATGACTCGACGGATCTGCTCGACCCCATCGTGCGAATACAGGAACTGACCCGGCTCAATTGACCCGAGAGGCTTGAGATAAGCCGACTCGCCCCAGGCCCTGAATTGCTGCAGGGCATCGGCTTGGCTTGATGTACAGCGGGATGCCGGAAAGAGAAACCCATGATCCCGCACGAGCATCGCCAGCAGCGGGCTTCCCGAAAGGAGCGTGGGCCTGCCGCCGGGCATTGGTCGGTTGACCACGGGACAGGGCATGGCATTCAGGAAGGCCAGCCAGGCCGCGGTGGCCTCCTTCGTCACATATTGGGCATCAGCGCCCGATAGCCCCTCAAGATCCAAACGGAGTGGAAAAGAGAGACGAGCAAACATTCCGGTCAGGTCATTGAGGGGAATCGTCCGGCCGTCGATGTCCAATGACCCAGGAATGACCGCTTCCCCAGCCACGACTGGCCAATTGAGCAGAATCTTATCCAGAAGGCGTAAGGGTTCAACCCACATGACATCCCCACCCGTCCGTTGAGCCTCCCGATGGACAAGCGTGGCCCAGGGATCGGTCGAATCGGCAAAAATGAGAATCACTGAGGGTGACTCCTCTCCGGCGCCTGAGATTGTAGAAATGCTGCAGTGGAGACAGTACGTCGTGCCATGTCTTCGAGGAGAGTAGGCTAGGCCGGACGTTCTGCCTAGATCCCTGCAAGCGGGGAATCCCCTACTTAAGTATGTACGTAGCACTACGTGTTCCTGAAGACTTGGCCGGGAGAGTGAGCTGCATGCCATTCAATTCAACATGCACGGCCTATCGGGAGTGAAAGATCTGACCAACCGTCCCCTCAGGCAGGAGCTAAAAGACAGACCGACTGTTCAATTCTGGCAGAGAAAAGGAAGGATCAGAAAGGAGGTGAGGCTATTGGTAGTGTTGCGCTTGCGTGAGAAATAATGAAGCATAGAGGCCTTGGCGGTCCATCAAGTCATCATGGGTGCCCTGTTCCACGATCTGGCCGCGATCCACCACGAAAATCCGGTCGGCCATTTTGACTGTCGACAATCGATGGCTGATTAAGATCGCCGTCCGTCCTTGCGCAAGCTCGTGGAACCGTTCGAACAGTTCCGCTTCCGCCTTGGCGTCCATGGCACTGGTCGGTTCGTCGAGAATCAGGATCTGAGAATCGCGGAGGATGGCCCTAGCGAGCGCCACCTTCTGCCATTCCCCGATACTCAGCTCATGTCCCCCGTCAAATAACTTGCCCAGCAAGGACTCATAACCCTTCGGCAAACGTTCGATGGCTTCATGGACTCCAGCCTGTTTTGCAGCTTGGGTCACGGTAGCAAGATCCACCGCTGATGCTCGTAGACCCAAGGCGATGTTGTCCTTTGCCGATAGTTGAAACTTGACGAAGTCCTGAAAGATCCCGCTGACGGCGCCGCGTAGATCGGCAATGGGGTAATCACGAATATCTGTTCCATCGATCGTAATGCGCCCTCCCGTCGGATCATAGAGGCGGCATAGAAGCTTCACCAGCGTCGTCTTTCCAGCGCCATTGGCCCCGACAAATGCTACATGCTCACCGGGTTTTATCGTAAGGGTAAAGTCTCGTATCGCGACGCGTTCTTCATGCGGGTACTGGAAAGACACGCTATCGAACGTCAGACCCTGCATAATCGGTCTGGGAATTTGCTTCGGATGTGACGACTCCGGCAAACGAGACTTCACTCCCAGAAACTCATCCAACGAGGACAGAAACAGATTACTCTCATAGAGGCTTGATACACTCCACCCCAACCCCTCTAAAAATCCTGACGCCCGCTGCACCGCTTGAAAATACATGACAAGGCTGCCCAGTGTGAGCAACCCTTGATACGTCTGAACCGCCACGAAGCTGTAGACGCCGAACACACCCGCCACTCCCACAATCTGCGCGGCAAGACCCGCAAGCACCCATCGGCGCTCTAACGCGATCCGTTCTCGACGCAACACCGAGCGCGCGTCAACGAACCATTGCCGCAATCGAGGGCCGAGGTCGAATAACCGGACTTCTTTCGCCGCCGTCGCTTGGGTCAGCAGCGTATTAACGTACCAGGCCTTGCGTTGAAGCGGTGTCCGTTCTCGCTCCCACACATACAATCGATTGGATTGCTGCAGGCGGACGAAAAAGTATGGGATAGCCGTAAACATCAAGACCGGAATCACCCCCCAATGCAGCCACCAGAGGATGCCTATCATCGCCAGCAAGGAAATCGCGTCTTGACCGAATTGCAGTAATGCATTAAGGATCGCTGTCGGGCGATAGGGTGCTTCTTGCTGTGCACGATGCAGTGTGTCTTGATACTGTGCATTCTCGTAGTACTCAAGATCGACTTCAACTGACTTGGCCTGGAGGAGCGCATGCATGTGGTCCGTGACCACTTGAGATTGAATTCTTGATATGAGAGAAGCCGCAACGGTGAGGATCGCACTGGCGACTGCGACGCCCGCTAACCCACCAAGGATGGTGGTGATGTGGGTCATCGAAGATTCACCTGCTGGAGTCTTGAGCCCTTCGGTTACGGCATCGATCAATAGTTTCGTGAGATACAGGACCAGTAATGGTAAAAGGCCTTGGATCACGCGCACGATAATACTGCCGACAGCCAAACTAGGACTGCTTTCCCACACAAACGAGAGGGCACGGCGAACCGTTTGAAGGAAGGGACGGATGCGGAGCAAAAGACTATTCATAGAGGTTGGTTGCGTAGGTTCTCACGTCAAATGGCCGTCGTCGTCCCTTTCCGGGGGCGCACAGGCGGGCCCGGCTCACGGTTGACCGGTTGCTCGGAAGGGAAGGAATAGGTGACGGTGAAACTCTGCCAATGCTGGCCGGGCTCGTGAAACGGCTGACGATCCAGCGTCAACCAAGCATGGCCATCAAGGCCGACCCCGTCCTTTCGGACCCCGCAGTGGAACGATACCGGGTAGCCTGATCGTGTGGCGAACCAATACAACGCCAACGAACGGGGAAAGCAATTCCCTTTCACATTGTAGGGAAAAAGTTGGAGCCACCGGTCCATATAGTAGACCAGATCATCAAATCGCGCGGACTCAGGCTCCCCGGACAGATCGGCAGGATCCAGCCGCTTCAGCACCGCCGGAAGGCTCTCACCGCGCAACCGGAGGCGAATCCAGGATACAACCGCAGCCACCTGCAGCAGCATCCAATACTTTCTTACGACTCGCTTCATCGTGGGCTCACTGTAACAAGTCGTCCGGAAAATTCCAGCAATCACGCCTCCCGGCTCACTCGCCCATTACCTGCACGTTCAAGAGGCTAGAGACACGATAGCCGTTGCACCGGATGTTCTGGGCATGGCGGTCAGGGTTCGTCGAGCCTGGAGAATGGAGAGCTTGGAATGAATTGGCTCGGCAGGACCATCAGCCTCCGTGTTCAACCCATCGATTGATCGCACCTCGGATTGAAGATGGAACTAGATTCCGCACCGCTCGCTGGCATGGCCGAACGAGATGAGCCAGTCGCATGAGCCCCCTCCCACGGGAAAACCAGCTTGGTGGATTCTCCACTACTGAAGAGCCGTCCCGGCACAGCACCAGGCCGAATCGACACCGTTCCCACCAGGTATCCTTCAACGTCAAATAGAAGGCCACAGCCTGCTCCTCACTGACACCTTTCCGGGGACTCGCCAAGAGACTGGCAGGCATACGCTCGGACAACATCAGGACATCGGCATCGGTCGAATAGCGGGCATAGACGGATTCAGGGATCGGCGCATCCAACACCCGATGAGCCAGCGCCAACCCAATGTAAATTAATCGTTGACAACGCCAGGCCGTTGCGTTTGCAAAGATCCGCTCCCAGTCAAGTTCCGGATGTGAGCGGAGCACTTCCGCGACATCGCAGACCCATTTGAGCTGCTCCCAGGCATGCTTCGATCCATGCACACAGAGAAGGATCAGGAGTTCCTCCGGCGCCAACCCTTGAACAGTCGAACTCCCCAGCGTCATAGGCGTCCGATGTGCCCAAAACTCCGGACGATCCAGCTGAAAAGTAAAATGCTGATGCGCCATCACCCACTGAAGATCGACCCGTAACAAGCTGCGCTTCTTGATAAACACATGATAGGGCCCCTCTTCGTGCTCCGCTTCCGCAGGGTCACTCGAAGGATCTTTTCGTTCATAGCCCTGGGTGAACAGGACCTCTTGCGCGGCCCCGATCGCAGATTCTGGAATCAGGAGATCGAGATCGCTGAAATCGCGGAGCGTCAGATCGCCATAGGCGGACAGCGCCAAAGTCACACCTTTAATCGGCACAACCGGCACGCTGCGCTCGGCAAACGCGCCACACAGGCTTCCAAGCTCCTGTGCGAGCGATCGATTCAGCAAGGCACAGGCTTGCGTCTTCTGACGCAGCTTCGTCAACGTATCGCCCGGCACAAGAGAAGGACAGATCGTCGACAGATTCCGGTAGAGGAGCGGAAGCACACCGTGATAGGCGGCGAGATCCAGCACCAGCCCCCAATCCAAAGGCTCCTGGACCCGCGCGCAGATCTGCGCGCGCAGTTCCTCGGTGACGTGCGTGCGTGCGCACCAGACCAGCAGCTCTGATTCAGGCAACCACGGAAACTGTCGAGGCTCCTTCATCGTCCCTTCTCCAGCAACGGAGTGATCAGTTTCGGTAAGTCCAGAATATCGCGACCGAAATGCAGGCGGTAACAGTCGACCTGTTGCACGAGCTTCGCCAGCACTTTGAATTCTTGCCTGGCGACCTCTTGATCGTATACCAGCAGAGCCTGCGGCAAGAGCGCTTCCAATGCCCGGCTCTTGGGAAGCAACTCGAGGTGGCTCTGTGGTGAATCCACGACATGAGGAAAGAGTACCAAGGCCGGCTGGCAGCGCTCCCCAACCGCCGTTGGATAGAGATCTTCGGCATAAAAGAATCGTTTGGGCACACCAGGATGGAGCACCTGCTCTGATGCCGACTTCAGTTCTGGGAAGAACTGCACCGTCGCGTCCGTGACATTGATCTTAATCGGGAACGGCAGCACCTCCACATGCGCCCCAAAGTCCTGCAGAAGCGGATGGTCATCCGACAGATAGCGATAGCCCGACCGGAGTAATGAGATAAACGATGTGGTCTTCCCGCGGCCGCTGTTGCCGGGAATCAAGATAGCGCGCCCGTTGTGTTCCAAGGCCGTCGCATGAATCGTATAGAGCCCGCGGCGCCGCAACAATTCAATCAGTGCCAGGTGAAACAGATATTCAATGAGATTGGAGGGCAGCCGATCGGGATTGATCAGATACCCGTCGGCCCGACTCTGCGTGCCGTCGATCACCAACACCCCGATGCCATGAAACTCTGCAATCAGGAGCCCCTGATCCAGAATCACCTCATAGGGCAATCCAGTCGCACGCTGATCTCCAACGGCTTCGCCGGTACCAGACGCCAGCTGTCGTGACGATACAGAAATCGTAAGAGGGACCTCCGCCAGATCCTTCACCTGGTGAAAACGAAGGGCCAAAGCCGCATCGGTTTCGAGCACATCATCCCGACGAAAATGCCGCAGCAACTCGTTCACCGGCTGCGCAAGAATCTGGACATCCGTCTCATACCGAACCGCCGTGCCATAGAGCGAATACCGATATTCAGCCATGCTCATTTCTACCATGTCCTCGTGATTTAACCGACGTATTTCTTTCCGCCAGCTACCTGCAGCAAGGAGACGAGCCGGCCCGCTCATTCAGCGAGCCAGCCGCTTCGAGTTAGTCGTTATTCCGCCACCATCCGTGCTTCTTCCTATCGTCGTCACAATTGAAGCCTGACTGACCCGCCGTAATATCGCGCAACAGTTCATGCTTCACCATCATCGGCTGAACGTAGGATTCTTTCTTCTGTTCCATTTCTCTGTTACCTCCTTAATTCTAGAATAGAGACTGGCCAATCTCTATAAACCGGCCAGCATTTCAGACCTTGCTAGTTCTCGCAACGAGTGTCACCGCAGCCTTAGCCGGACTGACGCGCCGTGATATCGCACAGCAACTCCTGCTTCACAACCACCGACTAGATATACTGCTCTTTCTGTTGTTCCATTGTTCTTCACCTCCTTTCCTGTTCAAGCAACCCTTCCTGAATCAATTCATTGGCCACGAGATCGTCGAGGGCTCACTCTGGGTTAACCTCAAACCGGTCACAGAGCACGGAGTGAATCTCACGGACAGTCTGAACGCCAGTGCAGTGCTCCCAGATCACGCTCCCTAATCGATTCAACGTGCAGTACCGTCCGCTGCTGAGATCCAAGAAAACGGTTTATCCATCGTTGCACCTTGGACGTCGAGACTCGTCCGCAAAACGATGCCGTCGAGCTGCGTTCGGCTGATCGAAGATCCTGTCGTACCAGGCAATGTCATCCTAGATACTACATCGGCCATCAGCCATCCTCCTTGGTCGGTCGTTGCCAGGCTTCTCCATACGAGCCGCTGTGCCGGCGACGACTGTCTACGCCGATCTCCGGTAGCCCCGAACACACCGTGTCGTCGTCTTCAAGAAAGGTAGCCAGGCATTGGGGTTCTGCCTATACCCACAAAGACCAGAGGAAGCACCCTACCTTGGTAGGTGGCCAGGAAACACCCGCATGAACGCATGGCTTCCTGGCTTTGTCAGATCACGCGAGCAAGAACATGACAAGCCTCGTGGCTCTAGGGGAGACGCTGAAAGCAGGCATGAAACGGAGAAAAGGAATTCACGGGGTGTGAACCTGGGGAAGCGACGGTCTGCGGGACAGACCCGCCATCATCAACATAGACTAGCCCGACAAGAAAACAGGCTGGCCGATCCTTGCAAATCAGCCAGCTTGAGTTCTAATTCCAAGTGCAACACGACCGGCCCTGCTGGGCGAAGGTGTTGCCATGCTCACAAGATCCTCTCGACACCTGAGTGCCGAAGAACGTGAACCCTTGAGCCTGGGGCTGACCCGCGCTCCCAGCACCGTGAGCCGCGCGTGGGCCCGCAATACCACGCGGGGCCGTCCCTATCGGGCCTGTACGGCGCAAGTCCAAGCGGTCACCCGAGCCCGTCAGCCACGGCGACCGCGTAAACGCCTCGACCCCTGGCTGTGGCAATATGTGAGGACGCATCTGGCTGAGGGCGGCTCGCCTGAACAGATTGCCGGACGTCTCCAACGCGCGTATCCTGACGACATGCGGAAACAGCTCTCGACCGAGACCATCGATGTGGGCCTGTATGTGCTACCCCGTGGAACCCTGCGGAGCGAACTGCTGGCCGCACTCCGTCAGGCGCGCAAGGCGCGCTGGCCTCGGGCGCGGGGGGGTGGAGCGACGGGGCCAGATCCCCCATATGACGCCGATTGCCGAACGCCCTGCCGAAGTGGGGACTCGCACGGTGCCCGGCCACGGGGAAGGCGATCTCATCAAGGGAGCCCGTAATGGGTCGGCCGTCGGCACCCTGGTGGAGCGGACGACCCGCTTGGTCCTCTTGGCCCGGATGGAGGGGACGGATGCGACGAGTGCCCGACAGGGAGGCACTAAGAAGCTCCGGCACGTGCCCGCACCGCTGCGCAAAACCTTGACCTACGATCGCGGGAAAGAGATGGCCGAGCACGCGCGCTTGGCGGAGCGGCTCAACATCCGAGTGTTCTTTGCCGATCCGTACAGCCCGTGGCAGCGCGGCACCAAGGAGCACACCCACGGGTTGCTGCGCCAGTACTTGCCGAAGGGCACGGACTTGTCGGGGGACACGCAACGCGAGTTGAACACCATCGCCCATCGCTTGAATACGCGCCCGAGAAAATGTCTGAACTTCGCCACGCCCCTGGAAGTCTTTGCGCACCTGCGCCATCATTCACCCGTTGCACTTGGAACTTGAAACCGCCGTTGGCTGAAGCCAACAGGCCAGCTCCTGCGCGTTTGGTGAGAAGCAGAGATCTGCACAAGACGACAGGGGTTAAACCCCTGTCGTCTTGGCGTTCGGACCTTCACCAAGAATCCGATCAGCTCACGAGCCAGTACTGCCAATCAGGTCAACGGGTGACATCTTGACAACCCGAATTCCCCGGCACACCATCGGAGCCGCCATTACCAAAACCACAATTGCCCTTGCCAGAACTTTGCGCAGTGATGTCACGCAACAGTTCGTGCTTCTCAAGCGCTGGCTGCACGTATGATTCTTTCTTCGCTGTGTTCATTCTTCCTCACCTCCTTTCCTGTTGAAGTAGCCCCTCCTGGATCAGGTGGTTGACCAGGGCGACGAGATCGTCGAGGGCCCGCTCAGGAGCGACGTCAAAGCGGTCGCACAGGACCGCATGGATGTCGCTGATTGTGCTGTGACCGGTACAATGCTCCCAAATAACACTGCCCAATTGATTCAAGGTGTAGTAGCGCCCGGTGCTCAGATCCAACAACACGGTCTCGCCCCCCATCGTCGTCCCCTGCACATCGAGGCTGGGCTGGAGGACGGTTCGGTCAAGCATCGTGCGATCGACGGGATGGTCTGAGATGATTGAATGTGGGGTCGCTGGTAAGGAGTCCGACATGAGCCTGTCCTCCACAATCTAATATTTTTCTATTTGTTCGACGGCGTCAGAATTACGTTGTCTGGTCAATTTCTCTCAACAATGCGAGTAATAATAGGTCGGACGATAACCTTGACGCACGGCACTTATGACGAGGCGCTCTCGCCCATTCGTTCATTGCTTTGTCAGGAGAAATCAACGATGCTGATTTAAAGCGTGAGGCTTCGGTGGTAATTCTCATCCAGGTTGGGCGAAGAGGGCACATCAATAAATTTTTTACTCTAAGACTTACTTAGTACATAGTTGTGACCATATCACAGCTGATATAAAATGAATATCACTGCTTTGGGGGGGCAGGTAGAATCAACGCGCCGTACATTTCTGAACAGCGTTAGTCTCGCAAATTAGTTCTATGAATAGGAATTGAACTGGTTGGCCAAAAGTTCAAACCTGGATGTGTCTCTTGACTGGAGAGCGTACGACTATAGGTGTGGGCTGGCTGGGTAAAAGAGTCTGTGGGACTAGGAAGACGGTTCGAAGAGGCCAAGCTGCCACTCCTCAGCGCGAGTCAGAGGAATGGGGTAGCGTTCGGTAAAGCAGGCGTTGCAGTACTGGCCTGGTGCTCCAGGAGAGGCGTTCAGCATGCCATCGAGACTCAAGTAGGCAAGACTATCAGCCGTGATGTATTTTCGAATCTCTTCGGTCGTGTGGCTGGAAGCGATAAGTTCCTTCTTAGTAGGCGTATCGATGCCGTAGAAACAGGGCGAGATAATCGGCGGCGAACTGATGCGCATATGCACTTCTTTGGCTCCGGCATTACGAAGCATCTTCACAATTTTACGGCTCGTCGTACCCCGCACCAGCGAATCATCGACCACAATGACCCGTTTCCCCTCCAACACTTCTGGCACAGCATTGAGCTTCACCTTTACACCAAAGTGGCGAATCGATTGTTCTGGTTCAATGAAGGTACGACCGACATAGTGATTTCGAATCAGTCCAAGCTCAAATGGAATCCCCGCCCCCTCGGCATAGCCGAGCGAAGCAGGCACTCCGGAGTCCGGTACAGGAATGACGATATCCGCCGGTACAGACGATTCCTTCGCCAGTTGCCGGCCTAAGGCCTTGCGCGTCGCATAGACCGCGTTCGCCCCAAAAATCTTGCTGTCAGGCCTGGCAAAGTACACATATTCAAAGACGCACATGGCGGGACTGACCGGCGGAAATGGTTTATAACTCGTCACACCCTTGTCGTTCAGCACGACCAACTCTCCAGGCTCGATCTCGCGGACAACTTCAGCTCCGAGCAGATCGAAGGCACAGGTTTCTGAGGCCACAAGATACGTATCGCCCAACCGACCGAGACAGAGAGGCCGAAACCCATGGGGGTCCCGAACTGCGATAATCCCCTCATCTGTTTGTAACACGATTGAAAATGCCCCTCGAACTTGGCTCAATGCATCAATGATGCGCGCCAACAACGTATCGGCCCGCGAATGAGCGATCAGATGGATGATGACTTCGCTGTCTGAGGTGGATTGAAAGATAGCGCCGTACGCTTCAAGCTCGTGACGCAACACTTGAGCATTGATGAGGTTGCCATTATGGGCGAGCGCCAGATTTCCAAACGCAAAATTGACCGAAAACGGCTGGACGTTCTTCAGATCGTTCCCTCCGGCGGTGGAGTAACGATTGTGACCGATCGCCATCGAACCGATTAATTGCTCGAGCGCCTGGGGATTATAAATATCCGCAACAAGCCCCTTCCCCTTATGAACATGAAACTGTTCGCCATCGCCGGAAACGATGCCGGAGGCTTCCTGCCCACGATGCTGTAGGGCATACAACCCAAGATAGGTGAGGTTTGCCGCTTCCTTATGGCCGTATATGCCAAAGACGGCACACTCGTCGTGGAATTTGTCTGGGCTTTTATGTGAAAGGTGAACGGCGAAAGGTGAAACGATAAGAAGTTCTTTCGCAGTTTTGCTATGTATGGTTTCCCGTTTCACTTTTTACGTCTCACGTTTTACGCCTGGTTCAGCGAGCGTTCAATCGAAAAAGCCCACCGGTCGTATAGTTGATCAACTGGGAGATCGACGTGGCAACCTTCGCTCCATTGCCCCTTCTCCACATCGATAATGAAACGGTCCCCTCCTACGGTCCCGATTTTTGTCGCTGGAACACCGGAGTCCCAGGCGCTATTTAATACCCTGTCAACCATCCCGGGCTTAACTGAAAGAACGACCCGTGATTGGCTCTCACCGAACAGGAGGGCATCCAGCCGCAAGGTATCGAGAGCTAACTTTACCACAGCCCCTCGCCTGGTGTCCGGGGCAGAAATACAACATTCAGCCAATGCGATAGAGAGCCCACCATCCGAGCAATCATGGGCTGATTGCACAGATCCTTCATGAATTACATTCAGTACAAAGTCGTGAAGCATCTTTTCCGTTTCTAGACTAAGGAACGGTGGCGATCCCTGCTCGCGATGGTGATGCACTTTGAGATACTCGCTACCGCCCAGGTCTTCCTTCGTCTTGCCCAGGAGAAGAATCACGTCGCCATCCTGCTTGAACCACTGCGTCATCGTCTTATCAGCCGAATCGATCAGTCCGACCATCCCCAACATCGGAGTGGGATAAATCGAGAGACCGTTCGTCTCATTGTAGAAACTTACGTTACCGCTAACGATGGGAATCTTGAAATACTCGCAGGCATCCTTCATCCCCTCGATCGCTAACACAAATTGCCACATGATTTCAGGACGCTCAGGGTTGCCGAAGTTCAAGCAATCCGTCAGCCCGATCGGCTCCGCACCGGAGCAGACCAGATTCCTCGCCGCTTCGGCCACCGCAAGACGAGCCCCTTCATACGGATGCAGCAAGCAATAGCGGCTATTACAATCCACCGTCATCGCAAGGGCTTTATTCGTCCCCTTGATCCGAACCACCGCAGCATCAGAACCAGGCCGAACCATCGTATTGGTCCTTACCATGTGATCGTACTGCTCAAAGACCCAGCGTTTACTCGCAATTGTCGGCGACTCCAGCAGCGACAACAGCGCCAGACTCGCATCTTTCACATCCGGCAGCGCATCGTAATTCAGGTTGGTCAACATGTCTTGATAGCCTGGCGGCGAATAGGGCCGCTCGTAGCGTGGGCCATCATCGGCCAGCGACTTCGCCGGAATCTCTGCCACCACCTTGCCCTGGTCTCTCACGCGTAAAATTCCATCGCCCGTGACCCGTCCCACCACCGCCACATCGAGATCCCACTTCTTACAGATTCTGATGCACTCATCTTCTTTGCCCGCCTGCGCCACCATCAACATGCGTTCTTGCGATTCCGACAACATTATTTCATACGCCGTCATGCCCGGCTCACGCCGAGGCACATCGGTCAGATCCAGATCGATTCCATTGCCGGCACGCGACGCCATTTCGCAGGACGAACTAGTCAGCCCCGCCGCCCCCATGTCCTGAATACCAACCAGCAGATCGCCCGCCATCAGTTCAAGACAGGCTTCTAGTAACAGTTTCTCGGTAAAGGGATCGCCCACCTGCACGGTGGGCCGCTTCTGCTCCGACTGGTCGTCGAAAGAATCGGAGGCCATCGTCGCGCCATGAATTCCGTCACGGCCCGTCTTCGAACCAAAATAGATGACCGGATTGCCGACCCCGGCCGCTGTTCCCAAAAAGATCTTGTCCTTGTGTGCAATACCGAGGCAAAACACATTCACGAGCGGATTCTGCGAATAAATATCGTTGAAGACAATTTCGCCTCCAACCGTCGGCACACCCATACAGTTGCCATAACCTGCGATACCGGCTACGACGCCCTTAACCAGATGCCGGTTTTTCGCGTGGTCGAGCCCGCCGAACCGCAGCGCATCGAGCAAGGCAATCGGGCGCGCGCCCATTGTAAAGATGTCGCGAAGAATCCCACCCACCCCAGTCGCCGCCCCCTGATAGGGCTCGATGAATGACGGGTGATTATGAGACTCCATCTTAAACACTGCGCAAAGTCCATCGCCGATATCCACCGCACCGGCATTTTCCCCCGGCCCCTGGACCACTCGCGGCCCCGTCGTCGGTAATTTTTTAAGATGCACGCGCGAACTCTTATAGGAGCAATGCTCCGACCACATCACCGAGAACATACCCAACTCAGTGATATTCGGCTCGCGCCCGAGAATCTCGACGATCTTCTTATACTCGTCATCCGTCAGATTATGCTGCGCGATGAGGTCTTTGGTGATAATCATTCAGTCACATCCTACAGGCCTGGCTCATAGTGCATTATCAGATCCCGGCTGGCGTGAATCACGGCTTTGATGTAATCGGTCATCGAGTCTAGAAACGACATCGATGCTCCTACGCCACAACCGTCTTGAGCCTGGCTTCTGCAATGCCTCCAGCATCGACAGAAAAATCGGCTTCCCGCTGTGATTGCCTCAGATCGCTTCCGCTAGCGTTCCAGATGCGGCATCATACTAAATACGTTGCCTGTCGCACTTAGCTTCTTGCCGTGACCGTTGGTACTGTTGACCTGGGAGCCCGATCGCCTAGCTTTTATCTTACTGTTAAAGGGTGGCCAGATTGGTCTCCGACTGCGCACGGTTTCTCAGCCGCCCACCCATTGGTACGCCGAGACGTAACATTTGCCAGGGCGAGGGCCTTCAATTCAGGCACCTCCCTCTTCATCCTTGCTGAGGCCGCGCGTTGCGCGAGCAAAGGAAACTACAGAGTCACGCCCCCACCATTTTTAATTGCTTCTTATTTCCCTTCAGCGACTCCAGCATCGATAGGAAAATCTGCTTCCCGTCGTCATTGCCTAAGACCGCTTCCGCGCAGCGCTCCGGATGCGGCATCATGCCCAGCACATTCCCTTCGGCATTGATGATTCCGGCAATGTTATCGAGCGAGCCGTTCGGATTCGCCTCCGGCGTCACCTTGCCATCCGGGGTGCAATAGCGGAGCACGATCTGCGCATTCGCCTGCATCGACGCAAGCGTGACCGGATCCGTGTAGTAGTTCCCGTCCGCATGGGCGATCGGAATCTTGACCACCTGACCGGACTCATAGGCGCTGGTAAATGAGGTGGCCGCATTTTCAACCTTCACCGACACGTCCTTGCAGATAAAATGCAGCGACTTGTTTCGGAGCATGGCCCCAGGCAACATCCCTGCTTCGAGCAAAATCTGAAACCCGTTGCAGATGCCGAGCACCATCCCACCCTTCTTCGCAAACTCCTTCACTGCTCCCATCACCGGCGAGAACCGCGCAATCGCGCCAGTCCGCAAATAGTCGCCGTAGGAAAACCCACCGGGGAGGACAATCGCGTCCAACCCCGCAAGCAACGTTTCCTTGTGCCAGATCATCTCCACATACTGGCCCAGCACATCCTTAAAGATATGCTGACAGTCGTGATCACAATTACTCCCCGGAAAAACCACCACTCCGATCTTCATCGCAGCACCCATGTGATGAGTGATGAGTGACAAGTGATGGGTGCAGTGCGACGAAAAGCGCTCGCTCCTGTGGATCCTGGAACTTTTCGCATCAACTCATCACCCATCATTCGTCACCCTTCACTGCAATTCGTATCTGTATTCCTCGACGATCGTATTCGCCAACAACTTTTCGCACATAGCCTTGACTGCGGCATCGGCTTTCGCCTTATCCGTTTCCCTCACATCCACTTCCATGTATTTCCCGACCCGCACATTTCCCGCATTCTTGAACCCCAGTGAATCGAGCGCATGCTCAATCGCCTTCCCCTGTGGATCGAGAATCCCTTGCTTGAGCGTGACATGAATCTTGGCTTTCACTGTCCCTCCTCACCGTAAAACGTATCTCGCCAATGCCAAATCGAGCTTCGCTATTTCACTTCCTGATCAGGCGCATTGGGCTGTCTATCTATATATCTCCTGATCCATAAAATCCCCGCGATCGTCCCGAGCCCGGCCAAGGCAAGCGCCACCATCGGCCAACGCCAGCGTGAACCATCCAAGCGATAAGCCAAGACAGCCACCAGCGCCGTGGACACGAAAATCGACGCCACCAACCCATAATTCATGAACCACTGCCTAAACCACCTCACGATACCCCTCTCTTCACTTTCCCAGTGAGCGAAAGACGCCGGCTATGACCAGGATGCGGTGATGGGTTTTACGTGCGCGCGTCGAGCCCCTATGACTTCATAATGCGTGTTCTTCCAGCCCCCCATGGCAACCAGCCTCACACAACTATAGCTTGGTCACGCAATAGCAGAAACTTTCCCATTTAGAGAGGGTGGATAGCGTCTCAACAACATCCACAAGTACACCTTTATGCTTTTTTAACAACGATTCGACTTCTGAACGCTCGATTCCATACATTTCCATGATAGGCTCATTTTTCCAGTCCCTTACCGTGCGGTAGAGCTGTCGCAGGGGCTCCGGCATTACATTTTTGACGAGTGCGCGTATCCCATGTCCCGTTGCCACAGTTTCATGATGTCCATCGCTCGACCCACGCGTGTCCTCGCTTCCGAGGTATCGACTCGGCAGTTGGAAATAGAGGACTCCACCCGGAACAAGGACCCGTAGAAACTCAGCCAAATACCGCCGCACATACTGAGGATGAATATGTTGAAGCGTAATGAGCGAGAACACGAGATCGAAGGAGTTATCCTTGAACAGTGCAAGATCGTCACGCTCGTTCAGGTAGTAGCGGCATCGGCCCTCAAACCGATTGTACTGCTGGGCTAGCTTAATCATGGATGGGGCGATATCGACACCAGCCACTTTGTCAAAACTTGCCGCCATTGCTTGTGTCAGGCGTCCGACGCCACAACCAAAATCCAACGCGTGCCACCTGGGGATAACTACCCCCAGCTTGCTGAGGTATTGGAAAAATTGAGAAATGTCGTCCTTCCCCATCTGGAAAAACTGTTCAGGCGTCCATTTCCCACCCTTCTTGTCGGGATAGGATATGACAGCCCACAAGGGATCCTGCTTACCGAGCTGATTCCAGTTTCTTTGGAGGTCATTCAGGTTCATTGGCTCTCCCTTGATTTCCCACACACCCGCATCAATACTTCTTGATACGCCTCTTCAATCTTCCCTAAATCCTTCCGAAACCGATCCTTATCCATCGATTCCTTTGTGGTCAGATCCCAGAAGCGGCAGGTGTCCGGCGAAATCTCATCGGCCAGAATGAGTTGGCCATTGTGCAGTCCAAATTCCAGCTTGAAGTCGACGAGGATCATCTGTCGCTCACGGAAGAACGGCTGCAAGAGACTGTTCACTTTCAACGCGAGCCGTTTGATCTCTATCATCTGCTCAGGCGTCGCCAACTTCATCAATTGAATATGTTCGTCGGCAATCAAGGGGTCACCCAGCGCATCGTTCTTGTAGTACCATTCTACGATGGCCGGCTCGATCGGATCACCCTCTTTCAACCCCAGCCGCTTCGCCAAACTACCGGCCACCACGTTGCGGACCACGACTTCGACCGGCACGATTGTCACCTTCTTCGTGAGCAACTCCCTATCGCTCAGCCGTTCGATAAAATGCGTCGGCACACCGGCCTGTTCCAGCAACCGAAAGAGTCGCTCGGACACTTTGTTATTGATCACGCCTTTCTCAACAATAGTCCCACGCTTCTGCGCGTTGAACGCCGTCGCATCGTCCTTGAAATACTGGACGACCTGATCCGGCTTGTCCGTCGCAAAGACCTTCTTGGCCTTACCTTCGTAAAGTAGCGCGCCCGTGGGCATAGGTTATCCTCAAACCACAATCATAATTACTGAGCCAACACCTCGATGATCTCGTCCAAGGATCTGACGGTCCCCAGCAAAGTCGGATGACCGAACCGCCGATTATACTGGAATTCTTTCACCTTCTCCAAAGCCAAAACCAGGCTGTGGAAATCCTCCAGCTTGGACGTTTCAAAATAGGTGATGAAATCCAGATCATCGAGTCCGCTGGAGTGATAGAGCTTCCGTTTAACCGTCTTGAGGTAGGGCACCGTGGCTTCCGTATGTTCCTGCATCATGGCTGCGCGCTTGTCCTGATCCAACCCCCACCAGTCTGCATTCTTCCTGATCGGAATCACGATCACATAGGGCTTGGGACCCGGCTCGCTGGGAATCTTCAGCTCGGTCTTGAGATTCTCCGGCATGCCCGGTACATAGTTTGGTTTCTTGGTCAACCCGTGCATGACACCGGCCGTCTTGAGGTGCTTACCAAAGAGACTGCCTTGAAGATCCAAAAGAAACTGTTGGGTCTCGCGCAACTCCGTCGCATGGATGCGAAAGAGCAGGTCCGCCTGATCGGATAGCCCGCGAAGAAGATAGAGATCGATCGCCAACTTTTCTCGATGCTGCTCAACTACTCCCTTCAGGACGGTCAATTGCGCAATGCGCACCGCCTGATCTTGTTTTCCCCAGGCCTCATCAAGGCTATAGGAGGCAAAGGTGCCATAGACGCCCGGCTCGCTCAGAAGTTTGTCGCGGTCAGCTGCTTCGACGGCCGGCACTATCGCCAGCACGACCAACACCAGCACCACAACACGCACGAGAATAGAAATAGATGACCTCATCGTCTTCTTCCTTTCCCTGATTTACGCGCCCTCGATCCGAACACCCGCCGGAAAATCTTATCAAGATGGCGCAAATAATACTTCGGGTCGAAACAGGATTTTATCTCTGCTGCCGTGAGATGTTTCGCCACGAAGGGATCCCTGCCGACTAATTCTTGCAATGCCCCCGCTCCTTTCCATGAAGCCATGGCATTGCGCTGAACTGCTTCATATGATTCCTTACGCTGCGCACCCTTCTCAATGAGCCGCAACAGCAGCCGTTGCGAATAGACCAAACCTCCGGTGAGATCAAGGTTACGTTTCATATTGTCGGGGTAGACCACCAGATGCTTGATGACGTCGGTGATCCGCGCCAGCATATAATCGACCAAGATCGTGCTGTCCGGCATAATCACGCGCTCAACAGATGAATGGCTGATGTCGCGTTCATGCCACAGTGCGACGTTCTCCATCGCCGCAAGGCTATTACTTCGCACGACGCGCGCCAGCCCACAGAGATTCTCCGAGGCGATCGGGTTCCGTTTGTGCGGCATCGCCGAGGACCCTTTCTGCCCTTCTGAGAAATACTCCTCCGCTTCGAGCACCTCAGTCCGTTGCAGATGGCGAATCTCAGTCGCAAATTTTTCGATGCTCGCAGCCAACAGCGCCAACGCCGAGGCATAGGCGGCATGGCGATCTCGCTGCACGATTTGATTCGAGACGGGGTCCGGCGTGAGCCCCAGCTTGGCACAGACGTACGCTTCCACTTCAGGTCCTTGATGTGCGAACGTGCCCATCGCGCCGGAAAGCTTACCTACCGCAATGTCCTGCCGAACGTGCCGTAGCCGGTCCTGGTGCCGACAGGCTTCTTCGTACCAAATAGCCAGCTTGAAGCCGAACGAAATCGGTTCGCCATGAATGCCGTGCGACCGGCCAACCATCACCGTATGTTGGTACTTCAACGCCTGCCGCTTCAACACAGCGATCAGCTCGTCAAGGTCCTCGAGAATGAGGTCGAGTGCCTCCGTCATCTGCACAGCCAAGGAGGTATCGACAATATCCGATGAGGTCAGCCCCATGTGGAGAAACCGATGCTCCGGCCCAACCGATTCCAGCAGCGATTCGAGAAAGGCAATGACATCATGCTTCGTCACCTTCTCGATTCTGGCGATGCGTTTCACATCGATGCTGGCCTTCTTTCCGATACGAGCCGCGGTGCCGCGCGGGACCTGTCCCGTCCGTTCGAATGCTGCACAGGCGGCCAGTTCGACAGCGAGCCAGATCTCGTACTTCCGTTTCAATTCCCAGATGGCTTTCATCCTGGGACGGGTGTAGCGGTCAATCATGGCGGCCTCGTGAAACGTGAAACGTGAAGCGTGAAACGCAAGAGAAAAAACTGTTCGTTCTAGATTTCAACGTCTCATCTTTCAAGGTTTACTATTCACGCCTGCCGCTTCGGCTCGCTTGGCAACCAGCGTCAATTCCTTGTTCAAGATTTGATCCAGAATGCCGTTCACGAACTTCGACGCATCGTCGTCGCCGAAACTTTTCGCCAACTCAATGGCTTCGTTGACTGTGACCTTGGCCGGCACATCATCCATCCACAGCAATTCATAGGCGCCAGCACGCAGGATATTACGGTCCACAATCGGCATGCGGCTGACCTTCCAATTGGCAGCATACTTCCCGATGAGGGCATCCAACTCTTTCTTCTTGTCCAACACTCCGGACACGAGCCGTTCGGCGAAGGCTCGCACTTCATCCGTCGCCTCATTCTCCTTCCAAAACACATCCAGCCACAGGCCCGGCTTGCCGTGAATATCGTACTGAAACAGAATCTGGAGCGCGCGCTCCCTGGCATGATGGCGTGATCCCATACTAGGATTTACGCTTTCGCGGCGCCCGTGTCTTATCTGACGTTTCACGCTTCACGCTCGGCGAAATCTCCTCGCCTACCCGCAAAAGACGCATGACCGTCGCCATTTCGATTGCGGACTTGGCCGCCTCTCCTCCACGATTGAACTTAGCCGGATCAGACCGTTCGATCGCCTGTGCGATCGTATGCGTCGTCAGCACGCCGAAGATGATCGGCACGTTGGCATCCAGCGCCGCCTGCCCAATCCCGCGACTGGCCTCTGCGCTGATGTAATCGAAATGCGGTGTGTCTCCTTGAATGACCGCCCCCAGACAAATGATCGCATCGAACCGCTTCGTCTGTGCCATCGTCCGAGCCACCAAGGGAATCTCGAAGGCCCCTGGCACCCGCACCGCTTCGATGTCATCCGGCTTGACCCCGTGATTGGTCAGCCCGTCGACACAGGAACTCAGCAACTTGCTCGTGACAAACTTGTTAAACCGCGCAACGACAATCCCAAACCGCAACCCCGTCGCATCGTGAGAGCCTTTATGCAGCTTCATGTGCTGATTCTTTCCATACGACCTACGATTCACACAACCAACATTTCAAATGCCAGCTTTATAATTTTCCCTTGCCGCTTTACCCCACACCAATCACAGGCTGCTCCACAGGCTGCTCAAAATGGTCATCCAGCGAGGCCGCAGGGGAGAAACGACCGGAGGCGTACACGTTCTCACCCGCCCTCCCCGAGCTGCCAAGACAGCTCTCTCCTCGTGTGGGGTACGTTGAGGATCGTTTCGAGCCGAGAACGAAGCTGGGGGCCATTTTGAGCAGCCGCTATACCTTCTTCAGAATGTGCCCCATTTTATTCTTTTTCGTGCGCAAGTACTTCACGTTCGCCGCGCGCGGCTGAATCTCGATCGACACACGCTCCACCACCTTTAATCCATAGCCTTCGATGCCGACGATCTTGCGCGGATTATTCGTGATGAGCCTGATCTGGTGTAGCCCGAGGTTAACGAGAATCTGCGCCCCGACCCCATAATCGCGCAAGTCTGCCTTGAATCCCAGTTTCGCATTCGCTTCCACTGTATCGCACCCCTGATCTTGCAACCCATAGGCTCTGATCTTGTTGAGCAAACCGATGCCGCGCCCTTCCTGATTCAAATAGAGCAGCACTCCGCGTCCTTCCTTCTGAATTACCTCCATTGCCTTATGGAGCTGATCCCGGCAGTCGCATCGCAACGAGCCGAGGGCATCGGCCGTCAAACAGCCTGAGTGCACGCGCACCAGAGTGGGATCGCCTCCCTCTACACGCCCTTTCACCAGCGCAATATGCGTGACCCCATCTAATTCGTTTTCGAACGCCACGGCTTCGAAATCGCCGAACATCGTTGGCAGCCGCGCACTGGCCATCTTCCGCACAAAGGGCTCTCGCTGCATGCGGTATTCGATGAGCGCCTTGATCGTCACCATCTTCAACTTGTGCACTTTCGCAAATTTCCCCAGTTCCGGCACGCGCGCCATCGTGCCGTCCTCGTTCATGATTTCGCAAATGACGCCGGCAGGAATGAGCCCGGCCAACCGCGCCAGATCGACAGACCCTTCAGTCTGCCCCGCCCGCTTTAGCACTCCGCCTTGTTGTGCCTTTAACGGAAAAATATGGCCAGGTCGGGCCAAATCTCCGGGTTTGGACTTGGGATCGATCGCCACATGAATCGTCGTGGCTCGATCCGCCGCCGAGATGCCCGTCGTAATATCTTTCCTGGCATCGATTGACACCGTAAAGGCCGTACCGAAGGTCGCCGTGTTCTCCACGGCCTGCTGCGGGAGATGGAGTTCCTCCACACGCTGGGGCGTCAGGGCGAGACAGATCAACCCACGGGCATGGCGAGCCATAAAATTGACGGCCTGAGGCGTGATGTGTTGGGCTGCCATGACCAGATCGCCCTCGTTCTCGCGATCTTCGTCATCGACCAGGATGATGAGTTTGCCCTGCTTGATGTCTCGAATGGCGTCTTCGATGCTATGAAAAGGTGTGGCCATAGGTCCCATACGATTTGATCGTCAGTGATTCGTTCTCAATGGAGGGTCAATTTATCATTTAACTTTGCAGATGTAACATGATTTTTTCGCCTGCCACGATCAACAAGGATCTCCTTCAGGAAGACGATCCTGCCACAGAGACGACCCGATTCCGCAATGCAACGATCACTGTTCCCCAAGCACAAACACCACACCCCGCGAAGAGCCAGAGACCCGTGTCATAACTCTCGGTGAATCCCTTCATGGTTGCGGTGACGATTGGCAGGAGAAATCCCCCAAATCCACCAGCTGCTCCCACCACACCCGATGCCAGGCCAATGTCTTTCGGGAACCATTCGGCCACTAATTGAAAGACCGCGCCGTTCCCAAATCCCATCGCACCGGTCGCGAGCACCATCATGGCCACAGCCAGAGGGAGCGATGGACTCGTCACGGCCACCAATGACCCGACAATGACCGGTAACGCATAATAGAGGGTCCGGAGTCCCCCCAGCCGATCGGCAACATAGCCCCCCACGGGGCGAATCAGGCTACCGAACAGCCCACATACCGCCGCGATGGTGCCGGCCATGACCGCATCCAGCTGATACAGGTCGTGCAACAACAACGGCAACAGACTACAGAACCCGACAAACCCGCCGAATGTGACGGCATACAAGAAGCAGAGCCAATAGGCAGACCGGCGGCGGATGAGTTCCGCCGCATTGCGCCACCATTCGGTGCGACTGGACACCACGTTCGACTGCCTCTGCGGCACAAGAAACATGAACAGCACCAGTGTGACGACGACAATGCTGGCCATCACCGCGCAGACCTGGTGCCAATCCATCACGGCAACCCATCGGGGCGCAAGAAACAGGATCAGCACAGTGCCGACATTCGCTGATGCAGCCAGACCCAACACGAAGCCTTGCGCAGCCGGTGGATAGGCTCGCCCGGCAATCGGCAACGAGACCGCAAAACTTGCACCGGCGACGCCAAGCAGCAGCGCAAAGATTAACGCCTCGTGATAACCAGATACACCCAGCCATCCCCATAGCAATGCCGCCAATTCCGCGAGGAGAATCACCAGGGCGGTGGGCCATGCGCCTACCCAGTCCGCGCTCCATCCCGCCAGCATTCTGAGGCCTGCCCCGCCAAGAAGCGGCAATGCCACCAACCACGCCACTTGCTGATCGCTCAACTGGAGATCGTGCGCGAGCGAAATGCTCATTGCGCCGATCAACAGCCACACCATGAAGCTGACCGTCAGATGCAACCATGCTCCAGCCAAAGATGGCCAGTGCCCACTCCGGAGTATACCCAGAATCGCCATGACGCCCTTTCCACGTTCACCTATTCCGCTTGCCTATTTCATTGATAGAATCTCGCCATCATAGGTGACACCCTTTCGTTCGCGCAAGGGAGCATACACCACCTCGTCATTCATGAAGCGTGGTTCGCATCTCATCCGAGATACGCCAATCGCTACCAACTCAATTGTCCTTCGAAATACGCTTCACGAGTAATACGTCTCTTCAGCTGACTGACTTTTTCAGCACCCAAGCTGCAGAATCTTATGATAATCTCGACCGGTATGAGTCCCCGCAATAAGAATCTCAACGAAGAGCCCATCGAACCGGAGGTCCTGGACCCATCCGATGAAGAGATCGCCGAGATCGGCCCACCTCCCGAGGCCTCTCACCCTATAGCCAAAGAAGCTCCTCACACCGCCGAATCCACCGCCGTGGTGCCGGTCACGGCTCTTCAGCAATATCTGGCGGAGGTCCGTCTCCACCCCTACCTCTCCAAAGAAGAAGAGCTGCGCCTCTTCCATGAATATAAAGTCCAAGGCAGCCGGGATGCCGCGGTCAAGCTCATCATGGCCAACCTGCGCGTGTCCATCTCAATTGCCGCCGAATATCTCCACACAGGCGCCGACCACATGGACCTCATCCAAGAAGGTAATGTCGGACTGATGCATGCCATCAAAAAGTTCGACCCGTCGAAGAACGTGCGCTTTTACGCCTATGCGGCCTGGTGGTCCCGGGCCTACATCCTTCGCTATTTGCTGAACAACTATCGACTGGTCAAGATCGGGACGACCCAGGACCAACGGAAGCTGTTCTATAACCTCAAAAAAGAGAAGGCCAAACTTGAGCGAGAAGGATTCGCTCCAGACACGAAACTGCTCGCTGACCGCTTGAACGTCCGGGAGCGAGACGTCATTGAAATGGGGCAGCGGCTTGGTAACTGGGAGCTCTCGCTGGACCAGCCCCTTGGCGAGGACCAGGAAGGCAGCCTGCTGGACGTCCTCCCCTCTCAGCAGGTCCCTGCCGATGAGCAATTGGCGCACACCCAGCTACAGACACTCTTCCGTGCCAAGCTCGCGGAATTCGTCAAGACACTCAACGAACGGGACGAAGACATCTTGCGGAATCGAATCCTCTCAGAAACCCCATTGACTCTCGACGACCTCGGCGCGAAGTATTCCATTACGAAAGAACGGACCAGGCAACTCGAAGCCCGCATCATTAAGCGCTTGCGTGATTATATTAAGAAAGACATTAAAGATTTCGATCACTTGAGAGTCTGACGATACCTTCTTCATTCCAAAAAATACATTCTGGCTTATCGAACCCTTGATAGGTTATGATCCCCGGTATTGGTGTGCTAAGGGTGCGTAGAAGAATTTCCTCGTTGCCCCCCTTGACTTGGACAAACACGGGGCTATCTTCACTCCCGTGCCCAAGGATCAGGACTTCTGCTCGTTCTGGAGTACTACCGTTACACCATCGAGTCCGAACCTGTTCTACATCGTCACTATTCATTGGTCTAACTTCATGAGGAGGGTGTTGCTATGAGCACTGCAGCTAAGGAAACGACAGAAAAGAAGAACCTATCCAAGGGGTTTCAACCTCTCGGTGACCGGGTGTTCGTCACCTACACCGAGGAATTGGATCGGACCTCCGGCGGGATTTACGTGCCGGACAGCGCAAAAGAGAAGCCACAGCGAGGCATCGTCCAAGCCATCGGCAAGAAGGTTGAGAATGTCAAGGTCGGCGAACAGGTTCTCTTCGACAAGTATTCAGGCAGTAAGCTCCGCATCGAAGACGAGGATTGTTTGATCCTCAAGGAAGAAGACATCCTCGGCGTCTTCACCAGCTAATCACCAGCACACGACAACGACGATACTATTTAAGGGAGGCATACCATGGCAAAGCAATTGATGTACGGTGATTCAGCGCGCGCGTCCATCCTCAGAGGGGTGAACCAGCTCGCCGACGCCGTCAAGGCAACACTCGGTCCCAAGGGCCGTAACGCGATTCTCGATAAGAAGTTCGGCGCTCCGACCATCACCAAGGACGGTGTGACCGTTGCGAAAGAAATCGAACTCAAGAACCCCTACGAGAACATGGGCGCCCAACTCGTGCGCGAAGTCGCCAGCAAGACCAGTGACACAGCAGGCGACGGCACCACGACCGCAACGGTACTCGCGCAAGCCATCTATCGTGAAGGGGTGAAGAATATCACCGCCGGCGCGAACCCGATGGAAATTCAGCGCGGGATCAACAAGGCCGTTGAAGTCGTCATTACCGAGCTCAAGAAGCTGAGCAAGCCCTGCCAGAACAAAACCGAGATCTCCCAGGTCGGGACGATTTCAGCCAACAACGATAAGACCATCGGCGACCTCATCGCGGAAGCGATGGAGAAGGTCGGCAAAGATGGCGTGATCACGGTTGAAGAAGCCAAGTCCATGACCACCTCGTTGGATGTGGTCGAAGGCATGCAGTTTGACCGCGGCTACATCTCCCCGTACTTCGTCACCAACGCCGAGCGGATGGAAGCCGTCATGGAAGACCCGCTCATTCTCATTTCTGAGAAAAAGATCAGCAGCATGAAAGACTTGCTGCCGGTCCTCGAGCAGGTTGCCAAGATGGGCAAGCCCCTCGTGATCCTCGCAGAAGACGTGGAAGGCGAAGCCTTGGCCACCCTGGTGGTGAACAAGCTCCGCGGCACGCTCAACGTGACGGCCATCAAGGCCCCTGGCTTCGGCGATCGCCGCAAGGCCATGCTGGAAGACATCTCGATCCTCACCGGCGGCCAGGTGATCTCGGAAGACATCGGCATCAAGCTGGAAAATGTGAAGCTCACGGACCTTGGCCGCGCAAAGCGTATCACCGTCGACAAAGACAACACCACAATCGTAGAAGGCTACGGCGATCCGAAGAAAATCGAAGGCCGCGTGAAGCAGATCAAGGCACAGATCGACGAGACGACCTCCGACTACGATCGTGAGAAGCTCCAGGAGCGCCTCGCGAAGATCGTGGGCGGTGTGGCCGTCATCAATGTCGGCGCCGCGACCGAAACCGAAATGAAGGAAAAGAAGGCGCGTGTCGAAGACGCATTGCACGCCACCAAGGCAGCTGTCGAAGAAGGGATCGTCCCAGGCGGCGGAACGGCCTATCTCCGTTGCATCAGCGCATTGGACTCGCTCAAGCTTGTGGCGGAACAGCAAGTAGGTGTCAATATCATCCGCCGTGCACTCGAAGAGCCGATTCGTCAGATCGCAGTGAACGCTGGGATGGAAGGCTCCGTCATCGTCGAGAAAGTGCGCAATGACAAGAACCTCAGTGGTGGCTACAACGCCGCGACCGAGGAATATGTGGACATGATCAAATCCGGCATCATCGACCCGACCAAGGTGTCTCGTTGCGCGTTGCAGAACGCCGCAAGCGTCGCAGGCTTGATGCTCACGACCGAAGTCATGATCACCGAGATTCCAGAAGAGAAGAAAGAGCCGGCCGGCGGTGGCGGTGGACACAACCACGGCGGCGGCATGGAAGGCATGTACTAAGAGAAGACAAAGAGCTACTGGCGTCTAGCCGATAGCTTGGAGTACACATTGAAGGGCCTGGTGGATCATCCGCCGGGCCCTTCGTGTTTTTGTGGCTCCTCACTGCGCTACAATGAAGGTTAGCTTACATGAGCGAAGGAACGTCCTGTGATCGTCGACGTCGAATCAAACGAGAATTGTGAGGCCAGTGTCTTTGCGCGGTTCAAGGAAATCGGCCCCGCTCGACCGGTCCTGCAAGTTCGCCTCTACGACCGAAACCCTGCTGGGGAATGGTACTGGGTCACCGGCTGGAGGGATGATAAACAGATGCCTGCTTGCTCAGCTTACGCCCAATTGGTCGAAGATTCCGGCGCGGGCATGACCCATCTGGTCTATGGAGGGCTCTATGGCTTGCGGTTCAGGCCGCTCGAAAATGAGGAGCCATGGAGTCTTGAAAGTTCCCATCAATGGGGAGAATCCTATCTTTCGCTCGCCAGTGACCGTGACCTGCGCTATGGCGATTAGCCGCCTCCGGCAATTTCACTCGCCTGGAGCCGAATCTTCTCCTCCACACTCGCCAGCAGCTCAGCAAATTGTTTAGGTTGTGGCGCCGTTCTCGGATCGAAACACCCGGCATTCTGTAGCTTGTGCAAATAATTGAACTCGGTGAGCCATTTACTTTTGTTCGTTCGCTCTTCCGCCAACGCATAGTAGATGTCGTGAAGCGGAGTCGCAGGCACGGACTGTTGCAGGGCTCGCACATCGTTGAGGATAGTTGACACCGTCTTGTTACGAACGGCTCGCATGCCCCTTGGTGAATTCAGGAAGTACACTAAGGCCGTGGCAACAGCGATGACCATGAGAATGATTGCGAGGATTTCCATTGAAGGTAGCCTACACCTGGCAAGGGGGCCGCACAAGTCGCTCACAGAGGCGGAGGAATATGCAGAACCGGCTTGAGAGGCTCATGCAAAGCAGACTATTTCGACTCGCGAACAGGAAGGAGCCGTCGTTCAGGGCCGCCCGGCCTGTTTTGATACCGCGCGATGAACATCTCGCCTACAGTGCGGGCATGATCCTCGGCTGCTTCTCGCGTCGCAAAGCGAGCCTCTCCTACCTGCCACCACTGCTGTGCACTGGTGCTTTCACCCAGTAGCTCCGTCACCGAGACTCTCAGCGCCTTTGCCACTCGCACCAGCGTGCTCAATGAAGGGTCGTGCTGTCCCAACTCCAACCTGGTCAGGAACGTACGCGACAAGCTGGCTGTCACGGCAAGCTGCTCCTGAGTCAGACCACGGCTGGTTCTCAGTCGCTGAAGCTGTTTACCAAAACGCTGAATCGCACGCATCGCACCTCCGATACGGGGAAGGGGGCCACGATTGGAAGAATCACTTCAGAATGACGGGATGTCCTGAGCCAGACGGAACCCCACACTGCTGCCTCGGTCGTCGGCGGGGCTCCCGGACCGGTTCGAAACACGCAAGATTTCCCGTTCGTTGTCCCAGGAGCCGCCACGGACCACACGCTGGCCTGCTACCGAAACCTCCGTGCCCACCGATTTGAACGTCTCGGGTTGTTCATACCTGTTCTGGCACCATTCCCAGATATTTCCCGCCAGATCGAGAAGCCCGTGACGCGATGTTCCGCTTGCATACAATCCGACGGCGGTCGTCTGGCCCAGTCGGCTTTCCCAGCTATTGCACCGAGCCGCATCCCAGCCGCCAGGCCATGGGTATTCGCTCGTTGGATCGCCTCCTGTGGCAGCCTGCTGCCATTCCCACTCGGTGGGTAAGCGAATCCGCGACTCCGTCCTATAGCCCAACCAGCGACAAAAGGCCACGGCTTCATACCAGGAGACCGTTTCCCTGGGGGCATTGGCGTCCTTCCATCTGGGTTCAGCCGCCGCGTCGATCTTCTGGAGGCCTTTCCACCAGGCGTTGTTCCCATAGCCACCGTCGTCGATGAATACCTGAAACTGACTATTCGTGACCGGGTATTTGGCCATCAGGAACGGCTTGACCTCGAAGATGTGATCAACACCATGAAGCCTAAGACGACCCTGCGGAATCTCAATCCATGCGATATCCGGCAGGCCATCCTGACGCAAACCGACACCAGGCCGTGGATCGCCGAACTCCGCGAGCTTTTGACCGATCAAGAGGCGTTCTTGGTGAGAAATCGTCTCGCTGGTGAGCTTCTCAATGAGCATCTTGTGTGGTTGTAGAAGCGTTTCAAGTTGAACCGACGCCGACTTTTTAAACCGAGTCAGTGCTTGTTGAATCGACTGTGCACGCTCATAGCGCCACAGCTCATGGAGATCCTCTCCAAGATCATGCCACCGCGTTGCTGCTTCCTCTGCATAATCGATGAGCCGTAAGTCGACTCCGCTGCTCTCGATCCACTCTTTGAGCTTGTGCCATGCGACAAACAGTTTTTCATGCGCAACTTCGACCACTGAGTCCCGTTCATTGCCGCTCTTTACCAACACCCGGCAGTCTGACCCTGCCAGCGCATCGATCAGTTGGTTCGCAGCCATGTCTGGAATAAACCGCGTGAATGACGCGCGCTTTCTGGTCGGCGGACGCTCGCGTTCGAGGTGCACCAACTCAGCAAACACGTTGTCGAAGGCGTCGCGCACATCGGCAGCCAATCCAGCCATAACCTGATCGGCCTGCGTGCCGATGGCGCCGGCCACCCCGCCAATGACTTTGTAGGCGTCACGCGTAAATGTCCGCTCGTGCCGCCGCTCAAACAGTTGCTTTAAGACATAGGCAACAAGCGGAAGACTCCCAGGTTCTTGAGCGGCTTCGCGTAAAATCTCATCAATTACTTGAGGCTCAAAAATGTGGCCTGTGACATAAGCCGGCTGTTCAATCATGTCCTGCAAAGCCCTCGGCGATACCGGACCCAGGTGATAATGGTACCCGGCGTTGAGAACCCGGAGTATCGACTCTGACTCTTCAAGCCGCGCAATAAATTCGCTACGCACAGTGGCGACTAGACGTACACGGTTCTGCTTGTGCTGAGCTGTGGCCACAAGTTGTGCCAAAATATTTTGAATATCCTTCTGTTGAAAGCCACGCGTGAACAGCTCTTCCAGTTGGTCGATAAACAAGATCACTTCCTGCCCCTGAGCCAGGTGTGGAGCGAGAAGTTCCCCAATTGTCATCTGACAGTCAGCCAGACCTTTGGCAAGTTCAGGTGCGGATTTTGAGATTCCCCGGAAGGCCTGTTTCAAGCCCTGCGCGAGTGAATGAACTGGGGTCTCGCCATCGCTCGGCTGGATGCGCTGCCAGACCCAGCGCTCGCTCCCCAGGAGCCGCCCTTCCTTGATGACGGCGTGCCACAGTCCAGCTGCCACCAGGGAGGACTTACCTGACCCTGACGCCCCGCTCACGAGGAGCACACGGCCCTCAGGCTCGCTCATCTTGCCGACCAGGGCGTCGACTTCCCGGTCGCGCCCGAAGAACAGCGGGGCATAGTCCTCGTCAAACCACAGCAGGCCAGGATAGGGAGACTTGCCCTCAGGCCAATCGATGAGCTCATGCTTCTGTGGCTCGGCCTGGGCCGACTGGTTCTGTGTCAACCAGCGGCCCAATGTCCCCGTCAGATCGATTGAGCGAGGCTCTAAGCCAAACGGTTCAACTCCATGGCGATTCTGCAACTGCTCGCGCCAGGTTCTGACCTCAGAATCCTTGTCCAGCTCATCAAATTTCCGAGGCCAGGGCGAATCCTCCACAAGCATGAACGGAACAACATCGACACCCTGCTTCACCGCCGCATCGTATTCCATCTGTGTGATGCTTCGCGTTTCTCCATCAGGAACAAAGCCTCGGCGAAATGCGACGAGCAACACGCACAGATCACACCCATGAAGCCGATCCTGGGAAAATCTCTTTGGTTCCTCGCTGTCCGCAGGCCACTCTTCCATGGGGTCCACGAAGAAGCCTGCTCTCCGCAAGGAGCGGATCACCTGCGCCCTATGATCCTTGAGATCCTCAAATGTAGAAGAGACAAACGCTTTGTACATAATCTGCCCTGATGGTGGAATCATCCACGGTTACGAGCACGAGCGTATCGAACAAGAGGCAGAGGGTCAAAGAGCATAGGACACAGGGTTACGGAATGTCCTGGACAAGACGGAAGCCAATATTGTTACTCTGGCGGTCGGCGTAAGTCCTAAACCGGTTTGATACGCGCAAGCTCTCCTCTGAGTTGTGCCAGGAGCCGCCTCGGACCACGCGCCAATCTTTCGTTTCGTCATACCAGTCCGCACACCACTCCCAGACATTCCCGGCCATGTCATAGCACCCATAGGGGCTAACCCCCTTGGTATACTGGGTGACCGGCGTCGTGTGATCAAGGCCTGCCTCCGCGCTGTTGCATTTCAACTTGTCGAACGTGTCCCCCCAGGGAAACTCCCAGGGATACTCGTGCCCGCCCTCGCCACGTGCAGCCTTCTCCCACTCTTGCTCGGTTGGCAAACGTTTCCCTGCCCATTTCGCATAGGCCTCAGCTTCGTAGTAGTTGACTCCCACGACTGGGTGATCCGCCTTATTCCATTTAACGTCATTCCAATGTGCTGGAACTAAGGTGTTGTGCTCAGTCTTCCACTTCCACCCTTCTTCACTCCAATACGCCTGATTCCTATAGCCATCTGCCAAGATGAACGCGCGATATTTCTCGTTCGTCACGGGATACTTGTCGATCCAATAGTCGTGATCGATCACCTCACGGATTCTTTCCTCCCCATACAGGAAGGGTCCTTTCGGCACGGTCACCATCTCGAAAGGGGCTTCGTGTGGCGGTACCTCAACGCGTAGAATGAGCCCTTGGGCACCAATGGGTTGCTTGGCTTTGGCGGGACGTTGTGAAATCACCTCTCCTGAGGCAGGGAGCTTTTTCAGATACTCGATCAATCGATCCATATCCCGATGAAAATCAGGATCTACCCGCACCGCGATGCCATGACGATAGGACAGATCCTGAACGCTGGTTGGGAGCCGCTCAGTCGGTGGGATTGAGGCTCCACTCACCAGCACAGGAATTACTGGAATCTGGCGCTTCAACGCCGACTCGATCTCAATGCGGACGAAATCCCCTGGATCATCGAGCCTGGACTTGCCCTTACTACCCCGTTTCTTCATCCAGTCCCGCCCGATCACCGCGAGAAACACCTCACACTTGGCCACTTGTTCATCCAGAAAAGTGCGAAAATCGACACCAAGGGGAATCGAATCCACATCCTTGAAGACAGCCCCTTGGCCAAACTTCTGTACGAGCCGGTCGTAGATCCTCCCGGTGACATCGGCGCTATCTTCACGACGGTAGGAGATCAGAATTTTGCTCATTGTCTAGCAACCACTCCTCAACCAATGATCCAACGGCGCTGGATAATATTTTATCTTCCCATTGTTGTAAAGAGAGGGAAGGATCTTCCTGTGCGCTCCTCAGGATGGCTGCGGCTCAGTGGGATTGGTGACTTTAGATTGGGGCTGAAGCGCGATTGATTCGGTGACAGGTGCAATACGCCCTACATCAAGCAGAATAGCGACCAGCATGTCGCTCAGGACGTTCACGCCCGAGCGGGCTCGGGCGATGATCCAATCCACTGTCAGAATGAGTGGAATGGCGGCGACGATGACGTGGGTCGGTAAGCCGGCGGCTGAAAGAACAAGCGGCAACACGATCATTCCGGCTTCCGGAATGCCGGCCACGCCGGCCCCGGCGATCATCGATGCGGCGACGATCAACAGCTGACTGCCGATCGGCAGATCGAAGCCCAGCGCTTGGGCGAGAAAGAGCGCAGCCATCGCTTCATAGAGGGTAATGCCATCATTGTTGAGATTGGTGCCGACACAGGCGGCGAGCCGCGCCGATTGCGGCGAGACCTGCATACGATCAAGGCAGCGGAGGGTGACCGGCACGGTGGCGAGGCTACTGTTGCACGACACGGCGGTCATGATCGCATCAGCCCCCTGTCCCAGATAGACCTTCGGAGACTTCTTCCCCACCAGCCAGGCGACGAGCGGGTAGTAGACGAGTGCGTGGATGGCGAGCCCCAAGAGCATGGCAGCGAGAAAGACCCAGAGGACGGCGAAGACACCGATGCCTGCCTTGCCGACGACCTGCGCGACGACGCCGAACACGGCGAGCGGCACCGCAAGGATGATCCATCCGAGCATCTGCACGAGCCAGCGATAGATGCGCTCAATGATCCGCGCAAGGGTATGGACGGCGCCGCGACCTTGGTCTGTCTCGCCACGCAAGCGGCGAAGGATCGCGCCGAGGCACAGGGCGAGAAGGACAACGCCGATGATGTTGCCGCTCGAAAACGGCGTCATGATGGTGCTGGGAATATAGGACGCGAGGTATTCGATCGGACTCTGTGCACCGGTTTGCACAATCGCTGGGGTGCCCGTCGATAACTTGGGGCTAGGTACGAAATTCAGCAATTCATCAACGTGGCCATACCAGGCCAAGCCTGGCTGCCAGGTATTCATGATCACGAGACCAATCGTCATGGCCATACAAACATTGACGAGGCAGATGCCGAGCAGTTTGATACCCTGGCGCAATGGGAGACTTATACGGATGAGAGCGTCGAGGATCGCAAAGAAAATCAGCGGGATGGCGAGGGTCTTGAGCAGCGTCACGACGAGCAGGCCGAGCCAGCCTAGATCCTCGTTGCGCAGGCCGCCCAGATAAGGCTCCCGACCAAAGGTCGCCCCAAGCAGCGCGCCACAGGCCACGGCGATGAGCACTTGCCCGTACAGCGGTAGAGGAATCCAGCGTGATGTTGCCTGCATAGTGGTCTCTTCGAACCCACATTATTCATGAAGCTTCTGCTGCAAGCACGGATACACGGCTGCGGCGAGCAGTCTCGCCGTTCAGCCCTTCGATATACTGCACGAGTATGCCTCAGGACTTCACGCCTCCGAGTGCCCGTCTCGCGTGGCGTCTGCGCGCGTTCGCGACGAACCTTCATGAATAATGAGGGCTAACCCGCGGAAGAATACCCCTTTCCCCGTGAGAAAGCACGTTGCGTTCAGAGTCAGAACTAGAATGCGCCTCGCGCTCTTCCTACAGGAATGTCAGCCTATGCATGATATAATTTTAAAAACAGGGAGGTAGCGTATGTACAGGACCATCATCAGTATCATGGCTCTCTTGGTCGTAGGGTTTTCACAGGCTGCAGCCGCAGCCTCATCGACCTCTCCCGACAATCATAAGACAGGGGACGGCAAGGGCCTCACGGTAGATGACCTCGGACGAGGGTTGAAGAGCGCGGCCAATAATATCGAGAAGGAGATTCCCAAATTCGGATCTGCGGTTGGAAACGCCATCAAGAAGATCACCGGGAAGGGATCGGATAGGCCAGCGAAATAAAATATGGGACTCGCCGCACCAGGATGTCGAGCATATATGCACAAAAAAAGACCGTCGTGTTGCGTGTGAGATATCCGCCTCATGAGTGCGCCCTACAAATCAATCACATACACACCACACGCCAGATCAATCGAACCTACCGGCCTTACTCCACATGTAACACACCATCTGTTCCCCAGCTTCTGTGGGTAACTCTGTGGATGAGAGGTTTGTTTCGTTGAAAAGGCCGCCGCTGAACGACCTCGTAGCTGTTTGCCTAAAAAATGGGCATTGTGGCCTGCCCTGTCGAGCCCCTATATTTTGTGGCTTGACGGATCGATTTTTTCTTATTCCACGCGTTTCGATTCGTGCGCGCTTTTTCGTTCAGTTCATACTTGAACCGCATCTCCCAATGTGGGGTGATGAGAAACATGCTGTCCTTAAATAGGCGTCAGCACGCATCGCCTGAGACAGCGGCAGACCGCACCATCTGTGCAATTGCATGTTGGGAAACAGAGGGATTCGTGAAATCGCTGTCGGACAGAGTGCGGACTGCGTTAGCTAGTAAGGAAGCGTTCGAGAAAACTGGTGGAGACGTGGCCCTTTTGGAAGTCGGGATCGTTGAGGATGCGCTTGTGCAGCGGGATGGTCGTCTTGATACCTTCGATCACGAATTCGTCGAGGGCCCGACGCATACGAGCGATAGATTCCTGCCGGTCCCGGCCATGGGTGATGATTTTAGCGATCATCGAATCATAGAACGGAACGACCATCATGTTCGATTCCATCGCCGAGTCGACGCGCACGCCGAATCCCCCAGGGGCGCTGTATTTGGTGATCATGCCGGGACATGGTGTAAACTTTTCAGGATCTTCAGCATTGATGCGGCATTCAAGACTGTGCCCGTTGAGCTTGATGTCTTGTTGTTTGAACGAGAGGGAGTGTCCGTCGGCGAGCCTGATTTGCTCTTTAATGAGATCGATGCCGGTGACCATTTCGGTAATGGCATGCTCGACCTGGATGCGGGTATTCACTTCCATGAAGAAGAAGTTGTGATCCTTGTCGAGCAGGAACTCGACAGTCCCGACATTCCGGTAGTGGACCGCTTTCACGGCTTCGACGGCGACGCGGCAGATTTCTCGGCGGAGCTTCTCATTGACGGCGGGAGACGGCGTTTCTTCGAGCAACTTCTGGTGCCGGCGCTGGATCGAGCAATCTCGCTCGCCGAGATGCACAACATGGCCACGATGGTCGGCAACAATCTGCACCTCGATATGGCGGGGCTCGAGAAAATATCGTTCGAGATAGACGGCGTCATTGCCGAAGGTCGTCTTCGCTTCCGCCTGCGCAGCTTGAAACGCGCGAGCAAGATCCTCGGCTTTGTTGACGACGCGCATGCCGCGTCCTCCCCCACCTGCTGAAGCCTTGATGATCACGGGATAACCGACTTTCTCGGCGGCTTCGAGGGCCCCCTGTTCGCTCTTCAATTCACCAGGACTGCCCGGCGTGACGGGTAAACCTCGTCCGGCAACGATCTCGCGAGCTTTGGCTTTGTCTCCAAGGAGCGCGATATGTTCGGACGAGGGACCGATGAATTTCACACCGATGGATTCGCAGACTTCAGCAAAGTGGGCATTCTCTGAAAGGAATCCGTAGCCGGGATGGATGGCGTCTGCTCCGGTGATCTCAGCAGCGCTCAGCACGTTGGGAATATTCCGGTAGCTGAGCGCCGCGTCGGCAGGTCCGACGCAGACCTTCTCGTCGGCTGCACGCACATGCAGGCTCGAGGCATCGGCCTCTGAGCAGATCGCGACGGTCTGAATACCGAGTTCCTTACAGGCGCGAATCACGCGGAGCGCGATCTCACCCCGATTGGCTACCAACACCTTCTTGAACACGCGCGTACTCCGATGTGGGTCGAGGGAAGAGGTTAGGATGTGGCAGTCGGATCGATGAGGAAGAGCGATTGGCCATACTCCACTGGCTTGGTGCTTTCAGCCAGAATTTTGGTGATCCGCCCATTCATCTCCGATTCAATTTCGTTCATCAACTTCATCGCTTCCACGATGCAGAGGACCTGTCCCTTTTTCACATAATCGCCTTCTTCGACATAGGGATCTGCGTCCGGCGAGGGAGAGCGATAGAACGTCCCGACGATTGGGGACGCAATGGTGATCATGCCTGTCGTATCTTCGATCAGGGTGCCTGTCGTAGCAGGTGCATATGAGGCGGGTGACGAGACAGACATCCCCGGATCCTGGACCGTCGCCATCATCGTTCTCTGCCCCGTTTCATATCGCACACGGATTCTGAGACCTTCGCGCTCGATCTCCATTTCGGTCAGGCTGTTCTTCTTCAGCAGATCGATCAGTTCTTGAATCTGCTTGGTCTGCTGTCCTGACAACAAGGGCGACCCCTCCCCGCTTTGGGTTGAGGCCACGGCCTGCGAAACGATGACCGGTTTCTTATTCTTCTTCGACTTGTTGGAAGCCCGTTTGCTCACCGAACACGCTCCACATACTCGCGAGTACGGGTATCGATCCTGATTACAGTCCCTGTTTCCATATAGAGTGGAACTTTAATAGTGGCGCCGGTTTCAAGAGTGGCAAGCTTGGTGCCGCCCGTAGCGGTATCGCCCCGGAAACCCGGATCCGTATCGCTGACTTTCAGTTCGATAAAGTTTGGTAGCTCGACGTCGATCGGGCGGTGTTCGTATACCAGGATCTTCACCGTCATGTCTTCTTTCAAGAGGTCCGCATTTCCGCCGAGCTTTCCTTTTTCGAACGTAAGTTGTTCGAACGTTTCTGTGTCCATAAAGGTATAGGCATCGTCAGTCGCATAGAGAAATTGCATGGTGCGTTCTTCGAGATCGGGCTCCTCGAACCGTTCGCCTGACCTGAAGGTACGATCCAGAACATTCCCAGAGAGATAACTCTTGAGCTTCGTGCGCACGAAGGCTCCACCTTTCCCCGGTTTTACATGTTGAAACTCAACGATATAGAAAGGCTGGTTATCGACCATCAGGCGCACACCCCCGCGAAAATCTGTCGTAGAAATCACTCAATACTCCCTTCAAACTGTACGTGTAGGCAGTTGTTGGACCGGCTCCCTCATAATTTCGTTTCTTTTACCGCCCGTCACGATGCCGTCTGCGCTGATGTGCGCTTCCCGCGTTTGGATGCAGTCAGATGGTCGTGCAGTCCCCGGAGTGCTAGGAGATAGCCCGTCGGGCCCAGGCCTGAAATTTGTCCGATTGAAACTCCTGCAATATAGGATCGGTGGCGAAATTCTTCCCGCTGATAAATATTAGACAGATGTACTTCAATCGTCGGCAGCCCAACTGCAGCAATTGCGTCACGAATGGCGATGCTGGTGTGGGTGTAGGCTGCAGGATTTATAATGATTCCGTCGTATTCCTCCCCAGACTCTTGAATCCAGGTCACCAACTCTCCTTCACTATTCGATTGGCTCAGGTCTACTTTCACCGCCAACTCAACCGCCAATTTCGTGATAGCTGAGTCTATAGCCTCGAGGGAAAGCGTGCCATATATGGATGGCTCTCTGCTCCCGAGGAGATTGAGATTGGGGCCGTGTAAGACTCGTATTCGCAGCATATGGCACTCTTCACATAGTTACGTAGCGAGTCAAAATCCCTCTAGCATAATCCAGCAGGGCGGCATTGTAGCAGCCTGCCTGGAACCGGTCAAACGTGTGAAAAATCTTAGGAAGCTTTGCGGTGTGATTCGTTCACAGAGTCACGATCGTGACGACGGGATTGAATCCTATACAGCCAGGACTCTAACTGCACCACGACGTCAGCACGAGGCGTTGAAGAAGACTGCACCACGGTCTCGGCGGGTGGGGAACCTGATTCCAGCTCTGCGGGCCGCTCCCCTATCTGATCCGTAGGGTCTGGGGCTGTCTCCGTGGATGTGGTTGCCGCAACCTGTGGCACAGCAGAGACAGTCTCCGGTTCGCCCTTCATTGATTTCGGCAGTTCCGATGGCGCAGGCGTAACCGATTCTTTCTTCTGAGCCTGTGGTCCACTCAGAGCAGATTGGATTGAGAGCGCTTCTTCATCACGCGGGTTAATGGCCAGTATCAGCGAACAGGATTGCAGCGCAGACTCCATGAGCCCCTGGCTCTGGTAAATCTTCATCAGGGTTCTGTGAGCCCGCAGGTTTTCGGGACTTAATCTGACAGATTCTTCCAGAATCGCCTTGGCTTTTGTGGCCTGTCCCAACTGGTCGTAGACACGTCCGAGGGCGACCATGGCCGTAATAAAGCCAGGATACAGGTTCAGACCATCTTCGAGGACGCCCGCGGCTTCTTGCCACATGCCAACTTTTCCGTACTCTTCGGCCAGAGGCATAAATACTTTGGAGCGTGGATCCTTGGCTAACTGGACAGCCAGTCGGTCGATTTCCATAGCGCTTTCGGCGGCTTGCTGATTCTGAGCCATAGGCTGCTAGCGCCTTCCTATCACTGTCGTGGGGGGTTGGCTGGATTGTCTGGCTCGAAAGAGTTCATACGCTCGGTTCAAAATCGCATCGGCAAGCGCACGTTTTGGCATGAGGGGTAGTTCTGTCATGATCCCCTGACGGTCGATCAATGTCGCTGCGTTCTGATCGCTGCCGAATCCCGCGCCTTCCCTCGTGACATCGTTGGCCACGATCAGGTCGAGGCCTTTTGCTGTCAGCTTGGCTTGTGCATGAGCGATGAGATCGCTGGTCTCAGCGGCAAAGCCGACCATAAGTTGAGTAGTTCGTTGTGCAGATAAGGAAGCCAAAATGTCAGCGGTTCGTTCAAGGGTGAGCGTCTCAGCTATTTGCCCCTGTTTTTTGATTTTTTGCGACGCAGGGTGTGTTGGGCGAAAGTCTGCGACAGCCGCGGCCATAATCACAGTGGTCGACCAGGCAAGACGCATGGATAATACCTGCAACATCTCTTCCGCCGTAGCTACCGCCACAACCTCGATACCTCTCGGAGTCGGTAATGCCGTCGGGCCAGTGACAAGGACCACCTGCGCTCCCCTTGCCTGGGCAGCTTCGGCGACAGCATAACCCATCTTCCCGGAAGACCGATTCGAAATAAACCGCACCGGATCGATCGGCTCTTGTGTCGGGCCGGCTGAGACCAGAACGCGATGCCCTTGCCAATCGCGTTGTGGAGCCAAGGCCACTTGAACCGCTTCCAATATCCTACCTTCCTCTGCCAAACGGCCTTGGCCGATCTGCCCAGAAGCGAGCGGACCTAGTTCTGGAGTGACAACGACCGTTCCCCTCGCACACAACGTGTTCACATGTTCTTGAACAGATGGATGGGTCCACATCCCACCATCCATAGCAGGGGCCATGATCAACGGGCACTGCGACGTCAGAAGCATGGTCGAGAGCAGATCGTCTCCCAGCCCCAACGCGGCCTTTGCAAGACAATGAGCGGTGGCCGGCGCAATGATAATCGCATCTGCCTGTGCAGGCAATGACAGGTGTTTCATTTCGTGATGTGCTTCGAACGTATCTGTCGAGACCGGATGACCTGAGAGCACTTCAAAGGTGAGCGGGGTAACAAATTTCGTGGCCGAGTGCGTCATCACGACCTGCACAACCGCCCCTTCACGGATCAGGCTCCGGAGCAATGCCACAGCTTTATAGGCTGCAATGCTGCCGGTCACACCAAGCACGATCCGTTTCCCTATCAATGTTGGGCCGATTGAATCGAAACTCTTCACCACTGACTCCTCTTACTCCCCGCTCTCGGCCCCCACCGGCGGCTTAGGGGAATCGTCGACATAGACGCTCAGTTCTTTCTTGATCTCTTTCGCATCGTCGCCGGTCATCAAGGCAATGCGCTCCATTTCGCCTTCTTTGCCGCGCTTCGACTCTTTCATGGCATCCCGCGCTTCCTGGCCGATGAGATAGGTGACCTGCCCTCGGAGAACTTCATCAAGGGCAATCGTCGTTTCTTTGGTGAAGCGTGAGGGAGCATGGCGTGATCCCTGGACAATGTGCTTCGCCCGCTGGGCCGCAATGATCGTCAACCGGTGACGTGAGTCGAATTCGCCTTCTTTATATTGGGGCAAGACTCTTAACATGTCGCTCATGGAATCGGTACTCCTTTGGGTGAAGGAAGATCTTTGCGATCTTCAGTTTTCTGTTCATCGTCAAGAATGAAATTATTCTCGAGCCAAGTCATATTCAAACGTTTTGTCTTCAAACGTTCAGACCAGAAGATACTTTCGAGATCGCGAAGGGATCGGCCGAGGTCTTCATTACGGACGACATAGGCGTATTCGCGATAACTCCACACCTCTTCTTTTACTTTGTTGAGCCGTCCCTGAATCTCTTCCGTGGTATCGGAGGCACGAGTCTGAAGACGGGATTTCAGCGCGGCCATCGAGGGAGGGAGGATAAAGATCGACACAGAATCTTCAAATCGTTTCTTAACCTGCATGGCGCCTTGTACATCGATCTCTAATAACACATCCAGCCCCTGCTCGATCTTTTCGGTCAGTGATTTCCGTGGCGTTCCATAGAGATGTCCATACACATGCGCCCACTCGATAAACTCATTCCGATCGATCATCTCTCGGAATGGCTGCTCGTGAATGAAAAAATACTCACGCCCATGCTCTTCGCCTGGCCGAGGCTTCCTCGTGGTATAGGAAATTGAATGCCACAGCCCCGGGAGCTTCGCCGTCAGTTGCTTACACAGCGTCGTTTTCCCCGTCCCTGATGGTGCGGAGATAATGAAAAGAATCCCTCGCCTCTCCGTCGAGGAACGTGGGTGGCCCGATTCCGGTACCGGAGAACTGATTGTAGGGACTGAACTCATTCGACGTTCTGGACCTGTTCACGAATGCGTTCGAGCTCGGCCTTCATCTGAACTACGTGCCCTGCGATTTCCGCATCATTCGCTTTGGAGCCAATCGTATTCACTTCGCGCCCGATTTCTTGAAGCAGAAAATCAAGTGTTTTGCCTATGGACTCTGAACGGTCAAGCGTCTGCTCAAACTGTATCATATGCGAGTCTAATCTGACTATTTCTTCCGTAATATCGCTACGGTCCGCGTATATTGCCAACTCCTGGTGGAGACGGGAAAGGTCGGGAATCTCCGATCCCAACAGCTTCTCTACCCGCCCCTTCATTTTGACGAACATCTCCTGGGCCAACAGTGGAGTTCGGGCCGCGACACTTGTTCGATGCCCTCGGATCGTCTGAATCCGTGAGCCCATATCCTCTGCCAGTGCCTTGCCTTCGCGTGTTCGCATCCCCTCAAGATCCGACAGGGCCTCTGTCATCAATTGCTGTGACATCTTCGCCAGCTTAGGGTCTTCCGCCGGTTGATCCGATACCGACAGCACATCACGAAACCCTGCCACGAGCGCAAGATCAATGGGGCCGCTCAGTTTCAGAGATTTTTTGAGCGTACGGAGGGCTTGATGGTACTGTTTTGCGAGGGGTTGGTCAAGATTAACGCTTCCAGCTCGGCCTTTGCCGGCCTGGACAGTCACGGTGATGTCAATGCGTCCACGGGTACAGCGTTGCTGGACGGATTTTTTGAACACGTCTTCCAGGTGACTCAAGGGCCGGGGAAGACGGCAGGAAACTTCGAGAAAACGATGGTTGACGGAACGTATTTCCACCGTCACAGATCCGTCCTGCCACGGGGCTTGCCGTCGGCCGAAACCGGTCATGCTTCGAGTCATTGGGGACCTTTCTCATTCCACGCACAATACCGATAGATTGAACAGGTGCGGCACTGAGGTTTTCTGGCAAGACACACATAGCGGCCATGCAGTAACAAGCGTTGCGCGACGGCCGTCCACTGAGACTTTGGCATGAGCTGCTGCAGGTCCTGTTCGACCAGATCTGGATTATCTGATCGGGTCAGACCAAGTCGCTTCGCAACGCGCTTGACGTGAGTATCGACAACGATACTGGGCTGGCCAAAGGCGTTCCCAAGAATGACATTGGCGGTCTTTCGTCCGACACCCGGTAAGGTGATCAACTCTTCCATTTTCGTCGGAACGCGTTCGCTGAAGCGTTCGGTTACCGCTTTGCCGCAGGCGACAAGATGCTTTGCCTTGTTCTTGAAAAAACCGGTAGAACGAATAATCTGTTCAACATCAGGAAGATGCGCGGCTGCCAGTTCTGCCGGTTGCCGATACCGCTGAAAGAGAGAGGGCGTGACCTGGTTCACCCGCTGGTCGGTACATTGAGCGGAGAGGATCGTGGCAATGAGCAACTCCCACGGGGAACGATGATCCAGTTCCATCTTTGGGCTTGGCATCGCACGCTTCAGTGACTTTGCAATCTCTCCAAGTCGTGTTCGAGTATCCAATAAAGGTGAAGATTTCGTGGCCATAGCTGATGTCAGAATAATTCGATTGTGCAGCGGGTTACGGTCAAGATGCAAGTGTCGGCCCCTGGGTTGTAGGTTTCTTCGACGACCCATCCAGTGGCACAAGATCGGCCAATCGCTCTTCGAGGTGCCGGAGCAACGGGGGTACGGTTTCCGGTCGCAAAGCCGAAATCCCGATCGCACTGTAGCGCCGACAGAGTACCTCTGCTTGCCCGGCCGGAAGCTGGTCACACTTATTGAAGACAAGAACCCGTGGTATCTGATCCAGGGCGAGGCTTTGAAGCACGGTCTCGACCGATGCAATGTGGGCAGCGAGATCTTTCGCCCCCGCATCGACGACGTGCAAGAGGAGATCCGCATCGCGCATCTCGTCCAATGTCGTTCTGAATGCTGCCAGCAGGTCTTTGGGCAGATCGCGAATAAACCCCACAGTGTCCGTGAGGATGACTTCACGGCCATGCGGGAAATACAGCCTACGGCTCGTGGTATCGAGCGTTTCAAACACACGCGGAGCGGTGCTGACTTCACTCTTTGTTAAGACATTGAGCAAGGTCGATTTGCCGGCATTCGTATAGCCCACGATGGAGAGGACTGGAAAGGCCTGCCGAACGCGACGCGATCGCCGCTGATCTTGGTGACGGGCAAAACCCTCGATTTCCCGCTCCAAATGGTCGATGCGCTCTCTGATACGACGTCGATCTGTTTCGAGCTTTGTTTCGCCAGGCCCTCTGCTCCCGATGCCGCCCCCCAAACGTGAGAGGCTGGTTCCCTGACCGGAGAGACGCGGAAGTAGATACCGGAGTTGTGCCAATTCGACCTGCACTTTACCTTCTCGACTATGGGCTCGTTGGGCAAAGATGTCGAGAATCAGCTGGGTCCGATCGATCACGGTAAGATCGGTAATCTCATCAATGGCCCGTAGTTGTGCGGGAGCCAAATCTTGATCAAAAATGAGCAGGTCTGCGCCTTTCTGCATCGCGTGCATCAGCACATCCTTGAGTTTGCCGCTCCCCAATTGAAATCGATGATGGCCGCTCTGTGTACGTTGCACCAACCGATCGATCACCGTGAGATCTGCAGAAGAAGCCAGTTCGGCTAATTCGACAAGACGTTCCTCTTGGTCGGCCTTGTTCTGAGGCGAGGCGCTCACAAGAATGGCTGTGGGCTTTTGAGCCATCGTATGAGATCCGCTCTGACGTTGAAGATCTGCCTCCAGTTCGCGAATGAATGTGTCGAAATTCACCGGGCATAGATGGACCAACGTGGGCTTCAAGAGGGTATAGAGCTCCCCCTTCGGACTGGGTGGATTCAGATGGGCCAAGGAAAGCAGCCCTGGCTCGCCTTTTGGAGTGACCGTCATCGTTCCGATCATGTCGAGTCTAAGCAAGCCCAATAGCGTGAGGTCTTCTTGAGTCAGAGGCTGCTCTTTTGGATGCGATCGGATCAACCGAAGACCTCGCAACGACCGCGGGCTCGCTCGAAAGGCAGTCAAGGTCGTTGGCGAGGGCTCGGTACCCGACCCGACCAGAACATCTTGCACCGCTCCACGCCTGGTAATGACCAGACCTATCGGGCGCCGAATTTCATGCGTAAATTGTGCGAGAGTTTTTGCCGCTTCAGGCGATAACACTTCGTCTGCGGACATCCGGCGGCGATACAGCCGCTCAAGCATGGCGAGCTGGCCGGCGCGGAGACCAAGAACCTGTCCGTGGATTTCTGGAATGGCCGTCGTTTCCTTTTGGTCGTCGATTACATCGTGCGTGCAAATGATGAAACCAGTGAGGCCTGGGCATCGATGTCTAACGGGGCACGGAGACCTGCGAGAAGGGCCCGCCTTCCTGCTGCTGCGATCATTGCGGCGTTATCAGTACAGTACGCTAACGGGGGAAGGCTGAGCTCTAGGTCTTCGGCCGCCGCTCGTTGCTGGAGCAGTCCACGTAATCGAGAATTGGCCGACACCCCTCCGACAACGGCCAAGGCACGTGCGCCAGATGCCCGAACCGCAGCAAAAGATTTGTGAACCAAGACGTCCACAATCGCTTCTTGATAGCTGGCCGCCAAGTCAGCAGCCTGTGCTGCTCGTGAGCGTTCGGGTATGGATTGAAGTTTGTACAGCAAGGCTGTTTTTACACCGCTGAAACTAAAGTCAAGGCTTCCACCTTTTAGATACGATCGGGGAAACACAATCGCCTCTGGGTTTCCCTGTCGAGCTAAGCGATCAATGGCTGGGCCACCAGGATACTCCAGCCCAAGTAACTGAGCGCCCTTGTCAAAAGCCTCCCCTGCTGCATCATCTCTTGTAGAACCCAGGAGACGAAAATAACCGCTCACCTCTTTGTAATACAGATGGGTATGTCCCCCCGATACGACCAGAACAACACAGGGTAATGGGAATGCTGGATCTTTCAGCCAAGCGGAGGCAATGTGGCCTTCGAGGTGGCTCACGCAGACTATTGGAATATTTAAGGCATAGGCAAGGGCTTTGGCATAGTTGACTCCGACAAGCAGCGCACCGGCTAAACCTGGTCCTTGCGTCACAGCGATTCCTGTGAGATCCGACCATGCAAGGCCGGATTGTTGTACGGCCTCTGATGACACCTCTTCGATCGATTCAATGTGCGCACGGGAAGCGAGTTCAGGCACAACGCCGCCGAATCGACGGTGCACCGCATGTTGCGAGGCAATCAAGTTTGAGAGGACTGTGCCGTCTGCGGCAAGTACCGACGCAGCGGTTTCGTCGCATGAGGTTTCGATACCGAGAACGGGCCCCGGTGTCCAGGTTACGGTGGGTTGTTCAACTGCCGTCAGCATACAATCTCCGATGATCACGCAGATAAGACTATCGACAGGCGCGCATTCTAAGAACGGAGAAATAATACGGCCCTTGTGGCCAACTGCTGCCACAAGGGCCGTATCGTACCGTCTACCATAGCGTCGCGTCGGTACAGAGCTTGAATATCAGACGCCAGCCATCGCCTCTTGCTCGATAAATGCCGGAGCTCCATCGCGAAGCACCACACGGATCTTTCGGCACTCTTTAAATCGTCCCCTAATCATCTCCTCGGAGAGCGGATCACCGATCGCACGCTGAATCGTCCGGCGCATCGGTCTGGCTCCGTACAACGGATCGTAACCCTCTTTAATCAACCATTGCTTGACATCGTCCTCAACCTCAATCTCGATGCCTTTTTCGAGCAGACGAACGTTGAGCTCACCTAAGAGGATGTCGAGAATATTAGAGAGATGAGTTTTGTCCAACTGGTGGAAGACCACGATCTCGTCGATCCGGTTGAGAAATTCCGGGCTGAACGAACGGCGTAATTCACTCAACACTTCTTCTTTTTTGTGGCGCTCTTGATCGCCTTCCGTGCTCTGAAATCCGAGCGAGACGCCCTTCTGGATCATCTTGGTCCCGATGTTGGACGTCATGATGATGACGCAATTTTTGAAATCGACTTTGCGCCCAAGGCTATCGGTCAACACCCCATCGTCCAATACTTGAAGCAGGATATTGAATACATCAGGATGGGCTTTCTCGATCTCGTCGAAGAGGACGACTGAGTAGGGCCGACGCCTGACTCGCTCCGTCAATTGGCCGCCCTCTTCATATCCCACGTACCCAGGAGGGGCGCCGAAGAGCCGTGAACTGGTGAACTTTTCCTGATATTCTGACATATCGATCCGAATGAGCGAGTCCTCGCTGTTAAAGAGAAACTCGGCTAGCGTCCTTGCCAGCTCGGTCTTCCCTACCCCAGTGGGTCCCAGGAAAATAAACGAGCCGATAGGCTTCTTCGCTTCTTTCAGTCCGGCGCGTGACCGTCGAATAGCGCGGGCCACGGCTGAAATCGCCTCGTTTTGTCCAATCACTCGCTTGTGGAGGAATTCCTCCATGCGCAGCAGTTTGTTGGATTCTTCTTCTTCGAGCTTGAAGAGCGGAATGCCCGTCATCTTAGAGACGACATAGGCCACCTCTTCTTTTCCGATCGTCGGTTTATTTTTTTCCTGGTTCTTCTTCCACTCGCGCTTGGATTCATCGAGGAGCTTGCGTAACCGTTCTTCTTCCTCGCGGTGACGAACAGCTTCTTCGAAGTTTTGCATCGAAATAGCCGATTCCTTATCGCGAGAGACTTTTTTCAGCTCTTGCTCCATCGCCTTCAGCTCCGACGGCAAGGCATAGGTCTGCAACTTTGCACGAGACCCAGTTTCGTCAATCAAGTCGATCGCCTTATCAGGGAGAAAACGGTCGCTAATGTAGCGATCGGATAGCTTGACTGCTTCAAGGATGGCCTCTTCAGATATCTCGACACCGTGATGTTCTTCGTATCGATCGCGCAACCCTTGGATAATCAGCACCGTTTCGTCCATGCTCGGCGGCTGAACGTGAATCGGCTGGAACCGCCGTTTGAGCGCTCCATCTTTCTCAATATGTTTTCGATATTCATCGAGAGTCGTGGCGCCGATACATTGAATTTCGCCGCGTGACAGCGCCGGTTTGAGCATATTCGAGGCGTCTATCGACCCCTCTGCCGCCCCTGCGCCCACCAAGGTATGGAGTTCATCGATGAAGATAATGATATTTCCGGCCTGCACGATCTCCTTCATCACAACTTTCAGCCGTTCTTCGAATTGGCCGCGATACTTCGTTCCAGCGACCAATGAACCAAGGTCGAGGGCTATGACACGTCGCGAAAGAAGGTTATCGGGGACTTCGGACTGGATGATTCGTTGGGCCAGCCCTTCGACAATGGCTGTCTTACCGACGCCGGCTTCCCCAATAAGCACGGGATTGTTTTTCGAGCGGCGGCTCAGAATCTGAAGCACCCGCTCGATTTCGTCGGCTCGGCCAATGACTGGGTCCAGTTGCCCTGCCTGAGCAAGTTGGGTCAGATCGCGACCGAACTCATCGAGTGCCGGGGTATTGCTCTTCCGGTCACGTTCGCGAGGAGCTGACTTCCGCAGAAATGTCACGGTAAGTTGACGGGCGGTCAGAAGATTGGCCCCTAAGCTGCGGAGAATCTTTCCGCCAATCCCCTCCTCTTCCCGGAGAAGGCCCAATAACAGATGCTCGCTGCCGATGTGGTTATGTCCAAGAAGACGGGCTTCTTCGACCCCATATTCGATCACCTTTTTCACACGAGGGCTGAAGGGAATTTCACCAAAGGTCATGGTGGTCCCCCCGCCGGGCAAGTTCCGTTCAATTTCCAATCGAACTTGTTCAGTCGAGAGTCCCATCTTTTTCAGGATCATCAGGGCAATTCCGTCAGATTCACGGAGGATGGCCAAGACGAGGTGCTCCGTTCCGAGGTAATCGTTTTGATGACGCTCAGCCTCTTCCCGTGCGAGGATGATGATCTTCCGACCCTTATCCGTAAATCGTTCGAACATCCTGCCTCCTTGTAGCTGGGCTATATCCGATTCCAGGCACCCAAAGTTCTCGAAAAATCTGACCTAATTCTAACTAGAAGGATTTTAAGTGTCAAGACTAGGAGACAATCACACAGGCGGAGAACTCGCGTGTCTGAAGCACGTTATCAATTTTAATTGAGAAGGTCTGCTATGCGTCGGTTCGTTGACTTCAAAAGAACCCTCCCGATACAATCGCACACGTTTTTAGGGCTCTCAACATCGCCCCACAACAGAGTTGCATCAGATGAAAAGTAAAAGCATCGGAATCCTGGTCAAGCCAAAATTTCCTGAGATCAAGAGTACGCTGCAGAATATTGTGACCTGGCTGCGTGCTCGATGTATCGAGGTAATTTTAGATGCGACATCGGCGAATCTTCTCGGTGAACAGGGCGGGTATCAAAATACCCACTTGGCAGCCAAAGCAGATGTCCTTCTGGTCCTGGGTGGAGACGGGACCATGCTCAATGCCGCGCGACTGGCTGGAGAACGAAGCATTCCCATCCTCGGCGTCAACATGGGTGGGCTCGGTTTTTTGACCGAGGTCCGGTTGGAGAACCTGTATCCTTCGCTCGAACGGGTATTTGCGAACGACTATGTCCTTGATGAGCGACTCATGCTCCGGACGCATATTCACCGACATGGAGAAACAGTCGCGCAAGGCGTGGTGTTGAACGATGTCGTCATCAGCAAGGGCACGCTCGCTCGGATGATCGAACTGAAAATTGCGATTCAGGGTCGATTCGTGACTAACTTGCGTGGCGACGGGTTGATCGTTAGCAGTCCGACAGGATCCACCGCTTACTCCCTTTCAGCGGGAGGTCCCATTATCGATCCGGCAGTCCAGTCATTGATCCTGACGCCGATTTGCCCTCACACATTGACGCATCGGCCATTGATTGTGCCGGGCAACGCAAAGATCGATGTGACACTCACGAGTAAAGACGACGGTGCCATGACCACGCTTGACGGGCAGGTGGGCGTGGCGATCGTGCAGGGAGATACGATCGTCATTCAGACCTCGGAGTATCGGACCCGATTGATCCGGTTTCCAGAGAGCAATTACTACGATGTGCTGAGAGAGAAACTCAAATGGGGGGATAGATAGAAGGCAGCAGCCGATCCGTTACGATTTTCCACGCTCAATCAGTTCAAGCATTTCCTGGTTGCTCGCATATTTGAATTCCCCGATACAATCCTCACCCCAATGAGATCTTTCTTGTGATTCGAGGATACGGAGTCCCTCCAGACCGACCGGATGGCTTTTATGAGCGGTGAGCACTGCGGCAAGCTTGTCGAGGACAACTTTTGTGTCAGAATCATTCCCTGGGGATTTTGTCAAAAGATAGCGATTGACCACTTCCGCGCACCAATCCCCATCCCGTTTCGCGATACCCACTAATCCGTCACTTGCTTTGCGGGCCCATCCAGCGAGAAATACCCCGTCGATGACTGTCTGTGTCGTTTCATCATAGGCTTGGAAGAGTGCATCATCCGGATCGTTCCCGGTCTTGTTGGGACTTGTGACGAACATGCCGCCCTTATACGGCAATCCAACCGTCTCATCAACTTTATCCCCGACGGCAAACACCACGGAGTCACAGGGAAATTCATAATATTGTTTCAGTCCAACCGCCACGGTATCCTCGCCCTTTGGATCGAGTTTGTTATCTTCCATCTCCAAGCCACGCACGCGATTGTTGCTATCGACGAGAATACGCTTGGGAGACGCAAGGAACTTGAAGCCCATAATCGCTTCACTGACTTTCGGTTCACATTTCGTAAATTCGTCGGTCAGGCCCTTGAGCACCTCGCCGGCATTTTGGCCGACTGCGGCAAGGCGATCCTTGATCCGATCCACCTCATTGGTGATCCCCTCCATATCCATACTGGCGCACACGGCGCGGATCTCTTTCGGATTGTACTTTCGCTCGGCAGGCCCACGCCGCACGATCGCGGTGACCCGCTCAACTTTCTTATAGCGAACCAACCAATGCGCGATATCGACCATGACGTCGCCGGCACCAATGACGGCCACATGCTTGCCCATATCGAACGGCCGATCGCCGAAACCTGGCAGTCGATTGAAATGGTACACTACATCCTTCGCATGGAACACACCCTTTGCGGAATCCCCCTCCACGCCGATGGCTTTGGTCCCCTGTGCCCCGATAGAAAATACGACCGCGCTGGCGCCAAGCTTTCGCACCTCCTCAACCGTCAGGTCTTTGCCATTGCCGATCGAGACATTGCCGAAATAGTGGACGTTCGGTCGCTCGAGCAATTCCCAGTACTGCTTTTTGAGCCCGCCGCGGAGCTTAAGCTTTGAGGGAAAGATCCCGTATTCAGCCAGCCCGCCGAACTTGACATCGCGATTGAGAATAATGACCCCATGGCCCGCCTTCGAAAGCGAACTCGCCACTGCCATTCCTGCTGGTCCAGCACCGGCCACAATGATCACATGCTTGCCTTCTGTACTCATAGAATGTGTCCTAAGAAACGTGGATGGAAAATGCCTAGAACCTCAACAGTTCCGCGGACTTTAACATAGCGTGTTTTGTGCTGTCAAAGCGAAAGGGCCGCTCAAACTCAATGGCAATCTATGGCCGCGTGGGATTCAGCGTGTTGAGTGGGATTGTACGTGGGGGGGAACCTCCCGCTGCATGAATCAAGAGAATAAAGAACATGTGTGCGGCACGCGCCGATGCTCAGTCAACCCATGGTTATGAATCGTCACCCTAGCGGCTCCTCGATGTTGGCTTTGGGCGATCTCTTGAATCGAATCATTTATTCGGCGGATCATGCGCGACTTGCTCCACAGCTGTCTCAGTATCGCCAGACTCTGGTATCTCGTTTGCCTCTTCCACTCCCTCGTCAAACTGCTCGGCACGAACCTCTCGTGCCTGGTCTTGCTCGATCAATTCCATTGCCCGCGACCGGACTCGTTCATCCTTATCCTCGGAGGCCAGGATCAACGGATCAACCGATCCCGGGGACGCTGACTGTGCCCACGTCTCCAGGGCGCGGAGCCGGATATTCACATCCGGTGAGTCGAGTTCTTTGGCTATCCATGCAGGCACAACCAAGGACTCCGGCAAATCTTCCAATTTTGAAGGTGGGATAGGAACCCCGTGGGAACTGCCCTCCCCTGAGCCGGTCTCTTTTCCCGATGCACCACCTGGTGACTTTCCTAAGGCAAGAGGAGTGGGGTATGCCGTTGGGGGAACTGGGGTCACTGAGTTGTTGCCTGGTACCGGACCCTGCTTGGAAAGAGGCGGCACACCCACGCTTGCCCGTGAGCTAAGGTTTGGTGAACTGTCTGAGGACGTCTGTCCACATCCGGCCAACCCCAGAAGGACCATCAGGCTTAAGAGCATCACCAGGCGGGATGGTGATGGACGCAAGTCCCCATACCATTCAGATAGTCCGGAAAAGATGCGCGGCGTCGACACCGATTGCATCGTGGTTCAGTCCTGAATATTTTCCTGGATATCACTTGTAGGCATCAAACTGAAGGCCCAAGCTACCCGCGATAGAGAGACTTGTCAATACAAAGAACCCTTAAACCTTTCGACATTACTTCCATTTGTCTTGGCCAGAACTCTGTGTGGTTCAATTCACAAAAACCAGAAGACCCGGTGTGATGGTGTTGCACCATCTTCACCGGGTCCTTGGCTAGGAAGCTATGTTAAGCGCTAAGACGATCTCAACCTCATGAACAAATTCCTATGGGCAGTTAACAGAGGAAAGATTGCCGAGTGGATTCCGCTGCTGGACCGTCAGCGGATTACAAAAACCAAACGGCAACTTCTGCACCCATCCATTATACACATTGGGGACAGGCAAGACACCCTGGCCTCCCATCCCTGCGAAGGCAGTGACCCCCAGTGGGTCGTCTATGGTTGTATTTGCGTCACTCGTGAGGAGGATGCGGCCCACCTCCGCCGCATCAGCACCTGACCCGTCGTTGTTCGGATCTGGATCGACGACGATGAGGTCGTTCGAGAACTTGCTCGAGACGTAGGCATAGTACCCACCACCCGACTTTGCCCCGAAATTCACGCCATGGCATCCTGCGCTGCAAGGCAGCACCGCCACAAGTGTATCAGTCGAGGTGTCAATGATGGTGATCGTCCCTGACAAGGTATTGGCCGTGACGACGTACTTGCCATGTGGGCTAACCGGTGTCTGAATTGGAAGGGCACCCGCAGCCGACATATCTGGGCTACCATCGATATGATCGTAGTTTGCAAACGAGGTGCCCCCTAGGAGGAGGTTGATGTTCTTCGTCGCCACTTTTCCGGCTCCATCATTACACGCATTCGCTCCGATGGATATGCACGTGATCGTGCTATCAAGATAGTTCGAAACATAGTATTTGCTCGCGTCGGGCATCATCCCCGCCGCGATCGGGAGCGTGCCTGTCAGTGTCTTGGCCACGATGGTGCCCGTTGGTATATCGATCTCCGTCGAGTCAGCGGTGTTCGAGTTGGGCGTCACCATGGTCTGGCCGTCGAAGCTCATCCAGTGGGCATGAGGCTGCGCTGGTTTTTCACTAGGATGCTGCGTGAGGATACGCCGATTGATGCCCGCGAGGAGCGGGTTGAGTTCTATCATTGCGTTTTCGCCGTTGAGGCTCACATGCACCTGGTCCGTGTCTACACGCGTCATCACGTGAGCAGGAGACTCGCCGACTTCGACATTCTGCAGCAGGAGACCGCTGGTGCGGTTAAACGACGTGAGCTTGGTGTCGAACCACTGGGTCTGGTAGATGACCGACTGGTCTGCACTGGCCCACATGTTGTGGGGGTTGTTCATATTGATACTGGGCAGGGCCACCTTCCTGGTGACCTTCCAGGTGTTGGCATCCACGACCGCTGCGGTTCCAGGTTTCGTTTTACTGCCAGTCTTCTCATACTCGAGGTCGATCCAGACCTCACCGATGCCTGGGGTTCCCGGATTGGACAATGCCGGGAGGGCTTGCGAGGGGATACTGAGCGCCGCCAGTAGCTTGGACAACCACACCAGGCAGAGGCAGACTCCATGTGTGGCTGGGGTTGGTCGCACTATTGTGGTCCTGGTAGTTGGCCGGGTTCGTGATCAGAAAAAAGGTTCGCAACAGTCTGGCAGCTAGGTTGCTGGTCGTGGGGATAGGGAGGGCACTGAGGTTATTATTGAGCGTGAGGTTCTCACCGAGATCATATGCCGGCCCCCCCTGGCGGGATTGAGATGGTGTCCACAGTCTCAGGGTTGTCCACGATTGTCGCAGCGAGCATAAAAGGATGCAGCTTACACACGAAGACATAGAGGCCTGGATCCACTAGCTGGACGGTTCTGCTCCCCCGAAAGGCCTTCGATTGATCAAACGGCATATTCTTCGCTCCGGTCGGGTAAACCAGGCTCGTGAAGGTGTGGACCGTGTTGGTTTCCTTTCCGGCAGTGATTTTCACCACGGTGTTGGGTGCGACGATAGCCAGAGACTCCGTACCGGCGGCAACACAGCCATTTCCGACGCACTTGAACCAGAAACCCGGTTCATCTGTGGAAATGAAGTTAACGGGACCGGCAGCCTGACTGCACGGCACGGTACCCAAAAAACTCCATACTACTAGCGCGACCGCTCCGATGCTTGATTGAATAATGAGTCGTTTCTTCACGAATATCTCCTTCCTGCTTGGGCCATCTCACGTGGCCACAGTATTGAAACTGTCCCTGGCAAAACGAAAGATCAGAACCAACATCCCCCCTTTCCTCGTTGGTCTTCTTGGTATGCCGCCGACTGACTGCTGTATAGCCCACTGTCCGTCATATATCGCATGTGACACGGATTCCGTGCCATACCTTGCTCGATCAATTGCTGCGCTCGCGCCGAGACTCGTTCGTCCTTATCTTCGAAGGCCAGGACAAATGGATCAACCGCTCCCGGAGGGGCTTCATTTGCCCAGGTATCAAGGGCTCGGAGCCGAACTCGCACATTCGGTGAGTTGAGTTTTTGGGTCATCAGCTCTGGCACGACCAAGCCCTCCACTGGGTGTTCTTGCTCAGAAGAGGGAACAGGCATCGCATGTGGACGGTCCCCTCCTGGAACTGTCTCTCTTCCTGATGCGGGACCTGTCTCGTTTCCCAAGGCAAGAGGAATGGAGTTCATCGTCGGGGTGACTGGAGTCGCTGAATTGTTGCCGAATGATGGACCTTGCTTAGACAGAGGTAGCCTGTCCATGCTCGAATGCGAATCAAGGCTCGGTGACTTGTCAGAAATAGGCTGTCCGCAACCAGCCAGCCCTGCAGGGAACATCAGGTTCAGGAGCAGCGCCGTGCATGATCGTTGGGAACGTGATGCCTGTTTACTCTTATTCGAATTAGCAGGCATACGGCGAGGAATATCCCTCAGTGAGCCCAATCGTCGAGAACCAACCTTGCCGGTTGCTTTGTAGACCGCGCAAGTCTCATTAGTCAACTATCGCGTAGGTAGGGCAATGTAAATAGTTCTCTGCGACATTCCTGAGTAATCCAGAAACTTGATATCCAGCCACACAGCAAGCTGCGTGCCCAACAGAACATGCACGTGCCGTCGGTTGTCTCATACGGTTTTTCCAAAGATTTCGTCTGTGGGAAGCGGCCGGAGAATGATGGAACGCGTTCGAGGTGAATCGAAAAGGATTCAGTGGTGAATCGAATTTGATTCAGCACCAAATCGAATAGAGCGGCTGAGGGTGCGCACATCGGCAAGTACTGTCTGCGGCAGGATATTGAAAAGTCCCGAAAACGAAAAGGGAGCAGGGCAAGATCCTGAAAAGAAGTCCGAACCCTTCTCACTCTCACTTGGGCAGGGGCCTGGCTAATCCTCACACTGCGCGTGTCGAACGAACAACGTTTTTTCGTGCGCGTTCCACGAGCAAGGAGGATTGCCAGGCCCTTGACTTCTATCCCCCGGCGCTTCCCACTGGTCCACCCGGCTCAGTCATCCGCCAGGGGTCGAGTAGCTCGGTGAGGCGCTTTTCAGAGAGGACTTTTTGCTCGGTGGCTACCTGACGCACTGTCTTGCCGGATTTATACGCCTCCTTGGCGAGTTTCGCCGCCGCGTCGTAGCCGATCTCCGGGGCCAGCGCCGTACACATCGCCAGGCTCTGCTCGATCAGACTCTTGCACCGTGCCTCATTGGCGGTGATCCCATCAATACACTTGGTCGCGAAGTTGGCAGACACGGTCGAGAGGAGTTCGATCGATTGGAACAGGTTATAGGCCATCACCGGGAGCATCACGATCAGTTCGAAGTTCGCCGCCTGCCCGCCGACGGTGATCGTGACATCGTTGCCGATGACTTGAGCGCAGACCATCGTCACCGATTCGGCAATCACCGGGTTCACCTTGCCCGGCATGATGGAGGAGCCCGGCTGGGTCTCCGGAAGATTGATCTCCCCCAGCCCACAGCGGGGGCCGGAGCCCAACCAGCGGATGTCATTGGCGATCTTCATCAGACTAACGGCCAGGGTCTTGAGCGCGCCGCTCGCCTCTACCAGCGAATCCTGCGCTGACTGCGCTTCAAAGTGGTTCGTGGCTTCGAGAAAGGTACAGCCGGTCTCCTTGGAAATGAGTGCCACCACCTTGGCAGAGAACTTTGGATGGCAATTGAGCCCGGTGCCGACCGCGGTGCCGCCGAGCGCCACTTCGCTCAGGGCCGCTTGGGCCTGTTTCACCCGCTGAATCCCGAGGGTAATCTGCCGGGCGTATCCACCGAATTCCTGCCCCAACCGCACCGGAGTGGCATCCTGCAAATGGGTGCGCCCGATCTTGACGATCCGATCGAACGCCTTCGCTTTGCGCGTCAGCGAGGTCTGTAAGCCGGTGAGGGCTGGGATGAGCTGCTGCTGGATCAGCTCTCCAGCGGCAATGTGAATGGCGGTGGGAATGACGTCGTTGCTGGATTGGCCGAGGTTGACGTGATCGTTGGGGTGCACCAGCTTACTACCACGCGCCCCCCCTAACAGTTCGGTGGCCCGGTTCGAGATCACCTCGTTGGTGTTCATGTTCGTCGAGGTGCCGGAGCCGGTTTGAAAGATATCCACGGGGAACTCCGCATCGAGCCGGCCGTCGATCACATCCGTTGCGGCCTGCGTGATGGCGCGCGCAGTGGCCTTGTCGAGGAGGCCCAGAGACTGATTGACGGTGGCCGCTGCCCGTTTGATTCGGCCCAAGGCCCGAATCATGGCACGCGGGAAGCGCAGCGAACTGATGGGAAAGTTCTCAATGGCGCGGGCGGTTTGCACGCCATAATAGGCGGTCGCTGGCACCGCTAGCTCGCCCATGCTGTCACGTTCGAGACGGGTGGTGGATGAAGACTGAATGGCGGCCATGGGTATTCGCTTCTTCATGCGTCAGACTCCTGGTGAATGGGTGCGTGGTACGGGCGGGCGTCATGATAAACGCTGCACGAGGATGGACACAAGAGGGTGGCTTAATAGACGCGTGTGTCTACCCCATCACTTTCACGCCCGTCGTGACGTTTTTCATGGAGAGCAAGACGCAGTTCGAGATCAGCACACTATGGGAACCGGATTGGCGTGGGAATAGTCATTCTGTTGCCCTCCACTGCGATAACTGGGGCATCATAAAAAGTAGAACGTCTTCGTCTTATGGCGGAACGGGTTGCAGCTGAAACTGTGCCGCGAGATCGCCTGGTTTGAACACACCCCGCTCAGTAATGATACCGGTGATCCATTCCGCCGGGGTCACGTCGAAGGCCGGATTGTAGACTGCGACTCCGGCTGGTGCGATGGGATGACTCCCATGAATGGTGGTCACTTCCAAGGGATTCCGTTGTTCGATGGGAATGTCCGCTCCTGTTTTGGTCTTCAAATCGATCGTGGAATAGGGCGCGGCCACATAGAAGGGAATGCCGTGGGCTTTTGCCAGGACGGCCACTGAATAGGTGCCAATCTTGTTGGCCACGTCCCCATTTGCCGCAATGCGATCCGCTCCCACGATACAGAGTTGGATCTTCCCCTGCCGCATGAGTGCGCCGGCCATATTGTCTGTGATAAGCGTCACGGGAATCTTGTCTTCCATCAACTCCCAGGCCGTAAGGCGCGCGCCTTGCAACACCGGCCGGGTTTCGTCAGCAATGACCTGGATCTGCTTTCCCTGCTCCCAAGCCGCGCGAATGACCCCCAGTGCCGTGCCATAGCCGGCTGTTGCCAGCGCACCGGCATTGCAATGGGTCAGGATCGTTTGGCCGCTTACAATTAGCTCTGCGCCGTGTTTCCCCATCGCCTTGCAGAGCGCGATATCTTCATCCAGAATGACTTGCGATTCCTTCAGTAGCGCCGTCTTGATTAATGGAATCGACTCCGCGTGCAATGAGGCGAGCAGGCGTTTCATCCGTTCGATGGCCCAAAATAGATTGACGGCTGTTGGTCTAGTCGCCGCAAGATGATCGCAAATCGCACGCACCTCCTTGGCGAAGGCCTCATAGCCGGATGCTGTAACGGTCTGGGCGCCAAGCGCGACACCCATCGACGCGGTCACCCCAATCGCAGGGGCGCCTCTGACTTTCAATGTGCGAATCGCATCGGCAACAGTCTGATAATCCCGGCAGTCTAGAAACTCGACGTACTCCGGTAACCGGCTTTGGTCAAGTAGTCGTACCGCGCCGTCTTTCCATTCAACAGTAGGAACCATGGAGGGATCTTGTAGCGGGAACTGCGGCACAGTGCAAGGGGTTAGTGCTTGTGGCGGCCACTCCATTCCAAGATCGTGATGATGACCACAATCAAGCCGGCTTGTAGCAGCAACAACAGTGCTTCAGTCGTTCCTGCATGACGGAGCGCTAACGCCGCGAGCCCGAGGCAAATTGTCATCAAACAGATCACTGCGACACTGGCTTGGCGAGACCCCAAGGCGCGTTCCAACCGGTGATGAAGGTGATCTTTCCCCACATAGTCAAGCCATTCCTTCATGGAGCACACTTTCCCTGTCGCCACCCGTTCCACAGTGATGTGGATCATGTCGTAAATGAGCACGCCGAAGATAAGGAGCGGATTACTGAACGAGACGATTGGACTATGATCCGCCCAATTCCCTTCCACGGCGAGACAGGCAAGTGTGAATCCCAGGAAGGTCGCCCCCCCGTCTCCAAGAAAGATCAAGGCAGGCTTGCGCCCTCGAAAATTGTAGGGAAGAAACCCGGCCCCTGCGCCGATAATGGCAATGGCGAGCCAGCCCAATCCAGACTGATTTGTTTCAAATGCCACGGCTGCCATGAATCCGGCAATGAGAATCGCCAGCCCCGTGGCCAACCCATCCATCCCGTCGAAAAAATTAAAGGCGTTCGTGATCCCGACGATCCAGAGCAACGTCAGCAGCACATTCGCCACATCCCCGACTGGGCCGCTTGGAAACAGCGTCAGAACCTTGCCCGTCGCGATGACAATACCCGCCGCCGCCAGTTGAGCAACCAGCTTAGACGATGCGGGCAGTTCCCACACATCGTCGATGACGCCGACCACCAACAGCAGCGATCCAGCAGTGAGGATCCCGATCATCCAGTCCGGCAGGATTGAATTCAACAGCACCGAGCCGAGGAATCCAAGAAAGACAGCGACACCACCGAGCCTGGGAGTCGGATACACATGGATCTTCCGCTCGGACGGTTGATCCACCAGCCCCCACTGATGACTGAGATGCACCATGACCGGCGTCAACGCGCCGGCGCCGAGAAACGCAAAGAGGAGGATATAGAGCCACCGAAGACCTTCGAACACGAAAAGTTCACGAATGGTGGGAACCGCTAAGGCCACCGCTCCCAGCAGAGCCCCTAGCGCAGCCGGTGTCAGCCAACGTCGAGTGCTGCGCAACACGAAGGGTGGAATCTCTATATCGATAGCCTTCATGAAAGCACCTGCACCAACGATTGCTGAATCTGCTGAACTTCATCGTCTGTGAGATCGGGATAGAGCGGAATCGACAGCGCCGTTCGGTCCGCTTCATCGCTATGAGGGAAACCAGACTGATCAAGATAACGGTGAAGCGGGCGAAAGACGGGCTTGCGGCAGTGAATCCCCTGCTGCTCCAACCGGCTAATTAGACCGATTAGTCCGTCGGGATTGGTCCTGAGATGCGGGAGTCTAATCACAAATCGATAGTAGCCATGTGTTCTGCCTGGAGGCGCACTAGGACAGACGACAGTCTTAGAAGAAAGCGTGCTCCGATATGCTGCGGCGAGGAAAGAGCGCCGTTCCTGAAAGGCAGAGAAGCGCCCCAACTGGGAGAGCGCAAGCGATGCCTGCAAGTCGGTCAGCTTGAGATTGAAGGATGATGGATCCAGTGCCGCGACGCCATCATATTCGCGCAGCGATTTGATGCCTTCGAGCAACGTCTCCTCATTCGATAACACCATCCCGCCTTCTCCTGCACACAACATCTTCGTCGCATAAAAGGAACAGACGGTGAGCCGCCCAACCGTGCCGACAAGCCGACCTTGTTCTGTGACCCCGAGCGTCTGCGCGCAATCCTCGATCAACGGAATCCCGAGCCCCTCGAGCGCCGTCAAGTCGGCCGGCAGGCCGAACAGATGCGGGACAATGATCGCGCGAGTCTTTTTGGTTATCGCCCGACGGGCTGCAAGTGGATCGATGTTAAACGTATTCACATCAATGTCGACAAGCGTAGCCTGTGCCCCTACTCGTTGCGTCGCAAGCCAGGGCGCGGCACACACATAACTTGGCATGATCACTTCATCGCCCGCTCCAATCCTAAGCGCCCGCAACGCCAGCTCCAGCGCCGCAGTCCCTGAACTGACCGCCACTCCACCCTGCACGCCAACAAAGGCGGCCATCTCACGCTCAAATCGCTCAACCCAGGGCCCTTGAGCAATCTGACCCGAACGAAGCACATCGGCCGTCACTTGCAAATCCTCCTGCGAAATCGCAGGCCGTGAGTGTGAAATCATGGTCGCCACCGTCGTCATTGGCCGATGTTAATAAACAATCGCAACGGCACGAAGCCTTCTGCATTTTTCACCCGCCCCTGGATGCCGCGGAAATGCGCCCCGGCCCGAATCACATCCACAATACTCAGACCTTCAATGTTGGTCTTCCTTACCTGTGAGGCGTGGGTCTCGATTGATTTGACCTTGTCCTCGAGCACATGGTCGATGTCGACGAACACGGTCGGCGAAAAGTTCTGGGTAGTCGGTCCTTCATAGAACAACACGTTCTGAGTATAGCGGGTCGCAGTGATCGTGCTCATCGCCAGGTGCCGGTGATCTTGATGGGTGTCGTCGTGATAGTGCGAGAAAATGAAGTGCGGCTGAATTTCCTTCACCACCTCTTCGATCTCCTGAATCAGTTCGCGCCCCATCGGAACGGCCGTGTCCTCATACCCGCCCCAATAAATTTTTTCGACCCGTAATTGTTTCGCCGATTCTTCCTGCTCGCGCTTGCGTACGCCGCTCGACCCTCCCTTGTCTCCTGCTGTCATCACCATCAGAAAAATGCGATGCCCCTTTTGTGCATACTTGAGCAATGTTCCTCCGCACCCAGCTTCGATATCGTCCGGATGCGCGCCGATGGCCAGAATTCGCATCGGCTTTCTACGATCAGTCGCCATCTCATCCCCCTTCGCTCAATGCTATCCGGCCGCTACTAGACTCTGTCCCGTTCGTGCCTGACGCAGTCGCGTCAGTGCCTCCGGGCCACAACAGAACAACAGATCGATGGCCGACATCGCCGGCATGAATGGTTCATAGACTTGCCGATATATCGGATGGTGGAACTGTTGCATCTCCAGCTTTAATCCCGATGATTCAAATCGCATCACATCCAGATATTGCTCCCCCCCCGGACCGGAGAGATATCCCGATGCGCCGGCGGCATGACAAAGATCAATCAATCGATCGGTAGGTTCTTCGCGCGCCTCCCACTCAGACGCACAGCGGACAGGCGTTGTAATTCCGTATGCACCAAGCAGCCAACGAATGACTCTCATATTCAGCTCATGCAATCGTCCCCATGGCAGAGCATAGAGGCTGAGCAATTCCGGAAGGTAGTGGTCACGGAATGGCGCCTGCGCATACTGCATCTCGATGGCATGTCGGTGCTGGCGTTGCCAATTCACAGTTTGGTTGATCTGAACATCTTTCACCAATTGGCCAAATCGATGAAGGACCGGTACGGTTACCCATTGGCAACCGTTCGCCGTTCTGATTCGATTGCGATTTTGCCACTCGTTCTTCTTGAACTGCACTGAATCCAAGGCAATGAATAGATCCACCTGATCGATCTTGTCCAGATACCCAAGCCAGGGTAGATACTGTGGTTGATGAATCGTGACGCGCATCAATGAGCCTCAGCGAGCTGCCTGCAGTGCGAGAATCGGCTCCACAAAGATCGGGTTACTCAAGAGTTCACCACTGCCGGTGATCTCCACTCGATAGGTTATCCGCTCTGCGATTGGCACGCTTGCGTCAGGCCAGTCGACATGAAACGGTGTTTCACCAGCCAACTGAGCGAGGACCTGACCGGAACGGATCACCCTCACGTTCACAGGATGGCGGCCACGATCGACTGCCGTGACAGAGAGGTGGACCATGAGATCGCGTGCCCCGCCTGGATCAAGCCTATCACCAACCGATGCCGATTTGGTTCCACCTTGGCATACCACTCGAAACTCATCTAATCGAAGTTGAACATGCTGATCGCCATCCCCCACCGCATAGGAGTGACCGGACTGAAGCGCCTCAAGAACACCGGCCGCTGTCCGATCTTTCACCCAGAGCACCGTCACAAGTCGATGCAAGTCCTTCCCCGCATCCGTAAATCCATGAAACGCCAGTTCCCCGATCAGCACAGGGGGCGAGCGCTGTTCACTGGCGGGCAATTGGAGTAACCGATCCCACAATTCACCTGGCTTCACACCTGTTCGTCCATCCTGATAGAGCCCCCCAAAGCCGGTATACCCCGTCGTCTGTAGCAAGGATTCAAGATGGGGTTCCGTCTTGACGGTGACGATTCCCAGTGGCCCAGCAGCATATTCATGAAAGTCTCGCGCCTCTGTCATCGACCAAAAAACAAGCCCACCTTTAGTCCTCACATCATCGATGAGGGCCTGATAGGGACGATACCCTAACCGACCATCATATGAACTAAACGCAGGCTGGCTCAGTGGCCAGGCATTCGCCACCAGCGCCACCGCAAGAACTATCAGCACACAGGCGATCGCCCGCCGGAGCGATCGCCGATCGGAATCACGCCTGAACGGCCTCCACAACCAGATGGCTGGAATAGCCAACAACATCGGTACACCATTCACGGCTCCTCGCCAATCGAATGTGTAAGAGGATGGATTCCCGCTCGCCGGAAGGGATCGATAGTCATCCGGCTTGGTCAGACCAATCACCAGAAGATTGCGTTGAGCATTATGCATCGTCAACGTTCGATCCAGAATCGAGCCGGTCCAATAGTAATAGGGGGCAACCTCGACTCCGGGTAGGATGATCAGCTTCGGGTGACGGTTCTGCGCTGCCGTGATCTCGTCCAAGTAGCGTTCGATTCCATACTCCAGCACAGAGGGAAAACTGACGTGTTGTTTTAAAAGACCCGGCAACGGCCACAGTCCATACTCATAACGCAGAGAAAAATTGTCGGTCAGAATCAGCGCATCCAGGCCGAGGTCTTCCGCCCGTTCAGCCAACGCTTCAACGGTCAATTCACCGGTGCTGGCAGAACTATGAACATGTACCGTAGCCAGCAACTGCTGCCGCTCTTCCGATGCCTGCGCTCGCATACCAAAACCTGGCAGCGATGACGCCATGATCACGAACATCAGTATCAATCGACAGGTACAATTCATCTGTTCCGTATTCTTACCCACGAGCACTGAGCGCCTCTGCAAAAATTGATTCAATCGCGCAAACCATTGAACGCGAACCATATCGGCTGTCTACGCTGCGGCCCGCAGCCAGGCCTAATTGCTGAGCCCAATCCGGTCGATCGAGTAATCGCCGTATGGCATCCGCCAACGCACCGGCGTTGCCAGGAGGCACCAGTAAACCAGTGTGCTCGTGGCTGATGACGGCTGGAATACCACCGACACGGGAGGCAATCACCGGCAACCCGGCAGACATGGCTTCGACCAGCGCACGCCCCATCCCTTCATTGAGCGAAGGCAACACAAACAGATCCATCCCAGCCAGACAGGACGCGACATCATCCCGGTGACCTAGGAAATGAACCGCATCACCAAGACCGGCCAATTCCGCTTGCTGAAGAAGTGCATCATGTCGATCTCCACTCCCGATGATCACGAGATGGAGGGCTGGAAAGTCCTTTTTCAATTTGGAGACAGCTTCGATCAGGTATTTGTGGCCTTTAATATCGGTGAGCCATCCGACTGATCCGACGATCAACGCATCCGGTGGACAGCCAAACCACTCCGGCTGTTGTTTCCCCTGAGCCCTCGCCAGCCCAAACCGCTCACGATCGATCCCGCTCGGTACCACAGCAAACCGGTCGGCTTTACCGACATTACGATCGAGATGATCCTGCCGTTCCGCGTCCGTCAGCGCAATCAGCCGATCCGTCAGCGCACTCAGCACCCGTTCGATCTGAAGAAACAGCCAGGATCGGGTTGGACCGAAATGCCCGTAAAACACATGGCCGTGCGGCGTGTGGACGATGACTGGGACCTTCGCAATCCAGGCCGCCACTCGCCCTAGCACACCGGCCTTTGATGTATGGGTATGGACCAATGCCGGTTGTTCCTGTCGGAACAGACGAATCAATTCCCACAAGGCCTGTGCGTCCTTGATCGGATGGACTTCTCGCGTCAGTGCTGGAAGCAACATCCAACGTACGTCCGCCTTATCAAGTCGCCGACAATTCTCCTCAGTTGCGGCCTGCCCGCCTTGCGCATCCCAACGACCTGGATACCCGGCAACGACCAACGGCTCGAACTGCGTACGGTCCTGACCGAGCGCGGTCAACATCGTATTTTGGGCCGACCCGCCATGATCCAGGCGCGTAATGACATGAATCACCTTCCTCGCTCTGACCGACTGATGCCACACAGCCGGTCTATTCTTCGACAAGCTCATGAACAATCGATCAAGGTCTGCCGTATGCGCTGCCCAATTGTATCGCTGCTCCACGGCCTCGCGACCTTTCTTCGAGAAGCGCTCTCGCTCACCTGGTTGACTGCGAAACCGCTTCAATACCAGTCGTAATGTTTTTGCGAGAGACGCTCCGTCTGTCCCTTCTGTGACAAACACCGGATCGACCGTGCTCAACACTTCTGGGATCGCGCCGACCGGCGTTCCCATGACCGGCGTACCACAGGCTAACGCCTCAACCGTCACCAAACCGAACCCTTCGAGTTGCAGCGTCGGCATCACAACCAAATCGGAAGCCTGGTAGTATTTCGCTAATTGATCTTCCGGCACAAACCCGAGCAACCTGACTGCATCGTGTAATCCCTTGCTGCAAATATATTCTTCCAATCGCGAGCGCAGTGGGCCCTCCCCACCAATCAGAAGAAGCAGATCCTGCTGCTCCTCTCCGAGCATCGTCATGGCATCGAGAAGATGCTCTAATCCCATGCGAGGGACCAGATTGCGAACTGTAAACACAATCGTGCGGCTCTCCGGTAATTTAAGTTCCCGTCTGATCTCATTCCGATCGTGCGGTGGGTAGAACATGGCTGGATCGGCTGCGCCTGGAACCACGGTGATGGACTTCGGAGTGATGCCGTGCGTGACCATGACTTGTTGCTTCATGAATTGGCTCAAGACAATCACATGATGACAACGGCGGATTACCATTCGTTCAATCCAACGCCGGGCACGCACGCTCAGCCGTCGCCTGACACGTTCAAGCGTCGTCGCAGCCCGCTCTGCTCTGGTGAGATATTCCTCGTGCGCGAACGAGTGACAGACGTAGACCCAGCGATTGACCTTCCCGTAGCGGAACAAAATCGGACCGAGACCAGCCAGCGATTGATGAATCATGGCGATATCGACAGGGAAATCCTGCATCATGCGGTCAAATGCCCGAAGAGAATTCTGTACTGAAGACCAGACAAAGGCAGGCTCGCTGGTTCGCATGACGGGATACCGCTGTTCGCTCACATTTCCGATCACCAGGCTGGCCTCCGCAGACTCAAAGGGAGCTCGCGCGAGCACGCGCGCATCGTGGCCCAGCTTGGCGAGCCCCAGCGCTTGTTGCCGAAGCACTCGCTCGGCGCCGCCGATGACCTGTTCGATCGTGACTTCTGCAAGTAAGACGACGTTCATGCCGCGCCGACTCCCATTGGATAGGAAGAGACAGACTGTGCCACTTGCCCATGCCATAATTCCAACACCATGAGCGCATAGAGTTGATCCGTAAAGTTCCGCCGTCCGCTGTGGTGCTCTGTAAGCAGCCACTGCACATAAGCAGGGTTGACGTACCCCCGTCGGCGGATGGCCTCATCAGAAAGCAAGTCCTGACTCATCTCGCGCAGGTCTTCTCTCAGCCATCGTGCAAGCGGGAGCATGAAACCTCGCTTTTTTGCCGAAATAATACTTTCAGGCAACATACCTTGCAGCGACGATCTCATAAATCCTTTTAACTTCCATCCTTGAAATTTTGTCGAGGCCGGCAACGAACAGGCAAAGGCCAGCAGATGGTGATCGCAGAAAGGGACACGCAGTTCCAGCGAATGGACCATGCTCATACGGTCACCCATCCTCAACAAATCGTCCGGTAAATACGTCTGTAGATCAACACCCATTGCACGATCAGATGGGTCGCATGAAGGCCATTCTTGGAAAAGCTCCCGAACACGGTGACGTGCCGAGTCGTCGGACACGGCAGAGCGGAGTCCATCGGCAAACAACGGCGCATCCCAACCGTCAGGCTGAAACGTCGTCCAACGGAGGTATTGCTCGCCTAACGGGCGATGGCCATCCAGGAGAAATCGTTTGATGCGGCCACGAACCTCGTGGCCCCCTGCCCCATCCGATAGACAGGAGACAGCGCGAGAGGCAATCCATGAACGCACCCCCACAGGAAGCGATGCGTAGTGAGCCGCAGTTCGGAGCCCAAGATAGCGTGGATAGCCGCCGAAGAGTTCGTCGCCGCCAATGCCGGATAGCGCAACTGTCACGGACTGTCTGGCCACCTCGGATACCAAATACGTGGGAATGGCCGAAGAGTCGGCGAATGGTTCCCCCATGCCGGCCACTACGCGAGGCAGCAGCGAGACCACATCGGGTCGCAGCACGGCTTCTGTATGGTCCGTCCCGAAGTGTGTCGCGAGGAGCCGGGCAGCTTTGAGCTCATTGTATGATTGGTCTTCTGGCGCATCATACCCGAGGGAAAACGTTTTAATTGACCCAGGAATCACCTCGCGCATGCAGGCCAGAATCGACGCGGAGTCCAACCCACCGGACAGAAACAGACCGAGCGGGACATCGCTGACGAGATGCGCCTGGACAGAGTTACGCAACGCACTCAGAAACTGCGCTCGTTGGTCGCCCAGCGGAGGCGCAACCTGATTACCCAACGCTTCCGCAGGACGATAATAGCGCCAAAACTCTAAACGACCCCGCACAATCTTCAGAGCCTCCCCAGGTTGAAGCTGATGAACACCTTCAACGATCGTTTCGGGGCCAGGCACATAGAGTAGCGATAGGAAGTCGGCGATGGCCTGTGGACGAATCGTCCAATGAGGCAGTCCTTCCAGCAGTGACGGGAGCTCTGAAGAAAAGACCACACGCTGATCAGCACCCGCATTGCCAGGTAGGGCAGCGTAGTACAGAGGTTTGATCCCCAAGCGATCGCGAACCAGCAACACGAGGTCCCGCTCTCGATCCCATATGGCGTAGGCAAACATTCCACGCAACCGGTAGACCGCTTCCGGCCCCTCTTCTTCGTACAAATGCACCAGAACTTCAGTATCGCAATGGGACTGGAAGCGATGGCCTTTTTGAATCAGCTCTTCGCGAAGCTCTCGATAGTTGTAGATCTCCCCATTCATCACCGCCCAGACGGAGCCGGTCTCGTTCCTGACCGGCTGACGTCCACCGGCAGGATCAATCACGCGCAATCGCCTTGCTCCAAAGGCCATACCTACGTCGTGATGAGTGCCCTCCTCGTCCGGCCCTCGATGAACAAGCCGATCGAGCATCCGGTCAAGGAGAACCGGATCGTTGTCCCCTACGAGGCCGCAAATACCACACATGAAATGGCCACTCCAAATGAACGTACTACCGACTCTTCTCTATCAAGACTCGCTCTCGTCGCTCATACTCCTCCCGCTCCTTCTGGTGGCGAGGCGAGATCTCTTGAGGTGGCACGTCGACTGGCTCATACCGGATATGTTTGGCAGATCCCACTGAAGTAAATAATAACCGCACTCCGAACGTGGCGACTGCGGCAAGCAGGCAGAGCACAACAACTATGCCAAAAAATCTGATTGCACGTCGCCCACGGAGACTGAACCAATGGGATCTGCTCACGACACTACCTTGTTCCGCTGGGCGATGAGCTCAAATGAAGGCGCCCAGACCATGCGCCCTCCCGACACCTTATAGAGCACCTCCGCACAGGACCAGAACGCCGTCGCACCGATCCGCCACTTGAGGCGACTCATCCACGGGTTCGCCGGGACGAGAGGCCCTCGACTAGGAACCGAGTTATGGATCGCAGTGGTGTGTAATCCGATCCCCTTGAGCAACGAGCGGAGCGCGTGAGGCGAATAGATAAAAAGGTGAAATGCCTGATCAAAGCGGGACCCGACCCACTGGGCCGGTGTCCGCATCGGAAGATGAAACGCCCCATTGCTCGCTCTGATGACGACGAGACCCGATGGTGTCAATGCGCGTGCGACCTGCCGCAAGAGACTCACCGGATTCGTCACCGTCTCCAGTACGTTCACAAGGGTGATGACATCGAACGGTTCACGCTCCCCGGTTTGTTCTAACCAATCAGATGGAAGCACCGTGAGTTGACGACGAGCTGCACGCTCGGCTGCTTTTTTCGACAACTCCAACCCATAACATGTCCATCCTGCCGACTGGCAGAGCGACAAAAACGCGCCGTCTCCACACCCGATATCAAGCAGCCGACCGGGAGGCTGCCGATACAGGCCAAGACGGCTCACGACACTCTCAAAAACTGGGTCGCGGTCCGACGAGGCCTCGGCCTCGCCATAGGCCTCGTCGTAGTCTTCCCGGTAAAACTGCTCGACCATGGTCCCCAACGGGCGAGGATTCAGAAACACAAGCTCACAGCCAGGACAACGCACATACCGCCTGGTCGGAGTCTGAAACACATCGACCGGCATGGCCTGACTGCCACAAGGACAAACAATCTGTTCCGTCTCTGGCATGGCTACCTGCTTCACGCTGCCATCCGTTTCTCAATGGGTACCCGAATGCCCGCGTCGTGTAACGCCGCATCAAAGATCGCCGTCGTATTCCCGACCATACGGTCCACCGTAAACCGCTCTCGAACCAGAACTCGCCCCTCTGCTCCCATCCTCACAGCTGCGATTGGATCATTCAGTACTTCTTGAATAGCCACCATCAGCGCATGAGGATCTCGCGCCGGCACGAGGAATCCAGTCTTGTGGTCTTCAATCAACTCTGGAATCCCGTTGACCCGTGACGCGACCACAGGACAGCCCATCGCCAATGCCTCTAACAGCACAAACGGAAACCCTTCGGACAGTGACGGCAGCACGACGACATCCGCAGCAGCCAGAATGTCGGCAATGTCCTCACGGACCCCTAGAAAGCAACAGGACCGTTCGACAGCTAGTTCGACTGCCAGGCGATGCAGATGCTCACGAAGCTCACCATCTCCCACAAACACACAACAGAGGTTCGGCCATGCCTTGATCAAGGTTGGAAGCGCCTGTAACAAAAACCGATGCCCCTTTGCTTCAGCCAACCGGGCAATCATGACCAATACCGGTCCCGATACAATGCCAAGCTCCTCCCTGACTTTCTGACGATTCGGCTGCGAAGGAAAGACTGACGGATCTACACCGTTGTAAACCGTCTGACTCCGTGCCGCCACAGCCGGGCACTCATCAATCTGATCGCGACGACTGGAGTTCGAGACGCAGATGATTCGATGAACGAGCGGGACCGTCAGTCGTAAGGCCGTGAGGTAGAACCATCGTGTGAGTAAAGACACCTCATAGTCTTTCAGTGAATTATGGACTGTCGAGATAATGACCGGGACCCCAGCCAGACGTCCCGCAATACGTCCATAAAAGTTCGCCCTGGCACCGTGCGTTTGGAGAATCGTCACTTGTTCCCGCCGAAGCAAACGGGTTAACCGCCAGAGGGCAACGGGGTTGAACAACGGCGCCAAGTGGACGAGGTGTGTCTCCACTCCGCGCTCTTTCATACGCCCTACGAACGGACCAGGCTCAGGGCAGATGAGCATCGCGCGATATCGCGTACGGTCGAGACGGTCAAAGAGCAGTTCCAAATACCGTTCACCGCCTCCATAGGCCGAAGACCCGGCCAGTTCTGCAAGGACGACCGGTGTCATGGTTTTCTCCCGAGAATCAATAAGCTCCCGCGCAAGTGTGGAATAAGATAGAACGGCACCTTGGCCCAATCGATCACGCTCTGCCGAGCAGTCTGTTGACAGTCTTGGGTGTCCTCGCCCAGAAAAAACCGCGACTGTGCGATCTCAAACCCAACATGGCGTAGCATCTCTGCTAGCTCGTGCATCGCATATTCACGTGCGTGAGGACGCCATTCATCGTTGGGATCATTATATCCTGGAGGGGCTAGCCGATCATTGGGCGATCGACCGATCAACAGCTTGAAGATATTGCCGATGCGAGTGACATTGGGCGTCGTGATTACAAGATGACCACCGGACTTCAAAATTCTGTAGGCCTCTGACATTAAATGAAATGGGGAGGTGAGGTGTTCAACGATCTCCAGTGCAAACACAAGTCGTACGGAATGGTCTGGCAAGGGCACGGTGTCCCGATACCCTTTGGAAGCAAATTGTTGCCCGGCTGGGTCGAGGTTGACGGTGAGAATCTCGACATCGGCATCCTGTTTCATGAACTGCACGAACTCGGGACTGGCCATCAGTCCGGCACCGAACAGACGCGCCGATTTCGTCGGCTGGAGCCCACGCGAGAGACGCAACAGACTGCCCGGGAAGGGACCAAAATCCACGATCGTCTGGGGTCCATCGGGCAATCGCTGTAATCCGCTTCGAAGCGCCACATGGAGACGATCTCGACATTTCAAGGCATGATTCATCGGCGTGGTAAACCGCGCGTCCTGCGCTCCAAACGTCTCGTACCGAGAAGGTCGGTAGGCTCGGATGATTCGATTGAATTCGTGCCTGGTCAGCTCGTATGCCACGATCTCACGGTTTCCTTCCTACAATCAGCAGAGTATCACTGAGCAATGTAAAGTGGAGCTGACTAAGCCGATTGAATCGTTGGCGCAGGCCTGTAAGCTGCACAACCTGTAAACCGGCTTTCCCTACGAGCTGCGCGAGGAGAGATGCGCTGAACGAATGTAGGTGGCGAGTATCGGCGGTCACGGAGGGCACCTGACCGCTCAATGCTTGGACACGGAACCGCCAAAACGCGACGTTCGGAACGGTCAGCAAGATATGGCCGCCATGCCTGAGGACACGAGTAAATTCCTCCAGGACACGATCCGGCATGATCAAATGCTCGATCACTTCGCTCGCAATGACCAGATCGAAACTCTCGTCTGGTTCCGGCAAGACTTCACAATTGAGATCGACACAGTACTGCCGATCGAGTCCTTCACTTCGAGTGAGGGCCGCAATAGACACATCACAACCATGAATGACGACATCGAGACCCCTTGCTCGGATGGCCCTTGCCAGTCGACCGTCTCCGCACCCTACATCCAAGATCTTCCTCGCACCTAGCAGGTGGACCACCCTGCTGATCTGATCGTACCGGCGTACACCGGCAAACGCCGTTGCCTCGGCTTTCCACCCATTCCATTCATCATCGTACTGTTCGCGTTGGTCGAGACTGATCCGATTCATTGACAGCTCACACCTTTCTTCAGACCGAACACAAACACACCGTTTCCGCCACACTGGATTGCGGCCTTTCCCAGATACCGCCTATCCTCCGACTGAATAGGCGGCATGGCCTTTACAATGCTGCTGTCCTACCCATACGCGCCATAACATCGCCTTCAACTTCTCCATCTGCTGACAACGATCGGAACGACCTGAGCAGGCAGCCTTGAAGATTTTTGCGAGCACTCCCCCTCCTATCCACGCTTTCATGATGAACCGCTCGAGCCACCAGAAATGTTTCTCGACATAGAGAATCCGGCTGAGCTCCCACTGGACATTGAGTTGATCTCGATGCTCCACACTACTGCGTCCGATCAAATGGACGACTTCACAGTCCGCTGCATGCCATACACGATAGCCTCGTTGATGAATCCGGCGACACAAATCGACGTCTTCGAAATACATAAAAAACCGACTATCGAATCCCCCCATGTGTTCGAATAATCCCTTCCGCACCATAAGACAGGCGCCGTTCGCCCACTCCACATTTTGCGAGACCGTAAAATCTAGTTCAACATCGCGACCGACCACACGTTTAATGATCGTTGGAACCCAGGGCGAATAGCGCAGATGATCGCGGACCGAAGGAAAGGGGAAGCAAGACTGCAGCACTTGCCCGGCTTTATCGCATTGGAAACAACTTACGGCCCCAATATCAGGCTGCATGTCCAAACATGCCACCATCCTGGAAAGCGTGCAGGCTCTCATCACTGTGTCACTGTTTAGAAAGAGCACGTGCCGGCCTCTGCCAATTTCGACAGCTTGGTTACAAGCTTTGGCATAGCCGCCGTTGTCTTGATTCGCAATCACTCTTGCCTGAGGAAACTGGGCCCGTACGGCAGCGGCACTCCCATCACTGGATGCGTTATCTATCACGATCAGTTCATACTCCACGTCTTTCGTCATCGCCTGGATAGATTGCAGACAGGCCAACAGCAAATCCCGCGTGTTGTAGCTGATGATGGCGATCGTGAGGTCCACGGAATATCGACTCCTATTGTTTGACTGCGCTGAGCATGAGCTCATTGCCGGCCCACCGCCAGAATGGCAAGAGCCCTCGTTCGAGCCGATGGAGCCCTCGAGCGACCAGGCCAGCATCGCAGGGCTGCAAGTTGCCGCGCGCATGTCCCTGGCGACGGATCCGCAGGCTCTTTTCGTAGTTCACATGGGAGAGGAATGGCCGTGTCAATACACGCTCGACACGAAACCCTGCCCGCTCCACACAGGCCTGCAACGTGTTCGGGGTAAACAACCACAAATGCCTCGGAGGCTCCAACGCCATCCAATCCTCCTTAAACAGCCGACTCATAAGGCCTGCCATATTTGGGGTCGTGACAACTAGGCGCCCGCCGTCTTGCAACACCCGATGGCACTCACGCAAATGGGCCAACGGATCGGGAACATGTTCAATGGCATGCACCATCGTCACGACAGCGATACTGCGGTCAGATAGTCCAGATGTTTCCAACGTCCCCACTTTCACAGGCACCTCATAATTCTCACGCGCGATCCGGGCAGCCTGAGGGGACGGATCAATCCCCATAACCCTCCACCCCAGGGCTTTCATCGCTGAAAGATACCCACCCGCTCCGCATCCGATATCCAGAAGCGTCCCACCTTCGACAAAGGGAGGACAGAGTTCGTCGCGTCCATATCGTGCGCGGTTTTGCAGCGCAGGAATCTGGCCGAGAACACGCCCTCCCACCGAAGCCCACCACTCATCCCGTTTAAACTGGGTGTAGCCGAAAATCTCACTCAGAATCAGCCCGCGCATCACATCCCGAACCCCAGCTGCCGGTCGAATTGGCGCCTCGCCCAGCGCTCCTCCCTCATGCGGTTCATAGTCGTCCGGATAGCATTTCGGAATCTCATCAATCGTCGGTCGTGGGCTTTCCCACACCAGTCCGCAGCTGGAACAGCGGGCAAAGCCAAACTCGCCTTCAACTGAATAGAGACGGTCGTGCAGTCCACGAAATAGCGTTTCCCCGGGCGTACCACAGAGCAAACACAGAACAGCTTCTTCCGTCCTTAGTGTCGGCATGTCACCACACACGACATCAGGTCTGGATTCATACCTTTGGGATAATGAAAGGCCTCTTGGCCAATAGCCAGTCGCACGCGTTTGCCTAACTCATTCCCCCACCATTTCGGCGAGCGACGGCCCAACAGCACCTTCCCCAATCCTCCTCCAAGCACCAGCAAGGAATTGACGGTCAGAATCAGCCACAATGTTCCGGCACACAGACGCCCTTCATGCTTTCGATAATATCGAACAAGTCCGATCAAGCTATCGATGATCCCCTGATCGGGCAATTCACATACTCCGCCTGCGCCTCCATGATGCATGACCTCAGCCTCCGGTAGCAGGAATAGCCGATGTCCGCGATCGTACAACCACCGGCACAAGTCCACATCGTTATAAAAAATGGGAAACTGCTCGTCGAACAACAACGGCATAAGAATGGATCGTCTCAGCATCAGGCACGCCGCTGGTGGTTGCTCAACCTCCGTCATGCTTTCAAATGGCTCATCGTGCATATAGAAGGCTCGAAGCCACCGATTGCCCGGGAATAGATTCCTCAATATCGTCTCAGAGAACAACACGTACCGCCAACGAGGCAGCCGTTTGTGATAGCGCTGCACCGTCCCGTCAGGATTTCGTAAGACCGCCGTCACCCCCGCCCGCTGAGGATCAGCATCGAGAAACTGCACCATGTGGGCAATCGATCCCGGGCTCACTTCTGTATCTGGATTCAACAGCAGCACATAGCGCCCTTGTACTCGTTGATAGGCTTGATTGTTGGCTCGAGCGAAGCCGGCATTCTCGGAGTTTCTGAGCAATTCGACCCATGGAAATTCTTCCGCCACAAGCACGGCACTGCCGTCGCTCGATCCGTTATCCACCACAAGTATCTGTGCACGGACGCCTCCTATTCCCCTCGCAATCGCCTGCAGACAACGGCGCAGCAAGTCCCGTGTATTCCAATTCACAATGATGATTGAGACGTCCAATCCATTTCCTTGATACACTGAAGACCCTCCCCCGATCAGGCGCTCCACAATGTCCGCAGGCGAGGATACTCTCGCGCCCAGAGATACCATCCGTAGACACTGATACCGGTAAGCACGCATATCACCGCCGGCCACTGCTCCATTCTCATCGAGGGAACCGCATAGCCGAGCAATAGACCGAGCACAACAATCGCCGCCAGCCCTCCAGCCCATCGTAATGGTCCAAACGCCGGCCAGGCTTCATGTCCCAACAGCTGAACCGTCGCTCTGACATGCAGGACAAGACCGATCACGAATGTCAGCGTGATGGTCAAGGCTGCCCCGACAAGTCCCCACATCATCGTCAAAGGAATCACCATCAAGACGTAGCACGCACACATCACAGCCCAGATTTTGGTTTGCAATTCAGGATGGTTTGCCCCGCAGTGAAATGCAGCCATCACACTGCAGAACGCTGCGGCAATCGCAAACAAACAGAGGACTCGCAATGGATCGATCGCAGCGGTCCAAGCTGGGCCGAAGACAAACGGAACAAGATACGGCGCAAGGGTTGCTGTCGCCAATGCGCTCGGCACAATAACCATCCCAGTGAGGCTCATTTGTAGACTCAAGGCACGCATCGCTCCAGGCCGATCCTTCTGTAACATGGCATACGTGGGCAAACTGATTTGAGAGATTACGCTCATAGCGCGAATGCCGATCATGATCGGAATCGCCATAGCGACTTGATAGTGGCCTAACGCTGTGACTCCGTACAGACGCCCTACTACGAGATCTCCTCCACTCATAACCGTGAAAAGAAACCATCCTGTGAAATTCTGATATCGCCCATAGTTCCAGAGGCTCTGCAATGATGCGCGATTGAGCGACCATCCGATGTGGCACGGCGCAATCCAATACGACAGAATCGCCGCGAATAAGAACGCGACCAGCTGCCCGCCCAATAATGCCCATGCGCTTTGCCACCACCAGGCCAAACCGATCGTGACGCAAGATTCAAGCACACGGCGACTGAGATCAAACGACACTCGTTTCCTAAGATCCAGCTTCTTCAGCAATACAAACAACTCCGGGCTCTGTACAGACTGCAAAAGAATTCCCACGGTATGAACACGAATAAATAGCCCGAGTTCGGGAATCTGCATTCCGGTCGCAATCACATCGGCCAGACCCCAGAGACCGATTGCCAATACAATCCCTCTGATGATCGACAAGGTCCACGCCACGCGAAGATCTTCCTCATTGACATTCGGCTTCGCAATGACCGCCGGCTCTAGCCCCAGCTCAGAAAAGGCCTGAACCGCAAGCAGAATGGCAGCGGATGCCATCATGAGTCCAAAATCTCCCGGCACCAGCAATCGCGCCAGAACAACAAGCTGGAGAAGCGCAATCCCTTTCTCAACAGCAAATCCAGCGAGCGCCCATCCTCCGGCCTGCAGGACACGATGACGGATTCTCATGGATCCGGGAATCGGCTCATCGTGACCAACCGGACGGATCCGGTCTTGAATCGACGGCACATTCATCAGGCACACACCCGGTCACGTACATATTCAGCAGCCGCCACCCCACACACCTGTTCCAATTCCATCGCTCTCGCGTCCCACGTATGGGAGTGCACAACAGCCGCACGTCCGGCTTGCCCCATCTTGCTCGCCGAGGCAGGGTCCCGGAGTACGCGAAGCATGATCTCGGCGAGCGCCGCCGAGTCCTCTTCCTTCACAGAAAGCCCAGCGCCCAACCTCTCCACTGTATCGCCATAGCCCTCCCCGGCCGTCGCAATGACAGGTCTCGCGCACGCCAAATATTCCCAGAGCTTCATCGAATCACCAGGATAGAATCGGACCGATCGATGGAGAACCACACACACATCGCTTGCCCCGATCCACCACGGTACTTCATCAAATGGCACTCGCCCCACAAACGATACGGCTTCTTCAAGACCGCGTTCACGCACCATCGCTTGGAGCGCTGGTCTTGTATGGCCATCGCCGACGAGAAGAAGCTTAGCGGCTGGGCATTCACGGCGGACTATCGTCATGGCTTCAACGAGGGTGTCGAGCCCATGCCAGGGGAAAAACCCTCCGACAAACCCGATGTATAGTCTGCTACGGTCAAGCCCGAGTCGGTGACAGGCTTCCTCCTTCTGGCGAGGTACACAGACTGATGGATCGACACCATTTCGAATCACATGGCAACGGTCAGCTGCGATACCCCACTCTCGCTGCATCCAGAGAGGAATTTCCCGACACACACTGACAACCGCCTGTGCTCGTCTCCCCGATACCCGTAAGCTTCCTTGAATACGGTTGCGAATGGGTTTCCATCCCCACAGGCCAGTCAACTCTTCTCCCGCTATTCCATTGACGAAGAGCACATAGGGGCATCGCATGACACCGGCACAGATCAAGGGAGCGATCTGGCCCGGAGAATCGAACCACAGCATGACATCTGGCTTCTCTCGCCACATAGTCCAAAGCAGTGCGATCGCCGAGCCGACCAGATAAGCCCATGGTCTGATCATCGGGACGCGAGGAACCCATACCCACAATCCCCTCGCACTGACTAACGCGGCATCATCCTTCATACCGGTAGACGGCCTCGGCGCCACTACCCGCAATATATGTCCTCGGGCCTCCAGGGCACGCACGAACTGCACAACCTGCTGACCCCCCCCTCCGGCGACTCCAAGATCCTCGTCACAAAAGACCAGAATATTCATGGCGCAGACTGTGCCTTATGAAGCGGCGTGCAGCGCGATTTGTCCCGGTGAAACGACTGCGCCCCTATTCTCTGTCGAGCGTTGCCAGAAGGCCCCAGTCCAATCGATCTGATGAATCTGATCGGTAATCCCTCGTGCTCGACGAAAATCTTCGATGGCGGCGCGACAAGTCGGTAACCCGTAATCATCGACGATGATAAATCCCCCCGGCGACACCTTGTGATACAAGGCGGACAATGCGTCCATCGTCGACTCATACAAATCACCATCGAGCCTCAAGACTGCCAATCGATTAATCGGCGCAGACGGTAGCGTGTCGCGAAACCAGCCCGGCAGAAATGCCACCTGCTCGTCCAGCAGCCCATATCGGGAAAAATTGGCCTTCACCTCTTCTAACGAAATTGCCAACTCTTGATAGGTCCACAGCGTGTCACCGCGATCGACTGGGTACCGGGCTGGATCAGGCTGTGGTAACCCACAAAAGGAATCAGCTAACCAGACCTTTCTTGAACAATCTCCATAGGCTTTTAATACCGCACGCATAAAAATCGACGATCCACCACGCCAGACTCCGGTTTCAATCAGATCTCCCGGCACAGCATCTCGAATCACCGATGTCACACAATGTTGGAGATTATCCAGCCGCTTCAACCCAACCATCGTCTCTGCTTCAATCGGCCAATCACGGCCCTCCTGCCTCGCGTCTGTTCGATCCGGCTCAGTTTTCACAACTTCCAACTGCACCTGTTGCAACAGCGATTGAACCGGTTTCAATGCAAGCTTCCGCCAGCCGCTGAGCGACGTCATCGGCCGATATCTCTCTCTCCAAAGCATCCGCGTCAGACATTGCTTCATCAATTGCAAATACAATTCCTCAGGGATAGTCCCGCCTCTTTCACCCGCCGCAAGCTGACTCATACTCTTCCACCTCTTTTATTTACTGGCCATAATCCGGTGCCGATCAGGATCATGTGGAATGATCGGTCGAACCAGGTCACGTAACGCGCGAACGATTGCATGCCATCCAAACTGCTGCTCGACAAACACGCGACCTTCACGCCCCAATCGGTATGCTTCATCAGGACGTGCCAACAAGTCCAAGACAGCTTCTGCCAGCGCATCGATCTGATCAGGCTGAACCAGTACAACCCCATTCGCGCGAGAAAACAGCGCATTGACCGATGGAATAGCGCTCGCAACGACAGGCCTACCGCAAGCTAGATAGTCAAACAGCTTCACCGGTGATGTTTCACCTCGATCACCACAAAAGGGCGCGACACACACGTCCATAGCGCCAATCCATGTGGGAACACGGGTGTACTCGACTCGACCGGCCCAGGTTATCCAAGAAGTAAGACCTCTCTGTGTCGCCTGCTCAACAAGCGCTGCCGCTTGTTCTCCTTCCCCGATCATGAGCAATCGTGTCGAGGGACGGCGAGCATGGATGCGGGCAAATGCCTCCAACAAGGTTGCTAAACCTTGATACCGATAAAAACTCCCGACAAACCCGATGTATTGGCACGCAGGGTCTAACTGTTCTTCTTGCCTGCACAGACTCATTTCCTTGGGTCTAAACACCTCTGTATCCGACCCGCTCGGCAACACGACCACGCGATCAGCCTGCACACCGTACTGTGATCGCACAAGGCTGCCTAGCCCACTTGTAAGCACCACCACTCGATCGCACCGGCGTAGCGCAAAAGCTGCCAAGGCATGAGTCATCCAGCTTCTCAATCCGCTTGCGCCCCATGGAGGAACCGGCTCTCCATTGACCTCACAGATGCATTGCGCTCCAAACAGTCTCGCGAGCAACAGCGGGTGAGGACTTTCCATCCACCGGTAATACACGACGTCTGGCTTTGACCAACAGGCTCGCACGAAGCTGATAACGGAAGACAAAACCGCGTAGGAAATCGGACGCAAGACTGACCACGGAAGGAGTGGGATCGATGCAATTGAAAACCCTCGCTGAAGCAACGAGGATCGATAGCGTGGAGGAAAGACTGTCACGCTGTCGCCATGTCCAGCAAGCTGTCGCGCCAATGCCCAGAGACGAACGAGCCCTACCGGATCGGATGGTGCATCCGGCTCATACCAGTAACAAAAGACAAACCACCTCATACAGGCACCCGGTGAGTGGCAGGGTTTGTCTGGTTCGCTGTCAGACGTGGCAAGATCATGACGAGCCCCGCGCACAGCCAAAATGGCTCCATGATCCGAATGATAATGAAGGTGTTGGCTCCGATGCCGTGCGCAAGCATGGCCACCATACCGAGCAGCAACCCGTGGGCCAATCCCTTACAAAATGGGTCCTGTTCAGCAAGAAAGGTCTCGCGTGCGCGCCGCCACAAGCGGACAATCAGAAAGATGAATGCGACAAGGCCGGCGAGACCCGTTTCGCCGAGGATCTTGACATATTGCGCGTCCGCCCAAGCGTAGCCGGTGACACCGCGTCCGATCAGAGGATTATGCAGCCAATCTTTCAGCACATACTGCCAAGAACGCAGCCGCTCAGTCGTGGAGAGATCCAACCCCACGCGTCCCACTGTGATCTCGCCCCCATATTGACGTCCAAAGAACGTCTCGTTGACTCGATCCTTCACATTAGCAGGCGCGGCAAATGGGAGTACGATCGCGAGTAGGAGCATAAACGCGAGCACACCGGGTCGCCGCCATTGCGTCGAGGCCACAGCCAGCATCAACACACCCGCTGCCAGATAGGACGAGCGAGAGAGAGTGGCCATGAGAGCCAGACTGATGAACCCGATAAGAAGGGCGAGCACAACTCGAATCGGTCCGGACTTCAAGTGAAGGAAGAGTCCCGTGACAATCGCCATGATAAAGACTAGGTATCCACCGAGTGTATTCGGTTCGCCGCTTTCCCCTTCAAACGGCGCGCTTGCCCGTTGCCCGCTTGGAATCTGAACAATCGCATACACACTGATTACGAAACAGATGGCGAGTAACGCAGTCACCAGACTGACAACCTGTCGTTTAGTGGACACATGGTTGACAACCATAAAAAACACAAAAAAGTACTCAAAGTATTTCAGAATAAAAAAGAAGCCCGTCAGCGGACGGACGCGACCGGCTATGACACCGACTAGCGTCGCGAGCACGCAGACCAGCATGTAATACACGATGGGCCGATTGATCGGTGTCTCACGAAAGAGGGCTAGATCGCGATAGATGATCGTCTTGACCAACCAGCTAAATCCGATGATTGCGAGCAAGATATCGTCTACACGCAACGAGAGCTCTCGAACCCCGACACCTCTCCCGTCTACTCGCCCAACTGCAATTTCCGGAGAGAGCAACATAGAACCGATCAGCAGGAAGAGAGATGCGGGAACCGACGTGAAGGCCACCAACACGATGAGAAAACCAAAAACGACCTGCAACCCTATCGTTGGAGTCGCGAGCGTGAGGCCGAGTGCGAGCACGGCGGCCAACACTGACACGATGACGGCATCTTGAGGTTTCACCATCGACGCATGCATGGGAAGTCAACTCCTCCTGCCGCGTCAGCGATATTCGTACCGATAGACACCGTAATCCGATGCGACCTCGGATTTCACGTTTGTCAAGACAATGCCCATCACATTGGCCTGCGCATGGTCCAGGAGGAATTTGGCACGTTTGAGAGCATTCCGACCGATCCGTCCGACTTGGTAGACCAAAATCGTCCCGTCGACACGTGAGCTGAACGCCACCGCATCTGTGACCGGGAGAATGGGAGGAGTATCAAAGAGGACGAGATCGTATTCCTCGTTCATCTCATTCACGAACGCCTTGATCTTATTCATGTTGAGGAACTCGTTCGGATTACCGATCTCTGATCCGCTGGTCAAGATATGCAGGTTGTCCAATCCCGGCGTGCTCATCACCCGATCTACCCCCATGGGCCCGAGCATTAAATCCGTCGTAGACCGCACGTGGCTGCGCCACGACGTACTGCCCACCAAAGCATCGGCCAGACCGGGAGCTCGCTCGAGGCCTAGCCGCTGATGCACAATCGGCCGTCGAAGGTCTGCGTCGACGAGCAAGACTCGTTGTCCTTCCTGAGCGAGTGTGATCGCCAAATTGGTGACGCAGGTGCTCTTGCCTTCTCCAAGTCCCGCGCTGGTAAAGAGGATCGATTTGACCTTCTTGTCCATACTGGCGAATTGAATGTTCGTCCGTAACGACCGCAGACTTTCTGACAGGACAGACTTCGGATCGATCAGGCAAATGAGTTTTGAAAAATTTTCCACAGTCGGTGCAGAGGCATCGGCTGGAAGAGCCGCGCGGGCGGCAGCCTCCATTTCCTTACCGTCGAACTGCGGAATGACACCAAGGACCGGCACCTTCAGAAACTCTTCGACCCCTTCGATGGTGCCGATCGATGTATCGAACGATTCGCGCGCAAAGGCGATGACGATTCCAAGAAAGACCCCCATGAGAGAGCCCACCATGAGATTCAGCGCCGTATTGGGTGCATTGATCGGAGCCCTAGGCATGATCGCCGGCGCAATAATCGTCACTTCTTCAATCCGTTCCGCACTTTTGATCTGCAGTTCTTGAAGTTTTCCCTTGAGTGTCGCTAATAAATCCGCGTTGATTTTCACATCGCGCTCAAGGCGGCTCATCTGTATCGCCGCTCGCGGGAACTGAAAATACCGATCCCGATAGCGATTGCGCTGATCCATGAGAGCGGCTTCCCGATCTTGCATGGTTTTGAGCTTCGCTCGGAGCTCAAGAATCATCTCAGCTCTGACGTTATCGATCTTCTTCTGCTGCTCACGGACTTGTGGATGATCCGTCGTATAGTTGATCAGAAGGGTGTTCCGTTCCTGAATGAGATCAAGGAGGCGCTGATTCAAGACCGTCAGCAGCGCATACGGCTCCTCGGTAAAGATCCGGCCAGGTTGATCTCCGACCACCGCATCGCTTCGGCTCAGCACTAAGATCTGCCGTTCTCCCTCTGCTCGCTTTCGCACCACCTCGTTGTACTGGTCTTCCAATCTGGTGAATGTCTCCAGAGCAGCGCGGGCCTCATCGGTCAAAAAGACCTGTCCCTCACGCTCCCGAAACACCCTCAACGCATCTTCAGCAGCATTCAACTGCTTCTCGAGCTCAGCCAGCTGTTCCTCAACAAACCGTCTTGATTCCATGACGAGACGGTTCCGAGTCATGATGTTTTCTAGCCGATAGGCATCGGCGACTGAATTGGCTGTCTTCTCTGCCGTCTCCGGTTGATCCGAGGTCGCTGTGATACGAATGATATTCGTATCACCTTCGCGCTGCGTCTGGATTTCCTGACCGAGGTTATACACGGTGTTGAGATACGTGGCCAATCGCTTCTCTTCCGGCGTTACATTTTCAGGGACTCGGCCTAACTCTATCGCGACACGCTCCATCACAGGGAATCCACGAATAAATTCGGTCTGCGAGTTGAGGTCGTTGGCGTTTGAAAAAGACATAGTCTCAATCAACTGTTGGGCCACAGTGTTCGTTCGGTCGAACTTCACCCGCGCAGACGCTTCATACAGCGGACTCGGCTTGAATATTTCTGAAAACAGGAACGTAAACAACAGGACGAGCCCTGTCGCGAGCAAAATAAGATACTTCCGTTTCTTAACGATCAACCAATAGTCGATAACGTTGAGTTCGTATTGAGCCATATAGTGTCAGCGTCCTTCTCTCGTTTCGATTCCGACGAGCATTACTTCAGCAATGCGGGAAGAATAAACGCCGGGTAGAGCGGTACGATCGCGGTCGAAATAATCGGCATAATCTTTTTGGAAGCTTCGGCAGCATCGCCCAAATGTTCGCGCGGCACAAAGACGATGTCGTTTTCCTCCAACGATATGTTCCTGCTTAAATCGCCATAGGTAAATGCGCGTGCGAGATCGGCTATCAATATATGCGGTTTTGCGAGGTCGCCTCCTCGAATCACCCGAACTTCCTCTATCAATGCTGTTTCCTGATACATATCGGCTGCGGTTAGCGCTTGCAGCACGGTCATGTGCCTCGGCATGGGTACCATCCCCGGCTTCTTCACATCCCCGAATACAAAGACTCGTTTGATCTTCAAGACTTTTTTCTTCAGCAGGACCTGCACACGCGGTTTGCGCATATACGGTATGGCCGCTTCCTCAACACGGAATTCTGCTACCGCGGCGGTGACACCACCGACATCCACCTCCATAAATCCGATAGATACCCTTCCATTCTCCCGAACGACACTGGAAAACTTCTCGTCGCCTGCACCGCGGCGAATCACCACCTCGAGTGTGTCCCCCGATTCGATGGGCGTTTCCGAAGTCGGAACAGTTTCATCGGCATAGACGTCGCCCTTCAGCAAAGGTGGGACCACTGTTCCAGAGTGACTGATGGCGGATGGCGGCAAAGATGAGTTGGCCGGATTGTGGCATCCCACAAACGGTCCGCAAAGAACCACACCCGCACCCAGAAGACCGATGAAAAGTGGTGGTATTCGCTGTCGCACAGCCTCATCTCCTAAAGTTTTACTGCGCTCAACCGATAGTCAACCGATGGGCACCACTTCTACAATGTGTAGGGAGGTCTCAGCCCGCAAATCCACCGTCTTCGACACCGGTGCATGACCCGATTGCAAGAGTCGCAAGATCGGACGCAGCGGGTACTGCCGATTCAACTGAGACACGACTCCGGTTTCACCCGTGTTCAGACGAACTGTCGTGCCTAACGGATAGATCGAGAGTTGTTCGACCAATGCTTTTAGAAGATGATGCGGAAACACCGGCTTGCCGCTTACAAGCAACGTGCGAATCGCCTGATGGGGTGACCTGCCACGTCGATAGGGCCGTGAATTCATCAGGGCATCAAACACATCGGCCAGTCCGATGATAAGAGCCATCTCATCGATATGATCCCCAGTTAACCTTCCAGGATACCCGCTCCCATCCATTCGTTCATGTTCTTGGAGAATCACCCTCCCCACCCATGAATAGGATGCTCCAACTTCCTCGACCAGGCGGGATCCATGCTGTGGATGCTCCCGCATAATCCGAACTTCCTCTTCCGTTAACGCGGACGCCTTGTACAGCAGAGAGTCCGGCAGGACAAACATGCCGAGATCGTGCAGCAATCCCGCTAACGCAATTTGTTCAAGCTTTTCAGGCTCATATTTGAGCGCCTCCCCAATCTTCACACTGACGATCGCAACATTCACGGCATTGGTGACTAGAAAGTCTCCCACATCGCGCTGGAAAACCCTCTCAAGCAGTTGGTCATTGGTTCGAAGAGACGTGACAATACCGGCTGCAAGGCTTACTACGTCATCGATCACCCACGGCTGCCTGGTCTGAACCACTTGCTTGATTCCTTGAATGACATGGCCTGCACGTTGATACCAATCATTCTCAGTGCCAGACTGTGAACGTGTGGGAATTGGATGGGAAAGCCCTACCGGCCTCATGGAGAGAGCATGGTTTTTTGCATCAGGATTAGCGGATTCGTGGCTCGACTGTCCCTGAATAAGATCGGTTAACCGTGTCACAGCTCCTCAAGCCTTTCTGTACATGATCGGGCTCTTACACCCTGCTACCGGCTACTGACACGCTTCGCGCTTGGAACAGAGGGCGCAGGGTTCTCCTCCATTTTGGCAAACTCCCGTTCCAACATAGCCCTGATGAAACCGCTAGTTGTGTATCCTTGCTGTTTCAGATTATCGAGTTGGGTTTTGAGGTTCACCGGTAACTGAATCACGATCCGTACGAGATGTGGCATATCATGTGTTTCCTAGGAATTTGTCTGGCCTATGCTAAGGCCAGTATAGGCATATGCACATGCTATGCCTTGATGTCAGATGATGAAAACTGAGTAAACTTGGAGACTTATGCTATCGGGGCTTCACTACTTGGGAGGTAGATTGACGAATTTCGCCTTGCAGACACTTGAAATGTGCACTCGCTCATGCTCTTGTATTCTGCACCTAAGTAACAGCGGTAGCAGGTAAACACGTTGGCCTGCATGATCAGGCGAAACAGCAATTAATGGCCGTCACGCCACTGTTGCCATATCCGGATCCAGTTTGCCTTCTCACAAGGCAACAGGCACGAGACACTGTTGGTTGGCTGAAGCACCAAGTCACCCGCTCGATGCACGTGAAGTGTGTCACCGGATGCGCTTCCGGTAAACCAGACCCCTCCGTCATGATCGGTCCGTAACACCATACTGCCTTCCGACTTATATGCATCCAGAACAGCATCGGCGGGGTGCCTGTAGGAATTATGGCGCCCTGCCGAAAATACGGCATACTGAGGATGTAGTGATGCCACCCAGGCATAATTCAACGAGCTCACAGCCCCATGGTGCGGAACCTTGAGAACATCGACCGGACTGTGAAACGGTGAGCGTGACATCCGCGACAAACCAGTGTGTTCGACATCCGCGGCGAAGAGCATCGTGTGATTGCCACACGTGAGACGCGTGACCACAGAACGATTGTTCAACGCCTGCCCCCCCGCATGACTTTCGTGTGCCGGCATAGTACGATACTCATCTTTCTTTGGATTGAGGGCCACCAACCGACAGGGACCGGATGAAACGATCTCCTGCCCCTCACTGACGACCCCTTCCTGGAGTCCTTGACTCGCTAATGCTTGTTGTAGCTGTCGATAAAACAATTCCTCACGAGTCTCTCCAGATCCCCAATACTGTTTCACAACAAAATGTCGGACTACCCAGGCAAGGCCTCCGACATGATCAAGTTGAGGATGTGTGCCGATCACCTGGTTGATAGTGCGAATGCCTCGATTCCAAAGAAATGGAGCCACCACCGCGCGACCCATGTCGAATCGTTCATACGTCGCTCCCCCGTCGATCAATACCACCTGTCCATCAGGCAGCTCGATCACTGCGCTATCGCCTTGCCCGACGTCGAGAAACGTGACGCGAAAGTGATCTCCATCAAGAAACATCCGTGGAGACCATGCCCACCACAACAATAACAATAGGACACCGACACTCACTGTCCACCGGAATGTCGTACCACCCACTCGCTGCCAGAGCAGAATGAGACAGCCATAAAATAGGACCATGGTGAACACTGAAGGGGCCGCAACATGCCATTCCCCTCCAGAGAGCATGGATATCCAGCGGATCGCCATTACAAAGCAGTCAAGCATCCACTGATTCAATGCCGCCAGAGGCAATATGGCTCCCCCTATCGCAATCTCCCACACGGCAGACACCAGGCCAATCGGAACGAGCAAAATTCCCATCACAGGAACGGCCACTACATTGGTGAAAAGACCGAGCCACGGCAGTTGATAGAAATAGTATGCAACAAGAGGAAGGGTCATCAAGGTCACGACGCCGCTCATGATGATCGAGTCTGTCCCCCACCGGATGCATGTCCGCACATACGATGGCTTAGATGATTCGTTCAGCAATTCTTCCTGGTCCACCACCGTCTGACGAGAGAGCCATCCAGCCATTGCGATGACGGACAAAAAGGAGAGCTGAAAGGAGATATCAAATAACGCCTGAGGATCATGCAGCAATATCACCACTGCTGCGGCAGAGAGGGCATGAAAGAGCCGGCGCTCCTGACCAAGCCAAATCGCACTCAGCCCAACAGTTACCATCAACAACGATCGAATCGTTGCAAGTTCAGCTCCGGCCAGGCAGGCGTAGCCAGCGACCGGAAGAAGCGTACAGAGAGCAGCGATGCGAGTCGGTGTGATTTTCCGAGACACTGCAAGAAGCCAATCGGAAGGCAACAAAATCGTTGCCCATCTGACAAGCGAGAAAATGAGCAGCGCGACGAGACCCAAGTGGCTCCCTGAAATAGACAGGAGATGGACTGTCCCGGTCGTCATAAACTGATCACGAAGCTCCGGGTCCAAATACCCTCGATCACCGATGATGATACCCGTATACAATCCGAGTGCAGGCTGTGAAAGAGTCTGCACTGCAGCGAGACGAATATTGCTTCTCCACTGATCGAATAGAGTCCAAATCGCCCACCAGGCATGCGCATACCCCGACTCAAGAAACTGCACCGCATTCGGTCCGGTCACTGTAGCGATTGCATCAATCCCTTGGCGCTCAAGATACGCCCCATAACTAAATCCACCAGGGTTCAGTGACCCGCTCGGACGTCGCACGATCGCACGAAAGCCAACCCGATCACCTTGGAAGAATACTCGTTCAGGTGTACGCCATGTCAGCCGTACATGCCTAGATGGTGCCGATGCGACTGGGTTATCCGACCTGATGATCATGACCAGGCGATCAGGCGCTTGTTGCACAGGCGCCACAATACGGCCAGTGACTTCGATCGTTGCATCGGAAGGATCCTCGGCTATTGGAGCATGGGCAGTCAGATTGACGACCACCAACCAATAGAGCACTCCAACTAAGAGTATTCCGTAATGCCACGTAACCTTTGGAACGGATACGCGATTGAATTGTTCCAGGGCGACCGCACCTAACCCAATAAGAAGGAGCAGGAAGGAGGTGACGAGGGGAAAGTGGGGGATCTGTGATCCGACCAAGAGCCCGGTAATGAAGGCGACGGTGAGGGACGGCAGCATAAGCCTCCCTCAATGGAGGGTGACACCTTAACCCAAATGAACCTTAATCACGTCTACAAGATGATTGGCTACCTCACGAATCTGATCATCACGCTCACCCTCGACCATCACTCGTAAGAGCGGTTCCGTTCCGGAATATCTCACCAACACACGCCCACTGCCGTTCAGACGCTGTTCACTTTCATGGATCGCACGTTGGAGTTCTGGAACCGTGTCGAGAATCGGTTTCTGGGCGACCTTCACATTGAGTAATACTTGTGGCACCGCCGTCATGGATTTGGCCAGCTCAGACATAGGCTGTCCTGTGCGTTTCATGAGGGACAAGACTTGCAACGCCGAAATCAACCCGTCACCGGTCGTATTATGGTCCAGGAAAATGAAATGTCCTGACTGTTCTCCCCCGAAGCTATAGCCATCGGCTGACATCCGTTCAAGTACATACCTATCACCGACGGCAGTCCGCACGAGGGCGATACCCGCTTTCGTCATGGCCAACTCCAATCCAAAGTTGCTCATGACAGTCCCCACGATCGTCTGCTTTGTGAGCTTCCCTTGGCGATGAAGATCGAGCGCCAACATCGCCATAATATGATCGCCGTCCACGATGCGGCCCTGTTCGCAGACGAAGATGGCGCGATCAGCATCCCCGTCCAGCGCTACCCCGAGTTGTGCTCCCTGCTCGAGAACTGCCTTCTGCAGCAATTGGGGATGGACCGCGCCACAGCCGGCATTGATATTCATCCCGTCCGGTTTATTGGCGATCACTTCGACTTTTGCCCCAAGTTCACGCAACACCGTCGGCGCAACCTTGTAGGCTGCGCCATTTGCGCAATCGACCACCACTTTGATCCCCTGGAAGTCCAACTCTCTCGGAAGAGACCGTTTGACAAACTCGATGTACCGCCCCTCGGCATCGTCGATACGATAGGCTTTCCCAATGGCATCTGCGGTCGGCCTTAGATGAGCGATCTCATTTGAAACGATGAGGCCTTCGATGCGAAGCTCCAATTCATCAGGTAATTTAAACCCATCGTTGGAAAAAAACTTGATGCCGTTATCCTGGTAGGGATTGTGCGAGGCTGAGATCATGACCCCCGCATCGGCACGAAGGCTCCTTGTCAAGAATGCAATGGCAGGCGTCGGCATAGGACCGACCAGCAACACATCAACACCCATCGAGCAAATTCCTGAGGTCAATGCTGATTCCAACATATAGCCGGAGATGCGGGTGTCCTTGCCGATGACAATTTGATGGCGCCCGGATCGACGCATAAACAAATGTGCTGCGGCTCGGCCCAGCTGCATCGCCATTTCACTGGTCATTGGATCAAGGTTCGCAACCCCTCTGACCCCATCGGTACCGAACAGTTTACGCATGTTGTGCTTTCATGGAAATGGTCGGCTGCCGACTAATCGCCGCGGCAACCGCCACCACATCTTTCATGGCTTTCACGTCGTGCACGCGAAGGATTCCAGCTCCTCGATCTACCGAAATTGCGACTGCGGCCGCCGTGGCCCATTGGCGTTCCTGAACCTGACGGCCTACGAGCTGACCAAGAAACGCCTTCCGTGAGACGCCAACCATCACAGGACATTGAAACTGCTCGAAGCAGCATAGTTGGGCTAACAGCGTAAGATTATGTTCCAGTAGCTTACCAAATCCGATACCTGGATCAAGAATGATTTGTCTTCGTACAATGCCATGTGCCATCGCAAAACGGATTCGTTCCTCAAAAAACTCTGAGACCTCGGCAGACACATTGTCGTAACATGGAGCCAGCTGCATGGTACGCGGGGTACCATGCATATGCATCAAAACGATTCCAGCCCCCGTTCCGGCGATCACATCTACCATGGCAGGATCACCGCGCAACGCGGTGACGTCGTTCACAAGAACCGCCCCAGAATCAAGCGCCGCTCGCGCGACCGCAGCCTTTGAGGTATCGATTGAAATGGGAACAGACACAGCCTTTGCCACCGCGGTCACGACAGGAATCACACGACGACACTCTTCTACCTCGGTTACAACATCGGCGCCAGGGCGTGTTGATTCTGCGCCGATATCCAACAGATCGGCCCCTTCTTCTACTAATTGAATGGCATGCGCGACCGCAGTAGCTGTATCCAAAAAACGGCCGCCATCGAAGAATGAATCAGGCGTCACATTTACTACGCCCATAATCAATGGTCTGCCAGGAAATTCTATCAGCCGATCTTTTGCCTGTCGTGTCACTATCATAGATTCTCACATCGCACAGCATGTTAAGAGACCGTCGTGTAACCAAATACCTCCACCTACCATGGGGGGGTATAGGACACAACGCGTCACGCACAAGAAGAACTCCCTTCTCGCACGTCGTCTTTTAGATATACTGCCCCGTGATACCAATGCCCTGAGATGGCATCACGGGAGCAGCGATACGAAAGTTAGGCAGGAACAGGCTGAGATGGGGACTGCATCAGAATCTGATCGATATCGGACCCGTCGAGTACTTCTTTCTCTAAGAGTGCTTCTGCCAAACGCTTCAAACTGGCCATGTTGTCCGTGAGCAACCGCTTCGCCCGCTCATAGTTTTCCGTCACAAGACGCCTGACTTCCTGATCGATCTCCATGGCGATTTGATCGCTGAAGTCGCGCGAACTCCCCATCTCTCGCCCAAGAAAAACCTGTTCGTTTTGCTTGCCAAACGTCAGAGGACCCATCTTTTCGCTCATGCCCCATTCACAAACCATCTTTCGCGCAAGATCGGTCGCACGCTCTATGTCGTTTCCCGCCCCCGTCGTCATCTCATTCAAGACCAACTCTTCCGCCACACGGCCTCCCATAAGGATGGCAAGCTGGTTCAGCAAGTATCCCTTCGAGTAACCGTGCCGGTCATCGGTAGGGAGTTGCATCGTGACACCCAATGCGCGGCCTCGAGGAATAATGGTTACCTTGTGTACGGGATCCGTTCCAGGAAGCAGCTTGGCGATCAGCGTATGCCCGGCTTCATGATAAGCCGTCGTCTTTTTCTCCTCGTCGCTCAAGAACATACTCTTTCGCTCAGCCCCCATCAGCACCTTATCTTTAGCCATCTCAAAGTCGATGACTTCTACTTCTTTTTTGTTGAGTCTCGCAGCCCAGAGTGCCGCTTCATTGACCAGGTTTTCAAGATCGGCACCTGAAAATCCCGGAGTGCCGCGCGCGATTTTTTCCAACTCGACATTCGCTGCAATCGGAACTTTCTTTGTATGCACCTGGAGAACCTCAATACGACCCCGCATGTCCGGTCGATTCACCACGACTTGCCGATCAAACCGCCCCGGTCTGAGCAAGGCAGGGTCGAGGACATCCGGCCGGTTCGTCGCAGCAACCAAGATCACACCTTCTGTCGTATCAAACCCATCCATCTCGACGAGCAATTGATTGAGCGTCTGTTCACGCTCATCATGACCTCCACCCAACCCTGCTCCACGAAGTCGGCCAACGGCATCGATTTCGTCGATAAAAATAATGCAGGGTGCATGTTTCTTCCCCTGCTCGAAAAGGTCACGAACACGCGACGCGCCGACGCCCACAAACATTTCAACGAAGTCCGATCCACTAATACTGAAAAACGGCACATTGGCTTCGCCGGCAATGGCCTTGGCCAATAGCGTTTTCCCTGTGCCTGGAGGGCCAACGATCAACACGCCTTTGGGAATACGTCCGCCGAGCTTTTGGAACTTGCGAGGATCTTTAAGAAACTCGATGATCTCAAGCACTTCATTCTTGGCTTCTTCAACACCAGCCACGTCGGCGAACAGTACCTTTTTACGCTCCTCCGTCAGCAAACGAGCTTTGCTCTTGCCGAACGACATGGCCTTGTTGCCACCCATCTGCATTTGCCGCATCAAGAAGAACCACAGCCCCAGGAACAGGACAAACGGCCCCCAGGTCACAAGGAACGTAATGTACCAAGGACTTTCGTCTGGCGGTTTCGCCTCGATCTGCACACCCTTGTCCCGTAAAACCTGCACTAATTCAGGGTATTCCACCGAATAGGTCCGAATACGAGTTTTATCTTTCAGGATGGCGCTGATGTGACTGGACTTGATGATGACACGCTCAACATCGCCCTTATCGAGTTTCGTCATGAACTCACTAAAAATCACATCTTCTTCCGGCTCGTGGTGCGGCACGCTAAATAGGTTGAACAGCAAAATCATGAAGAGGCCGACGACAACCCAGAAAAGTATATTCTTTGTCCTGGAATTCATCCAGATCTCCTTGTGGATGGCACGTGTATGGTCAGAACAACCATCAACGTGAGTGATGTTACCACAGGTGCCTTCATACTGACAACCGTGAGATCGAAGTCTTACTCGTGATCTCCCTCCATATCCAGGACAGCCAGATATGGAAGGTTCCGGTACTTCTGCTGATAATCGAGTCCGTACCCCACGACATATTTATCGGGAATCTTGAACCCTACATAATCAATGGTGACATTGATCACTCGACGTTCTGGCTTACTCAATAAGGTACAGACTTTAATCGACCGAGGTTTTTTTTTCGCCAACGTCTTGACCAAGTATTGAGCCGTAAGCCCGGAATCGACGATATCCTCAACCAGCAACACATCTTTCCCTGTAATGTCCTCGGTCAACTCGGTCACCATTCTAACCGTTTTCACCTTGCCTGATGATTTTGTCTGAGATCCTTCACTCGTCACCATCAGAAAATCCACTCGTATGGGAATTCTAATTGCGCGAGCCAAATCGGCATAGAACGCATAGGCTCCCTTCAATACTCCCACCAAAACACAATCCATTCCAGTATAATCTGTTGTGATCTGCTTGCCCAACTCACGAATCCGAGCACGCATTTCTTCTTGTGTCACGATCGGTCGACCGAAGATCCGTTCCATAACTCCCTACTCCCTCTCTCCCACCCGGTTGTACACCGAGACAACCAAACACCGTGTCGTCCCGCGACGAACGGCAAAACGCTCGTCCTGCCGCATCCCTACCACCCAGAGGATCCCCTCCGGCGCTACTAGCAGCGGAACCTTCGCCCGTCCAGGACGAGCCACTTTCTGATCAGTAAAGAAGTCTTGCACCTTCTTGCTCTTCCCCTTCATCCCGTAAGGAACAAATCGGTCGCCAGCCTGCCATGCGCGAACGACCAAGGGCTCAGAAAACAGGTCGGCATCGAACAGTGCCACACCGTGAGAAGAAATCTTCTCTAGCTCATCGGCAGCGCCACGAGTCATACGTTGTACATGAATTTCCTGGTTCGTTCCAGCCCATGAGACCATTGAAGGCACCGAAACCATATGTACCGCGCTCTTATTTTGGTCGACATCAATCGGATGGCTGCAATCTCTCCCTGCGCCTGGGCTAAATCGCACCACCCCCTGATCCAGCGTCACGAGGACCTGCTTCAATGGCAGCCGAGCCTCCCTCTTCTCCTTGAGAAAGACGCGCCGAACCGATTCCACGACCGAAAAACTGCTCGCGCGTCCCTCTTCGTCGTAGGTCCGTAAGATGGATCGAATCAGACGCCGCTGAAGTGCAACCGGCAACTCGACGAAGGCTCGATGATCGACTCGTTGCACACCATGCGACTCACGATTGACAAGTGCCTTCACAAGGGTACCTGTGACATCTTCCAAGAAATGTTCGTCTTCTCGTAGCAAATCCGCTTGCCGCTGCAGCACACGAACGGCAGTTGGCACCAGCTGTGTGAGAACAGGGAACAGTTCCTTCCTGATTCGATTGCGATGATAGACTGGTTTTTCATTGCTCGAATCACGCCGATAGGTCAGCCCTTCATGATCCAAATACGCGAGCACTTCTTGACGGGAGGCTGCGAGAAGAGGTCGAATAATCCCGTCTTTACGAGCGTACGACATTCCTGCTAACCCGGTCATGCCGGCCCCTCTCAATAACCACATGAGCACCGTTTCAGCCTGGTCATTGGCAGTATGACCCACCGCAATGCGGTCGGCCCCTAGTTCGTGAGCCATGTGTTTCATGAAGTCATATCGCGCGTCACGTGCTGCAGCTTGAAGCGACAATCCCTGCCTCCGCTTGGCCAACGAGGGGCGATGGATGACAAGATTCAACTGTCGTTCATGGCAAAAGGTGTTCACAAATGATTCATCGCCGTCGGACTCCGCTCCGCGCAGCCCGAAGTTACAATGGATGACCGTCAACGTGAGGCGCCAGGATGGGAGCAGGCGATGGAGAAGCGACAACAACGCAATCGAGTCTGGCCCGCCTGACACTGCTACCAATAGGTGATGACCGGGAACGAACAGCTGATGCTGTCGCACGGTTCGAACAAATTGAGCCAACAACGTCGGCCGTGTGGTGGGTCTAGATTGCGACCTCATGATTGTCGCTTCGGCGGCCAAGATTACCGCACTCCCTGCGAAAACCGCCGCAAGCTGCTGCGTGCCTGCTCCACATCACAAGCAATTTGTTGTGAGAGCTCATCCACAGAGGCAAAGATCTGATCGCCGCGTAACCGCACCACAAATTGCACGGTGATCTGTTGGCCATAGAGATCGCAGGTTTGATCCAATAGATTGACTTCGATCAGCCGCTCGCCTGCGCCAAAGGTCGGCCTCGTCCCGATGTACGCGATCGCATCATAGATCTGAGGCCCAAAGACCGTCCGCGCCGCATAGACGCCATCAGGTGGGACAACACGGTCGTCGGGGATGCGCACATTGGCCGTGGGCCAGCCCATTGCCTGTCCCTGTTGCGTCCCCCGCACCACCATGCCGCGAATTCCATAGGTGCGCCCAAGCAATGCGGTAGCCCGCTCCATTTCTCCCGCTTGAATAAGTTGGCGAATCCTGCTCGAACTCACCACGTCACCGTCACACATTATCGGGGGCATGGGATGGACTCGGAATCCATGCTGCTCGCCAAGATGCACGAGGTCATCGATACGACCTTTCCGGCCCTTCCCAAACGCAAAGTGATTCCCCACAAATAGTTCAGACAAGGCAAGAGATCGATGCAGGATGTCTGCCGCAAATTGACCGGGACTCATCGCTGCAAAAGTGGGAGTAAACTCCAAGAAGACCACTTCGTCTATCCCTGCGTCTTCAAAAAGTGCCAGTTTTTCTTCTAGGGTGGTGAGAAAGCGAAGATCGACATGCGGTGCGAGGATTTTGACCGGATGCGGCTTGAAGGTTAGCACGAGTGCTGTACCCTGTACCTTCCGCGCGGTCTCGACCACCGTCTGCAGTAGCGCGCGATGACCCAGGTGGTGGCCATCAAAATTACCGATCGTGGCGACTGGATAGGGACGTGGACACTCCCCATACAGCCCACGCGTCACTTTCAACATCGTCGTCAGCGGAGGAGACGCGCAGCGTCTTTGGCAAAATAGGTCAGAATAAGATCTGCGCCGGCCCGCTTAATCGAGAGCAACGATTCCATCATCGCGCGCGATTCGTCGAGCCAGCCTGCGTTAGCGGCCGCTTTGATCATGCTGTATTCTCCACTCACTTGATAGGCTGCCACCGGCAATAACATCTGCGTTCTGGCAGCGGCAATGATATCGAGATATGGCAACGCCGGTTTCACCATAATGATATCCGCCCCTTCTTCGACATCGAGCGCGATTTCCCGAAGTGCTTCACGGCGATTGGCAGGATCCATCTGGTAGGATTGCCGATCGCCGAATTGAGGACTTGAAAACGCCGCGTCCCGAAACGGTGCATAAAAGCAGGATGCAAACTTTGCAGCATAGGCCATAATCGGCAATTCTGGAAAACCCGCCTGATCCAGATCCGCACGGATCGCCCCCACCCGCCCGTCCATCATATCGGACGGAGCCACCATGTCGGCGCCGGCTTGCGCGTGGGTCCTCGCCATGGCACATAGACACTCCAGCGTTTCGTCGTTGAGAATGCGTCCGTCCTTGACGATACCGCAATGGCCATGATCGGTATATTCATCGATGCAGACATCGGTCACAACCAACAGCTCCGGCACCTGGTTCTTGACCGCTTTGACGGCCCGCTGCACGATGCCGTTCGGATCAAACCCCGAACTCCCTCGATCATCTTTCCGGTCGGGAATCCCAAAGAGAATGATGCCAGGAATCCCCAAAGCCGCAATCTCACCAGCCTCTTTTACCAACAGATCGACTGAAAGACGGAACTGCCCCGGCATCGACGCAATCTCCTCCCGCCGGTCTCGCCCTTCGACAACGAACAACGGATAGATCAAGTCGGACGGAGCCAGGTGCGTCTCCCGCACCATACGACGAAAGGTCTCATGCTGCCGCAGCCTCCGTAGTCGCTGTATTGGGAAAGCCATCGGATCACTTCCTCGGGAGATTCGTCAAGAACAACACGAGATCGCGCACGGAAATCAGACCGACTAATTTGCCATCCTGTGTCACGCCAAGATGGCGGATATGCGTTTTGGCCATCAGATCGTTGGCATCTAAGAGCGTCTTATTCTCCTCGATCGTCATAATAGGGGCCGACATCACTTGCTCAACTGTCGTCTTGTGGATATCGGCTCCTGTCGCGACCACACGCCGGACCATATCGGTATCCGTGAGGATACCGATGATCTCCTTTCCATTTGTCACGAACAGGCTACCGATGCCACGATCACGCATGATCCGTGCTGCAGTCTGCGCATCCATATCCCGCTCTACTGTCACAAACTTCTCTCTTGGAACCATGAACGACTTGACTGCGACCATAACAAGACCCTCCCTTCGCTAAAGCATCCCATTGCCCTGCCGTCTACATCGAACTAACTGCGCGTGGAAACAGTAACGCGTGCCCCTTTCTGAAAATACTTCACAATCATGTCTGCCAGTGCCGGCACCGTATTCTCAGCCGGCATGACCGTGACCGTTAATCCATACTCTTCTGCCGTACGTGCTGTAATGGGCCCGATACACGCCACCACCACCTCTTCAAGCAGAGATTTCACCGCGTTTCGTCCTCCAAAGACTTCCACGAAATTTCGGACGGTGGAGGAACTCGTGAATGTCACCACCGCCACCCGCCCATCGTGAAACTGTTGCGTCAATGAGGCAACATCCACCGCCGGGGAGATCGTGCGATAGACGGGAATCACATCGACGGTTGCCCCTAATTCACGCAACTGTTCCGGCAAGATTTCGCGCGCAACTTCGGCACGTGGGATCAAGACACGGCTCCCACGAACCCCTAGATCAGTCAACGCGGCAATAATTCCCTCCGCCTGAAATTCGGTTGGAATGATATCCGGTGTCAGCCCATACGTTTCCAGTTCCTGCGCAGTTCTCGGTCCAATGGCGCACAGTCGAAGATTCGCCAACGCACGCGCATCCTTCCCCGCAGCACGAAGCCGATCCATGAAGGGCCTTACCCCATTCACGCTGGTAAAAATGAGCCACTGATAGGTATTGAGACGAGTCACCGCGCCATCAATCGCCTGCCAACTGGCTGGAGGCACGATTTGAATCGTCGGAACTTCAATCGGCTCTGCACCATAGGCAGCCAGTAATTGGGAAAATTCTCTCGCTTGCTCCCGTGCGCGAGTCAGCACGATCCGTTTCCCAAAGAGCGGCTTCGTTTCAAACCAATTCAGCTGTCCCCGCAACCGCACGACTTCACCCACGACGATGACAGTAGGCGGTTCAAGATGGGCCGCTTCTGCTTTTGCGACAATATCGCCCAATGTCCCCACAATTGTTTCTTGATCGGCTTTGGTCCCCCACCGAATCGCGGCGACCGGCTGGTTCGGCGGCCGTCCTTCTGACAGGAGCCGTGTGACGATCGCGGGAAGATTCTTCATGCCCATCATGAAGACAAGGGTCCCAGATGTGCTGGCCAACTTCGGCCATTCCAACTGAGTTTCCGGCTTAGTAGGATCTTCATGGCCGGTGACAAACGTCACCGTGGATGCCAATGTACGATGGGTCACCGGAATGCCTGCATAGGCAGGAACCGCGACTGCGGCCGTCACACCAGGCACAATCTCAAACTCGATCCCTGCGGCCGCGACGGCTTCTGCCTCTTCTCCACCGCGGCCGAAGACAAACGGGTCGCCCCCTTTGAGTCGAACGACCACATGTCCCTCTTTCGCACGTTCAATAAGCAATCGATTGATATCGGTCTGGTCTTGATACTGTCCGCGTCCCCGTCGACCCACATAAATACGTTGTGCCGACGGTGGAGCATACTGTAATAGGGCCGGATTGGCGAGAAAATCGTACAGGACGACATCTGCCGTTTCAAGGCATTCCTTCCCTTTCAGTGTCAACAGTCCGGGATCGCCTGGTCCTGCTCCGACCAAGTAGACCTTCCCTGTTCTATTCACTGTGGTCATGTCGCCCCATAGATCGCTTGGAGTATTCTATCCCCACCGCGTGAGAGCAGGCGTTCCGCGAGTTGGGTGCCGATCGACTCCGGATCCTCAATGGTGCCTTCAGCCGCATCACGAAGAAGCTCTTTCCCGTCCACGCTGGAGACCAATCCTTCCAGTCTTACTCCTGCCCCCGCTACAGTTGCATGTGCCGCGATCGGCACCTGGCAGCCTCCTTGGAGCCGATGGAGCAACGCGCGTTCGGCAAGCACGGCCGTCTTGCTCGGCGCATGGTTCAAGCCACTCAACAGAGCACGAATGAAGACATCCTCTTGCCGGCCCTCGATTCCCAGCGCCCCCTGACCTATGGCAGGCAAACAAATCTGCGGCGAAAGATATTCTGTAATCTCATGTGCCCAGGCCAATCGTCGAAGCCCCGCTGCAGCCAGTACGATCGCGTCGAATTGTCCTTCACGTAATTTCTTCAGGCGGGTATCCAGATTCCCGCGCAACATGGCGATTGTAAGGTCTGGTCTCGCATACAAAAACTGCGATTGGCGGCGCAGACTACTGGTGCCGATCCGAGCGCCACGAGGAAGATCCTTGAACGACCATCCGTCACGACTGATCAACGCATCCCGTGGATCCTCGCGAGGCGGCACACAGAGAATCTCCAATCCCTCAGGCAATTCTGTGGGCACATCTTTCATACTATGCACGGCCAAATCGATCTCACCGCTCAAGAGCGCTTCCTCAATCTCTTTCACAAACAGTCCCTTCCCGCCAATTTGGGCTAACGGGACGTCCAAAATCTTATCTCCCGAAGTTTGTATCCTCCGCAGGGTGACCGACACATGCGGGGCCAGTGCGTGCAATTGCGCCTGCACCCACTCGCTCTGTTGCACCGCGAGCTTGCTCCCGCGCGTTCCCAGCACGACGGTGGATCGTTCCTCACCGACTTGTGACATCGCTCCCTTCACCAATTCACCTCCCGATCACGAACAGTATGCTCAATGACGTGGTATCTCCGAGCCAGTCCTTGGAGTCACCTCTTCAGCGTCCTGGATACCGTCATGTGACGGATGACAGGTCTTCGATTCAGATGAAGAGCTCCCGTTGACGTTGGGACCGGAAGAATCTCCGAGGCCGAAGAATCGCCGGGCGGCTTCGACAAAGGCGGCTCCCTCCGAGGAATTCACCTCAGCCTTCAGCGTCACCATCGTATTGTGAATCAGCTTATTGACAATGGACGACGCCATCGCCTCGACCAATTCACGTTCCGTCGAAGACAAATGTGCCAATCTCCCCAAGGTCTTGTCGATCTCAGATCTTTTAATCTCATCGATCCGAGCGCGGAGCGCCACAATGGTGGGAGTCACTTCAAGCGATTGAAGCCATTGCCGCACGACCCCAACTTCATCCATCACCATCCGCTCGGCTTTCTCAGCCTCATTGAGGCGCTCCCCGCGATTCCGTTCAACCCGCGTCTTTAAATCATCGATGTCGAACAGGAAGGCGTTATCCACATGCCGCACCGCCGGATCAATATTACGCGGGACCGAAATGTCGATCAGAAACATCGGACGATTCATCCGTTGCTTCACCGAATGCTGCACATCGTCCTCGCTCACAAGATAATGCGCGGCACCGGTCGACACTAATACAATATCGGCCGTGGCCATATCCTCCCGAAATTCCTCAAAAGGGACCGCGGTACCACCAAACCGATTGGCCAATTCCACTGCATGTTGAGGACTTCTGGTCGTCACCCGCACATGCCGAACACCGCTGGCAATGAAATGTCGTGCGGCTAACTTAGCCATTTCCCCTGCTCCCACCAACAGCACGGTCTTCTCAGTTAAGTCTGAAAAAATCTTCTTGGCCAATTCAACTGCCGCGTAACTCACCGACACCGCCATTTCGGAAATTTTCGTTTCCGTCCGCACACGTTTGGCGACGGAAATCGCTTTCTTCATCACTTTGTTCAGAATGATGCCGGTGGACTTGTTCGTCAGCGCAACCTCGAAGGCCTCTTTGATCTGGCCCAGAATCTGCGATTCACCGATGATCATAGAGTCGAGACTGGAGGCGACCCGAAACAAATGGCCAAGTGCCCGATCCCCCTCATGCCAGTACAGATGAGGAGTCAGTTGCTCTGAGGAGAGCGAGAGGTGGGCATCCGCCAGGAAATCCTGAATTCGTCCATACCCTGACTCGATCTCATCAACCACGGCATAGACCTCAACCCTGTTGCACGTCGACAGCAACACCCCTTCTCGCACTCCTTGATACGAACACAGGCGACCTAATGCTTCACCCATCCGGCTTTCGGGAATCGCCAGCTTCTCGCGGATTTCGACTGGGGCGGTCTTATGGCTCAAACCGACGACGACTATATGCATATCACGACACCGGTCCGTGACTCTTGAGGACCACACCGATGAGAGTGAGAATAACACCGGCAAACCCGATAATCGTCAAATATGCCGCCCGTTTGGCTCTCCAGCCCACGGTCAAGCGTCCGGTCAATACGACAAAATAGAACACCCATGTCGCAAGCGCCCAGACTTGCTCGGGGTTCCAGTTCACATACGAACCCCGAGAAAACTCGGCGGAGAGCGCACCGGTAATGATGCCGAGCGTGAGGAGGGGAAAACCCGTCACAATCGACCGTTGATTCAGATTGTCGAGAAAATCCAGGGCCGGTAACTTAGAGTAGAGGACATTGAACCGTTTAGACTTGAGAAGTCCGTCTTGAATCAGATACATGACACCAGCAACGAACGCGACGGCAAATCCCACGGTACCAAGCATGCTCAGGGTGACATGAACCCACAGCGTTCCAAACACCGGAGTCAGCGTCGGAACTGCCTCCGGTAACGCGGCAGCAGAGACAAGCGACAGTAAGGCCAGCGGAACGATGAACGAGCCAAGCACATGCAGATGATGACGAAACTCCACGGCAAGGAATACCAGGATCAGCATCCAGGAGAAAAACGACAGAGCTTCATGGAATCCAGGCGACGAGATGTCTGTCACCCCGACCATCCCTGCACCCAACGCAATAGTATGTGCGGCAAACCCAGTCGCGGTCATACCTAGCGAGATATTTGCCAGAACTTCAGACGGCCAGAGCAGATAGATCAGAAAGGAAACGGTGGCCGCAAAATACAAGGCCAACGTCACCACGAAGAACATGGCGGCCATAGAGGGCTATCCTCTCAACTTTTCAGGACAAACAGACAACATTAAGCTGTGGATTATATCGATGGCGCGAGAGGGGAGTCAACCAAACGATCGTGAAATGAGAGGCCAAACAATCATCACTCGTTCCATCGGTACCCTTTATGTCGTCAGTACACCGATCGGCCACCCAGACGATATCACCCTTCGAGCCCTTGCTACATTGCGCCGTGTTACGATTGTTGCATCAGAAAGCCCTCGCGTGACCCAGGCGCTCTTGGCGCATCATAAGATTACAGCAACCATCACCAGCTACAGCCCGATCAATCTCCATGAGAAAATGCCGCTCCTTCTCCATCGGTTGATGCAGGGACAGGATGTCGCCCTGGTCTCAGACAATGGCACTCCAGTCATCTATGACCCAGGCAGTCTACTTGTGGCTGCCGCCCATCAAGCAGGAATCCCAGTCAAGGCCATCCCTGGTCCTTCTACCCTCACGGCCGCGACAGCGATCTCTGGGTTTTCCGGCGATGCCATTATCTTTGAGGGACGCTTCCCTAGAACCGTCCGTGCGCTCACACAACATCTCTCTCAGCACCAACATGAACGCAGCACCCTCGTCTTCTATGTGGAACCAAAAACCCTTGCCAGACTCCTAAAAGTTCTGGCACAGGTACTCCCCGCCAGACAGGTCACCATCGCAATAGATCTCACAACGTCTAAAGAAACCGTGTTGCGAGGGGTGCCGAGTGCGCTGCTTGATCAGATCGGACTTGTGGCAAAGGATTCTGCGGTGACAGTCGTTATCGAAGGAAAGAGGACGGGATCGCGCGCACACAAGGATACGCAGAAGGGTCCTCTGCGCTACTCATCTTCGCGGCGTCGAATACGCACTCGATAGAATTCTTGAAGCCGATCTTGTGAAAGGACCGTGTGCCCCTCATTACTGACGCTCAGGGGGACATTTCGAATGGGGTCGCCATCGTCCAAGAGCACTGAAAGAATCTGCCCGTGCTCCATCGCTTCGAGCTTCAACTTGGTTTTGACAAAGTTATAGGGACAAATCACTCCCCGTAAATCTAACTCGATATCTGGCTCGCGAGTCACTGTTGTAGGGTCCTCTCCTCTCACATTTTTCTCCTTCTCGTTCATCTTGGCAACTCACCGCACGAGTCCGCTGGCAATCCTAGCAAGGAGTCGGCAGCCTCGCAAGCAGGGTACCGGATATGACCACACGGTGAGCGCAAAAAAAAAGGGGCAGCAAAACGCTGCCCCTTCCATTCTGCTAGACGCTTGCGAATGTGTCTCGAACTAGTTCAGGCCCTTGACTAAGTTTGGCTTGGTGTAGTCCGTTCCGTAGTCTGACTTCGTTCCGGTTGCGGCATTGCCCCATCCTGGCTGAGGCTCGCACTGCCAGCAAGGAGCGGAACCCGTAAATTCACCAATCGAGCTGGTGATACCGGAATCGATCTTGCCCGGAAGAACAGAGCCACCAATGCCACCGGTGGTAGAACCACTGTTCGTTTCGATCCCACGCTCGCTCCTAGGGTCCGGGTGTTGTCCAAGTCCGCCGAAACCAGCAAGCTTCTCATTGCCACGAATGACGATAACCTCACGGACAATTTTACGACCTGTGCCGAATGGCTGGCTCGCACTTGTTTCCTCAATTGCCTGAATAGCCACGTCGTCACCAGACATTAAAACACGAAGCTGATCGTAATTAGTCTTGTCATCAAAATATACCGTATGGTAGTTCATTGCGCCACCACCTGCACGTCCCTCATCGTGAGAGCTTCCACCCATCTCAAGCCACATTTTTTTGGCCGTCAGATCGAATCCAATCACACGACCAAACATGCTTTCGTTCTGCGACAACCGGTCGAGAAACTGGGTTCGATCGTAGGTGTTCACGCGAGGACTCGTCCCGGACACATCGCCAACCCCTTCGCCCACACCCATGCCGGATTGGTTAGATTGCAATCGTTCTTGAGCGATTGCCATACTTGCGGCGCCGACAAAAATAATTGCCGCCCCCAGTGCCAACACGTTACGCATGTGCTGCCTCCTCGGTAAGATTGAGAGAATGAAAGAATGTAGTGCCGTGGCCGACACGAAGATGAGACGATCTATATCTATGAGATTTTTTCATCACCCTGATGCCCGCGAACTATAGGCTACCCATTTTCACAAGTCAACTGATCTTCTACAGAATCTGATGTCATTCCGCGCTCTGCATCATCCGATTATCGTCCAACCCCGATACACATTCCTACCATACCAACCACACACTGCGAACCGATGGTGCCCAGAGGGAGGGTCGAACTCCCACTCTCTTGCGAGAACCGGATTTTGAGTCCGGCGCGTCTGCCAGTTCCGCCATCCGGGCATACACGTTACAGTCGAGTCTTCTTAGCACGAAGCCATAGGCGGGTCAATCTGCGCCCTCTTTATATTCGCACGACAGCAGTGTTACAATTCTCCTCCAATACTCATCTCATAACTGCACTCGGAAGGAATCTCAAATTATGGCAGACCTTCAATGCGTCACGTGTGGGCAAGTAGGAGAAACGATCACCGACCCTCTTTTCATGGGAAAGCTTGAATCCGAGATCAAATCCAAAGTCTGCAAGCCCTGCTGGAAGAAATGGGAAGGCATGCGGGTGATGGTCATCAACGAGTATCAGGTCAATCTGGGGGAAGAAAGTGGCAGAGACCTCGTGAAGAAACAGATGAAGGCCTTTCTCAAACTTGGAGAGCAAACGGATACAGGGAAACTCGATCAGAACTACCGCCCGCCGGCCTAAGCCCGAACGGTTTTGCGCGGGCAAGAGAACTTCCGACTAGGCTTGTATTCGGCGAGTCCTCTCTGAATTTCTCCTGCGATCTCGCAGGCTTCGTTGACAGGCCGACTTCTGAAATGCTAGATTTCAACGGTTTCGATCCATCCATGATAATCGACATCTCCGCACAACTCGTTACAGAGAGAGACGGGGTAAGGGCTGGTTCATGATTACACAGATGCATGTTAAAGGGTTAATGTTCGACCCCTATAATAACGCCTACATCGTGGTGCTACGTGACGAAGAGCATTCCGACATGCTCCCCATTTGGGTTGGCAAGTCAGAGGCCGGTGCCATCAGCATGTCGCTGGAAAATGTGACGCCTCCCCGACCGATGACACACGACTTCATGATGTCATTCCTTGATGCCTTCAATGCAAAAGTCATCAGCGTGGTCATTACAGATCTGTCAGAGCATACCTATTTTTCGAAAATCCACCTGATGTATGAAGATTCAGAATACACGGTCGACGCCAGGCCTAGCGATGCGATTGCACTAGCACTCCGGAGCAATGCGCCGGTATTTGCGAATAATTCCGTCATCACCAAACAGAGTTCCGAAGAGCTTGAACAGTGGCTGGAAAATCTTAAACCGGAAGATTTTGGGAAACTCGACTCCTGAGTCCGCACGACAGAATTATGGATACCGTCGATCAACCCAACGAACAAAGCTTGGTAGAGTACCGGGTGGATCGTATCCTGGAAGAGGCCAACACCGATACGAGGATTGTCGTCTTAGCACGTCAGGACGGCGTCCTTGACACATTTCCTATTTGGGTCGGAGCGGCAGAAGGTAATGCCATTAAATTAGCGCTCGATACCATGATCACACCACGGCCCATGAGCCATGATTTGATCAAGAGTTTTGCTGAACACTTGAATATCACGATCCAACGCGTCGTCATTACGGACGTCAAGAGCAGTACGTATTATGCGACAGTGCATGTCGCGAACAAAGGCCTGGAGCGGACCATCGATTCCAGACCCAGCGATGCGATTGCGTTGGCCCTTCGGGCACCTTGCCCAATTTACATTACCCAAGACGTGTTGAAGCGGAGGAGTACGACGAATCTCGACGCCTGGCTGGCAAAGCTGGAGTCGAAAGATATCGGCGCGCCGGAAGTGCAAGAAACCTAAGTCACTCGATCGTGAAAGAACGGAGAGAATAATGTTGAGCTACATGCAAAAACCGTTAGACGTGCAGGAAAAGTGGTACCTCGTGGATGCGGAGGGAAAAACGCTGGGCCGATTAGCAGCCCGCGTCGCCGGAATGTTGCGCGGTAAACACCGGCCGACTTTTACTCCCCATGTGGACATGGGTGACCATATCGTCATCGTAAATGCGGAGAAGATTCATCTGACCGGCAACAAAATGGTCGCGAAACTCTATCGCCGCCATAGCGGCTTTCCTGGTGGACTTAAAACTGCCACCGCGCAACACGTCTTCCGCAAGGATCCGACAGAACTCTTGACTAAAGCGATCGAAGGGATGCTTCCCAAAAACCCGCTGGGGAATCATATGGCGAAGAAGCTCCGCGTCTACGTCGGTCCCACTCATCCGCATCAGGCGCAACAGCCGGAACCCATTACCCTGTAGACACCACACAGACGAAGAAGGAGATATCTAAGCATGGCAGTAGCAACTCAATATGCAACCGGACGACGAAAGTGCGCCATTGCGAGAGCCTGGGTCACGGGGAGGGCGGGCGATATCACGATCAATGAACAACCGATCGAGAAGGCATTCCCGAGGCTGACCCTGCGGCAGATTATTCAGTTCCCGCTCGAAATTGGCGGTGTCATGGGGCAGTACTCGATCAAGGCCACGGTGCAAGGCGGCGGGCAGGTCGGCCAAGCCGGCGCCCTGCGTCATGCCATCGCGCGCGCGTTGGTAGAGCTCAACCAACCCCTGCGTACACCCCTCAAGAAGGAAGGCTTGCTGACCCGCGATTCGCGCGTCAAAGAGCGGAAAAAGTACGGACAGAAGGGCGCGAGAAAGCGGTTCCAGTACTCCAAACGATAAGCATCGGAGCCACAGTCAGAAAAAGGGAAGGCTCCACGCCTTCCCTTTTTTTGTGCCCGTGGCACACATGGCAGGTGATACAGATGAAAAAGGTACGCGTCACAATCGCAGGGGCCAGTGGATATGCCGGAGCAGAACTCGTTCGCCTGGCAGCCCTCCACCCGCACTTCGATCTCCATGCTGTCACATCAGAGAAATCCGCCGGGGTTCCCGTGGCAACGGTCTTCCCGAGTCTGGCTGGACTCGTTTCTCTCTCGTTTCAAGCGCTCTCACCCGAAGCCTTGGCAGAACAGGCCGATGCGGTCTTCTTAGCCCTTCCCCATACTAAATCGTTGGAGCCGGTTTCCGCCTGTCTCAAAACCGGCAAACTGGTGGTGGACCTCAGCGCCGATTACCGGCTCACAGATCCTGCCGTCTATGAACAATGGTATAAAACACCGCATGCCTACCCGGACTTGCTGAAGGACGCCGTCTACGGACTTCCGGAATTACATCGTGCCGCCATTGCCAAGGCGAGACTCGTCGCGTCACCCGGCTGTTACCCAACGGCAGCGGTTCTACAATTGGCGCCATTGTTCGCCCGGAATCTTGTACAACCGCACACCGTCGTTATCGATGCGAAGTCCGGCGTGTCTGGAGCTGGGCGAAGCCCGGCGCTCCCCTACCATTTCCCTGAAGCCCATGAATCCTTAGAGCCCTACAAAATCGGAGGGCACCGCCACATTCCTGAAATTGAGCAAGAACTCGGGGGGTTGCTTCAACGAGCCGCTCACCCATCGGACACAGTGACCGCACAGCCGATCGTGACATTCACCCCGCACCTCGTCCCGATGAATCGTGGCATCTTGAGCACTGCCTACTGCAAGCTGAAAAATCCGATGTCGCTGCCGGACCTACGCGCGTTGTATCGAGACTTTTACAAAGGTGAGCGGTTCGTCAGGTTCCAGGAAGAGACCGTTCCGAATCCGCGCTACATCAAGGGCTCTAACTATTGCGACATTGGAGTCTACCTCGATTCCCGCTCAGGATCGGTCATTACGGTGGCCGCGTTGGATAATCTGGTGAAGGGCGCGGCAGGCCAAGCGATTCAAGCGATGAACCTCATGCTGGGATTCCCTGAGGAGACGGGCTTAACGGCTCCCGCCGCCTACCCTTAAGCAGGATGCTGAAAAGGAGGTGGGGTAACTGGGACGATCCCCGTGCTCGCGCAACGCGCGGCTTGAGAAAGCCCTCGTTGGACGCGCGCAGTTGGAATCATCCCAGCCACCCCTTACAAAAAGGATAGTTCGCTTCGGCCTTGTTTGGGAAAAGGCGCGTCACTGGGCAAAAAGTCTGTCTTGGCAGACTCAGGGCAGGTGGGTGAAATAACCACCTGGGTTGGGCGGGTGAGAAGTCCGGCCTTTTTGAGCATCCTGCATAGATCAATATATTTTATCTCGATCATGGGCAAAAAAATAACAACTGCATCTCCGCGTCGTGGAGTCACCGCACCGCAAGGGTTCCGCGCAGCCGGCATCCATTGCGGCATCAAGAAGCCAGGCCTACTGGACCTTGCGCTCGTCGTCTCTGAACAGAGCGGTCCCATCGCAGGCGTCTTTACGAAAAATCAGGTCGTCGCGGCGCCGGTCATCGTCGATCGCTTGCACTTACGCCAGGGAATCGGACGGGCCATTCTCGTCAACAGCGGTAACGCCAACGCCTGTACCGGCGCCAAGGGATTAGCCGCCGCAAAGAAGACTGCCACCGTACTTGCACGCCACATGGGAGTTCCCTCGCAGCACGTGTTCATCGGTTCTACCGGTGTGATCGGTCGTGCATTACCGATAGATCGAATCATCAAAGGCATCCCGAAGCTGGTTGCTCAGCTCACCGACCATGGAGGCCCGGATGCAGCCAGGGCCATCATGACGACCGATTTGCGCCCGAAAACCATCGCGCTACAAGACAGCATCGGCGGGCGCTTAGTCACCATCGGAGGTATGGCGAAGGGCTCGGGAATGATCCATCCCAACATGGCTACGATGCTGGCCTATGTCACCACGGACGCGTCAATCACGAAGAGCGCCCTCCAACGGGCTCTCAGTCTCGCGGCCAACGAGTCATTCAACTGCATTTCGGTCGATGGAGATACGAGCACGAACGACACGGTCCTGTGCTTGGCGAACGGTATGGCTGGGAACCGCACCATCAAAGAAGGCACCCCCGCCTTTCAGCGATTCCTCCTACTCCTGACAGAAGCCTGCCAATCACTCGCGCTGGCCATTTGTCGCGACGGGGAAGGTGTCACCAAGGTGGTGAACATCGAGGTGACCGGAGCCGCCACAGTGGCGCAGGCACGGCAGGTGGCCCACACCATCGCCACATCAAATCTGGTAAAGACCGCCCTGTTCGGCGAAGATGCCAATTGGGGTCGTGTGATGGCGGCGATCGGACGAGCCGGAGTTCCGATTACTCCTTCAAAGCTAAGCCTCTCGTTCGGCGGGGTTCCGATGGTCGCGAAAGGAATGGGACTCGGACTCGCTGCTGAAGCCCGCATCGCGAAGGTCTTTCGCCAGAAAGAATTTACGATCGCCGTAGGACTGGGACAAGGCCGCCACAAAGCCCACATCTGGACGACCGATCTGTCGTTCGACTATGTTCGCATCAACGCAAGCTACCGATCGTAGCAGGATGCTGAAAAATCCCGCCAGCAGCGTTCTCGCATCGCTCAGATCCTCAACGTACCCCAGAGGGTACGCCTCCGGTCTTCGCTCGCTGCGGCCTTGCTGAACGGCCTTTTTGAGCATCCTCAGGTTTTAGAGGGAGTATTGATACTCCTCAGCGCGCCTTGATTGACAGCTTGTGTAAATCGGCGGTACGGTTACGGTTCTGGGAGGGACATGGGGCGCAATAAGAAGTTACGAATCCGCCTTGACAGTTTGAGAAGGCAGATGACAGATCATCGAATTAAGATCGCGCTCGAGCAGCAAGGCGTGAATCCTGATCGCAGACTCATCCGGCATTGGGAAGTCGAGATTAAGGCTTGGGAAGAGACCGAAAAAAATCTCGAACGACGGTTGAAGAAAGGAAAGCGCCATGATTAAGAAAACCCGACAGTCGGCGATAGCTGAGAAAGATTCGTTCCTGGCGCCGTCGAGTTCTTTGCTGGATAATCACTTCGATGAAATTCTGGAGACGACCGACGAGATTGCAGGGCTCGTGGCAATCTTGAAAACCCTCTCACCCACGGATGCCAAGCGAGACGAGTACGAAGGGCGACTCTATGTGGCCCTCACGCACCTCGACCACCATGTGAAGCCCGCCATCAAGGAGTGGGATCGAGTTGTGGATCGGATGCCGGAAGATTGAAAAAATTGTTGCAGCTAGGCCAGCACGCAAGTATCAGTTTCCCTCTCGGTAACCTACACCGCTCATTCAAATCTCTCCATCCCACTGCCCGTATTATTCACCTTCCCGCTTGCTCTGATACTGATCCTGCCTTCCATTTCTGCCTGAGACACGATACAGTAGGCCCATGGCTCCATCCACACAGCAACTACTCAAAGATGCGCTGCAGCTGCCGGATCAACAACGTGCGGAATTAGTTGTTGAGTTACTCGATAGTCTGCCATCAGCGGAACCGGGTCAAGAACGCAGTGATGCCCAATGGCTCACCGAAATTGAGCGCCGGGCACGAGCAGCACAGGCCGGATCAGCAAGCGTATCGTGGGAAGAGGCTCGCAAGCAGGTGCTCGATCGCCTGCCCAAGCGGTGAAACCAGTTGGCCTCTCACCTGAGGCTGTTCTGGAGTTGATTGAAGCCGCCGCCTGGTACGAAACCCGCCAACCTGGGCTGGCAATCTGATTCCTTCAAGAAATTGATCAAGCACAACAGGCGATACAATCCCGTCCCAAGTCATTTCTCCAACTGGCGAATATGGCCGTTGATCTAGAGGTTCGACGGGCCTTACTCCCCCGATTCCCATACGCACTCGTTTTCCTTGAACTCCAGACAGAAATTCGAGTGCTCGCGGTCGCCCATGCCAAACGCCACCCCGACTATTGGCTCAACCGCCTGCAAGCCACCTAAGGCTCAACGAGCAATTTCGGGGCAACAAGAAGAGATATCCTGCAGATTTTCTAGTTCAGCTGTGAGCTGAAGAGGTCGGACGGTTGAGGTCATAATTTATGACCTCGTGAATTCTAATTCCAAGCGCGACATCGGTGACGACTGTTCGGTAGGCGGGAAAACAACAGGACGGGAGTCTTTTCAATTACTCTATTTAAAAATTTGTCCGACCACTCTCCTTCGCACGGCGGGACCGAACTGCTCAACCCATCCACACCCCTAACCTCTTACCCTTCACGCCTATCGCGACTTACCCTTTACCCCTCACTCCTTTCGGCGCACGGCAATCCCGGCTATCGATACACCTCGTCGTGACTTCCGATATCGAGCAGGACGATTTCTTTCTTGGTGACACGAAGTGTCAGGGTGATGCGGTAGGCATGGGTGACGCTCACGGCATGAAGCCCTTCAAGTTCTCCGCTGAGCGGATGCAATCGAAGGGACGGCAGAAAGGGATTGGCTTCGAGATTTCTCAGTGTCTTAGCGAGGGGCTTTTTGAGTTCCGGGTGGGCTCGCGTAACCTTGACGACGCGCCGATCAAAATGGCCGGTCGTCAGCAGCACATACATCAGGCATCAAGACCCAGTTCGCCTATCAACGTCTGCGCCGTCACACGGCGCACTCGCCCTGCTTTCACATCTTTCAACGACCGGCGAATTCGTGAGATATATGACCTGCGATAGCGATCGGATAACTCGCGGAACTGATCTTCAGCCATGATCACATAGACCGGTTCGTTGTCCTTGAGGACATGCACTGGCCCACGTTTCAGGGCCTTGTCCACCGCTGAAAACCCGCGACGTCTGATCTCAGTGGCCGGTATGGTTCTTCGTGCTGCTGCGCTCGTGGTTCGCATGGACTTACTCTATCCCAAGCCGTCCATCACAGCAAGTCTCAAGACCAGAATGGGACAAACCAACGGGGTCGGGAGTCAGTTCAATTGCACTATGTGAAGACTCGCCTGACAACCCTCCTTCGCGCAACGGGACTAAACGGCTCAATCCATCCACAGCACTAACCCGTCACACATCTCACGCCTTACCCCTAACGCCTCACTTTCACTGAGATGCGTTTGACTTCTGACTATGAGAAGGCGCACGATGGCGTCCATTATTCATAAAATACAGAGGTGTATGGTGCCATTTTGCTAGTCTCGCCCAATCCAGCTATACAGAATCGTTCAAGAATCGAATCGCGCCCTCTCGGCAGACTTCGCCATGAGGACGTTATTGTTTGTGCAACAGTACCGACCATTGGGATGACGCCCAGTGTTTTAACCTCATCGAAATGGAGATTGTGATGAAACGATTAGCAGCCCTTTCGGCAGGACTGATCCTCGGATCGCCTACCCTCGCATTGGCAGCAGAACATAGTGCGGGATATCGGGGTGTCGGGCAACTCTACTTCTTCTTCATTGGCGCAATCTTGATCTATGGCGTCTATGATAGCTTCGGCAAGAAAGCAATGTATGTCATGGCGCCGATCATTACGATCGGGCTCTATCTGATGTTGCCCCCGGAGTAGATACCGAGATCAGGGTACGATGCAAAAGACTGGCTCGGCTTAGTCGAGCCAGTCTTTTTCTTTGAGTTTCCGTGGAAGATATTTTTTGGTGAGGTACTGGAAGTCTTTGTTGGCAAGGGCGTCTAGTTCGTACTTGAGTCCGCTCGCGAGCATCCGCTTGATTTCCACCTGCCACGCCGGTTTCTGGAACCACTGATAGTTGAGGAGTTCCTTTGCGCGGGCGATGTCCTTCTCGTTCAATTTGATCCCGACGTTACGAGGAAGTTCGTATCGTTCAGGGTCGGCGCTGGACAGGCCGATGAACTTGGCTTTGGGAATCGCCATCCGCTGGCTCTCAAAGGCCAGATTAATTGAGCCTTGCTTCACAACAGAATAGATATAGTACCCCCAGGGATCGTTATCGACCAGGACATAGACTGGAAGTGTATATTCCTCGTGTAGTCGCCTGGCCAAACGGCGCACCCCACGAGGCGGTTGCCCATTGCCCGTCAACAGCACACAGTTATATCGGCGCCAGAATTTATCTTCCGAGAGGCGATTCCACTGTGTACCTTTCTCGACCAATAACACGAAGTCAGCCGTACAGCGGCGGATCTCCACATACTCCGGCTCGACAATCGACGGAACCGAGTACCCTCCTTTTCCCAGCTTGGCGCAATCCACACGATCCCCGTCGTCACCGAGCACCAGCGGACCGACGACACTTCCTCCATTTTCTGCGCGTACATGCAACTCTTCACGCAGTGCCGTGAGCGACACTTCCAGATCTTCGATGATCGGGTCCGATTCGTCCTGGGTATCGAATGTATTCTCGTGCGAGTCCTGAATGGTGTGTTTCGTCCGGTAATAGATCTCTCTGAGCGACGTCGTCAACTCGGCGCGCTGCAATTCTGAGAGAGCATCTGCGACCAACATCGTCTGCATGAACTTCTTGGCCATGCCGACATTGAAAAATGAACGGGCCTGTTTCTTCCCCCCCATTTCGAGCAAACCCTTGCGCGCATTAAAGGTCACGTTCGAGAGCGCGCGAATCGGGATGGCCATCGTCGGATCTTTTTCACGCTGCGCGGACGCGATCACCATATCGGCCAGCCCGACTAATTTCTTTTCAACAACCCCGTTCTTTGTGATTTTTGTTTTTGCCATGCGTCGTCCTACTTTTTCTTCCTTGCCTGGGGGACCTTGCGACCGGTACGAACTGCGCCTGTCTGTTGCTGTGCCAGAACACCATTTTTACGAGTCGATCCGACGGTTGCGACCATGCTTGGCCTTTTCTTCTCAGACTGTGTCTTTGCAGTGTGTCGTGGTTCAGGTGTAGGGGAAGCCGGCTGCTCCTCGATTGCTATATCATCGGGAACAGGAGCCGCCAATGGAGCCTCTCCTTCAATACCTTCCGCTGTGACAATAATGGAATGCGGTAGGCCCTCCGGCCCGGCGCCGGTCTTGCCGAGTGTTTCATCGGTCTTCATGCCGCCGGTTCGTGACGATGCAATCTTCTGCAGTTGCGCCTTCAGTTTTTCGACAGGCAGCTTCCCACCCTTCAACCTGTTACAGGCTTCGGCGACTTCTTCGATATAAAGTTCAAAAATATTGCGCCGCCGGAATTCGCTCGCTGCTCGCTCGCGACGTCGCAGGAAGAGCCCAAGCCGCCGCCCGCACTCGCGAAGCGCGAGGGTAATCTCTTTATGGATCTCGTCGTACTCCGCGATCGCCTCTTTCGATTCGCTCGTAAAGGGCACCCAGACGGAAGCAATGTGCACGAAGATAGCCATCGGACCTGCGGGAAGAGCCCCGCGTGATTGGCTCATTCCATAATTGCGCCAGGTTGTCGCCAGCACCGCCTTGAAAATAGCGCAAGCAGACTGCTGGTAGAGCAGCGGCACCCGGTTGGCATAGCGAATCACGCGCGCGAGTTCTGAATCTCCTTCTTCCTGCTCCCCTTCTGCCAATGGCATCGTCGGCTTCTCAGGTTTGGTCTCGCTATCCGGGGATTTTCCAAAGGCCAGTCCTGCTTCAATAATGAAGGGGTTGCCGCGATAGACGGAGGGAGGCCGGCTCACCGCCGTATAGAATTCTCCTTTGATCTGTTTATAGAGACCTGAGAGGATGGCCTTTTCGCCGATCGGGGAGAGGCAATTAGTCGGCGGGGCCATGATCTTTGTCGCTTGAATCGTGCGATAGAGCGTTTCGGCTGTCGCACCGCGAATGTCGCGAGGCTTCGCGCTGGGCGAAACCTTCGCCATCTTACACATCTCATCCGCGAGCGGAGGCGTCACCCGGCAGAAATCGCTCGACAGAAATCCCGAAAGGGTCTGGCTCTTGGCCTCATGGAGCATCTTGAGGAACATCCCGAATTCGATGCCGTAGGGATGAGGTTTGATTTCCTTCGGCGATGGCGGCAATTCATGATAGGCGCGAGGATATTCCTTCGTCTCCCCATCCGGCGATCGATAGATGAGCCTCACATGCGCGTTGGCAATTGACGTCTGCTCGAGATACTCATCCACCGACGCGCGACCCTTCTGGTAACGGCCTTCGACTTCAATCGCCACCTGTGTGCCACGCGGCTGGTCCCATTCGATCTGTTTGTTCTCATGGACCAGGGGTTCGTTCTTCTTCGTATCGATCTGCACCTCGAAATAATGGGCCGACGCCTTGGGGCCGATACGCGAAATAATCTTCACCGGTTTGCCGGTCGTCAGTTGGCCATACATCCCTGCCGCCGAAATGCCGATCCCCTGCTGACCGCGACTCATGCGCAAGCGATGGAACTTGGAGCCGTATAACAGTTTTGCAAAGATTTTCGGAATCTGCTGGCGGACGATCCCGGGGCCATTATCTGTGACCGTCACTCGAAAGCGCGTGGCCTGACTCGCAGAGAGCTTTGCTGCCGATCCAATAGCCACAACTTCCAGCTGAACCGTCACCTCAGGAAGAATCCCAGCCTCCTCGCAGGCATCCAGGGCGTTATCGACCGCTTCTTTGACGCAAGTCAGCAACGCTTTGCGTGGGTTGTCAAAACCGAGTAAATGCCGATTCTTGGTGAAGAATTCGGAGACGGAAATCTCGCGCTGCCGCGCGCCCATTTCTACCGCCGTCACTGCTGAAGCTGCACGGGGGGTTGTGTTCTTGGACGTAGATGCAAGTGACTTGTGCGTGCTCATTCATCTTCTCCAGTCAGGCGACGACACCGGACAGCTTCAGCACATCATCATTGCCATCTCGAACGATGGAGATGACACAGCGAACCTCTTCACGGTTGTGAGAGGAGCGGAACGGCACATGGCGGGGTGGTGAAACGGGGAAAACCGCCAACCGGAATGAGCGGGCAATTAGGGTGGGAGGAGCGCGCACCTACCGAGGACAGCATAGGTACGACGGAGATCTTGGCAGGACTTTAGGCTTCCCGGTCAAGCCGGGCTTGCACACCATCCCGACGCTCGATCCCCTTATGAACCATATTCCCTCGGGGCGTTAAGCTCCCCCCACAGAGATACGATATTCTTCCGATGCGAGCGAGTCAAGGATTGACTCACTATGCATGGCCCCAGCCCGCATTATTCACGAAGGCTTCTACTGCACCCGCCGATACGCCGCTACGACAAGCCTGACGGCGGGCGGGCTCGTCGCTCAGTCAGTCACCATACTGTTTCAAGTATGCTTCCCTCCTTCGCGGCTCCGCGCGCCCGTCTCGCTTGGCGTCTCGGCGGTTTCGTCACGAACCCTCGTGAATAATGCGGGCAGTCTTCTCCCTCTTCAGAGTCATCGATGAGCTGTTCGAGCTCATTACGTTTGACGGATCCAAACTTTTTACACGAGATCCCGAATGGATTCTCTCAGGCCCATAGCATGGAGAACCCCATTAGCGGAGTTTGAGGATCATGCCATCAAGCTTGGTATCCGTCACAAACTTTTCGAAATTCTTGTTGTACAATTCGTTGAGCAATTCCTGGGCATCCTCAGGGTCGAACCAGAAAACCTGGTTGGTTCCGACGCCAGTGAGGGTCTCACGGATCTGGCTCCCATCAGCACGATTCTTCACTTGGACAGCCATCCGACTTTTTGCGTTCAGGGTCGTTTGACCGATGCCACTTGTGGCATCCACACCGACATCGATGAGTCTGCCGGTGATGGTCATATCTGCCCCTTCGGCTCCAGTCCCTTTGACGACGGTCGCATTCCAACCTTTCCCATTGAGGAAGTCCGCGAACGCCTGTGCCGTCGCCTCGCCAAGCGTACCGTTCGGGAGGCTGAAATGACTCTCCCCTCCCCATAGATGATGTCTGATACCAAGGTGCGACCGATCGGTACGATGGTCTTCAAACGGCTGAATCGCGACAGTCGCGAGACTCATCGACACAGCCTTCCCATCTGCCACGTTCGCGATGGGAACCTTCAGATCGACACGCTCGCCCTTGCCTGCACAGCCAGTGGCTAAGATGATCCCAAGAAGCCCGATTCCTAAGATGTGGGTGTGATAGTGCCTCACTTCTTCCTCCTTGATGGCCGACATCTAGCAGGATGCTGAAAAAGTCCGCCAGCCTCGTTCTCGCATCGCTCAGAGGCTCAACGTACCGAAGTGTACGCCTCACCTCTTCGCTCACTGCGGCCTTGCTGGACAGCCTTTTTGAGCATCCTGCGGTTATTGAGACCTTCGCCCTATCTGAAGTATGTCACCGATGTTATATGGACACACCGAGTTTTTCCTCAGCCTGCTAAAGCACATGTCCTATGGCGCACGCGATGGTTATTTTGTCACGAAATGCGCCCGACGATTTTGCTGGTAACAGTCTTCGTTTTGCTGCTTGCAGAAGGGTCTGGTTTCTCCATAACTCGTAATCTGAAGCTGCGACGCCTGCGCACCCATGTCTTGGAGATACTTCTTTACCGCGCGCGCCCGTTTCTCACCCAGGACGAGGTTGTACGCCACGGTGCCTCGCTCATCGCAATGGCCTTCAATCAGCACCGTCTTGCTCCCGTTGGCGCGAAGCCATGCGGCATTGGCGTCCAACACCGGCATCGCATCCTTACGGACGTGAAAGCGATCGTATTCGAAGAACACATCGCCCAATGCTTGGCTGTCGGAGTCCTGATTCGATGGCAGCGCGAGATTGGATGGTGCGGTGTCTGCTGGCCGCTCGAATGATCGCTCAAGCGGTATCGGCTTAATCGCATCCGGCTTGATCTCTTCGCTCTTAGTCTGCCCTGCTCGTGAGGCGGCATCCCCTGACGAGGACGAGACGTTCTTACCAGCGCACCCAGCGGCTAACACTATCAAGCTGAGGCTCAGACACACGCCGACTACACTTCGATCCATAACATAACCTCCTGTTGTATGAGTCGCGTCGTTCCAGCAGGGTTAAGGCAATCCTGCTCTTGTACCTGGGCCGCTTCATCGCGGCACGTCTTTCACATGGATACCAGATTACCGCCCATACTTATAGGTGCTCATGGAACATCCGTCAACCCAAAATCGCACCTCACCCCTATTATCAGAGTGGGTACGCAGGCTGTATTCTCACCGGAAGTTGCATCCCTCTTCAGCTTTCGCTAATGTGCAAGTCATGACCCATTCCCTCGCGCGTTCACTCGTTCTAGCCGGCGCGAGCGGTCTGTTCCTCTCGCTGAGTTTCCCAAATTCAGACCTCGGACTGTTGGCTTGGGTCGCCCTTGTGCCATTGCAGTGGGCGTTGGACGGCAAAACCAAAACGCAGGCATTTTGGATCGGGTGGCTATCCGGCACGATTGCCTTTACAGGCATGATGACATGGGTGGTCACCGCCATGAACACCTATGGCAAGGTCCCGCTGGTGATCAGCTACGGACTCATGTTGCTGCTCACGGCCTATTTGGGTTTATATGTCGGTCTCTACTCGGCCGGGGCCGTGTGGTTTCGAACGCTGATTCCTCGCTACGGTTTCTTTGTCTTTCCCTGTTTCTGGGTGACGCTTGAACTGACCAGAACCTATGCGCTGAGCGGATTACCGTGGGGCCTCCTCGGCTATTCTCAATATCGTCAGATTGAGATCATACAAATTGCGGATCACTTGGGCGTCTACGGAGTCTCATTTCTTATTGTGATGGTGAACGTCGCCATCGCTGAATTTTTCTCCTGGCTGATGCCCTTGTTCCGGGGATTCCGACCTGCCAGGCTCCCTTGGGAACTCGCGGCCATGGCGGCCCTCCTCGTCGCACTCTCGTGGGAGTATGGCCTGGCATCGCTATCTGAAACGCCGTTTTCCGATATTCCGCGATCGTCCATCAGTGTGGGAGTGGTGCAGCCGAATGTGGATCAAGCGGTCAAATGGGACACTTCCTATCGAGAGGAGACTCTCGCACGCTTCGATCGACTCACCGAGCAACTCGGCCTGGGCACGGATTTGGTGGTGTGGCCGGAAGCGGCAACGCCGTTCGTCTTTGAGCGTGAACCAGTCTATCAGTTGCAACTTATTGCCATAGCCAATCGAGCCCATGCGCCGATCCTGTTTGGGAGTCCCGCCGTGCGTTTCTACCCGGATCGGCGGCCCTATCTGTTGAACAGCGCCTACCTCCTCTCCCCCGACGGCCAGGTGTTGGGACGGTACGACAAACAACATCTGGTTCCCTTTGGAGAATATATCCCGCTCAAATCTTCGGTGTTATTTTTCCTCGATAAACTGGTGGAAGGGATCGGCGATTTCGAAGCAGGACCCGGTCCAGCAATCTTGACCTTGACGCCGAAACCCCGCTCTGCAGCAACAGGCATGACTGGAACCGCACCGCGATCGATTAATTTTGGCGTCGCCATCTGCTACGAAGTGATTTTTCCGAACTTGGTACGGCAATTCGCTGCGAATGGGGCGGAGTTCTTGGTGACCGTCACAAACGATGCTTGGTTCGGCGCCTCGTCGGCAGCCTCGCAACATTTTTCGATGGTCGTGTTTCGCGCGGTTGAGAATCACTTGGCGTTCGCTCGCTCGGCCAACACCGGCATTTCTGGATTCATCGATCCGTTCGGGCGCATCCTTGAGGCCACGCCGACATTTACGGAGCACGCCGTCAAAGCGACGATTCAGGTCTGGCGCCCGCATACATTTTACAGTCGGTACGGCGATGTGTTTGCCTACGGCTGTGCTATACTCTGCGCGATTTTATTCTTACTGGGCATGTTTCGCTCTAAGGGTTCTGAACCGGATGCCATCGCGGCCACTCCTGTCTAGCAGGTTGAGGAACGATACGGTTCATACGAAAAAGGCCGAAACATCGAAGAATGAGGCTGACGGTTCAATAGCGCAGGATGCTCAAAAATGCCGTCCAGCAAGGCCGCAGTGAGCGAAGAGGCGAGGCGTACGCTTCGGTACGGTGAGTCTCTGAGCGATACGAGAACGATGCTGGCGGACTTTTTCAGCATCCTGCTAGAGAGAAAGGATCGTTCCATGCTGGATGAGATAAAAAATCGCGTGCAGACCCTCAGGCAATTGGTATCTGAACTACGGGGGCATCTTTGACTTTGCTCGCATGACGGCTGAGTTGGCACATCTGGAGCTACAGACATCGCATCCGGATTTTTGGAATCACGCACAGCAGGCCGCTAAGATCGGCCGGAAAAAATCTGCGATTGAGCATGACCTCCAGCAATGGCGGGACATCGATGAGACCATGAACAATCTGGGCGCGCTACTCGAACTGGCAGAAGAAAGCGAAGATACCGAGCTTGTGAAGGAATTGACGTTCGAGCTCGATCGATTCGAGCCAAAGCTCGCCGCGCTTCGGCTTGAACTGCTGCTCTCAGGCGAACTAGATCCCAACAATGCGATCGTGGCCATCCATCCAGGCGCCGGCGGGACGGAATCGCAGGATTGGGCTCAGATGTTACTTCGCATGTACGTCCGGTGGGCCGAGAGCAAGAAATTCAAGGTCGAAACGCTGGATCTGCTCCCAGGAGAAGAAGCGGGAATAAAAAGCGTCACACTCTCGGTGACAGGAGCCTACGCCTATGGCTACCTCAAAGCCGAAGCAGGCGTCCATCGATTGGTGCGCATTTCACCCTTCGATGCAAACAAGCGGCGGCATACCTCCTTTGCCTCGGTCTTCGTCTATCCGGAGGTGAATGAAGATATCGACCTCGTAATTGAAGACAAAGACCTTAGGATCGATACCTTTCGGGCCGGCGGCGCAGGCGGCCAGAACGTGAATAAGGTCGAGACGGCGATCCGCATGACGCATCTGCCGACCGGAATTGTGGTGCAATGTCAAAATGAACGATCACAACTCCAGAATCGCAATGGCGCAATGAAGGTCTTGAAGGCACGCCTCTATGAACTCGAAGTAAAAAAGAAAGAGGCGGAGTTCAATGCGATCGTCGGGGAAAAGAAAGATAACGCCTGGGGCAGCCAAATTCGATCGTATGTGTTCCAGCCCTATCAAATGGTCAAAGACCTCCGGACCGGCTACGAAGTGGGACAGGTAGCCGCCGTCATGGATGGCGATTTGGATGGGTTCATCGAAGCGTATCTGAAAAGGAAAATGGCAAAAGGCGCCATGCAAGAAGCGGTGGAAGATCCGCCTGTCTAACTCCTTGCCCGTCGCCTCATGCCTGAAACAGCTATGGACGAACTGAACGAGCAGCAACAACAACGCATCAAGAAGCTCGACGCCCTGCGTGAAGCAGGCGTGGCGCCCTACGGTACGCGATTCGAGGTAAAGGATCGTGCGGGCCAGCTGATCAAACTCCATGCGGAGAAACCTAAAGAGGTGTTGGAAGAAGAAAAGATCTCATGTACCTTTGCCGGACGCATCGTCGCCCTGCGACGATTCGGCAAAGCAGGTTTCGCCGTATTGCAAGACGGATCTGACCGGCTGCAGGTCTATCTCAAGAAGGATCACCTCACCGAGCAGGGGTATCGTATTGCCGAACTACTCGACTTGGGCGACTGGATCGGTGTCACCGGCACACTCTTTCGCACAAAGACCAATGAATTCACCGTCGAAGTCGCACAGCTCACCTTCTTAAGCAAAGCCCTCAGACCGCTTCCGGAAAAATGGCATGGGTTGACGGACGTGGAAACCCGTTACCGGCAGCGCTATGTCGATTTGATCGCGAATCCCGAGATACATGGCATATTCGCCACCCGTAGTAGAATCATCGCCGGTATTCGCGCCTTCTTGATCGAACGAGGCTTTCTCGAGGTCGAAACGCCGATGATGCATCCGATCCCAGGAGGAGCTGCGGCAAAACCCTTCGTCACCCACCATAATGCCCTTGGCGTCGATCTCTATCTCCGCATTGCGCCGGAACTCTATTTGAAGCGGCTGATCGTGGGCGGCTTTCCTCGCGTGTTTGAAATTAATCGCAACTTTAGAAACGAAGGCATCTCGACGATTCACAACCCGGAATTCACGATGCTGGAGTTCTACGTGGCCTATGCCGACTATCAGGACCTGATTGTCCTCACAGAGGAACTTGTCTCCTCCTTAGCACAACAGATTTTCGGCAAGACCGTCATCAGCTATCAAGGGAAAGACATCACGCTCACAGCTCCATGGCGCCGCTGGTCGTATCACCAGGCGATTCTGGAGGTGAACAACCTCGATGCCTCCGTCCTTCAGGATAAGGAGAAGGCGATTGCGGCGGCCAAAGAGCTCGCCATTTCGGTTGATCCACAATGGCCACTCTTCAATATCGTGAACGAAATCTTTGAGGAAACCGTCGAGCCGAAGCTGATTCAGCCGACCTTTATCACCGACTACCCCATCGATATTTCTCCCCTCGCACGGCGCAAGGATTCGAACCCGGAGCTGACCGATCGTTTCGAGCTCTATATTGCCGGCCGGGAAATCGCGAATGCCTTTTCAGAGTTGAACGATCCATTGGATCAGCGACAGCGCTTCGAAGGCCAGGCCGCGCAGCGCGCAGCAGGCGACGAAGAGGCGCATCTGGTCGATGAAGACTTCCTGCGCGCCTTAGAATACGGTATGCCGCCAACTGCGGGTGAAGGCATCGGCATCGACCGGCTGATCATGCTCTTTACCGACCAAGCGTCGATCCGCGACGTGGTCCTCTTCCCTCAACTCAGGCCCGAGAAATAACGGTGGCCCTTCCCTTCGAAATCTTTGTTGGGTTGCGATATCTGCGCGCCAAGCGCCGGAATCGGACGATCTCATTGAACACCGTGGTCTCCATTGCCGGAATCACACTCGGCGTGGCGGCACTGATTGGGACGGTCGGCATCATGACCGGATTTAAAGAGGACATTCAGGCGAAGATTCTTGGGACGACGGCCCACATCATCGTGCAGGATCGGATGAAAGACAGCATGAGCGACTACGATCCCGTCGCCAAACAAGTCGCAACCGTTCCCGGTGTCGTCGCGGCGACCCCGTTTGTGCTCAAGCAGGTCTTGCTCACGACCCAAAACGGCGTGCAAGGCATTGTCCTCCGCGGAATTGACCCGCAACGCGAAGCGACGGTGACGGAGTTGGCAAAAAATCTCTCGACCGGAGAGTTAACTGACCTCAGCAAGCCTGTCAAGGTGAAACAGCCACCGGCCGACAATCCCAATGGCCCGTCAGTCGAGACGGAAAAACCCGGCATCATTTTAGGCAAGGAACTCGCGATGCGGCTCGGCGTCTTTGTCGGTGATACGGTTAACGTGGTGTCCCCTCCAGCCGGCCCGATCAGTGCGATCGGCATGGTGCCGAAAATCCGCACGTTCATACTGGTTGCGCTGTTTCAATCCGGCATGTATGAGTACGACTCGTCGTTGGCCTACATCGATCTCGCTGAGGCGCAGAAGTTTTTCAATATGGGGCACACGGTAACGGGCATTGAAATTAAAGTCACGGACGTCTTCCACGCGGACGAGACGGCCCGTTCCGTGGAGCAATCGCTCGGTTTCGCATATGGCGCGCGCGATTGGATGCAGATGAATCGCAATCTATTCTCGGCGCTCAAACTTGAAAAGACGATGATGTTTTTGCTGTTGGTGTTGATCACCATCGTGGCATCCTTTAACATTGTCAGCACCCTCACCATGATCGTGACAGAAAAGCAAAAAGAGATCGCCATCCTCAAGGCGATGGGCGCCACCAGGAAAAGCATCCGGCGCATTTTCATGCTGAACGGATTGATCATCGGCCTGTCCGGAACCGCGATCGGCATCCCGCTCGGCTACGCATTTCTGTGGCTGATCCAGACATTCTGGACCTTCGATGCATCGGTCTATTACATCTCGCGGATCCCCGTCCACGTCCAAGCAATGGATGTGCTCCTTGTGGCCGGCTCCGCCATTCTGATCAGCTTCGCCGCTACGGTCTTCCCTTCGCTCCAAGCAGCCAAGCTCGAACCAGTGGCCGCGCTACGCTACGAATAATCATGCCGATCCTTTCAGCACATCACTTTCAGTTTGGAGCGTCCGCGTGATCACCGTGGCTGGTCTGACCAAATCATTCCCCATGGGCGGACAAACCCTCACGGTGCTCAAGGGTGTCGATCTTCAGATTCGGCGCGGGGAACTCATTGCAATCATTGGAGCGTCGGGAGCCGGGAAAAGCACGCTGCTCCACATTATCGGAACGCTCGATCGGCCAACCACAGGAACCGTCCACTTTGATGGCCAGGATATGTTTCGCATGTCGGAAGGTGAACAGGCAGACTTCCGGAACCGGCGCATCGGATTCGTGTTCCAGTTTCATCATCTTCTGCCGGAATTCACGGCGCTCGAAAATGCCTGCATGCCTGCCCTCATTCAGCGCCGAAATCTGGGAGATATTGAACCGGAAGCCATCACATTGTTGAAGGAAGTCGGATTGGGAGCTCGGTTACATCACAAGCCGGGTGAGTTGTCCGGAGGCGAGCAGCAGCGAGTGGCGGTCGCACGCGCCCTCTTGCAGAAACCCGACCTCGTGCTGGCTGATGAGCCGACAGGAAACCTTGACACGCACACAGGCGAGGCGCTCTTTGCCATGTTGCGCGAACTGAACAAGGCCCGCGGGACAACCTTTGTGATCGTCACACACAACGACAAACTGTCTGCTCAGGCCGACCGGATCGTCCACATGCAGGACGGTCAAATTGTGTAACGATCCCTATTGCACCTCACCCTGTTTGTTGTTGTTTACATATAGATGCTAACCCCATCTAACCTTGACGAGAGCGATGTCATCCAATAGACTCGGCGAAGGCTCATCACTGGCAAGGAGTGGCTCCACGATGTTCCGTTCTCGGTCGTTTCGCGCCGCTGCGATCTTCGTAGGACTGATGGTTCCAGCGCAGGCACTGGCTCTGGAGTTCGTCACCGTGGGGCCTCGTGCCATCGGTATGGGTGGAGCCGGCGTGGCCATCACAACAGATTCTTTAGCCACCTATTGGAATCCAGCCGGACTCGCAATGACGCAGACCGTTGACGTAAGGATTCAAGGCGGCGGACAGGTGATCGATCGTCTGGGCATCGCCGACGCAGTCCACGATCTCGAAAATTTCAACAAAGACGATATTTCCCCTGCGAACCAGGCCAGGGCCCAAGACATCGCCAATCGAATCAATCGCCCAGGCGCCACGGTATCGATCAATGGGTCGGCTGGTCTCTATCTCAAAGGGCATCTGGGCGAGCATGCACTCGGCTTTAATGTTTCTGACGTTGCAACGGGCGGCGGGTTTGTGAGTACCCCGGCAACGGCGACTCTGGCCGGCTCACAAGTGAATTTGACCGGTGAGATGGCACTGAGAGGGTTAGAGGCGAGGCAAGTGGCGTTTTCCTATGCCTATGCATTTTCCGATAAAACATTTTCTATCGGGGTGACGGGAAAATTCATTCAAGGCGCCGCGTACAGAGGAAGCACCCTTCTCACCGGAGGAACCGACGTATCCATTACGGATAACTTTGGGAAAGCCACGCTCTCGACTGCCTTCGGTATTGATGTTGGAGCCATCTACCGCCCATCCTCATGGTTACGATTCGGCCTGGTGGCGAAAGATCTCAATCAACCAACTTTTGATGTTCCCGGTGGAGAAGAGCTGAAACTCGGGCCCCAGGTTCGAGGCGGGGTCGCGATCAACCCCTATTCTTCGCTGACGTTGACGGCAGATGTCGATGCGACATCGAATAAGACGTTCATTCCAGGCGTGAAGAGCCAGGTCTTGAGTCTCGGAATCGAACAAACCATCTTTTCTGAATTCATGTCGTTTCGCCTCGGCGCCTTCAAGAATATGAAAGACGCCGGGACACCATTTACCCCTACGGCAGGGTTGGGCTTTCGGCTCTATGCCTTCCGTCTCGATGTGGGCGGTGGATATGACTTCCGCGAAGAGGGCGCGCTGGTGTCAGGCTCTGCTTCTTTGACATTCTAATGGTATACTGAACGTATGATGACTTTTCATTACCTACGACGCACAGCCTTCTTCTTCCTTATTCCTCTCCTTGTCGCCGGCTGTGGTGGCTTACAGGAGGTGTGGGAAGGGCCTGGAGCGAAAATGTTCCGGCCTCAAGCGATTGCGGTGCTTCCACCCATGGCGAGCCAATACGACAACGCGCGTGAGGATATTCAAGAAGTCTTGTCTGGCTCCCTGAATAAAGGCGGCCACATCGAGCGCGTGATGTCTCCTGAAAATGTGACGGATATCTTCCAAGCCTCGAAGGAGGCGTTCGATGCGCTGGTATTTTACTTCTCACGTCTGGAGATGACTGGTCAGTCCGACAAGGACTCCGCTGTGAAATTGGGGAAAGCGCTGAACGTAGACTCGTTTTTAGTCGTGCGGGTCAACTCTTGGGAATACATGCGCAAAGAAGGCGACAATGTCGGTCGAGTCGGGCTGAGCCTTCGACTGGTCGATGCCACCACCGGCACGACCGTGTGGAAAGCCCGACATGAAAAATCAAGCAGCTACATGTTTTATCGGCCAAACTTAAAAGATGTCGCGAAAGAGTTGGCCGCTGAGATGATCCAGGCCATGCCCCCCCAAGCCAAACGGTAACCCTGCCCTCGCCTGAGTTTTCCTCGGTGCGGTTGAAAAAACCAACTTGCGTCAGTTCCAGCGTCGCGTCGTCCAATTTTCAATGAGAAGAAGGTGTGATCAACTGCCTAGCCTGATCTTGGCTGAGCCGATCGCATGGCGGTTTTCAATGAGCGGACGAACTCAGCGACATGCGTCACCATCTCTTGTTTCTGTCCGTATGCGGCAATCTGCTTGACGATCGCGCTGCCGACGATCACCCCATCGGCAATGGCTGCAACATTGGCAGCGTCCTCTGGAGTCGCAACCCCAAAGCCGACCGCGACAGGGAGTTTCGTGACTTTTCTAATTTTTTCTACGTTCTTCCTCACATCGGCCAGGTTCAGCAATTTTGCGCCGGTGATGCCGGTCAGTGACACATAATAGACAAATCCCTGTGACTGGCGAGCCACAAAGGTCCGTCGCGTGGCAGTGCTTGTCGGGGCAAGAAGAAAAATCAGTGGAAGCCCGGCTGCGGCAGCCGGCCCTTTGAGCGGGCCTGCTTCATCCGGCGGCATGTCAGGTAAAATCAAACCGTCAACGCCGACCTGGGCCGCTTCCTGGAAGAACCGTTCCGGGCCGAATGCATGAATACTATTGTAGTACGCCATCAAAACCAGTGGAATTTGAGTCCTAGCCCTGAGACGAATCACCATGGAGAGGATCGATCGAAGAGTTGTTCCACTGCGCAAGGCCCGTTCAGCCGCCTGTTGGATCACCGGGCCGTCGGCGATGGGATCGGAAAATGGGACACCCAGTTCAATGATATCGGCCCCGGCCTTCTCTAACTCCACAACAAGCTGTTCGGTGCCTTGCAGCGAGGGATCACCTGCCATTACATAGGCAATGAGCGCCTTTTCACCTCGCTGCTGAAGCTGTGCAAAGGCACGGTCAAGCTTCGAGGTCACAGCGTAATCCCTCGCATATTGGCAATTTGCTGAACATCCTTATCTCCACGACCGGAGAGATTTACAACAAGAATCTTGTTCTTCTTCATCGTGGGCGCCACCTTCATCGTATGGGCAATGGCGTGGGCGCTTTCAAGTGCCGGCATGATTCCTTCTTCTCTGGCCAAAATATCGAACGCCGCCATGGCCTCGTCGTCGGTTACTGAAGTGTACTCGGCTCGGCCTTGATCCCGCAAATAACTGTGTTCGGGGCCGATCGCCGCATAATCCAACCCGGCTGAAACCGAATGGGTCAGATTCACTTGCCCATCCTCGCCCTGGAGTAGATAGGTCATGGTGCCTTGCAAGACGCCCGGCTTTCCCCCGGCAAAGCGCGCGGCGTGCTTTCCACTCGCGACGCCCAGACCGCCGGCTTCAACACCAATCATTTTCACCTTCTTGTCCCGGATGAAGGCATGGAAGAGCCCAATGGCATTGCTGCCTCCCCCGACGCAAGCAATCAGGCAATCCGGCAACCGTCCTTCTGCCGCCAGGATCTGCCGACGAGCTTCACGCCCAATGATGGATTGGAAATCCCGGATCATCATCGGATAGGGATGAGCCCCGAGCACTGAGCCGAGAATGTAGTGGGTCGTGCGGATGTTCGTCGTCCAATCTCGCATGGCTTCGCTGATGGCATCCTTAAGCGTGCGACTCCCCGCATCGACCCCTGTGACGGTCGCACCGAGCAATCTCATCCGGAAGACGTTCAGCGCCTGCCGCTGCATGTCTTCGGTTCCCATATAGACTTCACATTGAAGCCCGAACATCGCCGCGACAGTGGCCGTCGCCACCCCATGTTGGCCGGCCCCGGTTTCAGCGATGATACGCGGCTTCTTCATTCGCTTGGCGAGAAGCCCTTGTCCGATCGCGTTATTGATCTTATGGGCTCCGGTATGACAGAGATCTTCGCGTTTCAGATAGATTTTCGCTCCCCCCAACCGTTTCGTGAGTCGTTGCGCAAAGTAGAGCGACGTGGGCCGTCCGACGTAGTGCTTCAAGTAGTAGGCGAGCTCCGATTGGAAGCTCCGGTCTTTTTTTACACGAGCATATTCCTGCTCCAATTCAAGTAGAGCCGGCATAAGGGTTTCTGGGACATAGCGTCCACCATACGCGCCGAAGCGACCTTGCTTGTTGGGAACAGAGCTCATCATTATCCTTCTCCCTGCTTAGAGCTGATGCAGTATAAACAGGCTCATGTTGGAGAGACAACCTTGCCTGCATTATTTTTGAAGCTTCTGCTGCAACGGGCACTCTCGCCGTTCAACCCTTCGACATACTGCACGCGTATGCCTCAGGACTTCACGTTTCCAAGTGCCCGTTTCGCTTCGCGTCTGCACACTTTCGTCCCTCGGCTGGGCTCGGGACCCTGAGCCTGTCCTTCGACTGTGCTCAGGGCCGTGAGCGTGTCGAATGGTCGAAGGGCAACGAACCTTCATGAATATTGCGAGCGAGCCGCTCGAATGAATGCACGGACTTTCTCGTGATCTTTTTTCCCTGGCATCCGTTCAACTCCACTGCTCACATCCACGCCATACGGCTGCACTTCCTGGATCGCTTTCTCGACATTGTCCGGGGTAAGCCCCCCGGCCAGCAGCACACTCGCAGCCTTGGCCACCTCTGCTGCAAGTTGCCAATCAATGACCTGTCCAGTGCCTCCGTAGGCCTGATCGGAAAAGGCATCCAGCACGAACCCTCGAACCCCGGCCCTTCCTCGAAACTCCGCTAAGGCGAGAAATGTGCTCCGATCTTTCACGCGCAACGCTTTGAGAACCGTACGGCCTAACTCTTTGCAATAGATCGCCGATTCATTTCCGTGCAACTGTGCAATGGTGAGTCCACAGTCGTCCATCAGGTGACGAACCACCTGCGGCTCCTCGTCTACAAACACGCCCACTGGTATCACCAGGGGAGGCAGGCTCATCACGATCTGCCGAGCCAATGTGGGCTCGATATACCGAGGACTCTTTCGATAGAACACGAATCCTAAAGCATCGGCCCCCGCCTCAACTGCCACAGCAGCATCCTCAGCGTTAGTGATCCCACATATTTTGACTTTGGGCATAGCGGCCATTTTATGCGTGCGATGCAACCGGCACTCCCCGCAACTCACGAATCTTCGCGGGCATGTCTTCCGCACGAATGAGCGATTCTCCAACGAGCATGGCATGGATGCCGGCTTCAACCAGCTGCACCACATCGGCACGCTGGCGAATGCCGCTTTCGCTGACAATCAGTTTGCCGGCTGGAATCCGTTTTGCCAAACGCAGCGTAACCCCCAGATCGGTCGTGAACGTCTTCAAATCTCGGTTGTTGATGCCGATCAGTCTCGCATCAGGGAGCCGTTCTAATACCCTATCGAGCTCGCGCTCGTGATGGGTCTCGATCAGCACATCCAAGCCTAAACCACGGGCGAGCGCATAGAAGTCGATCAGTTGCTGTCGTTCAAGCGCGGCAACGATCAAGAGGACCGCATCGGCACCGTAGGCGCGCGCTTCGTAAAACTGGATCTCCTCCACCATGAACTCTTTGTTCAATGCAGGCAGGGGCACCGATTGTTTGATCTCGCGAAGGTAGTCGAGGCTGCCTTGGAAGAAATCCTTGTCGGTTAAGACGGATAGCGCCGAAGCGCCATGGGTATGATAAGCCGTTGCAATCTCGAGATAGTCAAATCGATCGGCAAACTCGGGACGGAGGAGGCCAAGACTGGGTGAGGCCTTCTTGACTTCGGCGATCAGCGAAGGACTGCCGGCCGTTCTCGTCGCTTCGAGGGTCACGGCAAAACCGAGTGGACCAGGTGCGTCCTGAATCCTCTTCTTCAGCTCTGAGAGGTAGCCCCGGCTTTGCTTGTGCCGGAGTTCCGCTTTCTTGTGCTCCAAAATTCGAGAGAGAATCACGATGCAGTCATCCTTTATTCGTGAATGCGATGAGGCGAGCGAGCTTCTCCGCCGAGGCCCCAGAATCAATCACGCGGCCGGCCAAGAGGAACCCTTCTTGAAGACTTGCCGCCTTGCGCCCCGCAACAAGGGCCGGCGCGGCATTCAAACACACGATATCTCGTTTTGGCCCCTTCCGTCCCTGGAGAATATCGCGAGTGATCGCCGCATTTTCTTGCGGGGTCCCTCCGGCCAGCTGTTTGGCTGGGACTAGGGCAAGTCCGAACTCCGCCGGATCCAGAAGGTAGTTCGAAAGAACGCCCCCCTTCGCTTCCGAGATCTGGGTCTTCGCCGTGAGAGTGATCTCATCGAGTCCGTCCATCCCATGAACGACAAAGCAATGTTGCGACCCCAGATGCATGAGGACATTCCCAAGCAGGGAGGTCAATCTCCCCTCATAGACACCGAGCACTTGAACGGTGGCCCCGGCAGGGTTGGTCAGAGGGCCCAAGAGATTCAACATGGTCCGAATACCCATCTCCTGTCTGGGACCGGCACAATGTTTCATGGCTCCATGATAGAGCGGAGCAAAGAGAAATCCGATACCGACTTCATTGATGCAATCGGCCACACGCTCGGTCGACAAATCAATCTTCACCCCGAGGGCTGAGAGGACGTCTGCGCTCCCTGACTTGGACGACACAGAACGGTTGCCGTGCTTTGCCACGGTCAAACCTGAGCCTGCCAGAACAAACGCCGTCGTCGTGGAGATATTGAACGTGTGAGCCCCGTCCCCGCCTGTACCACACGTATCGACGACCAAAGGATCTCCAACGGCAATGCGAACGGCTTTGGCGCGCATCGCTCGCACGGAGCCGGCGATTTCGTCGACGGTTTCTCCCTTCAAACGAAGCCCCATCAAGTAGGCGGCAATTTGGGCCGGAGTTGCCGCGCCTTCCATAATCTCGAACATCACCGATTCGGCTTGTTGTTCGGTGAGAGAGGTACGGTCAGCGAGTATAGCAATCGCGTCTTTGATCATGGAGTAGCGACCACACTGGTACTAGAGTTTAAGGAAGTTACGGAGGAGGTCTTTCCCGAACGTGGTGAGGATCGATTCCGGATGAAACTGCACCCCTTCGATTCCCAGAGACCGATGCCGCAATCCCATAATTTCACCCTCGGCTGTTTCGGCCGAGATTTCAAAACAGGACGGTAGGGTGTCCCGCTTCACGATCAGAGAATGGTAACGTGTCGCATCGAAAGGACTGGGCAGTTGATGGAAAATCGTTCTCCCGTCGTGCTGGATCTTCGATGTTTTGCCATGCATCAACCGTTCAGCTCGAACAACTTCGCCTCCAAATGCCGCAGCGAGAGATTGATGGCCGAGGCACACACCCAAGAGCGGGAGACGCCCGCCGAAATGCCGGATGGTTTCGACTGATACGCCGGCTTCCATCGGCGTGCAGGGTCCCGGAGAAATCACGATGCGGCTCGGTTGTAGAGACTCGATCTGATCGATCGTAATCTTGTTGTTGCGGAATACGCGAACGTCTTCACCCAGCTCCCCAAAATATTGCACGAGGTTATAGGTGAAGGAATCATAGTTGTCGATCATCAACAGCATGATAAATCGTGACGTGTGATGAGTGATGTGTGACGAGTTAAGGAATCATTCCGTCTAACTCTTCACAGATCACTCATCACCGATCACCCCTTTTTACTCCAGTCCCTGCTCGGCCAATTCGACGGCTTTCATCATGGCCTTTGCCTTATTACAGGTCTCCTCATATTCGTGTTCCGGATTTGAATCGGCAACGATGCCTGCCCCGGCTTGAATGAAGGCCTGATGATTTTTCACGACGACCGTCCGTATATTAATGCACATATCCATGTTACCGGAAAAGCTAAAGTAGCCCACTGCACCGGCATAGGGGCCTCGCCTTGTAGGCTCAAGTTCATCAATGATCTCCATGGCTCGAATCTTCGGCGCCCCGGAGACGGTACCGGCGGGAAAACAAGCCCGCAACACGTCGTAGGAAGTCTTCGACTCATCCAATTGTCCTGTCACATTCGACACAATATGCATGACATGGGAATATCGTTCCACATGCATGAGCGAATCGACTGTGACTGAACCGGGTTTAGCCACACGACCAACATCATTTCTTCCGAGATCGACCAGCATCACATGCTCGGCCCGTTCCTTTTCATCCGCCAAAAGTCGCTGCTCCATCTGCTGATCCTCTTCAGGATTGACGCCGCGGCGGCGGGTGCCGGCAATGGGGCGAACGGAGATGACGCCATCTTCACACCGCACAAGTGTCTCCGGAGAGGAGCCAACCAGCTCCACCCCCGCAATACGCAGGTAATACATATACGGCGAAGGGTTCACCACGCGCAACGCGCGATAGAGTTGCAAGGAAGGGGCCTGCACATTCGCTTCCCATCGCTGGGATAGTACGGCTTGCACGATATCGCCCGCTCGAATGTACTCCTTCGTCCGCATGACCATTTTCTCAAAATCCGGCTTGCTCATATTTGCGGTAAAGACTACCGGCTTGCGGCGGCGATGCAGCCGTGTGCGGCGGAGCGGGCGCTTCAGCCTCGTGATCGTGCGTTCGATCCGTTCTGTCGCCGATCGGTACGCAGCCTTAATGCCGCGCGCCCCTTTTGTCGTGACATGAGCGGTGGCTACAACTTTGATCTTCTGAGAGACATTGTCGAAGATCAGCAAGGTGTCAGTGAGCAGGAAGGCAAAATCAGGAAGGTTGAGCGGATCCTTCTGCCGCGCCGCTAAGTCCTCGAACGTACGCACCATGTCGTAGCTCAGATATCCGACCGCACCGCCGACAAATGGTGGAAGATCCGGCATGGTGACAGGACGATAGCTTTCCATCATTTCCCGCAGACGTTCTAGAGGGTTTCCACGGCTAGGAATACGCTTCTTGCGCGTGCCCTGCACGACAAGAAGGTCTCCCCGATCCTCGTACACGACAATAGGGGAACCGCTGCCCAGAAAGGAATAGCGAGCCCATTTCTCACCTCCCTCAATGGACTCCAGGAGATAAGCCGAGGGGCCATGGTCGATTTTAGCAAAGGCAGAGACAGGGGTCTCATAATCCGCGAGAATCTCTCGATAGAGCGGAACGAGATTACCCTCTTTGGCATACTGCCGAAATTGGTCGAAACTGAGTGAGTATTGCGGCGGGGCCACGTGGCCGTCCTATTACTCGTGGCCCACGATGAGCTTTTGTCCTACCTCGATAATGTCATCCGGCAGCTTGTTCCACTTTCTGACCTTGTCTATTGTCACCCCATGCTGGCGACTGATGCGATACAGGGTTTCGCCAGGTTTCACAATATGCAGAGTGGGCGACTGCATGCCTCCTTGCAACGATTCTGTTTGCTTGGATACAGCCGGAGCCTCAGGAGCCGCCCCAAGCGCCAGCATGCTTTGATCCCCGGCGTTCGGTATCGGTTCAACCGGCAGCGCCTTGTGCATCGGTGTAAGTCTGCGCTTCATATCAGCTTTCGCTTTGCGTTCCAGCAATGCCGATTCCTTCATGGCCTCGGATTCTTCCTGCATACGCGCCATCTGTTCCTGAGTAGCCTGTAACTTCGCCGTGAGCTCCCGACTCCTGGCTTCATACTCCATCAACTCATTTTTGCTTCGCTTCGCTTCACTATCGAGCTCACCGGTGCGCTTCTCTTCCTGCGCGAGAAGGCGTTGAAAGTTTAGGCTGCGCGCCTTTTCCGCATCGTATTTCTCTGCCATCACACATCCGCTCAGCAAGACCCCTCCACAGATGATGGTCACGATTCGAGAGCTGAATCTGGGCATCAACTTGTTCACGCAATTCTCCCCTTTCATGGATACCTCCCCTGGCGGTCGAGACAATTGTTTCCTCATGCAGCACTATGAAGACACTGGCTGCAGTATAATGGCAACTCGACTCAACTATGCGTATAAAATAGTGTTTATCGCGGTGAAAGTCAAAGCGAATATGGGGTATTCATCGTTTGACCCGTTCCCAGGCCCTATGGTACGGTCTGGATCGTCGCTTCCTCAGTTCGTCACCATCCAGTCCTATGGCCCACGCCGAGATCCTATCCAGACTGCATGCCCTCAGGGATCAAATCCGGCACCACGACTACCTGTACTACGTTAAGGATCGCCCAGATATTTCCGACTCTCAGTACGATCGCCTTTTTCGAGAACTGATCGAACTCGAACAGGCTCACCCTGAATTGGTAACCCCAGATTCTCCGTCTCAACGCGTCGGCGCCCCTCCTCTTCATGAATTAGCCAAGGTTCCCCACGAACAGCCGATGCTCAGTTTGGACTCTATTGTCGAACAGAGTGAAGTTCTGGCATTCGATCAACGGATGAAACGCGAACTGGAAACCCTATCCGTCGAGTACAGCGTCGAACCGAAATTCGATGGGCTCTCGATCGAACTGGTGTACGACCATGGAATCTTTACTCGTGGTGCGACAAGAGGCGATGGAACGACTGGAGAAGATGTCACCGTCAATCTTCGCACGATCCGTTCTCTCCCGCTGCAGTTGCAGGTGGACTCCGGGATCCCTGACCATCTCGTTGTGCGGGGCGAAGTCTATATGCGCCTCGACGACTTTCAAGCCTTCAATCGGCGCATGATAGAACGGGGAGATGACGCATTTGCCAATCCGCGCAATGCAGCCTCCGGCTCGCTCCGTCAGCTGGATTCTACGATTACTGCAACACGTCCGTTGGTCGTGACATGTTATGAAATCATGGGCATGTCCGGCTCCATGCCACCGACACATTGGGATGAGTTGGAGACGTTGGCCCAGTGGGGTCTCCCTGTGCCGATGCATCGGCGCCTCTGTGCGTCAATCGATGACGTGATTCCGTTTCACCATGAAACGGAATCGATGCGCGACCAGCTGCCCTATGAGATCGATGGTGTGGTGGTAAAGGTGAACCGCCGAGACTGGCAGAGTCGTCTGGGCATGAAGTCTCGCAGTCCACGCTGGGCCATCGCCTACAAATTTACGCCTCGCAAGGAAATCACCGTTGTGCATGATATCGTCATCTCTGTCGGAAGAACCGGGACCCTCACGCCAGTCGCGCTCTTGAAGCCGGTGGAAGTCGGTGGCGTCACCATCAGCCGGGCGACCCTGCACAATGCCGATGAAGTGGCGCGCAAAGACATTCGGATAGGCGATACCGTCAAAGTGGAACGGGCCGGCGATGTCATTCCTGCGATTGCCGAGCGGGTCCCCGTCTCCGGTGAGCAACGCACCTCTCCTTTTCGCATGCCGGACCACTGCCCAGTTTGTGGATCGACCGTTGGTCGTGAAGGCGCGTATTTCTATTGTACTGGTCAGTTAATCTGTGGCGCTCAATTAAAGGGAGCGATCGAACATTTTGCGTCCAAGCACGCCCTGAACATTGACGGACTAGGAAAGAAAACCGTGGCGCAGTTGGTCGATCAAGAACTGGTACGATCAGTCGGCGACCTCTACCGCCTGACTAAAGACGATCTCGTCACACTTGATGGATTTGCCGATCGATCTGCCACTCTCCTCTTGGAATCGATCGCAGCCAGTAAAAGCCCTCCCCTGGATCGGTTTCTGATGGGACTGGGGATTCGGCAAGTTGGACAACATATCGCTAAAGTCCTAGCGCGTGAATTTGGCTCTCTCGAGGAGATTATGTCGTCGGATCGAGAACGGTTTCAGCACATTCGTGAGATCGGTCCTGAGATTTCAGAATGCCTGACGGTTTATTGGTCTGAACCACGCAACCGGGAAGCCATCATACAGCTCCAGAAATCAGGCGTACGAGTTGCACCGGGCCTTGCCGCTGGTGACCGGAAACAATCTCCACTTGCAGGAAAGACCTTCGTCTTTACCGGTGGGCTGGATCATTTCTCACGAGACGACGCACAGCAGGCGGTGGAGACAATGGGAGGGCGCGTGTCCTCGAGCGTCAGCAAAAAAACATCCTATGTGGTTGCGGGGCGAGATCCAGGCTCGAAACTGGAGCAAGCCCGTACGCTGGGGGTGACGATCCTGACTGAACAGGAATTCGCATCCTTAATTGGAGCGAATGAGAAAGGACTTAACCCACATGATTCATGAAGGTTCATTGCCCCCACCCCATCCCTCCCCATATTATGGGGAGGGATGGGGTGGGGGCGCGAGACGGGCACTCGGAGGCGTGAAGCCTGAGGCATACTCGTGCAGTATGTCGAAGGGCTGAACGGCGAGACTGCCTGTCGCAGCCGCGTATCCGCGCGTGCAGCAGAACCGTCGTGAATCATGCGGGTTAACTGACGAGGTCGAGGTTCGGAACTTCGACGGGAACCGGTGATTTTTCTTCACGGAAGATTTGGACACTGCGGATAGACCGTGGCTCGGCTTCATGAATAAGGATTCGGCAGTTGGCAATCCGCACCTCTTCTCCAACTTTGGGAATTCGACCGAGCTCTTGTTGAATGAGGCCGCCGATCGTCACCGCTTCATCGCCAAGGTCGACTTTCAGGAAATCGTTGACCTTGCGTACTTCGGTTCTACCATGGACAAGGATGTGGTTTTTCCCTAGCCGCTTGATCAGTTCTTCCGTAATATCGGTTTCATCCATGATCTCCCCGACTACCTCCTCGAGAAGATCTTCAAGAGTGACGATCCCCATGACACCACCGAACTCATTGACCACAACGGCCATATGCCGTTTCTCCTGTTGAAACTGTTTCATCAGGTCGTCCGCCGTCTTACCGGCAGGAACAAACAACGGGGGATAGGCAATGTCTTTGAGCTTCCCTTCATTCTGTCCCTTCGCAAGTTCGGTCAATGCCCTCGTCTTGTAGAGAATGCCCGTAATGTTATCGAGCGTCTCGTCATACACAGGGATCCGAGAGTATTTTGAGTTATAGAGAAGTTCCTGAGCCTCCTTCAGGCACAGATTCCCATCCAATGAAAACACATAGAGACGAGGCGTCATGGCGTCCTCAGCTGTGATGTCTTTGAGTTGGAAGACGTTTTTGATCATTTTCACCTTCTCAACCTCAATGGTCCCAGTCTTCCCTCCCTCATCCAGCATGATCTTCAACTCTTCCTCAGTGACGAGGGGAAGCGTCAGACCCTTCCCTCCTGTCAGTTTGTAGATCATCGGCACGATCATAAATAACAAGGGCTTGAGAAGCAGCTGCACAGCATAGACGGGGTAGGCCATGTTCAGGGTGACCGGAACCGCAAACTTGGCGGCGAGCGTTTTAGGAATGACATCGACGGCTACCAAGAGAACAAACGTCAGCAGACCGACCATGACGGCAAGCGCCTCGTCAAAAATAGTTTGACCGCCATAGATACTCAGGGTCAAAAAGGTGGCGTACATCGGTGTCGCCACGCCGACCAGACGGTCACCAACCAAAATTGTCGAGAGGAGCTTTTGAGGGTCGCTACGGAGATGGAGCGCCAACTTCGCTCGAGTATTCCCAGCTTGCGCAAGCGCCTTCAGCTTTGTTGAGTTAACCGAAAAGAAACCAATTTCGGCCGTGGATATCACAGCCGAAAGAACGATAAGACCCAAGAGGATTAGAATATCCATAGACCGCAATGTATTAGAGACATCTGACTATATCGACCAGCCTGGATATGAGGGTGGCCAGGGGCTGGCCCCTCTTGCCTTGACCCGGCATTGTGAGATTTGGGGGAACAGAGTAACGTGATAGGGGTCTATTGGAACTGTATCCATTGGACTATACATCTACCATAGGGATGGAGTAGCGAGCAAGTTTATGCTGAAAACGCACTACAATATCAGCTAGTTGCATTCCATATTCTCAGAAACACAAAAGAATTTGGAGGGCGTGATGGGTAAGAATATCTTCGTTCATTATCCATCGTCTCGAAATATAAAGGCTTGGAGCCCAAGGGAAGATTCGAGGTGGGAGACGGCGTCCTCTGCTTGAGCCTCTCTTGAAAACTGACCAATCTGTACTCGATACCGCTTTCCTTCAGGCAGATCGACAACCTGGATTCTCCCCCCGGGATAGAACTGTTTCACACGTTCTAAGAGGTTTGCGGCATTCTGCTGATCAGAAAATGACCCCACTTGCACTCGCAAGACCCCCATATCAGCAGCCCGTCCTTGATACCCAACGACACGTAATTCTATCTCATCGGTTCCAGCTCCGATCATTCCCAGCGCGTGAGCCCCGGCGAGCGAAAGATCGAGCACCCGCCCCCTCGCGAATGGACCACGATCGTTCACACGAACTGTGACCTGCCGACCAGTACTCATTGATCGAACCACTGCAATCGAACCAAGGGGCAAGGTCCGATGAGCAGCCGTCAACTGGTGCATATCGTACCGTTCACCATTCGCCGTCTTGTTTCCATGGAACCCAGGGCCATACCATGATGCAACCCCGCGCTCGACAAACCCGATAGGATAGCCTGGGAAGTAGACAGGTTTGGGTGCGCCGCTGCAAGCGGCCAGCATCACGATCGCGAGAGAGGCAAAAAGAAGGACCAGACCATGGGACCAAAAGACGTGAGTGCTACGTGACATGCCTAGCAAGCTGCGAGAGAACTATGTCGGCAGACAAGATTCTTAATGGCATACATCTGCGGACAGATTTTTCAGCATCCGACTAAAACTCGTCGAGCGATTGATTCTGTAAGATAGTGAGTGCTTTCGCTGTGTGCGAGACAGTCAGCACGACAATCGCACGTTTCCCCTCTCGAGACGGGGTGCAGTAGCCGCATTTAATATTGATGCGTGCCTTCGTCAACAGATCCGCCACTTCTTTCAACGCACCCGGTTTATTTTCGAGGCTCAACAGCAAGGCAGTTTCCTCTGTATGCTTGATCTTTGCTGCTTTCAGCGCCGCACGAGCCCCTTCCAGATCCGCAACCAGCAGTCTCAGCTTCCCCGTTCCGGCGACTTCCGGAGCAGAAAAAGCCTTGATGTTGACCTTGGCCTCACCAAGGACCTGAGCTACTTTCGCCAGAACACCGGGTTTACTTTTTCCGCTAATGACTAATTGTGTCGTTGTAGGCATGGAGGCTACTCCCTAGGAAGCATTCAAATGATTGACCCAATATCAGCTCACCGACTATGACCGTACAATTTGAGTTCTTCCCTTTACGAACAGCCGCTCGTCTCGCCGCAAGTTTCACACTTGAGGCAGGTGCCGTTCCGCACCATGGTAAACTGCTTACATTGAGAACAGGGATCTCCCTCGTAGCCCTTTTGGCGCGCGACTTGAACAGCCGTTAACGTAAACGTTTCACGCTTCAATTCGACGGTGTGCGAGACGTTCCCATTTCCGTTGCCATGGCCATTCCCTTTATGCCGCGGGATCGCACCTCGTCGTGCAGGAAATATCTCTGTACTGATCGATGTCGACGCCAACGTTTCAGGAGTGGCTTCCTCTTCCACACACTCAGGATCTTGCTCATCCTTCTTGACAGAGTCCATTCGAAGATCCTCTTCCTTGACCTGCGCCAAGTCATACCGGTCGAGATAGGTGACCGCAAGCTCTCGGAAGATATAATCGATGATCGATGTGGACATCTTGATACGGTCGTTCAGTTTAACCGGCCCGTTCGGTTCAAAGCGGGTAAACACAAAGGCTTCGACAAACTCCTCCAGCGGAACGCCATGTTGGAGGCCAAGTGAAATCGCAATGGCGAAACAGTTCATCAGACTGCGAAAGGCAGCCCCTTCTTTGTGCATATCGAGGAAAATTTCTCCGCACGTCCCGTCTTCATACTCACCTGTACGTAAATACAGTTTGTGACCACCAACGACGGCTTTCTGTGTATATCCATTACGCCTGGCTGGGAGCGGTCGGCGCTTTGCTAAGTATCGTACCAACACCCGCTCTGTAACTTTCTCTGCAATCGACATGATGTCAGACGAGGCCTCGATAGTCTTACCGCTATCCGTTGAGGCTGATAACGGCTGGCTCAACTTCGAGCCGTCTCGATACAGAGCCACGGCCTTCACCATGCTCTTCCAGGCAAAGAGATACGATGATTTGACCTCTTCAAGGGTCGCATCGGCTGGCATGTTAATCGTTTTACTGATGGCGCCGCTGATAAATGGTTGCGCTGCCGCCATCATGCGGATGTGCGCGTTGACGGCGATATACCGCTGGCCAATCCGGCCACAACGATTTGCACAATCGAAGATCGGAAGGTGCTCGGCCTTAAGATGTGGAGCCCCCTCTACCGTCATGGTCCCACAGCAATAATCATTCGCGGCAGCGACTTCTTCTTGTGTGAATCCCAACGCCTTCAGCATGTTAAAGTTGGACTCATTCAATTGCGCATCGGTCAATCCTAACTTCTCACGGCAAAAGCTCTCTCCCAACGCATATTTATTGAACGTAAATTGAATCTCGAAGGCCTGAGCCAAGCCGCCTTCCATTCGCGCAAGTGCCGCGTCATCGAACCCCTTCCGCCGCAGGGCTTCATGGTTAATGAACGGTGCCGTCTGCAAGGTGTGTCGTCCGACACAATAGTTCACGATATCCTGAATCTGAGACTCGTTATATCCCAAGGTGGTGAGTGCAGTGGGTATGCTTTGATTGATGATCTTGAAATAGCCTCCGCCGGCCAGTTTTTTAAATTTGACCAGCGCAAAATCCGGTTCGATACCCGTTGTATCGCAATCCATCACGAGCCCGATCGTACCCGTTGGAGCAATCACCGTGACCTGTGCATTGCGATACCCGTAGGCCGTCCCCAACTCAAGCGCACGGTCCCACGCACGGCGCGCCGCCACGAATAACTCAGGAGGACAGTGCTCCGGCTGGATTCCTATCGGTGTCATCGTCAAACCTTCATATTCTTCCGGAGCGGCATTGTACGAGGCTCGCCGGTGATTACGAATGACACGCAACATCGCGTCGCGGTTTTTGGCATAGCCAGGGAAAGGAGATAGCTCTGCGGCCATTTCCGCTGAGGTGCTATAGGACTCGCCGGTCATAATGGAGGTCAGCGCGCCACAGATGGCCAGCGCTTTGGGGGAATCATACGGAATGCCTTGCCGCATCAGCACCGTGCCTAAGTTGGCATAGCCCAACCCCAGTGTTCGGAACTCAAAACTCTTCTCGGCAATAGAACGGCTGGGAAACGACGCCATCAGTACGCTGATTTCCAGTACGACCGTCCAGAGACGTACAGCATGGCGGAAACTCTCCAACTCGAATTGGCCGTCGGTCAAAAAGAACCGGGCAAGGTTGAGCGACGCTAAATTGCACGCCGTATCATCGAGGAACATGTATTCGGAGCAAGGATTGGAGGCATTGATGCGGCCGTCCTCCGGACACGTATGCCATTCGTTGATGGTGGTGTCGTATTGCGTGCCAGGATCCGCACAAATCCAAGCCGCCCACGCGATCTGATCCCAGAGATCTCGCGCCTTGATGGTCTTGGAGACTTTCCCGTCGATCCGTCGCTTGAGCTGCCAATCACCGTCCGCCTCCAGCACCGCAAAGAAATCATTGGGAATGCGTACGCTGTTGTTTGAGTTCTGACCGGACACCGTTTGATAGGCCTTACCGTCCCAATTTGTGTCGTATTCGTGAAACACAAAATGCGTGAACCCTTGCTGTGCATAGGAGAACATCCGCTGGATGTAGGCCTCTGGAACCGCATCTCGCCTGGCGGCTCCCATAGCCTCCCTGAGGATCGGATTCTGCTTGGCATCGACCTCGATTTTCATCTGACCGGCTCCGTCAACAACGTGACAGGCCTTGAGAACAGCGTTGAGGCGCTGTGCGCAGACTTTTGAACCGGTCACCATGGCGGCGACCTTTTGTTCTTCCACCACTTTCCAATTGATAAACTCCTCAATGTCTGGATGATCCAAATCGAGACAGACCATTTTGGCAGCTCGTCTGGTCGTCCCACCGGACTTGATGGCGCCAGCCGCTCGGTCGCCGATGCGAAGGAACGACATCAATCCAGATGAACGTCCGCCACCGGACAACGGCTCGGCATCGCCGCGAAGCTTGGAAAAGTTGGTGCCGGTCCCTGACCCGTACTTAAACAGACGCGCCTCCCGCACCCACAGATCCATGATGCCGCCTTCGCTGACCAGGTCGTCGTCGACGGATTGGATAAAGCAGGCGTGCGGTTGCGGATGCTCGAACGCATTGGTGGCTTTGACGACTTCACGGGTCTTAGGATCGACGTAAAAATGTCCTTGGGCAGGCCCTGAAAGCCCGTACGCATAATGAAGCCCTGTGTTAAACCACTGGGGGGAATTGGGCGCGGCCATCTGATGCGCAAGCATGTAACAGAGCTCATCATGGAACGCATCGGAATCTTCCGGAGTTTTGAAATAGCCGAAGTCCTTCCCCCAAGAAGTCCAACAACCGGCCAGCCGTTCAAACACCTGTCGGGAATCACGCTCTCCTCCCAACTGCGGCTTGCCGTCCGGCCCGATGATCGGATTCCCCTGCTCATCTCGCTGCGGCACTCCAGCTTTCCGGAAATACTTCTGGGCGAGAATATCGATCGCGAGCTGAGACCAGGGTTCGGGAATGTCGATATTTTCCAATTTAAACACGGTCGATCCATCGGGATTACGAATTTCCGACGAACGTTTCACGAACGGTAGGTCTTCATAAGGACTGTGTCCGCGATGTGTAAATCGGCGTTCTATTCTCACGATTTCCCCCCAGTCTGCGTATAGGATGGAACTGCTTTCGATTCCAAATTGAAATAGCCTGTCTTCATCTTTACTTTCAGTCGATATCCTAAGTGTTTTCGACCCCCTACTTTTGGTGGGTATTATTTCAAGTTGAGCACAGGCTGTCTATATATAGCGATCACTATGAATTGTCAACACTAAATATAGTGGTGCGCCTGGGGAAACAGAGGAGTTTCTGTGGATAACAACAAGTGGTGAGAAAACACCGACTTTGGAGAATTACGACCGACTTATTCACAGAAGTGCGACCCCAAATAGGCCCCTATTTATCATTCACGGACCGTATAAAAAACTAAAATACACGGCGACCGAGGGTCAGAACGGCCTCATCCACCCCTTCAACGGGAATGAACTGGTTCCCGATACCGATCACCACCACTCGAGTACCCAGCACCGTAGTTTCAAACCGGCTGAGAATACCCCAATTCTGGCGTGTGGTGTGAGGCCGTACCATGCTATTGAGCAGCTCCTGACTATGCCTGCGAAAGATATTTCTGACCACTGTTCCTTCCCGTTGGGGTGTGGATTGATCCATTCGATCTATGGCCTTGGTGAGCTCGGCTTGTAGGAAACCCAAATAGTGATCTGTGGTGGGATTCATCAAGGCCAGCACAATACTTACAGCCAATACCGCCACAATGAGGCTTAACCGTAGAAGACTCATACAGGACCTTACTTAGGCTGAACTGATGGCTCTATGGATTCACTCGAAACGGAAGCGCGCAGCTCCCCTTTGACAAACGACAGCCGGATGACTAGCCTACAGCAGTGAAGTGTGAGGCAGCCACTATGCTGCTCCCATTGCTTGTATCTGGAGGATTACCATGTTTGTCTGGAGCAAACGCCTTGTCGGGGCCTTATTAGGGCTTTTTGTGATCATGTTCGGGATCTATCTCTTTAAAACAGCGCCGGACAACACGAGCGACCTCACGAACTATACAACCGGCTGGATGACCCTCAACTATATCGGCTTGATTGTGTGGGTATTTGTCTGGATGATCGATCAAGCCCGCATGCGTGGGAAAAATTTCTGGCTGTGGCTTGTCCCCTTCATCCTAGCGCCCCTCCCGACATTAATGCTATTCGTCTTGTTCCTCCAGCGACGCATACAGCCGTCAAAGGTCGGCTGAACCGGCTACGCCTAGCGCGTCGCGACCCACCTCTCGATGCAACTGTGTTCGAAGCACCCATACCAACCAGATCCCGGGTAACGCGACGAGAAACGACCAGAAGAAAAACTGCGCCCAGCCGACCATTTCGACCAACTCGGCCGACGGACGGCCTGAGAAGACTCGCCCGAGCGCTTCCAGGGAAGAGAGTAATGCGAACTGAGTGGCAGTATAACGATGGTCACATAACGACATAATGAGTGCGACAAATGCGACGGTACCCATACCGCCCGTCACATTCTCGACAAGAATCGATGTCGTGAGCGCCATGTAGCTCTTACCCATCCAGGCAAGCCACATAAATCCCAAGTTCGAGATCGCTTGCAGCAGACCAAAGAGCAGTAGTGATCGAACCATTCCGAGTTTGGCCATGGCGACACCCCCGGCCAATGCACCGATAAGCGTCGCTCCGATCCCAAGACCCTTTACATACCCGACTTCGCTGACGGAAAAACCCATCCCTCCAATAAGAAATGCCGTTTGAAGCGAAGCCGCGACTGCGTCTCCAAGCTTATACAGAACAATCAAGGCAAGAAGTCCGATCACCCCTGGGCGTGTAAAAAACTCTTTCAGCGGTCCACCAATCGCTTCAGCCAGACTCGCCGGAGCCGCACCTGGCTCCGACGGTTCAGGACTGACAAGGATGGTGACAACCCCTACTGCCATGAGCGCAGCGAGCAGCAAATAGGTGTTTTGCCAGCCAATATAATCGGCTAATAAGAGGGCACCGGCACTCGCAATCAACAGCGCACATCGATAGCCGTTCACCCACACCGCTGCGCCGAATCCCCGTTCCGGACGTAAGAGCACATCGGTTCGATAGGCATCGAATACGATGTCGAGTGAGGCCGAGAGGAAGGCCACAACAAGGGCTAAAACCCCGAGTATTTCAGGGCGCTGGCCAGGCCCAGTCACGGCCATAGCTGCCAAACCAAGCGCAACGCTCATCTGTGTCGCCAGCATCCATCCGCGCCGCCGCCCCAGCCAGGGAGGAACCAGCCGATCCATCAATGGCGCCCACAAGAATTTCAATGTGTACGGAAGGCCGACGAGCGTAAAAATGCCGATAGTCTTCAGGTCGAGCCCTGCAACTGTCAGCCAGGCCTGTAACGTCCCGGAAGTGAGGGCTAATGGCAACCCCGAGGCAAACCCCAGGGGCAACATGATGGCGATGCGCCGGTTCGCAAGAATCTGAATGAACGAGCCTGTTTTCATCGAGGCGTATTAGCAGGTTGCGGAAAACTCCGTTTATTCATAAAACGTAAATGGAATCATGCATGTGCGCTGGTAGCAAAATAGTCTCAGGATGCTCAAATGGCCACGGTTCTCACCCGCCCAGCCCCAGCGCGCCAAGGCGCGCCGTTCCGCGGGCAAGGCCGCAGCGAGCGAGGAGGCGAGGTAGGTACCTCCCGCACTTTGTGTAGCCGTTCGCCCATAGCATGAATCTTGGCGAACGGAAAATATCCTCCAGTGCCTCCGAGCCTCTGAGCGAAGCGAGAACGACGCTGGCGGACTTTTTCAGCAGCCTGTTAGTACGCATGAGGGGCAGCATATCACCGGAAGGGAAGGACGGCTCAGACATTCTCGAAATCTGATTGATCGAGATGGGAAGGAGGAACGAATCTCAGCAGGGTTGGCCATTGAAGCTACAGGGCTTATAGCGCGAAAGATCAAACTCCACGTTTTCTTGGTACACCCGTTCGTTGCCGTTCACGCCATCCTGCTCCGGATCGTTATACATAGTGTGGTTCCACCAGTAAAACAAGGGATAGTCGTCCGTTCGATAGACAGGATTGCCGTAGCTACTGCGCGAATAGTCCTCGACTACACGACCCGTCACGTAATCGACTTGGCCATTACCTTTGAGTGAATACAGCATGAGGAACAACCGCGCCTCATGATCGTAAAGCTCGTCAACTCTAGTCGCGAGGTCAGGTTCGGAAGGGAGAATCTCTTTTGTCCACCCACCGGACACAGGGAGGAGGAGAAAAGAAACCAAGAGAATGGACGCCCCCAACTGCGACGGTATCACAACAGACTCTCACGTATGGGGTGGGCAGGCCGGCGAACTGTACCACGGCCTTCCAAGGCCTTCAAGGGAGGGAAACTCGCCGCACCCTGTTGGCTTCACGCACACATAATTCTGAGGCCTGGTCTTTTCCCTGCTACTCGAGTTTCATCTTTATGAGCATCTGGTAGGCCAGGTCTGTTGCGAGCACATGACACAGAATACAAACGACCTTATAATCCTCGGACACGGTTTAACAAGGAGACAACAGCCCGACTCGCTCGGTTCCAGCCCATCCGGACACGTAGTCGGAAACCAGCTGGAAGCTGCCACAACGAGCGTGAGTCGCACAACGCACAGCATGAACCTATTTATCACTGGAGAACGGACATGAATCGGGAGACTACGTCACACCTCAAAGCACCTGAATTGCGTGTCGCCCATTGGATCGACGGCAACGGCCAACCCTGTGCGCCGCTCACACTGGCCGATCTTGGCGCCGGGTACAAAGTGCTCTACTGCTTCCAACATTGGTGTGCGGGGTGCCATGACACTGGGTTCCCTACGCTGAAAAAGATGATCGCGGCCCTCTCGACGAAGGCGGTTGGCTTTGCGGTCGTGCAAACCGTCTTCGAGGGTGAGGAGACCAACACCCCTGAGCGATTACGGGAAACCCAACTGCGCTATGATCTGCCCGTGCCTTTTGGGCATGATGCTGCCGTCGAAGGCTACCCAACAATTATGCGCGATTATCGTACCGGCGGAACACCGTGGTTCATCGTCATCGACCCAACAGGCGAGGTCATGTACGGCGGGTTCCACCTCGACGCTGAGGCCTTCATTGCCTCTGTCGAGTATGCGAGTACCCGTTAATTGACTTGCGTTGCACCCTTTCACCACAAAGAATCCATCGCAAGAATTGTTGGGAACACGTCATGACGGCCCGCTATCAGGAAAATGGCAACCGGCGGCATCCGACCCAAAGCTGAAGTACACGACTGACCGCTATCAGAAGGGGGCTTACACCGATCCACATGAGAACCCGTGATCAATGGTTGATGGGCCGTAACGCATTGCACCACCGTCGATGATGGGATATTGTTCACGATTATTGAAGGTGGGCGGTTTCAAGTTCCAAGTGCGACTTGTGAATGATGGCGTAGCTATAGGAGACCAGCAATGAGAAAATGCGTGATCGCTTCAGCCGTCCTACTTGCCAGCTTACTCTCCGCATGCGCTGAGTCTCCGCAGCAGCGAGACGCTCGCGAGGCAGCAGTACGGGCTGAGCATGAGCAAAAGTTGCAGCGGACTAAGGCCCTAAATGAAGCGTTCGATCACAATCTTGAACAAAAGACACACGCCCACGAGTCGCCGCCAAAGCTCACGAAGAACACGAACGTGGCCATTCTTAGCATCATGAAGGATACCGTCTTTCAGGCAAATGTATCGGACAGTGATCAGGGCTTTGCGATTGTGGTCTGCCCGACAAGCTCGAAGCCTGGGATTCCTGAACTGGCTGCCGTTGACTTTACCAACTACCCCATTCCACCAGCATCTTTCGGTGTGTCGCGCCCTAGTTTCACCTGCGCTAACAGTGCCTACGGACAAGAGATTATTGCTTTAAGACAGTGGTATTGTGGAGACAACTTGGATTGCATAAGACCAGAGTGGAACAACGGTCGCCCAAGCTGGGGGGTTGAACTTAGGCCTGACCTATCTCAACTCGGTCTTAATAATTTTGTCTTTCGTAGGTATCAAGGACCTTAGTTGCTCTGAGGTGTCTTGGCCGATGGATGCGAAGCCCTGCAAGACGAAACAGGAGTTTGGGCACATCACATCGCGCGGCCATGAGCCTGAAAGCGAAGCCCCGACGAGACTTTTCCTCGAACGGCTGACCACCCAGGAGGGTCTGATCAACGAGGTCATTCCTCCTCGCACTCTGCCAACTGCTATGAAGCCCAATTGGGCTACGATTGTTCAACCCTCGACAGGGAGGTTGGCCTTTGCCAGAACCAAACTGTCTCCATTGCATTGAGCCCTCCTCCATTTATTCTTAGTCCCTCATTTTACTTTCCCCAAACGGCCCTTGAGCCTTCACGCATCCGCGATATATCATCGCCCCGTGCACATCCAACTGCGCCATCCAGCAAGAACCGTCGAGGCCAAACGCGAGAAGGATGGGGTCCTCTCACAATGACCCCACTATTCCCCACAGACGTTGGGCCCTAACGCCCACCACATTCAATATCGCACACACTCAAGAAGCAAACATGAATCACACCAACATAATAGCCTGTATCGGCATAGCCCTTTGCCTTTCGCTCTCAGCTTGCGCCGGGCCACGAACGTTTGATGACGGCGAGAAAGCGGTGCTGAGGCAAGCGCAAGTGATTAAACTTGAAGTTGATGAGATTGTTGCGGCCAACACATACGATGGTGGTGTCAGCAAGCTAACGGTAGAGAGCGTCATCAAGGAAAAGATTCGAGCAGCAGGATTGACGGTTGCCGACGAAGGCCAAGATTATGACGCATCGCTACTCGTCAGTTTCTTGTTCAATAAGATGCAGCTCTTTGGTCAACAGTTACCAGATGGAGCCACCGAGGATACGATTTACATGAGTTTTGAATTGGACTTCCGGCACAAGAAAATTGGACGGATTGTCAGGACACAGATGTGGGCCATTCCGCCACCTTACTTGGCAGGGTTCCAACGCCACCACCTTATTCGCATACTTGACGACTGGCTCCTGGTACACTTGGAGAAGAAGTAAGTCATCCAGATCATCGGCCTAACAAACGGTTCCAGCCGACGGCTATGCCTACGCTTCGCCCCGGTGCGGTCGCGGCTAAACCTATGCGCTGAGCGGCAAGGCATTCAGCGAAATGCGTCTATTGATTGTGACTTCAAAGAATAGTTCCCTGATGGAAAGAAATAGGGCCGCCTCAACCTGACCCCACTCTCCCCATCATTGAGATCGCTACTTACTTGGCACCTTTCTTCCGAAGCATGTCGGCAATCGCCGTATACCCCTTCGCGGTTGCGAGGTACAGGGGTGTGGCGCCATCCGTCATGGCTGCGTTGACTGCCGCCCCCTTCTCCAGCAACAGCGCCACCACCTCGCGATGGCCCTGGTCCGCCGCGGCGTGCAGGGGCGTGGCGCCATCCGTCCTGGCTGCGTTGGTCATGGCTGCGTTGACTGCCGCCCCCTTCTCCAGTAACAACGCCACCACCTCGCGATGGCCCTGGTCCGCCGCTTGGTGCAGGGGCGTGGCGCCATCCGTCCTGGCCGCGTTCACCGCCGCCCCCTGTTCCAGCAACAGCGCCACCACCTCGCGATGGCCCTTCTCTGCCGCGAGGAGTAGAGGCGTGACGCCATTAACGGGGTTGACCGTGTCGACCGCCGCCCCCCGCTCTAGCAGCAACACCACCACCTCGCGATGGCCCTGAAACGCTGCGATGTGCAGGGGCGTGCTGCCATTCTTCGTAGCCGCGTTGACCGCCGCCCCCTTCTCCAACAGAAACGCCACGACCTCAAGATGACCATTCTGTGCCGCGAAGAAGAGGGGCGTACCGCCATTATCAGGGTTGGCCTCGTTGATGTCGGCGAACTTCTTCAACTGGAACTGCACCATGAAGAGGTCCCCCTTGTAAGCGGCTTGCCGGAGTTCCCCATCAAACGCGCAGGCCATGAGCATCGGCATCAATCCCAGTATCGCTATAAATACTGTCCATCGTCGTATCATGTGGTTCTCCAATATACGTCCTAGTTCAGCAAGAGACTCCCTGAACGCCTCGCTCGCTTTATAAATCGCGCGGGGTCTCCCCCTAGATACACGAAGGCATGTCTAAGCAGGTCGCATTTTCAGCCAACTCATGCTCGTCGTCAAGCACCTGGATCAATCAAGTGGTAGTTGGGTGACGGGGTCATTCTGGCCACCACAAACAACTGGCTCAGTAGTCTCAGCCAATCTCCTGATTGCTGGACGGTGCGAGTCGAGTTCTGGGTCACATGAGTTCGAGAACAAACGGTAGGACAGCTAGGCAGATGTTGTGGACACCGACACGCGTGTTAGGTAACTGTGACCTTCCCCCCGAAAACTACACCATTGGCTAAGAAGCGCGACTGTGCTGTCATGGGTCCCAAGAAGGAGACCTATGACGCGAAAACGCCATACCGAGGAGCAAATCATTGCGGTGCTGAAAGACGCCCAAGCCGGGGTCAGCGTCCAGGACCTATGCCGAAAGCACGGGATCTCGGATGCGACGTTCTATAAGTGGCGGACGAAATACGCAGGCCTGGAAGTCAGCGATGTGAAGAAACTGCGCCAACTGGAAGAAGAAAACCGGCGATTGAAGCAGATGGTGGCGGAGCAAGCGCTGGACATCCAAGCGCTGAAGGCGATCACCGCAAAAAACTGGTAAGGCCCAAGGCGAAACGGGCCGCCGCCACGTTGATGGTGGCACGCTTTGGGCTGAGCCAGCGACGGGTGTGTCAGTTGGTAGCGCTGGATCGGAACACGCTGCGCTACCAGAGTCGCCGATCAGACGACCAGGGGCTCCGGGCGAGGATGCGAGAGATCGCCGAGACGAAGCGACGCTACGGCTGCCCCCGGATCTACGTGCGATTGCGACGGGAGGGCTGGCGGGTGAATCACAAGAAGGTTGAGCGGATCTATCGGGAAGAAGGGCTCTCGTTGCGCCGCCGGGCGCGGAAGAAGACGACGGCCGTCCCCCGCGTCGCGCTGCCGCGGCCCAGCGAGCCCGGACGCTGTTATGCGATGGATTTTGTCCATGACCGGCTGGCCAATGGCCGACGGTTCAAGTGCTTGACGATGACCGATCTCTGCTCAAAAGAAGTGCCGGTGATTGCAGTGGATGTTTCCATTGGTGGAGAGCGGGTCTGCCGTATTCTGGACCGGCTCTTTATTGGACGACCGTTGCCGGAGACCGTGATCCTGGACAACGGACCGGAATTCTCAGGGATGGCGTTGGATACGTGGGCCGGTCAGCACGGGGTGCGGCTGCACTTCATCCAACCGGGGAAGCCGGTCCAGAACGCGTTTATTGAAAGCTTCAACGGCAAGTTTCGGGATGAGTGCTTGAACGAGCACTGGTTTCTGACCGTACAGGAGGCCCAGGTGGTGATTGAGGCCTGGCGCAGAGAATATAATGAGGAGCGGACGCACAGTACCATTGGGGATATGACGCCCATGGAGTTCATTCACAACCATCAGAACCGGACCCAGGCCGCACAGGAGTTACCTTCCTTGGCCGTGGTGTAACAAATGGGGGAAGGTCAACTGTTCTATGACCCTCCCCCCAGCAGTCTCAGACCCAATCCAGCCAAGGTTAGCGCGAAGCGAGCACAATCTATTCGGCATCCGACCCAAAGCTGAAGTTCACGACCGACCGCTACCAGAAGGGGGAGGGCTTACACCGATCCGCATAAGAACCCGTGATACATGGTCGATGGGCCGTAGCGCATTGCACCACCGTTGAAGATGGCGTATTGTCCACCAACTGGGGTGGTGTGTTATACAGATAAATTTGGCAGATCCGGCTCTTATGCGGATCCGCCTAAACATAGTTAGGCCCTCGTACAGGGCAAGCGTGTCAGACGAAACTAATCAGTGAGTCTCACATCGCGCCAAAGGAGACAAGCGATGTCCGAGCCAATTTCCTTCCGACGCAAAAGCAGACGATTGTGCAGCCTTCATGATGGGAGGTTCTATACAGAGACGTGGTTCTGTGTCCTAGTCTTTGTACTCAACCTTCTCCTGGTTAGCTGCGCTACGATGGATATTCCTGAGTCCAAAGTTCGTGCCGCGGAGTCTTATCCGCTCAAAACTGAGCACAGCAAACTACTCATTGCGGTGCATCCAGTAACGGACAAGACCGAAATCAATGAGACGTTCAGGACGAATCTATTGGACAAAGGGATATTACCCATTTTGGTTGTCGCTGAAAATCGTAATCCTTCGACAAGCTTCGTCCTCGCAAAGAACAAGGTCGCTGTAGTCAATCGTGAGTCGGTAGAGACATCCACTGCCCAACGTGGAAGAGTCACATCGGAGACACCCGGGGCAGCGCTAGCGATGGCGGGCGCCGCGGTCATTAGTCTTCCCCTCCTTGTGGCCGGCATGAAGATGATGTCTGATGCGCAAGTGATCGAGCATAACCTAGCGGACAAGGCGTTCTACAGCCGAACAGTGGGACCAGGACAGAAAGTCCAGGGGTACATCTACTTTCAGCTCCCCCAGGGCACTGCGGCTCTGAATCAACACCACGTCCTTGTTGAAGTGGTAGATTCATCCACGGGTGAAGCAATGACATTTGATTTTCCTATCAGTTACAGTCCCCGCTAACTTATGGAGAGACTAATGAAGCGCTCGCATAATCTCCGGCATCTCATCCTCCTAACGTTCCTCAGTTTATTCATCATCACTGGTTGTACGCACACTATTCGACCGCCACAAGAATCCTTCAAAGACTACACACCGCAGGAGAAGATTCGGCTGAAAGTAGGGTTACACGTGACAGACCAACTCCGCCAAGCCAAATGGGAAATGCATTGGATGGGAGACACCTGGGTCATCCCAATTGGTGAGTCGCTGACTCGGAATTCGGAAACCCTCGCCCGTCACATGTTTGCCGAGGTGGTGGGCGTAAGCGGAAGCACCCAAGGCCAGAGTGTACGTGTAGATGCCATTCTGACGCCGAAGCTTGCGTATATTAACCGTACTATGGGCGCGACGTCGGTGGGGCAATCCATCACCTCCATCAAAGTGGAGTGGGACTTAACCGCCCCAGATGGCAAGCCCATCTGGGTGGAAACTGTGAGTGGAGAAGGCAGCGGCCCCACTGCGTGGTCAGATTCGGAGAAAGTGCTCAAGCAGACTATCGAGGTGCTACTGAGCAAATCGCAGCAGGCGATGGCCTCCTCAGAAGCCATTAGGCGCTTTGCAGCCGGCCGTTGATCTATCGTCATAAACGGGGTCGGAGTAGAATGGCGCTTCCTGCGGTTGCGTGTGCCTTGGGGCGAGCGACCACGAGGTGGCGTAGGGCTGGAATGGGGTCACGGCGGGTGCGCTTCCCGGCCGAACATCGGCTTGGAACCGACGTCTGCCAGCGTCCGCTCCGCTCTCGCTTCCAGGCGCGGCTCAGGCCGGGCGTTAGGCGGTGCGATCTCGGTGCCGAACTTCCACTACTGGCCGATGGCAGTCCTCGACCCGAAGCCGAAGTTCACGACCGACCGCTACCAGAAGGGGGGGGCGTACACCGATCTGCATAAGAACCCGTGATAAATGGTCGATGGGCCGTCACTCATTGCACCACCGTCGATTATGAAATATTATTCGCGGTCATTGAAGGTGTGTTACGCGGATAGAACATGGCAGATCCGGTTCTTGTAAGGATCCGCCTAAACATTGTTAGGCTGCAATATGACAGCTGGTAAAATTATGAACATTTGCAATGCAACTAAAACCAACCCGTAATTTCTTCTGTGTCCTAGTCGCAACGTGTATTGTCTCTTTGTCGCTTAGTTTTACTCTTGCCAGCTGTGCCTTTCTTCCGGCAGAGCGACACTATCGCGAAGCACAAAAAAAAGATACCGTCGAAGGGTATCGTGCATTCTTGCAGGAGTATCCAGACAAATATTTCTTGTCAAAGGATATCCGCGGGAGACTCGAGCAGTTGGAATACGAGAATGCTCAGAAGGCAGGGACAGTTGATGCGTATCGTGCGTTTGCAAGAAGCTACCCGGAGTTCTACCTTAAATTTACGGTGCAGCAAGAAATCAGGCGACTCGAGATGAAGGCTTTATTAGCTCGGTTGTCAGCCGGCGCTTCCTATGAGGGCTTCTCAGCTACGGACGCAGCCCGTATTGGGGCTGCTGCCTGGAACGGGAAAACGTACGATCTTGCGCTAAAGATGCTGCAGCATGCGGTAAATCAGGGACACGCTGGTTCGAATTTCGGACTTGCGATCATGTTTTGGCATAGCCAAGGTGTGACGCGGGATTTTGAGCGAGCAATTAGGCATATGCGAGCCTCGCCAGGCCAAGATTCGATGGCAGAAACTATGGAACAGGCATACGAAATATCAAAAGCAAACCGGTCCTGTTCTCCGGTGTTTGAAGCGCCGCGCGGTTCTTTTCAGATAGTAAATGACGGAACATGTCTTAGGTTGGCGATCAATCCGAGTTCCCTCGAGCCTTAAAAATGGAGAGACCAATGAAAGTCAAAAGCACCAAACACCTTCTTACCAGCGTGCTGGTTTTCGCGGTCGCTGCTACTACCGCACAGGCGCAGACCGCACCCAAGATGAAGATGACCACGGAAGTCCCGCCAAGTACGAAGGGGATTCCCCCTGACTGCCAATATATAGTAGGCTCCAAGTACCTCACGCTCGACGATATGAAGGATCAACTCCAATTAATGGAGTCTCCTCTGCTATCAGGTACACCAGGACTCGATCACGTGGCAAAGAAGTTTCGAGATTGCATTGAGAAAATCGAGAGAAGTTCTTCTAAGACTCGCTGAGGTCGAAAGAATGGCGCCACCTAACCCTTCGCTCCAGCCGACATGCTGGGCTGGATTCGCCAGCTTCCGCGAGCGGCTGAGCTCAAACGTTAATGCGACAGGGCTGAGGACCGCTTTACGGCGATGCGATCTCGGTGCCGAACTTCCGCACTTGGCCGAAAGCGGCAATTGCGGGCGATATATCTTGCTTCTCCTAACACCAAACTCGCTACCCAATCCGACACCGAGCGTCAGATCGCATAGAGATCCTTGCTCCCATCGCAAGGATCTTCCTATAATGGCCCGACTATCATGAAACGCGCCTCACTCCATACACTCGGCTGTAGACTGAACCAAGCAGAGACGGCGGTACTCGAAGCTCGCTTACGGCGCGATGGCTACCATGTCGTCGAGTTCGGTGAGCCGACAGACTTGCTCGTCGTCAACACCTGCTCCGTGACAGACGAGGCAGAACGTACGTGTCGTTATGTGATCCGTAAGACGTTGAGACATTCCCCCGATGCCTTTGTGGCGGTAACCGGCTGTTACGCCCAAACCGGAGTTCAAGAGCTACGCACCATTCCTGGAATCGATCTCATTGTCGGGAATCAATTCAAATGGGACTTGCCGTCATTCCTTCCAGCCCCGCATGCCTTGAAGAAGCAGCCGGACCCGGAAGTGCTCCATACTCGCACCATCGACCGGGAAGATTTCACCCTGCCGGAGTATGGCGAACCGGACTCCACCAGAGCGCTGCTCAAGATCCAGGATGGCTGCAACGTGATGTGCAGCTTCTGTCTTATCCCCTTCGCGCGAGGACATGAGCGAAGCCGCCTCTGGGATGACGTAATCCGCGAAGCCGAGATACTGGCAGCGAGGGGCTACCGGGAAATTGTGCTGACCGGCGTCAACGTCGGGCAGTATCGCCAGGGCGATCTCGATCTGGTGGAGTTGATCGCACAATTGGAGAAGATCGAAGAACTCGAACGAATCAGGATTTCATCGATCGAGCCGACGACGATCACGGACGCCCTCCTTGATCGGATGGCGTCTTCGTCGAAGCTCTGTCCCTACCTCCATATCCCCCTGCAAAGCGGAGACGATGCCATTCTGTCGTCCATGAATCGTCCGTACGACGTGGAAGAGTATGTCCGCCTGATCCAGCGGGCAGTCACAAAAATTCCTCAACTTGGGCTGGGAACCGATCTGATGGTGGGGTTCCCCGGCGAAACCGATGACGCATTCGAGCACACCCTGCGCATCGCGCGTGAACTCCCCTTCTCGTATTTCCATGTCTTTACCTATTCGCCACGGCCCGGCACCGCTGCGATGAAGCTGCCCGACCAAGTACCAATCGCAGTCGCTCGGCAACGTGCAAAGGTACTCGCTGAACTGTCCCGACTGAAGCGCCTGGCTTTTGCGGAGCGGCATATCGGCTCGACCGTGCCCGTTCTTTTTGAGTCGGGAGTACAGGATGGTTTCCGGTTAGGGGTGACAGAAAACTTCTTGAAAGTGGGCGTGTCATCGACCATCGACCTCACGAACGACCTGAAGGACGTTCGGATTATCGGAGCTTCGGATCGTTGGGCAGTGGGTCAGCTGAACACGGACCATCAGCCCATGCGAGGAGTGCCTGTTCTATGACGACCAGATCCACGCCAACTCATGTCCATCTAGAAACCTTTGGCTGTCAGATGAACGAGTATGACTCGGAACTCGTTCGCTCGCTCATGAAACAGGATGGCTTTGTCTTTACCGATGAGCGCGAGCGCGCGGATGTCATTCTCATGAACACCTGCGCGATTCGCGAGAATGCCCACAATAAGGTCTATAAGCACTTATCTGAGCTCAAGAAACTCAAGCGACAACGTCCATTGGTCGTAGGCGTCTTGGGTTGTATGGCGCAAAATCTGAAAGAGGAGCTGACGGACTTTCAGCCGCTGGTCGATGTGCTCGCCGGCCCTGATGCCTATCGCCAGCTGCCGATGTTGATCCGCAACGCGATGCGCTCGCAAGAAGAGGGGCTGGATCAGAAGGGGCTCGCGGTCGACCTTTCGGAATATGAAACCTATCACGATGTCATACCGGATCGAACCGACGGGGTAAACGCCTGGATCGCCGTCATGCGAGGCTGCGACAACTTCTGCAGCTTCTGTGTAGTCCCCTACACTCGGGGGCGTGAACGTTCCCGCGATCCAGAGGGAATCGTTCAGGAAGCTCGCCGGATCGCCGAGAGAGGTTTCAAACAAATCACGCTCCTGGGGCAAAATGTCAATTCGTACCGATTCGGCGACTGGGATTTTGCACGATTGATCATGGCCGTCGCGGACGTGCCCGGCATCGAACGCGTGCGCTTCACGTCCCCACACCCCAAAGACTTCCCGCTTGCATTGTTGGAAGCCGTCGTATCCCATCCCAACATCTGCAAGCAAATCCATTTGCCACTGCAATCCGGCAGCGATCGTATTCTCAGCTTGATGAATCGCACCTATTCTAATACGGAGTATCGCGCCTTAGTCGACCGTATCCGCACTCTGCGATCGGACATCGTCCTCAGCACCGATATCATTTGTGGTTTCTGTGGAGAAAGCGATGCGGACTTTGATGAGACGTACCGGCTTGTCGAGGAAACACGGTTTCACTCAGCGTTTATCTTCAAATACTCTGAGCGAAAGAACACCATCGCCGCGCGCAAGTTTTCGGACGATGTCTCCGAGACGGTAAAGACCGAGCGGGTGACGCGACTCTTCGACCTCCAACGGAACATTTCTTACGAGCGGAACCGGGAATATCTGAAGACGACCGTCCCCGTCCTGGTCGAAGGGGACGCGAAGCGATCTGCGGCGCAAGGTATGGGAAAATCAGATGGCAACATCACCGTCATTTGGGACAAACGTACGATATCCTCTCGACCGGGAGACATGGTTTCCCTTGCCATCTACGATGCATCTTCCACAACCTTGTATGCAGAAAATCCGCCGATGGCGTGACTCGTGGGAGCCCATCCGACTTCTCCAGGGACATTTCTGGAGAAGACGCTCCAAAACGAACACCCGTGCACAAGTTCTGTTTGTGATCTCCCCTTCCTCCTCACCGCACTCAAGAAATACTGTGAGAGCACCATACGTATAATCATCCATCCATGACCAGGTGATTTCCACGCGACGTTCAAAAAAAATAACCCTGCGAATCCTGCAACTAATCGCTGTATTATCATGTACATAGGCTCAACCACTTCCTGCTCAATGTCATCCACACTGCGCATGTAATCATTCCTCTCCTCTTCTAGATTTTGCTCTTGTACATCGCGGAGTTGCTCCATCTCTCCAAAGGCATAGTCCTTGCTATCCACATGGATCGCAACTACGTACCTGAACACTTTCACTCTTGGAGACAGTCATGATCGAGAAGCAAGAGTCCCGCGTACAAGAAAAAGCCGCTCCCTCCATAAGTCTAGAAACCCTCATTGCGTTGGGAATCTTCGGATGGATTGCACTGAGCATGGCACTGATGGGCCTGGGAATCTGGTAATCCCCTGGCATACCGGCAAGGCGCCTCGCCACGGATCACCATGTATACGCCTGTCCTGAAAGAAGGAGTGTCGAGATGAACAGCTGCTTCCCACGTGTGAATACGAATCGCCCGATGATCCAGAGCCTCGCTGGGATCGCCGCCGCATGCGCCCTTGTCATCAGTGGTTGCGCGAGTGGAACAGAGACAACCCTCAGTCAGAATACAAAAGGCACCGTCTACTTGGAAGAAGTGGCCAATTGGTCGTTTGACGCCAGCCATCCCGCTGTCATCGATCAACAGACCATCACAAAGATCGTGAAAGGATTATACCGCAAAGACGACATGGGCAAATCTTCGGGAATGCCTGTTGGTGGCAGCAAGCCGATGAGAATTTTCAGCGATGAGGATGCAGAATATCTCTCTCCCCTGCTCGCGCAAGGCTTATCCAAAGCAAAACCCGCACAGCTTGTTGGGTTTAACATATCCTCATCGGCAGGGTCAGGCTCTGAACCCATCACGGGCAGTATTTATGTGCAGAAGGGATCGATCTACGTGACCATTGAAGAAGGCGCCGCACAGACGGGGTTTATGCCTGAGTCGGTGGCGCGCACCGAACCCGCTCCGGCCCACATCGCCGGCGATGCGCCAGGCGCCATGACGATGATCATCGACTATCATGCGCTCGCCAAGACCCCGATGCCCGAGGCCATGCCGACCGCAAAAGCTTCCCAGAGTACTACAATCGCCTCCATGGCGGCGTCTACCCCGGCGAACGCTCAGGCGATCTCTGCGAGTGCGGGGCAGGAAGTCGCACAAGACGAATTCTTGGCCCAGAAACTCAGTGACTTGAAGGTGGCAAAAGAGGCGCTCGCCAAGAAGAACTCCGAGATCGCGATGCTTCGCAAGGAGTCACAATGGATGAAGCGCGAACTCCGGGATCGCGATGAGGAAATTAAAGCGCTCAGGCTGACCAAGGTCTCTAGTAAACCGGCCCCGAAGAAGAAATCGGCGCAGGCGACCAGGGCTCGCTAGTTTTCATCAATCGACCGCCAGCAACTCCGGCTGGAGCAAGACCACTTCACTGGACAGAGGCTGCCGAAAATTCATCCGGCAATAACAGGCATAGGTCACATAGGTATCCTGTAGGCAGTACCGAGCCAACTCTTGCCCCTCTCCCCGCCCCCACATCTCAGCCACCTGAGAGCCACTGCCCGATTTCGTCTCGACATTCAGCGCGCGCGCCAGCACGTCGAGTTTCACCCACCCACGCGTATCCCAATTGCTCCAGATTGCCATGGTGTCATACACCGGCTCTGTACGAAACTTGGCGAGGTTGATCTCCAGGCTCGGCTTGACTTGGTGAATGATCGATCGTTTCTTCATGAACGGGAGGTCGAAGCCTAGACCGTTATGGGTGATGAAGAGCGACGGGCGGTTCTGCGCCAAACGGCTCCAGAATTGCCGCAGCAACTCCCGCTCATTTCCGCCGTACCAGGCTACCGCCCCTCGCGGTTCGAGCTGGTCGGAAAACTCCAAAAGGCCGATACAGACGATCTGACTATACGTCGCGTCAAAAGCCGACTTTGCATATTGCTCATCCTCAGCAAGTCGTTGAGCTTCAGCCGCTCCCGCCGCAAACAAATCGTAGCCCTCGCCTACCGGCCCAGCCTCTCCGCTCGACGGAAGCTTTCCTGCCAATCGCGCCCATTCTTCCCGCGGCGCTTGAATCGTCTCGATATCCAGGACGACTTTCATATTGCCTGCCCCAACGTCTGCCGCTGGAGGGCATCAATGATAGGACGGTCTGCTGGAGGAAATTCAAAATTGCCCAACTCCTGTGGCCAAACCCAGCGAATTTCCGCGCAGTCGATAGCTGTGGCGTGTCCGGTTTCGATTCGGCAACGGAAGAAATGCAGCTCCACGGTTTTCTCCTCGTACTCATGCCGAATGATTTGAAATGGTATCGGCACGTCGATACGAATACCCAGTTCTTCAAACAGTTCCCGCCGAAGACACTCTTCCATGGTTTCACCCGGCTCACATTTCCCGCCTGGAAATTCCCAGAAACCTGCCAAATGCACACCCGGATTCCGACGGGCGATCAGGTAGCGGCCATCGCGATACACAAGACCGGCAGCGACTTCAACGACCTTCATGCTACGACGTCGCTCTTCGCGGCTTAGAATCGAATGGGTACGTCTTACAAAACGATTTCATCGGACATTGCCGACAGGAGGGATTCCTTGCCGTGCAGCAAGTCGCTCCAAAGTCCATAATCGCCTGATTGAAGTCATAGCCCTTCCCCTTTGGAATTAAGGCTTCCGACAGTCGCCAAAGCCTCGCCTTCTGAGTCTTAGGATCGCCTTTCGCGATGAACACCCGATGAAGAACGCGAATGACATTCGTATCCAGAATGGGCGCATCTTCGTTGAAGGCAAACGACCGGATCGCGCCGGCCGTGTATCGTCCAATTCCCTTGAACGACAACAATTCCTCCGCATCGCTCGGAAGCTGCCCTCCATACCGCTCGACCGTCTCGCACGCGATACTATGTAACCGCTCAGGCCTGATATTGTAGCCAAGGGGGTACCATGTCTTCTTGACATCCGAGACCGGAGCGTCGGCCAATTCTTCAAAGCTTGGGTAGCGGTCTAGAAATTCGTGGTACTTCGGAATCACCCGATCGACTTGTGTCTGCTGCAACATCACTTCAGAAACCAGAATGTGATAAGGATCGGAGGTCTTCCGCCAAGGCAGATCACGGCCATATTTCTCATACCACTTGAGTAGTCTGGTTTGAAAACGACGTTTCAGCGAGGCATCGAGGACGAAGGACTTCTTCGAGTTCTTCTTCTTGCGCTGAGAGGCTGTCCGAGAGCCAGAGATGGTGGGCATGCAACATTAATCCAATGGCGGCATTCTAGAAGCGTGACCGGTGAAAATCAAACCACTTTCAAATGGAACAGGCGCTGCCGCCGATGTGTCAAGATCGGTCAAAAGTTCGAACACTCCTCTGTCATGTCTGTTTCAATCGCTCAACTACCCTAGCCTATCGCATCATTTGCGCAATCGTTTGCTCATCGAACGCCATCCATGTGGCTCAATCTGTGTCCTCCCCAATCTATCGGAGCTTGCCATCTCCAAAGATCGAATTTTCTTTGACAACCGCCCGTTCACCGAATAGCCTTACCTATGACGAATGCATAGTCGAGGACGTCTCATCCCCGATGCACGATTGAGACAGAGACCTTCTGAGGACACTACGGTGACGGAACAGAGACAGCACGTTCGCTATCAAGTCGAATTTCCAGCGATATTTGCGGGTGACCCCTCTGGGGTCGGGATCGTCTACAATCTCGGGATGGGTGGCTGTAAGGTCGTCAGTGATCTTCCAGTCAAGACCGGCATACGCTTCACAGTCCACCTCCAGACACCCGAACAGCCAATCGCCATTACCATTCAAGCCGCTACAGTGCAATGGACCCTTAAACACGAGTTCGGCGTAGAATTTCATGAGATGCTGGAGCAGGAACGAACCCGCCTGGGACAGTTTCTCGCAACCCAAGCCAACGTCGTTCCATAGAAATATCTACTGCACAACCATGGTCACCCGAAAGCATCTCAGATTTCCCGTGTCGCTCTCCTGCACCTTGGTACACCAAAATCGGTTCCGCCATGCAGGATCAGTCAGAGACCTTTCTGCCAAGGGATGTTGCGTGGAGAGCATCATCAGCCCATTTACCGGCATGCAACTCGCCGTCCACCTACATATCCCCGGTGAGTCCAAACCAATCATCATCGACAATGCCGCAATCCGCTGGTCCGGATCTGCCGGTATCGGCCTTGAATTTCTGACCGTTACTCCCCCGCATCAGGACCGGCTGGACCGCATGATCCAGCGGCTGATCCAACAACTTCAGATTAAACCAGAACTCCAGTAGACCAGTTGCTTTTGAGGCGCTCGCCTCCGTATCCTTTCTCTCCATGGACTTCTCTCAGCTTTCACAAGAACAATTCAAAAACTTGTGCGCGGGATCGTCGATGATCGTCTGCGTGAGCTGCTGGGTGACCCTGACCTCGGGCTCCAGCTCGGCAGTGGCTTGCACGCCCGTCTGAAAGAGTCATTGGCGAGTACGGAGAGACTGTCCGGCGAGGACATTGCCGACCAACTCGGTCTCCGCTGGTAAGGACAACATGGCCTGGTATCGTCTTGCCTATCGCCCAGCTATCCTCAAAGATCTTGGAACACTTGAGCCAACCATGGCACAGCGACTCTTGGATAAGACTAAATGGATTGCCTCCAACGTCGATAACTTGCGCCACGAGGCCATCGCAGCAGATCTGCCAGGCCTGTCCAAATATGCGGTCGAGGACTGGAGGATTTTCTATTCAATCGACCGTGACAATCTCCTGATCGATATTCACGGCATCGTTCGCTACACAGAGGCCCGTGTATGATTGCTGTCACCCTTGCCGCCATCACAAAACTGAGAGCGATTCAAACCCATCACCCTGAGGATCCGATCGTCCGGATTTCTGTCCGCGATGTGGACGATTCACGGTTAAGCTTCAGTATAACGTTGGAAGCGACCACCCAGCCTGATGACGACGTTCAGCAGATGGATGGGCTCACCATTGCAGTGGATCGACGAAGCGCGTCACGGATGGAGCGGGTAACAATCGACTATACTGAGGCCAGCGGGTTTCGCTTCCTCCACGATGAAGAGGGCCACAGCCTCTCCCTCATTACGATTCCCACACTCAATTGACCGAGGTAGAAACATATTAGGAAGTTTTTAAACCCATATTCAACGCGACAACGCCACGTGCCGCGTGTTTTGACAAAAGGAAAACTGCCCTGCAAGAGGCTCAAACAGGCCGCCCAGCAAGGCCGCAGCGAGCGAAGACCCGGAGGCGTACCCTTGCGGTACGTTGTAGGGTCTGAGCGATGCGAGAACGAAGCTGGAGGCCGGTTTCAGCCTCTTACCGAGGGTTAGGTGAGTCGGTCTGGCAGGCTGGCAACATGCACCTGGAACTCGCCCCTGGTCACATCGTCGACATAGCGGCGCAGGGCATCCTTCACCACGGGAAAGGCGATCTGGTCCCAGGGAATCTCAGAGAGTGAGAACAACTGCACATCGAGGCTTTCCTCACCTATCCCAAAATCCGGCGAACGCATCGGCCCTCGGAATACCAGGTAGGCTTGGCCGATGTGGGGGAGACTGAGGACCGCGAAGAGGCTGATACGCTCCACCTGAGCCTGCGCTTCCTCCAAAGTCTCGCGAACAGCCGCCTGCTCAGTACTCTCGCCGATCTCCATAAAGCCGGCAGGGAAGGTCCAGAGACCGGACTTGGGTTCAATGGCGCGCCGACAGAGAAGAATGTAGCCGTCCCATTCCGGAATACAGCCAGCGACGATTTTTGGATTATGGTAATGAATAGTCTGGCATGAGTCGCAGACGAACCGCAGACGATTGTCGCCAGCGGGAACTTTCTTGGTGACAGGCGTGCCGCAGGCGCTGCAATAGTTCATCGCGATGCTCAGTCGGATGGTGATTTCAAATGGATAGCACAAAACTACGGTTCTTTGCACCCTGCCCGAGTGGGCTGGAGGGCGTCCTCGAACAGGAACTCCACGACCTTGGCGTGCCTATGACCACAAAGACGGATGGCGGAGTCGCCTTCCTGGCCCCCTGGTCCAGCATGTATTGGGTCAATCTCAAGAGCCACATAGCCAGCCGCGTGCTCTGGGAAGTCGGCCAAACCCCCTATTTGTCGGAAGACGATGTGTACCGCGCAGCCTATCACTTGCCCTGGCCGGACTGGTTCACGTCGGCGCAGACCATCAAGGTGAAAGTGAGCGCACGCCGTTGTCCACTCACCAGCCTGGACTTCATCACGCTACGTATTAAAGACGCGGTCTGCGATAAGTTTATGGCAGTGCGCCATAAGAGACCGAATGTAGACACCCATCACCCGAACATCCGACTTGACGCGTTTCTCGATGAGTCAACGGTGACGTTCTATTTAGATACCTCCGGCGACCCACTCTTCAAGCGAGGCCATCGTATCGTGTCTGTCGAGGCACCGTTGCGAGAAAACTTGGCGGCGGGCTTGCTGCGGCTCGCTGGATGGACGCCGAACGACGTGCTGCTCGACCCTATGTGCGGAGGGGGAACGATCCCCCTCGAAGCGGCGCTGATGGCGCGCAGAATCTCGCCCGGGCAGTCCCGGGCATTTGCGTTTGAACACTTGATTATTCACGATCCCAAACTCTGGGGCCATCTGCGCGAAGCATCTCGGGTGAAACAACTGGCAGAGGTGCCGGCTGCCATCTATGCCTCCGATCAGGATCCAGCCGCGGTTAAAATTGCGCAACGAACATTTCAGGGTGCGGGAGTCTCGGTAGATATTCGCTTAAAGCAGAGCGACATACTCGCCCTTGAAGCTCCAGCTGAGCAGGGCGTGCTGTTGATCAATCCTCCCTATGGAGTCCGACTCAGCCGGCCAGAGGAACTCGATGCGTTCTACCCCCAACTGGGCGACTGGTTAAAACAGCGATTCAGCGGGTGGCGAGCCTATGTCTTTACCGGAGATTTGCGTATTCCAAAACTCATCGGCCTTGCGCCATCGAAACGCATTCCTCTCTTTAATGGTCCGTTGGAGTGTCGGTTGTATGAGTTCCACATCGTGTCGGGGTCGATGCGCAAAACAATTTCCACACCTGCGAACAAAAAGTGATGTCTCGCCATGGCCTGTGGACACAGATCATGAAGCGTTTCCAATCGTTTCTGTTCGGTCTATTCGTACTCTTGTGGCTTTCCGGTTGCAGTACGATACAAAGCTTCTTTGCGTCGGGGGACTCCCCACCCGCACCCAACAGTCATATGCGCCAATCGGCGCTTGACCGGCTGGCACCAACCGTCCGAAAGGATTTTGAGCAACTCACCGGATTGCGTCATAGAGACCTGCGTGCTGAGCATGAAACGGTCGAGAAGATCCCGGCGCAATTCAAACGTCGCCTCGTGATCGAGACCCTCAAACAGCCCTGGGATGGTCTGACGGAATTAGAGCGCCAGGGACTCGTATTGGCCGACATGGCAAAAGGAGGAGCGATCAATCTTCCAGGCCTTCTCGATGTGCTCGAAGCCGGTAGGGATCGCACCTCCACCTTCTCAAAACCGATTCCGCTGCCGACGCATTCCACCCAAGAAGACCTCCTCGCCTTCATGATCGGAAGCTTGGAGCAGGCATCGCTGCACCGCGAGAAAGCGCTAACAAATCTGACAGAAGCAGAGAGGCACTTCTTATTTCTGCATGCACGATCGATAGCAGAGCACTTCACTCCGCAAATCTCGATCCTGTCGAACCAGGCAAGCGCGCAAGTCAACGCCGATCTCCGATTTGCTGAACTGCTTGAGAAACAGATCGACTATGCCAGTCTTCTTGCATCCGCCCAAGTCCTCGCCCGCCTTGCAAATGAACCGTGGCTTCACCAAGCCGCTGCAACCTGGATGAACCCCCTGCCGGCTTCTTCCGTTCCTCCCGGCGTAACAGGAGACATCCTGCTGGCCCATGATACACCCTACGGATTGATTATCATTGGTGGCCCAGGATCGAATACCTATAAGATTGAAAAAGGAATCGGTCTGATTATCGATGTAGGCGGCAACGATCATTACCGGGGGATGATTGCCGCATCTGCAGAAGAAAATCAGGGCAATGCTGTCGTCATCGACCTCGCAGGGAACGATACCTATACAGGGGCTCCTCTCGGACTCGCCACCGGGCGGCTGGGGGTGGGGCTGTTAATCGATCACGATGGCGACGATGTCTACCAGCTCGACATGGGATCGGGAGGCGCGGGATTCGGCGGACTCGGAATCTTGTTCGACGCGAAAGGTAACGACGTCTATACGGGGAATCGCCTGACTCAGGGCGCCGCCATTGGAGGACTCGGCCTCTTGCTCGATGGGGCAGGAAATGACCGCTATACCAGCCATGGCTTCGCGATCGGATTCGGCGGCCCCTTGGGCGTCGGCGCCGTCATCGACATTACCGGCAACGACCACTATCAATGCGGCGACACGTATCCCAGTGCCTATAACTCGCAGGATGCTCCGACGGGGAAACCAGGCGACCCTCTCTATCAATACGACTGCTTCGGGTTGGGTGCCGGATCTGGACAACGAATTCTGACAAAGAAGGTGGAGTGGCAACCCTACAACCTGGCCGGTGGCTGGGGGATCTTGTTGGATCTCGAAGGGCAGGATCACTATGACAGCGCCAACTTCTCACAGGGGCAAGGCTACTTTTTCGGCACAGGAATGAAATTGGACTTCGATGGCGACGACGAGCACCAGGGCGCGCGCTACGGGCATGGTGCCTCCGCCCACTTCGGGGTCGGCCTTTTCATCGACCGGCAAGGAGACGATCGCTACGGCTCCTCCGGACCCTATTACAACGGTGGAGTCGCCTGGGACAACAGCGTAAGCCTCATGATCGATGCAGGACAAGGCAGAGATATTTATGCCTTCGAGCACTCGACCGGTCTTGGTCGAGCCGACTATGCAGGCTGGGGGCTTTTCATCGATGAGGGAGGAGAGGATCAGTACCGGGTCGCATCAGGCTTCGGAGACTCCTCGGAGAAAAGCGTCGCCGGGTTCTTCGACCTCAACGGCAACGACATCTATGCACCACATCCCGACTCTTCAATGCCACCCAATACTCGTCCCGGTAACGGAAAGCTCTTCCTCTACCCTCAAGGTGGAACCTTTATCGATCGGTAACGAGCTGGGAGAGAGTCCCGTCATTGGATGTGGTTCATCTTTCCGCAGATCAGAGGTCTTGGTCACAGTGGAGCCCCACGGCCTTAGCCTACTCCGCCGAAGTAGCTCAGCTACGAAGGCTGAAAGCGTGTCCTCCTTCGCCAAGGCTTCGGCACGCCGTTCTCTTCTTCCACTTTCCCAGGTGCGGCGGAGACGGTTGCTCCATCTGCACTTGCACGAATGCATTCCGTCCCGCCATCATCTCCCAGTCCGGGGCTGGGGTTCAGCGCGAACATCACCGGAGGAGCGGGCCCCATCGAGGCTCCGCCAGTGCATGGTATCTCCGCTACTCGTCCAGTGAAGATGGTGGGTCTGTCTGTGACTTGCGAGGGGGTGCCCGGCTCTCTTCTTTCACTTCCCAGGTACGGCGGAGACGGTTGCTCCATCTGCGACTTGCACGAAGGCGCGGGCACCACACTTGTTGATCAGATGCGACCAGCTTCCGCTGGCGATGCCGATGTTCGAAGTTCCGTTCATGCGAAGCGAGGAACGGAACGAGTTTCGGCATCGAGCAGATGAGAAACGTAGTGTGGTCGCGCTGAAGTGCCGGAGCAGGTGGGGCAACCGTCTCCACCCCCCGCACCTTCACCTTGCCCTTGCGTAAGAGGCTATGTAAGGATATCCATCGTAATTCGACTTAGAAGCTATATACCCCTGCAACAAAGGGAGACCACCTATGCCACCAAAAATTGAAATCGGCACGATTGTCAAAGTTGTGAAGACCGACGAGGAGTGGAGAAAGCTCCTCGCACCGGAGGCCTACAAGGTCCTCCGACACGAAAATACCGAGCGCCCCTTTACCGACAACATGCACGATAACAAGAAAGCGGGTACCTACTATTGCGCAGGCTGTGACCTCCCTGCCTATTCGTCGGAGCACAAATTCGACAGCGGCACCGGCTGGCCCAGTTTTTGGCAACCGATCGACCCTAAAGTGGTCGAATCCACGACCGATTACAAATTGATCTTCCCACGAACCGAAGTCCATTGCGCCCGCTGTGAAGGGCATCAAGGACATATTTTTAAGGATGGTCCCAAGCCAACGGGGTTGCGGTACTGCATCAACGGCGTGGCGTTGAAGTTTGTTCCGGCTTAGAAGGAGATGTGAGTGAGCGGGTTCGGTCGCCGCATCCGTCCATACGTGGAGAGAGAAATTCTTGCTGCCCATCAAGCCGAGGCGCGAGGACAACCGGACGTCGCCTTCTCACACCTGGAGCGTGCCCACATACTTGGGCAAACATCCACAGTTGAGCATGTTCGTGTGCACTGCCACATGTTCCTCTGGGGTATTCGTCAACGTAATGTTCGGGAGAGTCTCGGTCAACTGCTGCGCATTGTCGGCGCTTCCATCGGCACAGCTCTCGGTCTAGTGCCTCAGGGAAATACAGGCGGCACAAACGTCAACTCATTCAAAAGTATGCCGATAGCTCCTGAGCTCGCAGCGCTGATTGAAAAAGCGCGTGTTTCTAGAGGATGACATCCTTCCAGTCCGCTAGACGAATTCTATAAGGTCTCCCCCTTGATTTAAAGTTTGTATATATGACGTACTTCTCTTAATAATTATAGATATATGCTATAGATCTCGCAGAAAACATGATATCTATGTTTTCCCGCTATTTTTCCGGCTATTATGAAAGTTGCACCATGCTCCGGCGTACCCAGCCTGACTTCTGACACAAAAGCCCTCACAGAAGAAGCACCATCGGCAGTGGTCACCAGGGTCAGGCCAGAACCCATCCGTACTTGGTACCGGCTGCCTAGCAGAATGGCCTCGCAGGAAACCTGGTGAAAAATTCGGGATCGCGGTAAAATACAGCTTGAAAAGGAACAGCATGATCGCTAGGATTCGCGCCATGAATCATCACACCTCAGATCAACGGCTCAAATCCTTTGATCCGTTGCAGCTCATCACCAGAAGCGACTCACAGAACGGCAAAGATCAGACGTTATGACAACCCACACGAAAGGAGCCACAATGAAGCTAGCCGTACCGAACACCGAACTCCGACAGGTAGTCGGAGGTTCATCTCTATTGCGCAAGAGCGTTCTCGGCGCTTTGGCAATCAGCTCAGTGGCGATGCTGTCGCCTTGGGTTGCAACAGCAACCGATTACAAGCTCAAGATTCCTTTCGGTCTAGAAGCAAGTTCCGTCGTCATTCCTGCCGATAATCCGATGACGGTAGAGAAGGTCGAATTGGGCCGAGCGCTATTTTTTGACAAGCGGCTGTCAGCGGACAACACGATCGCATGCGCGAATTGCCACATGGCAAAATTCGCGTTTACGGACGGCATGCCGGTCTCCACAGGCATCCGAGGTCAAAAGGGTGGTCGCAGCGCTCCAGCATCATTCAACCGGGTGTTCAGCAGCGCGCAATTCTGGGACGGTCGAGCCGATACGCTAGAAGCCCAATCGATCGGACCCTTTACAAACCCGATCGAGCACGGCTTTTCCAGCCACGCTAACATGGTTGGGAAGATGAAGAAAATCCCCGGCTACAATAAACTCTTCATGGACGTCTTCGGCGAGGAGATCACGATCGGCAACGTGGGTAAGGCCATTGCCACCTTCCAGCGGACCGTCCTTTCCGGTAACAGCCCGGCAGACCGGTTCGATCAGGGAGGAGAAGCAGGAGCCATTCCGGAAAGCGCTCAAAGAGGCCTCATCCTCTTCAGGGAGAAAGCACGCTGCACGAAGTGCCACTCCGGATTCAACATCACCGACGAAAAATTTCATAACCTCGGCATCGGCTGGGACGACAACAAAGTCGATCTAGGCCGTTACATGGTGACTCAGAATCCTGAGGAACTCGGCGCGTTTAAAACTCCAACCCTGCGTGAGATCTCACGCAGCGCACCCTATATGCATGACGGCCGTTTCAAAACGCTTGAAGAAGTGGTGAATTTCTATAATAAGGGTGGCGTCAAGAACCCTCACCAGGATCCCTTGATCCTCCCACTTGAACTGACGGACCAAGAAAAGTCTGACCTCCTGGCGTTTCTTCGCACCCTGAACGGCGAAGGGTGGCAGCAGGCTACAGAGCCAAAATCCTTTCCTCAGTAATAAAGACCGATACCGGTGATCCGCTACGAGCGGATTACCGGTGCTATTAAGTACATTGATCTCTTAAAATACGAGTAGTCTGCGAGCAAATCTAGGGCCGGTTTCAACCACGACGGTTGAGACCGGCCCTGGTTGCATTGAACCACAATCGTTCAAGAACACATTGAGCGGTCTAGTGAGTGACTTTTGATGGTGGGATCTAGAAGGTCACGGCCGCTACCTCAGCCAGGAAGCGATTTAAACGACCTTCCAAAAACTAAAAGGGGGGAGGCCAGCATCAGCGGCCACCCCCCTCACATACGACAAAGAAAACCCTAGTCCCTCGGACAATTCATTTCTCGCAGGATCGAATCGTCACGCCAGTCGTTTGCCAGAATTATTGCGTAACTTTCACCAACCATCCGTCGGTGACTTCGCATTGAGCGATGCCTTTCGCTTCAATATTAATTTTTGCGAAGGCGCCTCTGAGGCCGTCAGGGAGTTTTCCAGACACCTTATATCCGCTTTGCTTTTCAACCACGGTGAGCGGTATGGCCTGACCTTTTATCGTCACCTTAATGCTTTTGGGAAAGGTTGACTCGGATGCATAAAATGAAAATGCTGATTGTGGCGAGACCTCTGCATTGTTGATTGGTGAGAACTCAGAAAAACTCACCTTTTTACACATCCCCGTACCACTGCCGCTCCCGACACCTTCGCCGTACGCCCAGACATTGGCAGGGATTATCAATAATGCTGCTAGCCACAACATATGTTTTAATTTCATCGTTCCGCCTCTTTGTGTTGTTATTGAATAGGTTGACCGCTGTATTCGTGAGCAATGACCGGAGCGCATTGTCGGCTATTTCGCAATAAAAAACAACCCCCTTCTGCGTGAGATGATCAGCTTCGTTCGTCTCACATCTTCACCACGACCTACTCCTCCGTCAGTATGTCGTTCATTGAAAATGGAATGGCTCCCGACCGACATCTCTGCCTTTGCGTTTCACCTAAAAACCCTCTCAATTCCCGCAAAAGCATTCTTGCCTCATGCGTGGAAAAATCCGCTTGCCCCGACCGCATAAGGATCTTGACAAGGACCCGAGAAAGGGCTTATCACAGGCACCTGGCAGGGCCTCTTGAGGCGGTTCAGACCATCCCTCAAACGCACGTCCTATCACTCGGAAGAGGAAGATCATGCGAAAAACATTC
>ERZ1292630.6-Hain-H41-02um-R3-6-length-338298-cov-10_pt3 | contig 166508 bp, 156 predicted proteins | sample MGYA00564408_ERZ1292630 | MGnify/ENA primary metagenome ERZ1292630 (study PRJEB36523, sample SAMEA6512641) | groundwater metagenome | collected 2019-01-08 | study: AquaDiva: Metagenomics assemblies of 32 groundwater samples
GCGGCGCAACCCCAAAGGGTCTGTGGCACCAGCGGAGCGCGTACCGCGACTCGCGGCGCAACCCCAAAGGGTCTGTGGCACCAGCGGAGCGCGTACCGCGACTCGCGAGCGACGCCAGATGCGTCCCTCTACCAGCGGAACGCGTACCGCGCAGCCGCAAGCGGCCCGAACGCGTACCCGCGCGCTCAGAGGCGTCCGAATGTGGTCAGCGGCGACCGCGCTGGACATCGGCCAGTTCGCGAGCGACGTCCCGTCGCGCCTCGCGATCGGCGATATCGCGCCGGCGATCGTGGAGCTGTTTTCCGCGGGCCAGGGCCAGTTCCAGTTTCGCCTTGCCCTTTCCCGTGATGTACAACCGGAGTGGCACGACCGTCAGGCCCTTGGCCTGGGCCCGTCCGAGCAGTTCATCGATCTCGGACCGATGCAGGAGGAGTTTGCGCGTCCGTTTCGGCTCGTGGTTGTAGCGGTTTGCCTGTTCGAATGGGGCGATGTGGGCGCCGATCAGCCACGCCTCCCCGTTCTCGATTCGGGCGTAGGCGTCGGACAGGTTGACCTTGCCGGCGCGGATCGACTTGATCTCCGTTCCGGTCAGCACGAGGCCTGCCTCGAACGTCTCGGTGATCGAGAAGTCGTGGCGTGCGCGACGGTTGAGGGCGATGGTCTTTTCGCCCATCGGGTGTGACTCCTTCGAACCCTGGGGTGAATTGGTCCAGTGTGGACCGGACGCACGAGCGCCGGCCCTGTCGGGCCGGCGCTCGAAGCTCTTCCACCCGCAGGGTGTCCGCTTAGACGGTCATCTCCTGCGAGGTGGTGCAGCTACTGTGGTCGATCACTGCACATCACCTCCTTTCGTTCCGCGCCACCCTACCCGAACACGCGGCCACGTGCAAGAGACCGAGAAGTCCGCCGTCAGGGCGCGGCCGGCCGGGAGCGGGAGCAGGGCGCGGCGTGCCGGACGCGCGCGGCCGACCGGAGCGAGCGCGGCTGGCCGGACAGCCGCGTGCGGGAGCGGGAGCCGCGTGCGGGCGCTCAGGCGGCCCGCTGTAGGAGGAGCGGCTGTGCGGCCGTCCCCGTGAGGAGCTCGACGGCGCGGTCGAGGACCGGGTCGCTTCCCGCAGGCACGTCCGTCGGAACCTCGACCGGCACGTCTGGTTCGAGGCCGATGTGGTGGATCCAGCGCTTGTCGGGGGTGAGCCACCTGGCCACGGTCAGGCGAAACCCGCCATTGTCGTTTTCGAGGGGGGTCCACTGCTGGACGGTGCCCTTGCCGAACGAAGTTTCGCCGACCAGCCGGGCCCGACCCGTATCCTGGAGCGCGCCGGCGACGATCTCGCTCGCCGAGGCGCTCCCCCGGTCGATGAGGACGATGATTTCGATCGATGCATCCGTGGCCACACCGCCCTCCTCCGCCGTAGTGGGCGTCTGCTTGCCTTTCGAGTCCTCCTCCCAGAAGACCGGCCCTGTGGCGATGAACGTGCTGGCCACGGTGCGGGCGGCGGTCACAAACCCACCGGGGTTGCCCCGAAGGTCGACGATCAACCGGCTCCGCCCGGCATCGACATGCGCCTGCACCGCCTCGACGAAGGCCTTGGCGCCTGCGTCCGAGAACCCCGTCAGCCGCACGTAGCCGATCGTGCCGTCGGCTAGTTCCTCGCTGATCACCTCGCGCTGGGTGATGACGTCGCGCACGATCGAGATGTCGGTCGGCGGCCCACCGTCGCGCACAACCGTGAGGATGACCGTGGTGCCCTTCTTGCCGCGGATCCGATCGCGAGCCTCGTCGATGGACAGCCCATCGAGCGTGGATCCGTCAACCGCGAGGACGAGGTCGCCGGCCCGAAGGCCCGCCTTGAGTGCGGGTGAGCCGTCGATCGGGGCGATGATGACCAGCCGGCAGTCCGGACCCAACGTCGAGCAATCGGTGGGCGAACCGTCCCCGGCGCGCGTCCCGATCTCGGCACCGATTCCCTCGAACTGGCCGGAGATGCCCTGGAGGCTGTCGCGATACTCCTGGGAGGTCAGGTACGAGGAGTAGGGGTCCCCGATCGCCTCGATCATCCCCTTGATCGCGCCCTCGATGAGCGCCTTGCGATCGATCTCCCCACCGGCATATCGCTCGGTCACCGCCTGGTAGGCATCCCAGAACGGCTGGAACTCGGTCTCCAGTGCGGCCGGAGTGCCCGGCTGTTCCGCCGTTCGGCGACCGACGCTGTACCCCGACAGGAACAATGCGCTGCCGGCGAGCACGGCGACGAGAACGATCGCCGCCCCGAAGACGAATCGGCCGCGTCGCGGCGGTGAGCCGACCGGGATGATCGGGGCCGGCGCGTCGGTCGCGGGTTCGACGGAAGTCTCGGGCCATGCCGAGTCGGGGGCGGTGGGATCGAGGGGGTTCATCGTGACGGATCGTCCTCAACATGGGTTGGTCGACGGAGAGTCCTGTCGACGCTCGACCGGACGTGACGGGTCCGGTCGGACAGCCTACACCGACTCACCCGAACCTACGTTTGGCGCAGCCGCCCGGATCGACCGCCGTGCCATCCACGCGTCAGCGGATCAGGTAGGTCCGCACGGAGATCCACGAGCCGAGCACGCCGAGGCCGACCCCGGTTCCGGCGATGACGACGACGAGATCCCGCGCCAGTGGGCCGACCTCGATCGGCAGGACCCGAAAGAAGTCGAACATGAATCGGTTGAGAGGGTCCGCGGCAAGAGCCAGGACGCCGAGCGCGATCACGGCCCCGAGCAGGCCGACAAGGGCGCCCTCGAACACGAACGGCCAACGAATGAACGCGTCGGAGGCGCCGACGAGCCGCATCACCTCGATTTCGTCCGCCCGGGCAACGACCGCGAGGCGAATCGTGTTGACGACGATGAACAGGACGATGAACCCGATCACGAGAAGCACGATCGTGCCCCCCGTCCGCAGGAAGTCGGTCACCGTCAGCACCCGGTCAACGAGATCCTTGATGTTCTTGACGCGCTCCACGGCAGCTTCGCCCCGGAGCCGTTCGCTCACGAGGCCGAAATCGCGCGTGTCGAGGAGACCTACCTCGATGCTGGCATGGAGCGGGTTTGTCTCGAGGTAGCGGGTGAGGTCCTCCTGCCCCTGGGTGGTCCGCGCCTCGCGGAACCGTACAAGGGCCTCCTCTCGCGAGACATAGGTCACGGTATCAACCTCTGGCATCGCCTGGACCCGTGCCACGAGCGCGACGATCTCGTCGGGCGCGGCGGTGTCGTGGAGATCGGCCACGATCTCCACCTTCTGCTCGACGAAGTCAAGGCCTGCCAGGAGGCCCGCCTGCACGATCCAGAACCCGGCCAGGAGCAACAACATGAGGACCATCGTGGCGGTGGCCGCGATGCTCATGACGGCGTTCCGCCAGAAGCCGAGCCACGCCCGGCGAAGGCTGAAGGCAACGAACGTGATCACAGGACCGCCACGTCAGTCCTCACGATGGTAGGCGCCACCGATCTCGTCGCGGATGATCCGGCCCTCTTCGAGCGCGACCACGCGCCGTCGAAGAGCCGTCACCACGTCGGCGTCGTGCGTCGCCATCATCACGGTGACCCCGAGTTCGTTGATGCGGAGCAGGAGCTGGATGATCTCCCAGCTGATCAGCGGGTCCAGGTTGCCGGTTGGCTCGTCGGCAATGATCAGCTTGGGGTCGTGGACGAGGGCCCGCGCGATCGCTGTCCGCTGCTGTTCGCCGCCGGACAGCTGTCGCGGCACATGGTTGGCGACGCTCGAAAGTCCGACCAGGGCGAGCACGCGGTCGACCTGCGGCCGGATCAAGCGATGCTGGGTGCCGGTCACCTCGAGGGCGAACGCGACGTTTTCTTGCACCGTCTTGGTGGGAAGGAGCTTGAAATCCTGGAAGACGATGCCGATCGTGCGCCTGACCCTCGGAATCTGGCGCCGCGACAGCCTCGCAACGTCCTGACCATCGACGACGACCTGACCACCTGTCGCCAACTCATCGCGGATCAGGAGGCGCATGATCGTCGACTTGCCCGCCCCGGATGGGCCGACCAGGAACACAAAGTCCCCCTTGGGGATCACCAAATCGACATCAACGAGCGCCATCTTCCCGTTCGGGTAGCGCTTGGTGACGTCGTGGAGGACGACCACCGCCTGGTCCACGATGGGGGCGGGTCGGCGGCGCCGGAACCAGCGGCGGCCTCCCCGGCGTGCTGGGTTGGCGGGAGCAACGAGGGTCATGAACGGCTCCGCGGGTACTCGGCTTCGACGCTCGCCGCGGGCACTGCGATGAGAACCACGTCGCGGCTGAGGCTACCACCGGCTCGCGTGGACCGGCAAACGCAGGTCAGAGGAGCCCCGGCGACGTCGGCAGATACCGGGCGAAGTCGGCGAAGGGCTTTGTCCAGCACAGGAGAACCGGGAACCCCTCGATCCGGAACCCGGCCCGGAGGAGGTCGGTGGTCGCTCGGTCCGCATCGCCCGCGACCCAGCATGCCTGGGAGCCGCGAGGCTCGACGGCGCCGAGGAGGTGTCCGAGGACAGGGCTGAGCAGCGCCGGGGCGCGCACGGCCAGGGGACCGATTCTTCCGACTGGAGACGCATAGCCGTAGCCGATCGCGTTGTGGTCCGGGCCCAGGAAAAGGAAGCCGTGCGCTTTCGTGGTGCGCACGTAGCGATGGTCGAGCGGGTGGGCATAACCCAGCACCTCGCGGTCCAGGTCGTCGACCGCGTCGGCCAACAGGCGATGACCCTGGCCATCGCTCGATTCCACGAGCGTGGCGAACGGTACGGCCCGGACGCCAGAAGGGAGCCCGGGCATGGCGGCGGGCCCGGCCGTGGCGCCGGGAGTGCCGGCGAAGTTCCAGATCGGCCGGCGCGGCACGATTCCGAACGAGGCATAGAGGGCGTTGGAGATCGGCTGCGCACTGTCCGTTGCCGTCGCGAGCGTCAGCCCAGCGTCGGGGGGTGGCAGGATGCGCCTGAGGAGCGCCCGCCCGAGGCCATTGGCCTGCTCTTCCGGGTGCACGAAGAGCATCGACAGGAACCACACCTCGTCGCGCACCACGGCCGAACCGAAGGCTACCACGCGCTGAGTCCCGGCTCCGTCTCGCCGGGTCGCGACCACGAACCGCTCGGGATCGGTCAGCAGGGTGTGTGCGTGCAACCGTCCGAGTCGACCCGCCGAACTCGGATCGACCGGGATCAGCGGCTGGTTGAGGCGCGACTGGTACGCGTTGATGCCGTCGCGCCAGAGCTCAGCGCAGGCGGGCAGGTCGGCTTCGGTCGCCACCCGGAACGTGACGGCCGATGGCACTTCGTTCAGCGCGGTTCGTCCCCACCATTGGCCGGCGGATCGTCGTCGACGGCGGGCGGCGACCCGGTCGCGAGCCGTTCCAGCTCGGCCTGCATGAAGCTATCGAGGTCCCCGTCGAGTACAGCGCCGGTGTTCGAGGTCTCATGGCTCGTGCGCAGGTCCTTGACCATCTGGTACGGGTGGAGCACGTAGCTCCGGATCTGGTTGCCCCAGCCGGCTTCGACGTGTTCACCACGGATCGCGCGGAGTTCGGCTTCCTTCTGCTCGAGGGCCCGCTCGAGGAGGCGCGCCCGCAGGACCCTGGTCGCCATCTCCTTGTTCTGGGTCTGGCTGCGCTCGTTCTGGCTCTGGGTCACGATCCCGCTCGGCAGGTGGGTCAGCCGAACGGCCGAGTCGGTCTTGTTGACGTGCTGGCCGCCGGCACCCTGCGAACGGTAGGTATCCACCCGGATCTCATCCCAGTTCAGTTCGATCTCGATGTCGTCCTCGACCTGGGGCAGGACCTCGACCAGGCCAAACGTCGTCTGGCGACGGTTCTGCGCGTCGTATGGGCTGATCCGAACCAGTCGATGGACCCCGCGCTCGGCTCGCAGCCAGCCATAGGCGGCTCGACCGTCGACCGACACCGTGGCGCTCTTGATGCCGGCCTGTTCGCCCTCCTGCTGATCGAGGATCGCGGTCTTGAACCGGTGGCGTTCCGCCCAGCGCAGGTACATCCGGAGGAGCATCTCGGCCCAGTCGGTTGCCTCGGTCCCGCCGGCACCGGCGCTGATCGTCAGCAGGGCCGAGTGGTCGTCGTATTCACCGGAGAACATGAGCTGGGTCCGCTCGCGGTCGAAATCGGCCGCAAGCGCCGCGCCGTCGCGGTCGAGCTCGGCGTCGAGTTCCGGATCGCCCGACTCGTCGATCAACGCGCGCAGCGTGAGCAGTTCCTCGACGCGTCCCGCAAGGCCGTGCCACGTCTCGAGCTCCGTGCGCAGTGCGTCGGCTTCCCGAAGGACTCTCTGGGCATCCTGCTGGTCATCCCAGAAGCCGGGATCCTGCGTTCGGGTCTCCAGCTGGGTCAGGCGGTGCTGCCGTGCCTCGAGGTCAAAGATGCCCCGAGGTCGACCGGATCCGCTCGGCCAGGTCGCGAATGGCGGCGGCGTCCACCTAATTGCGTTCCTGGAGGTCCTGGAGGAGGAGCGGACGAAGCTCGATCAGGCGCAGGGCCGTCTTGCTTCGGGCGACGACGGGGTTCACACATGGGCAGTAGCTGTTGTGAGGGCAGACGCCGCAGTTTCCGTCGCAATCGAGGGCGGCGGCGTAGCTGCAGTTCCGACAGTCTCGCTCACAGGCGATGAGATCGACGAATGTTGATTCCTCGGCCTGCTTCACAAGTCCCTCTCTGGTATGGGGGCAGCGACTGTCGGGCGCGGGGCGTTTGGGCGAGGCCGCGAAAGGCCCTGCTGGCGGGAAGTTTTACGAAGTATAGGGGACGGAATCGACCTCGCCAAGAGGGAAGTCCTGTCCCCCGAACCCAGCCCGCTCAGGATCACCGATGAGGGCGGCCTCCCTCGATGAAATAGACAGCCAGCGCCGCCAGCTCGCGCACCGTGGCGTCGAGCCGACGCACGGGGTCCACATCGGTCGGACTGGTCGCGCTCGGCGAGCCCCACGCGGTGAGCGCCTCGTCGGTGGCGATGCGCAGCGAGCGAAGCATGTGGGTCCGGTCCGAGACCACGACGACCGTGCTGACCCCGGCCGCTCGCAGGAGAGCGCCCACCGCGGCGAGCGATTCCCGCGTGGTTCGGCCCCGATCCTCGAACAGGATCGCCGCATCCGGGACCCCGCGGCCGATCGCGTAGGCGCGACCCGCGGCCGCTTCCGTGGTCCGATCGCCCTCGGCCTTGCCGCCCGTCACGACGAGCATCGGCGCAACGCCGTCGCGGAACAGGGCGATCGCGTGGTCGAGCCGTGCCTGATAGACCGGCGATGGCACGCCGTTGTACTGGGCCGCCCCCATCACGATGATCGCCTCGACGGGGCGGCGCTCGTCGAGGGCGCCTTGTTGCCAGATGCGCACGGCCGTGTAGCCGCCTGCCACGACGGCGAGTAGCAGGCCGACCAGCGCCAGTCGGGCGAGGTCTCGCGCCATCAGACCGGCGCCGTGGCGATCACGCCGACCGGCCGCCGCCGCCCAGGCTCAGCGTCCGTGGCACTTCTTGTACTTCAGGCCCGATCCGCAGTAGCACGCATCGTTGCGACCAATCCGCTGTCCGGTCGGTGTGTATCCGGGTCGAACCCCCGACGCGTCTCCAGACGTGGCCGGGCCTCCCGAGCCGCTGCGCGGCGTTGAGCCGAGCGGCACCCCACCGAGCGTCTCGCGGGCCAGGCCGCCACCGGGAAAGCCCCGCGCAATGCCGCCGACTTGCGGCGGGTCGCCTTTACTGCTGCCGGCGGCAAGCGTGGCCCCTGACGCGGCGGCCGTTCGTGGCCCCGGCGCGGCGGCTCCCGGAGCCCCCGGCGCGATCGGGGGACGAGCCGGCTGACCTGGACCGGGCAGTGGCATCGGGCCCGCCGGCGCCTGGCGCGACACGGTGACCCGGAAGATGGAGGTCGCCACCTGGTGACGGATGAGCTCCGTCAATTCGTCGTACAGCCGATGCGCCTCTTTGCGGAACTCGTTGAGCGGGTCCTGTTGTGCGTAGCCGCGCAGCCCGATACCCCGGCGCATGTCGTCGATCTCGGTGAGGTGCTCCACCCAGATCGAATCGATGGTGCGCAGGAGGACCAGGCGCTCGACCATCTTCCAGTCGGCCTCGCCGACCTCGGCCTGGCGCGCCGCCAGGCGCTGGTCCATGAGGCCGTGGAGATGCTCGACGATCGCTTCAGGTGTTCCGAGATCCCAGAGCGGCGCCTCGTCGATTTCCGCCGGCTCGAACCCCATCCGTCGGACGTCGGCGACCAGGCCTTCGAGTCCCCACGCATCGGGTGAGGGATCCGACAGGTACTGCGCCGCCAGCGCTTCGACCTCCTCGTCGAGGAACGCCTGAACGGTCTCGGCCAGGTCTTCGTTGCGAAGGACCTTGTCGCGCTCTGCGTAGATGGTCTCGCGCTGGAGGTTGATGACGTCGTCGAACTCGACAACGCGCTTGCGCATGTCGAAGTTGAAGCCCTCGACACGGGTCTGTGCGCTCTCGATCGTCTTGCTCACGAGGCGCGATTCGATCGCGACGTCGTCCTCGAGGCCCATTCGCTCCATGAGGCCGGCCACGCGCTCCGAGGCGAAGCGTTTCATGAGGTCGTCGTCGAGCGAGAGGTAGAACCGCGACGACCCGGGATCGCCCTGGCGGCCGGCGCGCCCGCGCAGCTGGTTGTCGATGCGCCTCGAATCGTGGCGTTCCGTGCCGATGATGTGCAGGCCACCGGCCGCGACCACCTCGTCGTGAGCGGCAGCACAGATCGCCTTGGCCTCGGCGAGTGCGGCGTCATACGTCTCGCGATCCACCTCGGCCGGGTTCAGGCCCTTCCGGTGCAGGATCTCCGAGGCCAGGCCCGCCGGGTTGCCGCCGAGCTGGATGTCCGTGCCGCGGCCGGCCATGTTCGTGGCGATCGTGACCGCGCCGGTCCGCCCTGCCTGCGCGACGATCCCCGATTCCCGTTCATGGAACTTCGCGTTGAGAACCTCATGCTTGATCCCGCGGCGTTGGAGCATGGCACCGAGGAGCTCCGACTTTTCGACAGAGACCGTGCCCACGAGGACCGGCCGTCCTGCCTCCTGCATCTCGGCAATCTCGTCGATGACGGCGTTGAACTTCGACTGCTCGTTGCGGAACACGAGGTCCGCCTCGTCATCGCGGATCATCTCGCGGTGGGTCGGGATGGCCACGACCTCGAGGTGATAGATCTTGTGGAATTCCTCGGCCTCGGTCATGGCCGTCCCGGTCATGCCGGCGAGCTTGTCGTACAGCCGGAAATAGTTCTGGAACGTGACGGTCGCCATCGTCACGCTCTCGCGCTGGACGTGGACGCCCTCCTTGGCTTCGACGGCCTGGTGGAGGCCCTCCGACCAGCGCCGGCCCGGCATCTGGCGACCCGTGAACTCGTCGACAATGACGATCTCGCCGTCCTTGACGATGTAGTCGCGGTCGCGCTTGTACAGGGCCTCGGCACGGAGCGCCTGTTCGAAGTGGCGAGCGAGTCGTGGGTCGGCGTCGTACAGGTTGTCGATGCCGAGCAGCTTCTCGATCTTCTCGACGCCGTCTTCCGTCGGGCTGACCGCCCGGTCCTTGAGGTCGACGAAGTAGTCGCCGCCCTCCTCTTCGCCCTCCGGCCGCCCCACCAGGCGGGGGAGAAGCCGGGCAAAGGTCTGGTACAGGTCCCCCGACTCCTCGGCCTGCCCCGAAATGATCAGTGGCGTGCGAGCCTCGTCGATGAGGATATTGTCGACCTCGTCGACGATCCCGAACGCGCGTTCGCGCTGAACCCGCTGATCCAGCTCGAGGACCATGTTGTCGCGGAGGTAGTCGAACCCGAACTCGTTGTTCGTGCCGTAGGTGACATCCGCGGCGTAGGCCTCACGGCGCGACACCGGACGCAGGTTGACGAGGCGCTCGTCGCTCGTCGGGTAGCCGGGCTCGAAGACGTAGGACGCGTCGTGGGTAATCATGCCGACGCTCACGCCCAGGAAGTGGAAGACGGGCCCCATCCACTGGGGGTCGCGCCGGGCGAGGTAGTCGTTGGGGGTGACGACGTGGACACCTCGTCCGGTCATCGAGTTGAGGACCGCGGCGAGGGTCGGCACCAGGGTCTTGCCCTCGCCGGTGCGCATCTCGGCGATCTTGCCCTCGTGGAGGACCGCCCCGCCCATGAGCTGGACGTCGAAGTGGCGCATCCCCAGCGTCCGCTTCATCGCCTCGCGGCTCATCGCGAAGACCTCGGGCATCACGTCGTCCAGGGCACGCTGCACGTCGGCGAGTTCTCGCTTGCGGCGCGCCTTGGTCAGTTCGCGGCGACGTTCGGGTTCCGGGTGATGAAGCTCGTCCTCGTCCGGCTCACCCGGGACGGCGATCTCCTGGATCTCGGCACGGATCTCGGAAAGTCGGGCGCGGATCTCCTCCTCGGACAGGGCTTCGAGCTCCGGCTCGAGCGCGTTGGCGGCGTCGATCAGCGGCTGGAGGCGGCGAATTTCGCGGTCGTTCGAATCGATGAACCGGGAGAGGAAGCGCATGGCCGGTGCAGTATAGGGCGACTTGCCGCGGCGACCCTCTTGGGCGGGAGCGGTCTTCGAGCGAGAGGGAGTACGTTGACGCCGTGACGATCGGGACCACCCTTGGCTTCCCGACTGGAGCTGGGCATTTGGACTGCGCGAGGAGGGGCGACATGCCGTCGTGTCGACCGCGCGGATGCGCTTCGGGTCGAACGTGCTCACTGAGGACTTCTGCGCGACCCGACTGCGGAAGATGGTCACGAGGGACATCGGTCTCCTCTACTTCGGGCTGCCCCTGTCAACTGAGCCTCGCAGCGTGCTGTACAACAACATCCTCAGCGTGGACGACCTTGACGGGATGGGTCAGGACTTCTGATCGAGCCGACGTCGGGTAGCCGTCGGTTCGCCCCCGTCCACGCTCGGACGAGGACCGGCATGAACTCGAGCGACGAGTCGTCCTCGACGGGTCACGCGCGCCCGGCCGCGCTGGCGGCGTCATCCGGAAGTCGGTGAACGGGAAGGTCAGCGCATCCGTTTTGGCGCTGCCGATCAGCCCCAGAAGCCCGTTCCGTAGCCGAGGACGATCAGCACGAAGGTTGCAGCGGCCAGGCCGGCCCAGAACGCCACCGAGCGGCCGATCGCCGTCGGGTTCATCTCGGGGTTCCTGAGTGCGGGCAGACGGCCGCCCTTCAGGGCCGAACCCCACCTCGGAGACTGCAGCTGGTTGCGCCAGGCGCGGTCCTCCACGGGACGGGGTTCGACCCCGCCCTTGCCGTCGGGTCGGTGGAGCTGGAGCGTCATCGGTCTTCGTGCACCTCAGGCGGCTGAGTGGTCTGCATCGTCCGCTGGCGCATGATCCGGCTCGTTCCGGAGATCCAGCTTGCGCGCCACCCCATCCTCCCACAGGAGCATCTCCTGGGTGAACGAGACCTCGCTGCTGAACAGGGCTCCGACCGACTCGCCGCGATGGATCCGCTTGATCGCCTCGCCGATGAGTGGCGCTACGGACAGCGTCGTGAGCTTGGAGAGCCGCTTCGCCGCGGGCAGCGGCACCGAGTCCGTCAGGACGACCTCGACGAGGCTGGACTCACGGATCCGATCGACGGCGGGGTCACTCAGGACTCCGTGGGTGGCACACGCGTAGATCTCGGTGACGCCCTCGCGTTCCAGCGCCCGAACGATCTCCACGAGCGTCCCGCCGGTATCGATCTCGTCGTCGACGATGATCGCCCGCTTGCCCCGGACGTCGCCGATCACGTTCATCAGCTCAGCCCGATCGAGGTTTCCGACGCGCCGCTTCTCGATGATCGCGAGCGGGGCATCGAGCAGCTCCGCGAACGCGCGCGCGCGCTTCGCGAAGCCGAGGTCGGTCACGATGACGAGGTCCTGGAGGTGCTTGTGCTTGAAGTAGTTCGACAGGATGTGAACTGCCGTCAGCTCGTCCACGGGGATGTTGAAGAACCCCTGGATCTGGCCCTGGTGGAGATCCATCGTGAGGACCCTGTCGGCGCCGGCCACGGTGATCATGTCCGCGACGAGCCGTGCCGTGATCGGCACTCGCGGCTGGTCCTTCTTGTCCGATCGGCCGTATGCGTAGTACGGGACCACGGCCGTGATCCGTCCTGCGCTCGCCCGCTTGAAGGCATCGATCATGATCAGCAGCTCCATGATCGACTGGTTGACCGGGCGGCAGGTGGGCTGGACGAGGAACACGTCCTTTTCGCGGACGTTGTCGAGAATCTTGACGAAGATGTTCTCGTTGGCGAACTGGAAGACCTCGAGGCGGCCGGGCTCACTGGCCAGGTAGCGGCAGATCTTCCGGGCAAGGTCCGGATTAGCGTTCCCGTAGTAGATCTCGAACTGGTCCGAGTACACGGGCGCCTCCCGATCGCCGAAGGTCCTCACGACTCCCGCGAGCCGCTGCCCGGGTCGCCGGCGGGAGGTGTCGCGCCGGGCGTTTCCGGATCGTCATTGTCGCCGATGCCCCGCCCCTCCGCCAGTCCCGCGCGGAACGCGGCGATGGCGACGACGCGGTCGCCTTCGGCGAGGCGCATGACGATGACCCCGCGAGCGCTCGATGAGTAGCGATTGATCGTGTTCGTCTCGGTCCGGATGACCTGCCCGCCGGCCGAGATCAGCAGCAGCTCCTCATCGGCGTCCGTCACCTGCTGGACCGCGGCAACGTCGCCGGTCTTGCGACCCTCGAGGGAGATCAGGCCGACGCCCTGGCCGCCACGGTGCTTCCGCCGGAACTCGGTCAGCGCGACGCGCTTGCCGACGCCGGTCTCGGTCAGGACGAGCAGGTCGGCATCCGGCTCCACAACGCTCATGCCGACGACCGAGTCACCCTGCCGGGCGAGCCGGATTCCGATGACCCCGGCCGCGTCGCGGCCCATCGGCCTGACCTCGGCCTCGGCGAATCGGGCGAGCTTGCCCTTGGCCGTGGCGATGATCACGTCGTCGTGGCCGGTCGACACGTCGACCCAGGCCAGCTCGTCCTCGTCGTTGATCGTGATCGCCCGGATGCCGGACGAGCGGACCCGCTCGAATTGCTCGAGCGGCGTCTTCTTGACGATGCCGCGTCGCGTCGCCAGGACCAGGTAGGAACCCGCCTTGAAGTCCGGCAGCATGATCGTCGCCATCGGGACCTCGCCGGATTCCACCTGCACACCGGGGAGGTTGATGATCGGCAGACCCTTGGCCTGGCGGCTGGCATCAGGAATCTGGTGAACCTTGGTGCTGAACACCCGGCCGCGGTTGGTGAAGAACAGTGCCCAATCGTGGGTGTTCGCGACCAGCAGATGCTCGACCGCGTCCTCCTCGCGGGTGACGTGGCCGATGATTCCCTTGCCGCCTCGGTGCTGTCGGCGATACGTGTCGACCGGCTGGCGCTTGACGTAGCCGCGACCCGAGATCGTGACCACGACGTCCTCGTCGGCGATCAGGTCCTCGTCGGTCATCTCCCGCGACGAGTCGTCCTCGACCCGTGTCCGACGATCGCCGGCGTGGCGGCGCTTCAGTTCGTCGAGCTCATCGCGGATGATCGCGAGGACGCGCGAAGTGTTGGCAAGAATGTCCTCCAACTCTGCAATCAGCTGAATGACCTGGAGATACTCGTCCTCGATCTTCTTTTGTTCGAGTGCGGCCAGCCGGGCGAGGCGCAGGTCGAGGATGGCCTGGGCCTGCAACTCCGACAGGTCGAACCGGGTCATCAGGTTCGTGCGCGCCACGTCGGTGTCGGCAGATTCCCGGATGGTCTTGATCACCGCGTCGAGGTGATCGAGGGCTGTCTTGAGGCCCTCGAGGATGTGCGCGCGCGCCCGCGCCTTGCCGAGGTCGTATTCGGTCCGTCGGCGGACGATTTCACGGCGGTGCTCGACATAGTGTTGGAGGACCGCCTTGAGCGACAGCGTCTGCGGCTGTCCGTCGACGAGCGCAAGCATGTTCATGTTGAACGCCGTCTGCATCGATGTGTGCTTGAACAGGTTGTTCAGGACCTTGTGCGGGTTGGCGTCGCGCTTGATCTCGATATACATGCGCATCCCGTCCCGGTCCGATTCGTCGCGCAGGTCCGAGATTCCCTCAAGCTTCTTGTCCTTGACGAGCTCGGCGATCTTCTCGAGCAGCGAGGCCTTGTTCACCTGGTACGGGAGCTCGGTGACGATGATCGCCATCCGGTCGCCGCGCACCTCCTCGAACGCAACCTGGGCGCGCATCACGACCCGGCCGCGACCATGGGCGTACATCTGGCGGATCGCGTCGACCGTTTCCTGCTCGCCCGTGATCGGGTTCCGCTGCTGTTCGAAGCGGTAGATCGTCCCGCCGGTCGGGAAGTCCGGCCCGTGCACGATCTGGCAGAGATCGTCCGACGTGATCTCCGGATCGTTGATGATCGCGATCGTGGCATCGCAGATCTCCCCGAGGTGATGCGGCGGGATGTTCGTGGCCATGCCGACGGCGATCCCCGACGACCCATTGACGAGCAAGCTCGGCAGGCGAGCCGGGAGGACGCTCGGTTCGCGCTGCGTGCCGTCGTAGTTGTCGACGAAATCGACCGTTTCCTTGTCGATGTCGGCGAGCATCTCCGCGGCGATGGCCGTCAGGCGCGCCTCCGTGTAGCGCATGGCCGCCGCGGAGTCGCCGTCCACCGAGCCGAAGTTGCCCTGTCCGTCGACGAGCGGATAGCGCATCGAGAAGTCCTGGGCGAGTCGGACGAGTGCGTCGTACAGGGCGACGTCGCCGTGCGGGTGGTACTTGCCCATGACCTCGCCGACGATCGCCGCGCACTTTCGGTACGAGCTGGTCGACGACAGGCCCATCTCGCCCATCGTGTAGAGGATCCGGCGATGGACCGGCTTGAGGCCGTCGCGGACATCGGGCAGGGCGCGCGCCACGATCACGCTCATGGCGTAATCGAGGTAGCTCACCCGCATCTCGTCCTCGACGCGAATGGCGCGGATGTCGCCCAGGTTGTCGGTCACGGATCAGCTCTCCTGCTGTGGTCGTTCAGTCGAGTGGGGGCTCGGGCTGGTTGCGGGGCTCGGGCAGCTCGTCAAATCGGGTGCGGATCGCCGCCGCCGCCGATGTCGCCGGTGCGCCCGGCGTCCGATGCACACCGTCGAGCCGTGATCGCAACCGTTCGGCATCGTCGCGAGGGAGCTTCGCCAGGGAGTCTCGGATCACCCAGGCACGATGCCCGTCGCCGGTTGCAGCAGCGGTCTCGGTTTCGCGCTCAAGGGCGGCCAGTGTCGCAGCAGGGTCTTCTCCTGCCAGCGTTCGATACGCCCAGGCCAGCGCCTTCTGCACGTCCGGCTCACTGTCGCCGATCAGTTGACCCAGGAGGTCGATGCCAGCCGATCGCACATCGTCGGGCAGCCGGTGACGCCGATCCTCATGCGGGAGCGCGGCGATCGTCGATGCCACGAGGCGCCGCTCCCAGCGCGACGCCGAGAAGACCAGTTGCTCCAGCTCCGCCCAGCGAAACGAGGCGTCGAGAACCCCGATGGCGTATGGCCGCGCGAGGGTGTCGACGGTGATCCAGTCCGCTGCCTGGCGGGCGGCCCGCCGCAGCAGTTGCCAGGCCCGTTCAGGGTCCACGAGGACCAGCCTGCCGAGCAGGCCGAAGGCCAGCCAATGGGCTTCCAGATAGTCTTCGCGGAGCAGGCGATCCGCGATCGACAGCAGCGGAGCCGGGCGATCGCGACGCGTGGTCGAACGCAGTCCGGCGGCGACTGCGCCGAGCAGGGGCGTGCGTACCCCCAGCGTGTGCCCGATTCCGGGCGCAACGAAGGCCTGGCCGTGCTGATAGGCCGGATCAGCGAGCGCATCGAGGCCACGGCGCAGGGCTGTGGCGAACTGCTCCGGCTCGCCGACGTCGTCGCCGAGGGACCGGCCGAGCCCGCGAGCGCCAGGCCGCTTGGCGGCGACGAATGCAACGGAGCGGGCGGTAATCGACGACGCGGGCACCAGTGTCGCTGCTGCCGATGTCGCTCCTGCCGATGGTGTCACGAGCCTGCGTCCGTGCCCGCGTCCTGCGAACCGTCGACCACGCGGAAGCGATATCGGGCCCGGAGCGCCTCACGTTGATCGGGTCGCGCGGCCACGTAGGTTGCCTCGGCCGTTGCGAGGACCGCACCCGACACAGGATCGACGAGCCGTCCGGCGGTCGCCATGACCCGCCGCCGCGCATCGACGACCCAGCCCTCCCCGCGGATGGTCGCCTCGAGCGGGACGGGTCGCTTGAAGGCCAGATCGAGCTTCGCCGTCACGCCCCAGGCATCGCGATCGATCAACGCCCAGGCCATGACCTCGTCGAGGATCGTCGCCACGATCCCACCGTGGGCGATGCCATCCCACCCCTGGAATCTGGACTCGAGCTGCAGTTCGGTCCAGCAGCGCCCGTCGTCGGCATGCAGGACGAGGCGCAGGCCGTGTTCGTTCAATTCGCCACACGCGAAGCAATGGTGCGGGTCGAGCACGACTCGCCGGCCGCGGAAGGTGACGCCCGGCACCGCTTCACGGGCGATCTCAGACGTCAAGGTTGCGCACCTTCCGCGCCTCGGTCTTGATGAACTCCTTGCGCGGCGCGACCTTCTCGCCCATGAGCATGGTGAAGATGGCGTCGGCTGACGCGGCATCGTCGACCTCGGCCCGGAGCAACGTGCGGGTTTCCGGGTTCATCGTCGTGTCCCACAACTGGTCGGCGTTCATCTCGCCGAGACCCTTGAAGCGCTGAACAGAGAGGCTCTTGACGTTCATCTCGCGCGTGATCCGCTCCCGCTCCTTCTCGCTGTTCGCATATCGGGTGACCTTGCCGGTGCTGAGCCGGTAGAGCGGTGGCTGGGCGATGTACAGGTAGCCGGCCTCGATCACCTGGGGCATGAACCGGTAGAAGAACGTCAGAAGCAGCGTCCGGATGTGGGCGCCGTCGACATCGGCGTCGGTCATGATGATGATCCGGTGGTAGCGGATCTTCGACAGGTCGAAGCTGTCGCCGATCCCTTCGATCCCGGCACCGAGGGCGATGATCAGGGGCCGCACGTTCTCGCTGGCGACGACCTTGTCGAGGCGTGCCTTCTCGACGTTCAGGAGCTTGCCGCGCATCGGCAGGATCGCCTGGAAGCGGCGGTCGCGGCCCTGCTTTGCGGAACCGCCGGCCGAGTCACCCTCGACGATGTACAGCTCGCTTCGGGCCGGGTCGCGCTCCTGGCAGTCCGCGAGCTTTCCGGGCAGGGACAGGCCATCCAGCACCCCCTTGCGGAGGACCAGGTCGCGCGCCTTGCGTGCAGCTTCACGCGCCCGCGCCGAGGTCAGGCACTTGTCGATAATCCGTCGCCCGTCGCCGGGGTTCTCCTCGAGGTACTGGGACAGGCTCTCGCCGACGGCGTTCTGCACCTGGCCCTTGACCTCGGCATTTCCGAGCTTGGCCTTGGTCTGGCCTTCGAACTGCGGATCGGTCAGCTTCACGCTGATGACCGCGGTCAGACCCTCGCGGACGTCGTCGCCGGACAGGTTCGTGTCCTTGTCCTTGAGCACACCGGCCTTGCGCGCCCAGTCGTTGAGCGAGCTCGTCAGCGCCGCGCGGAAGCCCGTGACGTGGGTCCCCCCGTCCACGGTGTTGATGTTGTTGGCAAAGGCGAGGACGTTCTCGCTATAGCCGTCGTTGTACTGGAGGGCGACCTCGACCATGGTCGGCCCGTCGCGTCGCTCAACATAGATCGGGCGCTGGTGGAGGGCTTCCTTGTTCCGGTTGAGGTGCCGCACGAACGACTGGAGGCCACCCTCGAAGTAGAAGCTGCGCTCGCGATCGCTGCGCTCGTCGATCAGGGTGATCCAGACGCCCTTGGTGAGGTACGCCGACTCACGCAGTCGCTGGCTGATCGCGTCGAAGGAGTAGTCAATCGTCTCGAACATCCCGGCGTCGGCCTGGAACCGGGTCGTCGTCCCGCGCCGCGCGCCCGCCGGGCCGATCTTCCTGACGGGGGTCGTGGGCTTTCCCCGCGCGTACTCCTGGGCGTACACGCTGCCGTCGCGGGACGATTCGACGCGCAGAAACGATGACAGCGCATTGACGACGCTGACGCCGACTCCGTGGAGGCCGCCCGACACCTTGTAGCCGCCCCCGCCAAATTTTCCTCCTGCGTGCAGAACGGTATGGACGACCTCCATGGCGTCCTTGCCGGTCTTGTGGCGGCCGACCGGCACGCCTCGACCATCGTCCTCGACCGTGATCGTCCCATCGACGGCGATCGTGACCTTCACCGTCGTTGCGTGACCGGCCATCGCCTCGTCGATCGAATTGTCGACGACCTCCCAGACCAGGTGGTGAAGTCCGCGCGCGTCCGTTGACCCGATGTACATCCCGGGTCGGCGGCGAACAGCTTCGAGCCCTTCGAGCACCTGGATGCTCGCCGCCGTGTACTCGGACCCTGCTGCGACCTTGGCCCGGCGACCGCCGGCAGGCCGGCCGTTCGATGCCGTGGTTCGGGTTGCTTCCTCGGTCACGCGCTTCCTCCGATCAGGCGGTCGTACAGCCGCCCGAGGTCCTCGTCGCTGTAGTACTCGATGACGATGCGTCCACCCCGTCGTGTCCGGGCGAGGTGAACCTTGGTGCCGAGGGCGTGGCGCAGGTCATCCTCCACGCGCTCCAGTTCCGGATCCAGGGCGGATCGGGCCGGCTGCGCGGGGGACATCGTGCGCGGCTCGCGCAGGCGCCGCACGAACTCCTCTGTCTGGCGGACCGACAATCCCTGGTCGATGACCGTCGGCAGCACGCGACCCTGCTGATCGGGGTCGAGGCCACCGAGCGCTCGGGCATGGCCCTCGCTGATCTCGGTCGCGGCGAGCGCGGCCTGGACGGCCGGCGCAAGATCGAGCAGTCGGAGCGTGTTGGCCACCGTGGACCGGGCGCGACCCACCCGAGCAGCCAACGCCTCGTGGGTAAAGCCGAACTCGTCGATCAACTGGCGGTACGCGATCGCCGTCTCGATCGGGTCGAGATCCTCGCGCTGCAGATTCTCGACAAGCGCGAGCTCGAGCTGCTCACGATCGGCCAGCTGGCGAATCACGGCCGGGATGCGCTCCAGCCCGGCCAGCTGGGCAGCCCGGACCCGACGCTCGCCGGCAACCAGCCGATAGCCGTCGAGCGTCTCGGTGACGAGGATCGGCTGGATGACGCCGTGCTCGGCAATGCTCGCGGCCAGGGTGCGGAGTTCCGGCTCCTGCATTCGACGCCGAGGTTGGTACGGGTTGGGCTCGATCCGGGCCAACGGAATCTCGTGGGTGCCGTCACCGGCCGGACGCTGGGGGATCAGCGCAGCCAACCCCCGCCCGAGACCCAGGCCTCGCTCGGGTCGAGCCGTCACGAGTCGGCGCTCATGAGGCGAGATGCCGTCTCGACCACGCCACCCCGCCACGCATCGGGTGATATCGACGCGTTCGAACCTTTCGCATCGGTGACGCCGTCCCGGGCGCGGTGAGCCATGCGTGCCCGAACCTCATCACCAAGGCGCCGATAGGCTTCGGCGCCCTTCGAATTGGGCGCGTACAGGGCGACCGGGCGCCCGTGGCTGGGTGCCTCGGACAGACGCACGCTCCGGGGGATCACGGTTTCATAGACCTTGTCACCCAGATGACCGCGGACCTCGGCCGCGACATCGGTGGCGAGGTTGGTTCGTGAGTCGAACATGGTGATCACGGCACCTTCGATCTCGAGACGCGGGTTCAGGTGCTCACGCACCAGCTGGATCGTGCCGATGAGCTGGGAGACACCTTCGAGTGCGTAGTACTCAGCCTGGATGGGGATGAGCACCGAATCGACCGCGGTCAGGGCATTGACCGTCAGGAGGCCGAGCGAGGGCGGGCAATCGATGAGGATCACGTCGAACCTTGAGCGCGTCGGCTCGAGGAGGCGCCAGAGACGACGTTCCCGTTGATCCATACCAGCGAGCTCGACCTCGGCTCCGGCCAGGGCAACCGATGAGGCGATGAGCGACAACCCGGCGATCCCCGTGGGCACGGCAAGGCCCAACAGCGGCACGCCGTCGATGACGGCGTCGTACACCGATGCGGCCTGGCCGTTCCGTTCCACCCCAAAGCCGCTCGTTGCGTTGCCCTGCGGATCGAGATCGACGACGAGGACGCTATCTCCTGCGAGTGCAAGGTGGGTTGCGAGGTTGACCACGGTGGTCGTCTTGCCGACCCCGCCCTTCTGATTGGCGCAGGCGATCGCTCTACCCACTCAGGAGCTCACCGTTGATCTGTTCACGTGGTCGATTCTAGCATCGGGGCCCTGTTCCTTCCTTCCGTTGGCGTTGGGCAGGTCGAGGACAGTGTCGTCCGGATCGCTCTACTGCGGCGCATCAGAGCAGCACAGGTCGCACCGGCGCGCTCGTTTCACGTGAAACAAACATCCGACTGTCGGTGGGCGCGCCGACGACCGTGTCGTCCGGGTCGCTCGAACACAACGCATCCGGGTTGCTTCGCGCGCGTTTCACGTGAAACACACCCCCCCGAGCCGGCTAAAGGCCACGTGGAAACCAGGAGGGCCGCGATCCCTGAGCACGACGGGGCACGGCGATTGCCGCCCGAAAGCCCGCATGGGATACTTCCGGATGAAGCACACCGGTCACCAACTCAACTCCGCGCGGCGAGGCGCGGCTGGTCCGAGCGGAACCGGTCCGTACTCCGAGGACGACCGACCCGATGATTCTGCTCCTCGCCGCGGTCGGTTCACTGGCAGCGGCCTTGATCGAGCTCAGCCTCACGCCACACCTTGGCGTTGAGGGCGCCCATCCCCACCCGGTGCTCGTGTTCGGCGTGATCTGGACGATCGTCATTGGCGTCGAGAGCGGACTTGCCTGGGCCTTCGTGGGCGGGATCGCGCTCGATATCCTCGCCGAACGGCCGCTGGGATCGACCGCATTCGCACTCCTCATCGCGGTCGGTGGTGCGTCGGCGTTGGCGCGTTCGATGGTGCGCCTGCGCCCACTGGCCCCGATCGTGGCAGTACCGATCTTCAGCTTCGTCTACTCGATCGTGCAGTTCGTCCTGATCGGCGCCCTTGGCTCGCCGATCCCTGTCGGCGATCCTGTTGCCATCCTCGGACCCGGGATCGCCTACGACGCGGCGATCGCCGTGGTGATCGGACCCCTCGCGATCGCGGTCAAGGATCGGTATACACCGGAAGAGCGCGTGGACTGGTGAGCACGTACGTCGACGGGAGCCCGGTGCGCGAGCGCCGAACGGCCCGCTACGTCGTGTTTTCCATCGCCCTCCTGCTCGGGATCGGCCTCCTTGCGGCCCGCCTGGCGTATCTCCAGATCGCGCTCGGCGCGGACTACGCCGTCCTCTCAACAGGCAACCGGACCGTGGCGCAGGCGATTCCGTCGTCACGCGGCCTCATCTACGACCGCGCGGGCCGCGTCCTGGTGACCAACATCCCCACGTACGCCGTGAAGATCCGGCCGGCGGACCTGCCGTTCTCGCTTCGCGACGCGGTCGTGTCCCGACTTGCCGCGCTCGTCGGCCTCGATCCGGCGACCATCAACGAGACGATCGACGCGAATCCCGGCTCGCGGTTCGATCTCGTCAGGGTCGCCCGCGACGTTCCGCTGGATGTCGCCCGCGTGATATCGGAAGCGCGCCTCGATCTTCCCGGCGTCGAAGTCGAGGTCGAGGCCCGCCGGGAATACGCCTACGGACCGCTGTTGGCGCAGATTCTCGGGTATACCGGTCCCGTGGGTCCCGATCAACTCCCGGATCTCCGTGCAGACGGCTACCTGCCCGATGATCTCCTCGGCAAGGCAGGCCTGGAAGCCGTCTACGAAACCGATCTCCGGGGGGTGTACGGGAGCCAGGTGGTTGAGCGTGACGCAACCGGTCGCCGCCTCCAGGTGCTCCAGACCACCAAGGAGGCCACCGCCGGCAATTCGCTCACCCTGACCATCGACGCACACGAGCAGGACCTCGCCGAGCAGGCGCTTCGCTGGGGGATGGACGAAGCCGGGTTGAAGCGTGGCGTCGTGATTGTCATGAACCCCCAGACGGGAGAAATCCTGTCCCTGGTGAGCCTGCCGACCTACGACGACAACGACTTTGCCCGAGGCATCAGCAACGCCGACTATGCCGCACTGCTGGCCGATCCGGACAAGCCCTTGATCAACCATGCCGTCAATGCCCATTACCCGCCGGGCTCGACCTACAAGCTGGTGGCCGGCCTCGGGGCTCTTGCGGACGACAAGATCTCGGCTTCCACGAAGATTCTGACGCAGCCGTACCTCACGCTCGGGACGACTCGGTTCTACGACTGGAACCGTCGAGGATGGGGCCGGTGCGACATGAACTGCGGTTTCGGCCACTCGAGCGACACCTACTTCTTCCAGCTCGCCGGCATGCTGGGGATTGACCGGCTCGCGTATTGGGCGCGCGAACTCGGATTCGGCGAACAGACCGGGATCGACCTTCCGGGCGAGGCCCGCGGCACGGTTCCATCGAACCAGTGGAAACTCGACACGCTCGGTGAGCCGATCTATCCCGGCGAGACGTATCAGGCCGGGATTGGACAGGGCTACGACGTGGTAACCCCGATCCAGCTGATCAACGCCTACGCGACGCTCGCCAATGGCGGCAAGCTCTATCGGCCCCAGCTCGTGCGCGACGTCGTTGCACCCGACGGCACGGTCGTGCGGACGTTTGAACCGGACCTCATTCGTGAGGTTGACATCCCCGCGAAGGACCTCGAGACGATGCGCCGCGCGGCACGCAATGTGGTCCTCATTCGACACACCTACAACCTCGTCGACCTCCCGATCGTTGTCGCCGGGAAGTCCGGAACCGCGGAGTTCGGCAATCGAGATCGACAGGGCCGCCTGCCGTTCCACTCGTGGTTTGTCGCCTTTGTCCCGAAGGATCCCGCAAAGACCGCGAGCGATCCCACCGGCATGAAGGCCGTTGCGCGAACAGATTCCGATCTGATCGTGCTCGCCTTCGCCTACGACTCACGGACGAAGGGCAACGCCGCGACGGAGATCGTCAAGTACTACCTCCAGCTGCACTATGGGATCGAGAAGGACTATCGCAACTTCGATCTCCTCGAGCGCGGCAACTTCTATCAGTCGAATTGATGGACGGCGGGACCCCGTGATGGGCATCGTGCGCACTCGACCCACCAAACTGGGGGCGTGGACGTCACAGCGCGTCGGCGCGGCCTGGAGTCGATTCGATCTGCAACTGACCACCTACGCACTCCTGCTCGCCTCGATCGGACTTGCGATGGCGTACAGCAACAGCGTGGAAGTGGGAAGGACAGTGCTCGAGCCGGGCTCGGTCTTCCTGCGCGGCCTCATGTGGGCCGGAATCGCGCTTGTCGTGTTCGCGCTGGCGACGGCCTTCGACTACCGGTGGCTGCGCACCCTTGCCTGGCCGCTGTACGCCGCCCAGCTGGGCCTTCTGGTCCTCACGCTCACGGTCGGCACGGGCGTCGGGGGCGCGTCGCGCTGGGTACCGATCCTCGGCGTGCAGTTCCAGTTCAGCGAGATCGCCAAGATCCTCATGATCATCGTGCTGGCCAACTACCTGGGATCGCGACAGGGTCGGCTCGATACCCTTGGGTCCATCCTCGGCGCGTGCGTCCTGGTTGGCCCGCCGCTGGTCCTCGTGATGCTCCAGCCCGATCTCGGCACGTCGCTCGTGTTCGCGGCCATCCTGGCCGGGATGCTCTTCATGTCCGGTGCCAGCCTGCGCTGGTTGGGCATCCTGGCTGCAGGCGTCGTGGCGTTCATTCCCTTCGCCTGGACGAATGTCCTGAAGGACTATCAGCAGGAGCGGCTGACGGCGTTCCTGAACCCGAACCCCGACCTGCAGGGATCGGGCTATCAGCTGTTCCAGTCCCAGATCGCCGTGGGCAGCGGCGGGCTGTTCGGCAAGGGATTGACCAACGGCACCCAGAACCAGCTCGACTTCCTCCCGGTCCAGACGACCGACTTTGTCTTCGCCATCCTGGCCGAGGAACTCGGCTTCATCGGCGGCATGGTGGTCTTTGTGCTGTTCGTGGCCCTGTTCTGGCGGATCCTGACGGCAGCGTGGCGCTCAGAAGACCCGGTCGGCACGCTGATGGGGATCGGCCTCGCTTCGATGATCTTCTTCCAGCTCGTTGTGAATGTCGGGATGGTCATCGGGATCATGCCGATCACCGGTATTCCGCTGCCCTTCATCACGCACGGTGGTGCTTCGCTGATCAGCCTCGCCGCAGGGCTCGGCATTCTCCAGAGTGTCAACATTCACCAGACCCGGGCGGAGTGGTAGGCGTCCAGCCTGTCGCGCCTACACTCGACGATTTGCCCGAGTGCGTGGCCTCGTGCCCGTGTCATGCCCGCGCGACCCGGGACCCGGCAGCGATCCGATAGACTCTCGGGACGGGCGATCGCGGCGAGGTTCGGGAGCCGCCCGGAGGAGGCACCGTGAGCAACCGCACGCGCCTGGCCAAGCAGAGGACCGTGGCCGCCACTCAGCGGCTGCTCGAGATCGAGCCCCTCCTCGTCAAGGAAAACGACACGGTCGGCGCCGTCATGCGGAGGTCGGCGGCCCAGCCCGAGACGCGCCTGATCGGTGTCGTCGACGACGCTGGAATCCTCGTTGGCGTCATTCCGATCCTGCGCCTGGCGGAAACGGTCATCGCCCATGTCGTCCCCGAATCGCTCATGGGTGGCATCGCCGACGTCGCCGACGTCGCCCGCTTCGGTCATGCTGTCGAAGCCCGTTCGGCCCGCGAGGCCATGATGCCGCCGGCGTCGATCGCGCCCGAGGCGACGATCGGGGATGCATTCAAGGAAATGCACCGTCTGCGTCTCTCCGGGCTCTACGTCGTCGATCCCGCGGGTCGGCCGACGGGCTACCTTGACCTGCTTGAGCTGGCCATCCAGTACCTGGACGCAATCGAGGCGGAACCCGCGGAAGCGGCGGATTAGCCCGGGTGGACGTGACCATCGCGGCCGTCGTCTTCGTCCTGACCTACGCGGTCATCGCCACCGAGCGCCTCGACAAGACGCTCGCCGCCCTGCTCGGCGGCCTGGCGATGATCGTGCTCGGGATCATCGATCAGCACGACGCGTTTGCCGCGATCGACTTCAACGTCATCTTCCTGCTGGCCGGGATGATGATCCTGGCCGGGATCCTGCGCCAGACCGGTTTCTTCCAGTGGGTCGCGATCCGCTCCGTCAAAGTGGCCGGGGGCGAGCCGCTCCGCCTGCTGCTCGTCCTGAGCCTCATCGCTGCCGTCCTGTCGGCGTTCCTGGACAACGTGACCACGGTCGTGCTGATCGCGCCGGTCACCCTGTACATCGCCAGCGTTCTGCGTGTTTCACCCGTGCCGTTCCTGATCTCCGAGATCCTGGCGTCGAACATCGGCGGAACGGCGACCCTCATCGGCGACCCGCCGAACATCCTGATCGGTTCCGCGGCGGGTCTCGACTTTGGCCAGTTCCTCTCGAACATGGCGCCCCCGGCGGTGATCATCTACCTGGTCTTCAACGTGACCCTGGTCCTGTTCTTTCGGCACGATCTCGAGGTCCACGCAGAGGTTCGCGACGCAGTTCTCGCGCTCGACGAGAGCGAGGTGATCGCCGATCCGGCACTGCTTCGGATGAGCCTCGTCGTGATCGGTCTGACGCTGATCGGGTTTCTCGTTCATGGGGCGCTGGGATTCGAGCCGGCGACGATCGCCCTCCTCGGCGCAACAGTCCTGATGGTCCTTTCCCGCGCGGATCCCGAGAAGGTCTTCCACGAGGTCGAGTGGCCGACGCTGTTCTTCTTCGTCGGGCTGTTCATGCTCGTCGAGGGGATCGTCCATGTGGGCATCATCGCAGCGCTCGCCGACGGCCTGTTCGCGGCAACCGGGGGCGATCAGACCATCACCACGCTGGGTCTGCTGTGGTTGTCCGGTATTGCCTCGGGTATCGTCGACAACATCCCCTACACCGCGACGATGATCCCGGTCGTCAAGCAGCTGGCAGAGGAGGGCCTGGCCATCCAGCCCCTGTGGTGGGCGCTGGCGCTCGGCGCTGACCTGGGCGGCAACGCGACGATCATCGGGGCTTCGGCGAACGTCATCGTGGTCAACCTCGCTGCGCGAGCGGGGCATCCCATCGGATTCCGACAGTTCCTCAAGTACGGTTCCGTCGTGGTCCTCGAGTCGCTCGTGATTGCGAGCGTGTATCTCTGGGTTCGCTACCTGATGTGAGCCGTCGCGTCGAGCGGCGCGCTCCCAACGCGTCGCCTCCGACGAACTCACCACCACCTCCACCCGAGGTTAGCCGATCGTGGACGTCCCCCTTGCCGCGACGATCTTCCTCATCACATACGGCCTGATCGCCAGCGAGCGGCTCGAGAAGACGGCGGCCGCCCTGCTCGGCGGCCTGGCGATGATCGTGCTCGGGATCATCGATCAGCACGACGCGTTTGCCGCGATCGACTTCAACGTCATCTTCCTGCTGGCCGGGATGATGATCCTGGCCGGGATCCTGCGCCAGACCGGTTTCTTCCAGTGGGTCGCGATCCGCTCCGTCAAAGTGGCCGGGGGCGAGCCGCTCCGCCTGCTGCTCGTCCTGAGCCTCATCGCTGCCGTCCTGTCGGCGTTCCTGGACAACGTGACCACGGTCGTGCTGATCGCGCCGGTCACCCTGTACATCGCCAGCGTCCTGCGGGTCTCACCGGTTCCGTTTCTCATGACGGAGGTGTTCGCCTCGAACATCGGCGGTGCGGCGACCCTCATCGGCGACCCGCCGAACATCCTGATCGGTTCCGCCGCGGGTCTCGACTTCAATGCGTTCCTCCTGAACGTGGGTCCCCCGGTGGCAGCAATCCTGGTCGTGGTGCTGGCGACGCTGGTATGGATGTTCCGGAACGATCTCAAGGTTCACTCCGACGTTCGCGACGCCGTACTCGCTCTCGATGAGAGCGAAGTCATCACCGACCATCGGATGCTCCGACTGAGCCTCATCGTCATCGGCCTGACCCTGCTCGCGTTTCTCGTCCACGGGGCGATCGGTCTCGAGCCGGCCACGATCGCCCTCCTCGGAGCGACGGTCCTGATCCTGATCTCGCGATTCGATCCGGCGCTGGCCTTCCACGAGGTGGAATGGCCGACCCTCTTCTTCTTCGTCGGCCTGTTCATGCTGATCGACGGGCTCGCCGCGGTCGGGATCATCGCGGCCGTGGCCGACACCCTCCTGCGGGTCACGGCTGGTGACGCGGCGGTCACAACCCTCGGAGTCCTGTGGGTGTCCGGGATCGCATCGGGCCTCGTCGACAACATCCCGTATACGGCCGCCGTCATCCCGCTCGTGGAGCGGCTCGGAGCGAGCGGCGTCGAGGTCGCCCCGCTCTGGTGGGCGCTCTCGCTCGGGGCCAACCTCGGGGGCAACGCGACGATCATCGGTGCGTCGGCGAACGTCATCGTGGTCAACGTCGCGAAGGAGGGCGGTCACCCGATCCGCTTCGGCCAGTTCTTCCGCTACGGCGCGATCGTGGTCCTGGAGTCACTCATCCTGGCGTCGGCGTACCTCTGGATCCGCTACCTCGCCTGAGCGGACAAGGACGCGGTCTGGCGCACAACCGGGCGAATTCCGCGTGAGGGCGGCGTTCAGCGTCTCCTGAAGAGCCCGTGCCGCTCCGTTGCCTCCACGTCCGCGGCCCGGCGACGCCCGGTCTGACGGAGGATCGCGTCGATCTCGCCTCGATACGGGCGCCCGATCGGCATTCTGTCGAGCCATTCGATGTACTCGAGATCGCGCCGGGCGATCTCACCGAGCGACCATCCTGCATACCGCCCGAAGTTCAGCACGCTGCCCGACGGGTCGCCGGGAGGCGCCCCCGCTGCCTGGATGCCGCCCGCCGGCGGATCCGCCCAGCTCCCGGTATCCGACACGTGGCCCGCACCCGCGGCGGACCCTCGAGCGGCCGATGCGCCGGTACCCCTGGCGGAACCACGAACGATCTCGGCCGCCGAGGACCGCGCCGCAGATGCACGCTCGAGGTCGTACGACGCGCGTCGGAGCGGGTCGCGCAGAGCCTCCCAGGCGGCGTTGATCGCGATCATCCGCGTCGCGCCATCGGGCCCCGGGGCGACGTCCGGATGGAACTTCTGGGCAAGCCGGCGGAACGCCGCCTGGATCACTTCTGGATCCGCCTCCGGGTCGACCTGGAGCACCTTGTAGTGGTCGCGTCGATCAGTCATGGGCCGCCGGTGGCTCGACCGCGGGTCCCGCGATCGATTGGTCCGGGCCCGGCCCCGGCGAGGGTGGCGCGGGCTGTTCCTCGCCGAGGGCCAGGGCGGCGGCAAGGGCCGGCGGCGGCGGATTGGGACTCAGGCGGCGGAACAGGTAGCGATAGACGTCGCGTGCCGCTGCCGTGATCGGCAGCGCCAGGATCGCACCGAGGAGGCCGGCGATCGAGGCACCCAGAATGAGCGCGAACATCACTGCGCTCGGATGGAGCCGCACGGCATCGCCCTGGATCTTGGGCACCAGCAGGTAGTTCTCGACCTGCTGGACGACCGTGTAGAGGACGAGCGCCGCGATCACCGCCTCGCCCCCCGCCGTCGCGGCCAGCAGGATTGCCGGGATGGCGGCGATGATCGGCCCGATCACGGGGAGCAGCTCGAGCACGCCGGCAATGATCGCGAGCAGCAGCGCGAACTGGCCGAAGACCGGATGAACGAGTTCGCTGAGAAGCAACAGCCCGCCGAACGTGGCCAGGAACACCGTGACACCGAGGACGACCTGGCCGCGCACCCACTGCCCGACGACCTTCTGGACGATCCCGATGACCTCCCAGACGTCCGCGCGCCACTCTGGCGGCAGCGACCGATCGAAGGACGACGACAGCGCCTTGCGGTCCTTGAGCAGGTAGAACGACCAGACCGGGATGATGAGGTAGCCGAACAGACCCACGACGAAGCCGGCGGTGACGTTGACAAACGGCAGAAGCACGGTCGGGTCGAGGTTGACGCCCTTCTCGACGAGGCCGGCCACCCATTCGTCGATGGCGGCGCGGACCTGCGGCGGCAGCGCCAGGCCACGGTACGTCTCGGACAACATCTGGAGCTGGACGTCGAGACGGGCGACCAGGGCCGGGAGGTCCCGGGCGAAGCGGCTGACCTGCGCCACCACGGGGCCGATCGTCAGGTTGATGGCCTCCACGATCAGGAAGACGAAGCCCGTATACACGCCGAGGATCGCGATGACGCGCGGAATCCGCAGCCGATGGAGCAGGTCGACGGCGGGGCTGAGCAGGTACACGAGAAGCAGACCGAGCACAAACGGGGCCAGGATGCCGCGCCCCAGGTACAGCACAAAGGAGATGGCGACCGCCGCGAACAGGACGAGCGCTACCCGGGTGGTGGGCGGACGGAGCCGCCGGCCATCCGAGCTCATCCGGCGCTCCGCAAACGGGGCCGGGGCCGGGGGCGACGGGGACCCGGCGGGATCGTGCATGGTCCCGCAGACTAGCAGACGTGGACGCTCAGCCCGACCCATCCGCGCCGACGCAACCCGTGGTCGCCGAGGTGCGCCAGCGCTGGCGCGCCGTGATCGCGCGCGGTGACGATGCCGTTCCGGCGGTGCATCGGGCCGTGGTCGAGCAGATCGAGGACGGCCTCCTTCGAAGCGGGCTCCCCCTGGTCGTGGACGCGCGGCGCGGCGGCCGCCCCAGGCTGGCATTTGCGGCCCCGATGCCGCTCGGCATGGTCACCGATCGGGAACCGATCGACCTGTGGCTCGTGGAACGACGTACCACAGAGGTCGTCAGCAGCGCGCTTCGGGCGGCCCTTCCGCAGGGCTACCGGCTGACCGATCTGCATGACGTCTGGCTCGGCGCGCCGGCGCTTGCGGCATGCGTCCGCGGAGCCGAGTACCTCGTGATTCTCGATCCGTCGGGAGGTTCGAAGGCGGAGTTCGAGGCGGCCATTGATGCTCTGCTCTCGGCGGCCAGCCTGCCGCGGGACCGGGTGAAGGGTGGTGGCGTGGTCTCGTACGACCTGCGCCCGCTCGTCGATGACATCGCCCTGACAACCACCGAGGGTGCTGTCACCCTCGGAATCTCCGTACGATTCGATCAGAACCGCGGCTCGGGCCGCCCCGAGGAGGTCGTGGCGGCCCTGTCCGAGGCAATCGGTCGGCCGATCACCATCGCCAGCACCCGTCGCGAGCGCGTGCTTCTCGCCGAGGACGCATGACGCCGAGTCGGGGCGTCGTGCTCCGGGGCCGGTTGGCGGTCAGGGCGCGAGGTAGGCGGCGAGCGCATTCAGGACCGCGTCGGAGATGACACTCGTTCCACCGAGCACGACGATACGCCCGGGACTGAGACGGGTCAGCTCGGTGCCGGTGGCGGTGGGGATCGAGGAAAAGGTGACGAGCAGGAGCGGCGAGTCCTCGAACGCTGCCGCCGCACCGCCGGCGAGTGCATCCGGGTAGTTCGCTCCAGTCGCCACATAGACCGTCGAGACGTCCTTCGGAAAGACCGCTGCCGAGATTGCGGCGGCTGTCGCATACCGATCCGGCCCCGCGTACCGAATGACACCGGCCGAACCGAGCGTTGTGTACGCACGCAGCTCCCTCTCGACCAGATCGGAGATGGCGCCAATGCCGCCGAGGACGAAAATCCTGGCCGGCCTGAGCCGCCCAAGCTCGAAGGCCGTCGCCTGCGGGATGGTATCTCGGGTCACGAGGAGCAGGGGACTGTCCTCGAGGCCGGCAGCGGGACCTCCCGCGAGCGCGTCCGGGTAGTTTGAGCCGACGGCAATGTAGGCGGCCGACACGCCGACCGGGAATGTCGCCGCTGAGATTGCGGCCGCCGTCCCGTATCGATCGACACCGGCCAACCGCGTGATCGTGCCAGCGGTGTATCCGCCCAGCGCGGACATGACGGCGTCCGAGATGACGCCGGTCCCGCCCAGTACGACGACTCGCGCCGGCTTGAGTCGAGCCAGTTCGCCGGCCGTCGGTGCAGGAATGGTGTCGCGGGTCACGAGCAGGAGCGGCCCGTCGTGGTAGGCAGCGGCCGCACCGCCCGCGAGCGCATCGGGGTAGTTCGCGCCCGTGGCGAGGTACGCAACCGGGACGCCGACCGGGAACGTCGCTGCCGAGATCGCCGCCGCCGTCGCGTACCGGTCTTGCCCCGCCAGTCGCACCACCGTTCCGGCGGTGCCCAGCGAGCCGGTCGACAGTTGCGAAACCCACGTCGACCAGCCGCCCGAGACGTCAGCGTACTGGTGACCCTGCCAAACCGCGTTCGGATTGACCGGATCGGTTGCCACGCCGGCGTAGTCGCCCCATCGAGTGCCCTGGTACGTACCGCTACCGGGCATGATCTGATGCCATCCGCGGTACTCGCTGTCGCCGGCGCGTTGGTGCACGGCGTGGATCCCCGCCGGTGCGACAGCCGAAGACCGCGTGTAGACCGCGTACGCGGTACCGTCGGTCGCGAGGCCGATTCCGCCGAGGTACGAATCGAATCCGGGCCACCCGAGCCGGACGTCCTGGACGACCGGATCCGCGGCGAGCGGATCCGCGGTGTCCAGCTCGATGAGACGGACGCAGGCGTGGATCGCTTCGAGTTCGCACGGGTAGGTCGAGGTCGCCCAGAGACGATCCGCTCGCCAGACTGCGTCCGTCGGTCGGTGATCGACCGCGTTCGCGATCGTTGCCAACGCGGGGTCAATCGATGGCTGCCTGGGCTGCGGCGGCTGGAGGAAGTCGCCGATGAGGCCCTCGTCTGTCAGGTTCCGATATGTCGAGATCGCGAGGTCAGCACCTCCCACCGAACCGGTGATCGTCGCGAGGCCGAGGTCAGCGAATCCGAACTGGAAGTCCTCGACGATTGCGTGGGCATCGAGGCCCGGGCTTTGTGCCGAGGCCGGGCGCCAGGTGGACAGATCCGGCGACGGCCCGAACTCGAAGCCGGACAGAGCACCTCCGTCGACGATGTCGGCCCAGTCGACCACGACAAGGCTCGCACCGATGGAAGACCCGACCGAGCAACCGGGTGGGTTCGGGCCGGCGGCAATCGAAAACACGTTGACCCCGAGGAGGACCTTGTCAGCGGACATCCCGAGCCCGGGGTAGTCCGGCACGGCCCCGGGAAACTCAAACTGCCAGATGGTCCACGTCCCGGTCGGATCCGCGCCATCCGAAACCGCGAGGTAGAGCCGGCCGACCGCACAGTCGTGCGATAGCTCGGTCGCGAGCCAACGACCCTTGGCGGCGTCGTAGAGGACTCGAGGATCAGCATTCAGGACCTGGCCGGCGGGTTCGCCGAAGAATGTCGAGAGCGCGATGGTGGTGGCCCCGCCGCCGGCACGGTCGGTGATCCGCAATGCAACGTTCACGGCCTGGACAATGTGCGACGGGCCGGCGGCAACCCACGGGTCGGGGGGCTCGATGCACGGTCGCGGCAGCGGAACGCAACCGGGCATGAAGTTGTTCACAAGGTCGTTCATGCCGGGGAACCCGATCGAGATGAACGGCGTCGCCGGCCCGGCCTCCGTGATCGGCGCCGCATCCACCGTCGGCTCGGCGGTCGACTCGTTCGGTGCGCTCGAGGGGCCGGCCGAAGACGCGTCGCCAATGGTGGTGTCCGTCGGGCCGAGGATCAAGCTGGGAGCCGGCACGTCGCGTCGCGAGCGCGGGTTCGCGTGGGTGAGGGGGGGTACGACTGCTCGCGCGTTACCGAGCGAGGCCGTGGGTGCGGCGTTCGAGCGCGAGACCGCGCCCACGTTGATCCGGGCGACCGAAGCGGCGTCATGGCGCACGCCGGCGAGGCGATCGTCGACCGTCCTGGCCAACCCAGCGGCGGCCATCCCAGGGCCGGCCATGCCAGGCGCCGCGACGATCGCGGCAAGCAGGAGCGTCGCGAGCGCGCGCATGGGTCCACCTCTCGAAACGGGCGTCGACGCTCGGTCGGGCGCGCCAACAGGATAGTCGTCCCCATCTCCAGCCGGTAGGACGACGCGCCCCCCTCTTCATGGTGCAGAGGGTGACAAAGTCGCTGTCCCCTTAGCGCGGACAGAATCGCTGTCCCTTGACATCGACCCGGCGCCTCGTTGACGCATCCGACGACCGGTCGTACACTCCGCATTCGCGCCTCGACCCCGTCGAGGTGCTCCTCCCTGTCACCAGGTCGCCGTCGCCACGCGCGACCGTCATCGTTTCCGAGGACCCATGTACGCAGTCATCGAGACCGGCGGGAAGCAGTACCGCGTCGAGGTCGGCACCGAACTCGAAGTTGAGCTGCTGGACGCCGAGCCCGGCGTCGCGATCACGCTCGACCGCATCCTCCTCGTAGCCGACGGCGACGAAGCCGCGATCGGCCGACCGGTTGTCGCCGACGCGACCGTCGAGGCGCAGGTTGTTCGCCGCGATCGCGGGCCCAAGCTGATCAGCTTCAAGTACCGGCCGAAGGCGCGCCGGCGGGTGACCAAGGGCCACCGTCAGGAGCTGACCGTCCTCCGTATCAGCGACATCCGGTTCGGTGGCAAGAGCGCAGCCGAGGCGCAGCGCAAACTGGAGCAAGACGCTCTGACCGAGCGACAGCGCCTCGAGGCGGCGGCCGCGAAGCAGGCGGCGGCAGATGCCGCGCTCGCCGACAAGCTCGCTCAGGCCAAGGCGAAGGCCGACAAGCCGGCGGGATCGCCGGCCGACGCAGGGGCCACCCCGACCAAGGCCAAGGCCAAAGCCAGGACCAAGGCACCACCCGCCCAGGCAGCGACGCCGGCCGCGGACGATGCGCCGGTCAAGCCGGCGGCGCCCAGGCGGACGCGCGCCACCAAGAAGGACGAGTAGACGCGATGGCCCACAAGAAAGCTGGTTCCAGCTCGAGGAATGGTCGCGACAGCGTCGGCCAGCGGCTCGGCGTCAAGGTCGGAGACGGCCAGCTCGTCCCCGCCGGATCGATCATCGTCCGCCAGCGCGGCATGACCTTCCTGTCCGGGAAGGGGACCGGGCTGGGCAAGGACTACACGGTCTTTGCGACCGTCACCGGACACGTCAAGTTCGAGCACGCCACGAAGGCCAAGAAGCGCATTCGTGTCGATGCCGTCGAGGCACCGGCAGCGGCCGTCGCCGAGGCCTGAGCAAGACACCGTAGCCGACGACCACCGGCGGGCGATCCAGCCCGCTCGGACGGCGCCGCAGGAGAGACCCGTGAAACCCGATATCCATCCCCAGTACCACCAGGCAAAGGTCCATTGCGGCTCGTGCGGCACGGAGTGGGAAGTCGGTTCGACACGAACCGAGTTGCGCGTCGACGTGTGTGGCAACTGCCACCCGTTCTTCACCGGCAAGCAGACGATCATCGACACTGCTGGCCAGGTCGAGCGCTTCCAGAAGCGCCTCGAGCGACAGGCCCGCAGCTGATCGCAGCTCCCCGGCCGGCACGTGGCCGGTCGCTTCGAGCGTCTCGCGGCGGGTCCATCGGGCCCGCCGTTCTGATTCGAGGCTAGACTCTCGCCCATGGCAAGATTCAGCTACGGCGGTCAGGCCCTCATCGAGGGTGTCCTCATGCGCGGTCGCGACGCGGTCGCGGTTGCTCTGCGCCACCCGGACGGGCGGATCGTGTGGGCGACGGAGCGGCTCGATTCCGGTTTCCACGGCTCACGCTGGGCGAAGGCGCCGTTTGTCCGCGGTCTGATCGTGCTCTACGAGACGCTCGTCGTCGGGACTCGCTGGCTCGTGCGCAGCGCATCCGTCGCCTCGGCAGAGGAGGAAGGCGAGGAGCTCGGGAGGGGCGCGATCGCCATCATGCTCCTGATCACGCTCGTGGCCGGCATCGGGATCTTCTTTCTGCTGCCGCTGTTCATCGCCAGCGCGACCACCGCGGGGATCGACAACGGCGCGGTTCAGCACCTGGTCGAGGGTCTGATCCGGGTCGCCATCTTCCTCGGCTACCTGATGCTCATCGGCCGCGCCCCCGACATCGCGCGCGTCTTCCAGTACCACGGCGCCGAGCACATGACGATCCACGCGCTCGAGGCCGGACGCGACCTCGTGCCGGCCGAAGTGCGCCAGTTCCCGACCGCCCACCCGCGCTGCGGCACGGAGTTCCTGGTCGTCGTCATCGCGCTGTCGATCGTGGCCTTCAGCCTCGTCGGTCGACAGGAGCCCCTGGTCATGGTCGGGAGCCGCATCCTGTTGATCCCGGTGATTGCGGCGATCGGCTACGAGATTCTGCGCTGGGGGGCGCGTCACCGGTCCAACCGGCTCGTCCGGGCGATCATGTATCCGGGAATCCTCGTTCAGATGATCACCACCAAGCAGCCCACCGACGACATGATCGAGGTCGCCATCGTGTCGATGGAGGAGGCGCTCCGCGCCGACGGCGAGGCGCTGCCGGCCGGGAGCGGCATCCTGCAGCGGGCACCGATGGACCTGGCCGGGGCGGTCACCGCACCCGAGGCATGAGCGTCCTCGACGTCAAGCTCGAGGCGGTCGCCGCGCAGTACGACGACCTCCAGGAGGAGCTGGCGCGGCCCGAGAGCCTGGCCGATCCGGCGTCGATCAAGCGGCTCGGCAAGGAGCTTTCGCGGCTCGAACCAGTGGTGGCCGCGTTCCGTCGGCTCCTCGAGACACGTATGGAGCTCGTCGGCGCCCGCGAAGTGCGGGACGCCGATGAAGACGAGGAGATGCGGGCGATGGCCCGCGACGAGATCGAGCGGCTCGAGGGGGTCGAGGCGAGCCTCGTGGACGAGGTGAAGGTCCTGCTCCTGCCCCGAGATCCGGCCGACGACGGGAATGTCATCCTCGAAGTCCGCGCGGGAGCCGGCGGCGAGGAGGCGGCCCTGTTCGCGAGCGAGCTGCTCCGGATGTACCTCCAATATGCGGAGCGGCACCGCTTCAGGGCCGAGGTGATCAGCCTGAGCGAGACCGGCATCGGGGGGGTCAAGGAGGCGATCGTCGAGATCTCCGGTGACGGGGCCTACTCGCGCCTCAAGTTCGAAGGAGGGACCCACCGCGTGCAGCGGGTCCCCGCGACCGAGTCGTCGGGCCGGATCCACACGTCGACGGCGACTGTCGTGGTGCTGCCCGAGGTCGAGGAGTCCGAGATCGAGATCGACGAGGAGAAGGACCTCAGGATCGATGTCAAGCGCGCGTCGGGACCCGGTGGGCAGTCGGTCAACACGACCGACTCGGCCGTCCGCATCACTCATCTCCCGTCGGGGCTTGTGGTCGAGATCCAGGACGAGAAGAGCCAGCACAAGAACAAGGCCAAGGCACTGTCCGTGCTCCGCGCTCGACTCGTGGACATCGAGCGCCAGAAACAGCGCGAGGCGGATTCGGTGGCGCGCCGCTCGATGATCGGTTCGGGCGACCGTGCGGACAAGATCCGTACCTACAACTTTCCCCAGGATCGCGTGACCGACCATCGGATCGGACTCGATCTGTCCAGCCTGCCGCGGATCCTCGACGGCGACCTCGACCGCCTGATCGACACGTTGATCACGACCGACCAGGCGGAGCAGCTGCGGACGGTCGTGGACGACACCACGTCGTCCGCCTGACCGCGCGCCCAGGGCCCGACGCCATGAGCACGGTGGAGGCACTCCTGCGGTCGGGGATGGCGCGGCTCAAGGCGAGCGGATCCGAGAGCGCCCGACTGGACGCCGAGCTGCTGCTGGGGATGGCTGTCGGCACCGAGCGGACGGCTCTGCGGGCGCATCCCGAGGCGCCGGTCGGTACCGATGCGGAGGCGACCTATGCGGCGGCCCTCGTCCGCCGCGAGGCCGGCGAGCCGGTCGCCTACATTCGCGGTCTCAAGGAGTTCCACGGCGTTGCTCTCGGCGTGGATGCCCGAGCGCTCATCCCGCGTCCGGAAACGGAGACGCTCGTGGACCTGGCCGATGCGGAGGTCCTCCGTCGGCTGACGGCCGCGCCGCGTCCCCGTGGAGCGCCGGCCATGGTCCTGGCGGACGTGGGAACGGGATGCGGGACGGTTGCGGTGGCCCTGATCGTTGCCCTGCGCAGGCGTGGGGCGGACGGCGACGTCGAGATCCTTGCCACCGACATCTCTCACGAGGCACTCGATCTCGCCCGCGAGAACGCGGTCGGACATGGGGTCGCCGATCGGGTGCGCTTCGTGGAGGCCGACCTGCTCCCGCCGGGCGGTGGCCCATACGAGCTTGTCCTGGCCAACCTGCCGTACGTTCAGAGCGCGGCGGTCGCACAACTCCCGATCGCGGCCTCGTTCGAACCGCGCCTGGCCCTCGATGGTGGCCCGGACGGGCTGGCCCTGATCCGTCGTCTCCTCGATCGCCTGCCGGATGCCCTGGGTCCCGATGGCGTCGCCCTTCTCGAGATCGGCGGCGACCAGGGCGAGGCCATCGTCGTGGCCGTCGCCGACCGGCTGCCGGGGTGGCACTGCACGGTGGCGCCCGACCTTGGCGGGCTCCCGCGCGTCGCACGGGTGGAGCGCCCGCCAAGTGCGGCCGCGTTCGGGGGTCCCGAATGATCCCGCGATCCCCGGGATTCCCGATCCGGATGATCGCGCTCGATATCGATGGAACCATCGTCGGGGACGACCTGACCCTGGGCCCGCGGATCCGCTCGGCCGTGCGCGCGGCCCTGGACCGTGGCATCCGCGTCTCGCTGGTGACCGGCCGGATGGCCAGCAGCGCCCAGCGCTTCGCCGACGAGCTGGGTCTCGTCGATCCGATCGTCGCGTACCAGGGAGCGTTGATCCGGGCGATGCCCGAGGAACGCGGTCGCCTGGGTCGCCTGCTGGTGCATCGGCCGCTCCCGGCAGCCGTGGCCCGCGAGACGATCTCCTGGTCCATTGCCCACGGCCTCGACCCTCACGTCAACCACCTCGAGACATTCGTGATCCGGGCGGACGACCCGCGAACCGACGACTATTCGGCGTTTCTGGGCGCCCCGGCCCGTCGCGTTCCGGACATCGGACGGGCCGTCACCCGCCCGGTCACCAAGGTCCTCGCAGCCGCAGAGGACCCGCGCCCGATGCGCTCCCTCGAGAACGCCAGGCGCACGTTCTCGGGCCGTGCCGCCGTGACGGTGAGCCACCCGCGATTTCTCGAGTTCGTGGCCCCCGGCGTTTCGAAGGGTCGGGCCGTGCGCTGGCTGGCGCGCCGCCACGGTGTCCCGCTCGAGCAGGCCATGGCCATCGGCGACCACCTCAACGACCTCGAGATGATCCTCGAGGTGGGCCACGGTGCCGCGATGCCATCGGCCCCCGCCGCCGTTCTCGAGGCTGCCCGCTATCTGCCGGGTCCAGTCGATGCCGAGGGCGCCGCCGAGCTCATCGAGGCACTCGCCCTTGCCGAGCCGGCGGCGGCGCGCCGGAATGCGCTCGCGCTGGCCACGCGATGACCGCGCGATGAGCGCGCGATGAGCCGGCGGTGACCGCGCGACTGGTCGTCGACGACGACGACGGTCGGATCGAGGCCGTCGAGGTCCTTCGATCCGGAGGGATCGTCGCCTTGCCGACCGACACGGTCTACGGCATCGCGGTGGATCTCGGCGTCAGCGGCGGGATCGAGCGGCTGTTCGCGGCGAAGCACCGCGCACCCGATCGCGCCATCATGCTGCTGCTCGCCGACGCGGGCCAGGCGCCGACGATCGGGATCATCGGCCGCGCCGCCGCCGTGCTGGCCGCGGCGTTCTGGCCCGGTGGACTGACCCTGGTCGTTCCTCGCCGCGCCGATGTCGCGTTGCCCGAGGCGCTGACCGGGGGCGTTCCCACGATCGGGCTGCGGGTTCCTGATCATCCCGCGCCGCGTGCCCTCGCCGCCGCCGTCGGTCCCCTGCCCACGACATCCGCGAATCGCTCCGGCGAACCAGAGGGTCGTGACGCGGCGGAGATTCTCGCCCAGTTGGGCGATGCGATCGACCTTGTTCTTGACGGCGGACCGGCGGCGGGTGGCCCACCGTCGACCGTCGTCGACTGCACCTCCGAACGCCCGCGAATCCTGCGCGATGGGGCGATCGATCGCCACGCCCTGATCGCCGTTCTGGCTGCGGCGGGGCTCGACCTCGGGGACTGACTCGAACTCGGGCGGCCGCGTGGGAAGATACGTCCGTCAAGCGGGGCGGGCGAGAGGGAGTCCACCAATGGCGGGAACAGCGACGGGCCTGGGCTGGGCCAGCATCGCGGATGTCGATCCGGACCTGTGGGCCGCAATGCAGGGCGAACTGCGACGCCAGCACGACAAGATCGAGCTGATCGCGAGCGAGAACTACACGTTTGCTGCGGTCATGGAAGCCCAGGGCTCGTGGCTCACCAATAAATACGCCGAGGGGCTGCCGGGCAAGCGCTACTACGGCGGGTGCGAGTTCGTCGACGTCGCCGAGCGGCTGGCCCAGGAGCGGGCGCTCGCGCTGTTCCCGGGGGCCGAGCACGTCAATGTCCAACCACACTCCGGTGCCCAGGCCAACATGGCGGCCTACTTCAGCGTGATCCAGCCGGGCGACCGGATCCTGGGCATGAACCTGGCCCATGGCGGGCACCTGACTCACGGGATGGCGCTCAACTTCTCCGGCAAGCTGTACGAGGTCCATCCGTACGGCGTGTCGCCCGACGATCAGCGGATCGACTACGACGCCCTCGAGACGCTGGCTCGCGAGGTTCGACCCAAGCTGGTCGTCGCAGGCGCATCGGCCTACCCGCGGATCTTCGACTTCGAGCGGATGGCCGCGATCGCCCACGGCGTCGGCGCACTACTGTTCGTGGATATGGCCCACATCGCCGGCCTCGTGGCGGCCGGGGTCCACCCGTCCCCGTTCCCGCACGCGGACATCGTCACATCGACCACGCACAAGACCCTTCGTGGGCCGCGCGGCGGGCTCATCTTCTCGCGCTTCGACCTTCCCGACGCAGTCGACCGGGCCGACTACCCGGCCGTGAAGGGCACGCTCGCCCAGCAGGTCGACCGGACGGTGTTCCCGGGCGTGCAGGGTGGACCGCTGATGCAGGTGATCGCCGGCAAGGCCGTCGCGTTCAAGATGGCCGCGACCGACGAGTTCCGCGCGGATATGCGGAGCACGGTGGACAATGCCGCGCTCCTCGCCGCGAGTCTCGCCGAGCGTGGGGCGCGCGTCGTGTCCGGTGGCACCGACAACCATCTGATGCTCATCGACGTGACCCCGCTCGGTGTCACCGGAAAGGAGGCCGAGCACCTCCTCGACGACATCGGGATCACGGTGAACAAGAACGCCATCCCGTTCGACACGCTGCCGCCGAATACCGCGTCGGGGATCAGGGTGGGGACGCCGGCCGTCACCACCCGCGGGTTCGGGCCGGCCGAGATGACCGAGATCGCGCGGATCATCACCCGGGCGATCGATACCCGGGAGGATCCGTCGGAGCAGGCCTCGCTGGCCGCCGAGGTGGCCTCGATCGTGGAGCGATTCCCGGTGCCGGGGCTGTCCAGGGCGTGACCAGATGACGTTCATCGAGGGCGCGGCCGGTCAGGTCCCGCTCCTGCTCGTCGTGGCCCTCGCCGCGGGCGCCATCTCGTTCCTGCTGACGCCGATCGTCCGCGACCGGGCCGTGGGAAGCGGCCAGGTCGATCGCCCGAATCACCGGCGGGTGAACCTGAGCCCGGTGCCGCGTGGCGGCGGGATCGCGATCGCTGCCGGATTCCTGATCGTGGCGACCGGCCTGTTCGTGGCAGACCAGGTGCTCCGCATCATCCCGCTGACGTTCCCACTCGGATCCGGCCAACTCGTCGCGCTGCTCGGCGGCGGAGCCGCGGCCGCGGCCCTGGGCGCGCTCGACGATCGGTACGACCTGCGCGCCCGCTGGCAGCTCCTTGGACAGGTCGGGCTCGCCCTCGGTGCGGTCTGGCTCGGGATCGGCGTGGCCGGGATCAACAACCCGTTCGGCCAGGGCCGGATCCCCTTCGACGAACTGTTCGCGGCTGGATTCACCGTGTTGTGGATCGTGGGCATGATCAACAGCATCAACTTCATCGACGGCCTCGACGGGCTGTCCACGGGGATCGCGATCATCGCGGCGTTCACGCTCGGGGCGATCAGCCTCACGACCCAGATCGGGCAGCCATTGATCGCCGTCCTGTGCTTCACGCTGGCCGGCTCACTGGCCGGGTTCCTGCGCTGGAATTTCAACCCTGCGTCCATCTTCACCGGCACCGCCGGGGTGACCTTCGTCGGCTACACGCTGGCAATTCTGGCGATCCTCGGCGTTGCCAAGATCGCAGTCGCGGTGCTCGTCCTCGGCGTCCCGATCATCGACACCTTCTGGATCATCGTTCGGCGCATGCTCGCCGGGCGCAGTCCCTTCACCCCGGACCGAGGTCATCTGCACCATCGCCTGCTCGACCTGGGCCTGAGCCATCGCCAGACGGTGCTGCTCATCTACGGGATCTGCGCGGCGCTCGGCGTCCTGTCGTTCGTCCTGAGTGGCGCCAACCAGGTCTACGCGTTCCTCGGCGTCCTGCTCGGGACGGGCGTGCTCCTGTTCGCGTTCACCCGTGGCGGGAGCGCGGCAGAGGCGGCGGGGGCGCTTGCCTCCGATACCTATGAGGTGGCGGAGGGCGACGACGCCCTCCACGATCATCGTTGAGCGTCGGCCCGTCCGGCCGCCGCGTGATGGGCGCGGGTTCGGGCGTCAGGCTCCGGGCTTCCGGGGCCGGTGCAGAGGGCGCGATCGGAGCTGGGTGCTAGCATCGCCGAGCGCCTCAGCCCACGCGGGCACTCATCCGATCGGGGACCGATGCCGCTCGACCTGTTTCCTGCCCTGCTCCTGATCGTCGTGATCGCGGCAATCGTTGCGATCGCCGTCGTTGCCGTGGTTCGCGTCCGCCGGCGGACGGTGGCCGGTCAAGCCCCGCGATCGGCCGCAACAACGACCCAGCCAATTCGCGGTCTGGCGGGGCGCGTGTCGCGCGTCGTCGATCAGTCGATCGGCATGACGCTCGTTCGGCGAGTGCGTGGGACGTACGGCGCGAGCGATGGGGCCGTCGACGACCGCCAGGTCCCCACCGCCCCACGAGCGGCCCCGCCGACGCGGCTGACGACTGTCGGGGGTCCGCGTCGGGTTCCGCTGGGATCCAGCCGGACCAGCCAGCCCACCCCTCCGGATCCGCGGGTGCGCCTCTGGCGAGATACGTCGATTGTCGCCGTCGCCTTCGGCTTGGTCGCGATCGTCGGTGCCAATGTATTTCGCCCGAACGTCGACGGAGGTGTGCTCGGCCAGATCTCCCCGACGACCGGGGTTCCCGGCGCGAACGCCACGGCGATCGCGCTGCCGCCGACGCCGCCGGCTGAATCCCAGGCACCCGCCCCGAGCGACCACGCCCAGAGCCCGGACCCTGCGCTGGCGCCGGCGGCGTCGCGGGCGCCATTGCCGGCCCGTACGGCGCGGCCCGCGCCGGCGCCCACTGGATTGCCCGCGCCGACGCCGACGCCGGATCCGACGGCCGGCCCCACGCCGCCACCATCGCCGACGCCGGAAGCCACGGCTGATCCGACCCCCCCGCCCAGTCCCGAACCGACACCCGACCCAACGCCGGTTCCAACGCCCACGCCCGATCCCACGCCCGATCCCACGCCCAGCCCGACGCCCGTTCCGTAGGCCGACCACGGCGGTTCGTCCGCCCCGGATTCCGGGACGCGGATCGCAACCGTGACGCAACCGTCGGTGGCCGCATCGGTGGCCGAATCGGGCGCGCCTCTGCTATACTCCCGCGGCTTTGTCAGGTCGCTCATGATCGAGCCGGGCCGGACGGGGGCCTATCTCGCCCTCTTCTCCGAGATCGGGTTCATCCTCCTCGTGGCGACTCTGGCAGGCGTCGGAATCGGGTACTGGGCGGATACCCAGTTGCGGATCATCCCCGTCCTCACCCTCGTCGGGCTCTTTGCGGGTCTGGCGCTCGGGGCGAGGATGGTCTGGACCCTCATCAACCGGTTCCTGGCCCGGATCGAGGATTGATCGCCGGACACGCCGGCTGAGACCGAAACGAAAAGCGAATGAGCGCGGCCGACAGCCGCGCTCCTGTGTGTGGAGCAAGCGTGACCAACGGAGCCCAGGAAACGACTGCGCCGGCGGCACCCAGGGGCCGGTCATTGAAGAATCGTTTCCTGCTCGCGATCGCGGCCATCATCGTGCTCGACATCCTCGCCTGGATGTTCGTGCCGCCCTTCCCGCTGGGCCAGCCGGGAGTGCCGGTCACCGGCATCGGCGACCTCATTGCCGCCAACCTCGAGCTCCCGGCACCGCACGTGGTGATCGATCTTGCCCCGGACGTCCACGCGGACCCGAGCGCGATCGTCACCAGCCACCCAAGCATCACCTCGAGCATCCTGACGACGTGGGTGGTCATGGCCGTCGTCCTCGTCACCTTCATCCTCGCGACCCGCAGCGTCCGGTTGATTCCGACGCGCGTCCAGAACCTGGTCGAGTTCGCCTATGAAGCCCTCGAGAACTGGGCGGTCTCGCTCGGCGGCATCGGGGCGCGCCGCCATGTTCCCCTGTTCGCGACGTTCTTCCTGTTCATCCTGTTCTCGAACTGGAGCGGGCTCATGCCGTTCTTCGGCAAGATCGTCGAGCTCCGCGCGCCCACCAGCGACGTCAACGTCACCATCGGGCTTGCCCTCGTCGCCTTTTTCTACTTCCACTACCAGGGCTTCCGGGCGCTGGGCATTCGTGGCTATCTCGGGAAGTTCTTCGTGTTCTCCGGCTTCAAGGAGGGCCCCGCGGCCGGCTTCATCGGCCTGTTCGTCGGGCTCATCGAGTTCCTGTTGGAGTTCATCAAGCCGGTCACGCTGGCGATGCGACTCTTCGGCAACATCTTCGGAGGGGAAGTGGCGCTCGGCGTCATCACCGCCCTGACCATCGCGATCATCCCGATCGGGATGCTCTCGCTCGAGTTGCTCCTGAACTTCATCCAGGCGCTCATCTTCTCGACCCTCATGCTGATGTACACGATCATCGCCATGGAGGGTCACGGCGAAGAGCATCACGACGAGGCGCATCACGACGAGGAGCACGCGCCCTCGACGGGAACCCTGGAACCGAGCGCAGCGCACTGACAAGGGACGGGTAACCGTCCACCATCACATCGAGCATGGATCGGGCAGGAGCCCGACCGCAGAGGAGGAACCAATCACATGGAGTTCATCGGCGCAGGTCTCGCCGCCCTTGGGGTGATCGGGCCAGGAATCGGCATCGGCATCCTGACCGGCATGGCCGCGACTGCGATCGGCCGCAACCCCGACGCGACCCCGAGCATTCGCGCGCAGTTCATTCTTGGCGCCGCGTTCGCCGAGGGCCTCGGCGTCCTCGCGATCGTCGTTGCCATCCTCGCGATCGTCCTCCAGCCGGCCTAGGGAGCGGATCGCGTGGGTCTTTTCGCCGTCGTCGCCCAGGGAGCCGGCACCGCCGTCGCCCTCTCCGCCGAGGAGGCGGGCGCCGGCCTGGTGATCAATTTCTTCTGGATCATCGTCTCGTCGCTGAACTTCCTCCTCTTCCTGGGGATCCTGTACCTCGTTGCCCTGCGCCCGGTTTCCCGGATGCTGGCCGAGCGCCGGGACCGGATCGAGCAGGGGATGCAGGACGCGGACCAGGCACGCCTGGATCGGGAGATTGCGAAGCAGGAGCGGGCCGCCGCCCTCACCGAGGCCCGCAAGGAGGCCGGCGAGATCCTGGCACGCGCCCAGAAGGTCGCCCAGGACAGCCGCGATGCGGACATTGCCGCGACCAGGCAGGAGCTCGAACGGCTTCGTGAGCGAGCAGCCAGCGACATCATCGCCGAGCGAGAGCGCGCCATCGCCGATCTGCGCGCCGAGGTGGCCGACCTGGCCCTCGCGGCCGCCGGCAAGGTCGTCGGCGAATCGATGACCGGCGAGCGACAGCGTCGTCTGGTTGTCGATTTCCTGGCCGAGTCCGGCAGTTCGGGGTCCAAGGGCTGATGGGTCGACCCGGGACGGCCGCTCGCCGCTATGCCGACGCCGCGTTCGAGCTGGCGTCGCGCGACGACACGCACGACGCCTGGCTGGAGGGTCTCGAAACGGCCGTCCAGCTTCTCGGCGACGAGCGCGTGGCGGCGATCGTCGACAGCCCGGCGGTGGCCCTCGCGGATCGGGAGGCGCTCATCGAGCGGCTGCTTGCCGCTCGGGTCGCCGCATCGGTCCTCAACCTCACCAGGGTGCTCGTCCAGCGCGGCCGGATCGACGCGCTGCCCGCCGTCGCCACGCAGTATCGACGCCTGCTCAACCGCCACCGCGGCGTGACCGAGGCGATCGTGACCAGCGCCGTGCCGCTCAGCGCAGCCGAGACGGCGGCCGTGCGGACGAAGATCGAATCGATGCTCGGCTCGAGCGTCGAGCTCGCCAGCCGGGTGGACGACGATCTGATCGGCGGCCTCACCGTTCGGGTGGGGGACCGCTTCATCGACGCCAGTGTGCGGGGTCGCCTTGAGCGCCTTCGCGATCAGCTCGTGGTGGGCGCTCGCTAGCCCGACCGCGCCGGCCGGTCTGACCGGCGGTGCACCAGCGGGCCGAGACGCCCGAACGGAGAACCGATGGCCATTCGCTCTGACGAGATCATCAGCATTATCAAGTCCGCGATCGACACGTTCGACGAAGGTACGGAGACGCGCACCGTCGGGACCGTCGTCGAGGTCGGTGACGGGATCGCCCAGATCTACGGGCTGGACGGCGCCCTGTCCTCCGAGATGCTCGAGTTCCCCGGAGGCGTCTTCGGGATGGCCCTGAACCTCGAGGAGGAGACGGTCGGCGCCGTGATCCTCGGCGAGTCGCGTGCCATCAAGGAAGGCGACATCGTCAAGACCACCGGCCGCGTCGTCGAGGTCCCCGTCGGTCAGGCGCTCCTCGGCCGCGTGGTCGACCCCCTGGGCCGCCCCATCGACGGCAAGGGCCCGATCAAGGCGACCAAGACCCGCCCCGTCGAGCGGATCGCCCCGGGCGTCATCGTGCGCAAGTCGGTCGACACGCCCGTGCAGACGGGGATCAAGGCGATCGACGCGCTCATCCCGATCGGTCGCGGTCAGCGCGAGCTGATCATCGGAGATCGCCAGACGGGCAAGACGGCCATCGCCCTCGACACGATCATCAACCAGAAGGGCAAGGGCCTCGTCTGCATCTACGTGGCGATCGGCCAGAAGCTCTCGACGGTTGCGAACACCGTCGCCGTCCTTGAGCAGCACGGCGCGATGGAGCACACGATCGTCGTGGTTGCCGGTGCCGAGGACCCCGCTCCGCTCCAGTATCTCGCCCCGTACGCCGGCGTGGCGATGGGCGAGGAGGTCATGGAGGAGGGCGTCGAGGTCGACGGCGCCACCGTCAAGGATGCGCTGTGCGTCTACGACGATCTCTCCAAGCACGCCTGGGCCTACCGCGAGATGTCCCTGTTGCTGCGCCGCCCGCCCGGTCGCGAGGCCTACCCGGGTGACGTCTTCTACCTGCACAGCCGGCTCCTGGAGCGGGCCGCGCGCATGAACGACGAGAACGGCGGCGGGTCGCTGACGGCACTGCCGATCATCGAGACGCAGGCCGGGGACGTATCGGCATACATTCCGACAAACGTCATCTCGATCACGGACGGCCAGATCTTCCTCGAGACCGACCTGTTCAATGCCGGCCAGCGGCCGGCGCTCAACATCGGCATCTCAGTGTCGCGGGTGGGGTCGGCGGCGCAGACCAAGGCGATGAAGAAGGTCGCCGCTCCGCTCAAGCTGGACCTGGCCCAGTACCGCGCCCTCGCGGCGTTCGCCCAGTTCGCGTCGGACCTGGACAAGGCCACCCGTGACCAGCTGACGCGAGGCGAGAAGCTGTCCGAGGTCATCAAGCAGCCGCAGTACCAGCCGCTCCCCGTGGAGAAGCAGGTCGCCATCCTCGTGGCCGCGACGAGCGGCTCGCTCGACGACGTCCCGACCCCCAGGGTCAAGGAGTTCGAGACCGGCTTCTATCGGTTCCTCGAAACCGAGCGCACCTCGATCCTCGAGGAGCTTGGCAGGACCGCGGCCCTCAGCGATGAGCTCGCTTCTGCCCTCGCCGAGGCCATCGAAGCGTTCCGCGTCGAAGGCTTCGCGATGGAACCGCGCGCCAAGGCCGAGAAGGTCGAGGACAAGGCCTGATCGTGGCCAGCCAGCGCGAGATCCGGCGGCGCATCGGTGCCGTCCGGAACATCAAGCAGATCACCCGGGCGATGCAGTTCGTCGCGGCGTCGAAGCTGAAGCGCGCCCAGGACGCCACCCTCGCGTCGCGCCCGTACAGCGACAAGATCGACGAGGTGCTCGCCGACCTTGCGGCCGTCCTCGGCGGGGATGAGCACCCGTTGCTCGCCCGTCGTGAGGGCGGCAAGCGGATGGTCGTGCTCATCACGACGGACCGCGGCCTCGCTGGGCCGCTCAACACGAACACGATCCGGTTCGCGGCCAAGGAGATCACCGAGTCGAGCGGGGATCTTGCCGTCGTCACGATCGGGCGCAAGGGCCGCGACGCGATGCGCCGTGCGCGCGTTCCGCTCGAGGCGCATTTCGCCGGATTCGGCGATCGCCCTTCGTTCGCCGACGTGATCCCGCTCGCCCGCCTCGTCACCGACGCCTACCTGGGCGGGACGTTCACGCAGGTGGACATCATCTACAGCCACTTCGTTTCGACGCTGACCCAGCGACCCAGCCGGGTCAGCCTGCTCCCGGTGCAGCCGGCCGACGACACGGCCGCCGGCATCCCGGGCAACCAGTTCATCTTCGAGCCGAACCCCGCCGCGGTCCTGGAGCAGCTGCTCCCCCGCTACGTGGCCACGCGCCTGTTCCAGGCTGTGCTCGAATCCAGGGCGAGCGAGGAGTCCAGCCGGATGGTCGCGATGAAGAACGCGACCGAGAACGCCGGCGACCTCATCGACGACCTGACCCTGTCGTACAACAAGGTGCGCCAGTCCAACATCACCCGCGAGATGATCGAGATCGCTTCCGGCGCCCAGGCGCGCTGACCAGACGCTGAGACGCAGGAGGAACACAGACATCATGGCGACCGCCACCCCCACCGCCACCGGCCGGGTGATCCAGATCACCGGCCCCGTCGTCGACATCGCCTTCCCGGCGGGTGCGCTTCCGGCGATCTATAACGCGGTCGAGATCGAGCGCGAAGGCGGCGACCCGCTCGTCTGCGAGGTCCAGCAGCACCTCGGCAACAACTGGGTGCGCTCCGTCGCCATGACCACCACCGACGGCCTGGCCCGTGGCGTGGCGGTTCGCGATACCGGGGGCCCCATCAGCGTCCCGGTCGGCGAGGTCACGCTTGGCCGCGTGTTCGACGTCCTCGGCAAGCCGATCGACGGCAAGGGGCCGGTCAAGAGCGATGTCTACCTGCCGATCCACCGCTCCGCCCCGGCGTTCGACCAGCAGACCACCGAGGTCGAGGTCTTCGAGACCGGCCTCAAGGTCATCGACCTGATCTGCCCCTTCAAGAAAGGCGGCAAGATCGGCATCTTCGGCGGCGCCGGCGTCGGCAAGACCGTCATCATCCAGGAGCTGATCCGGAACGTGGCCCAGGAGCATTCCGGCTACTCCGTGTTCGCCGGCGTCGGCGAACGCAGCCGCGAGGGCAATGACCTCATCCACGAGATGACCGAGTCGGGCGTCATCGCCAAGACGGCGTTCGTGTTTGGGCAGATGAACGAGCCGCCAGGCGCCCGCCAGCGGGTCGGCCTCACCGGCCTGACCATGGCCGAGTACTTCCGCGACGAGGAGGGCCGTGATGTCCTCCTGTTCATCGACAACATCTTCCGGTTCACCCAGGCGGGCTCCGAGGTCTCGGCGCTCCTCGGCCGGATGCCTTCGGCGGTCGGCTACCAGCCGAACCTGGCGACCGAGATGGCCGCGCTCCAGGAACGGATCACGTCGACCAAGAAGGGTTCGATCACCAGCCTCCAGGCCGTCTTCGTCCCGGCCGACGACTACACCGACCCGGCGCCGGCGACCACGTTCGCCCATCTCGACTCGACGATCCGCCTCGAGCGCAACATCGCCGAGCTGGGCATCTACCCGGCGGTCGATCCGCTCACGTCCACGTCGCGAGTCCTCGACCCCAACGTCGTGGGCCAGGAGCACTACGACGTCGCCCGCGAGGTCCAGCGCGTCCTCCAGCGCTACCGCGACCTCCAGGACATCATCGCGATCCTCGGCATCGACGAGCTGTCCGAGGAGGACAAGTCGACGGTCGCCCGGGCACGCCGCCTGCAGCGGTTCATGAGCCAGCCGTTCTTCGTCGCCGAGGTCTTCACCGGTCGAACCGGCCAGTACGTGTCGATCAAGGACACGGTCGCCTCGTTCAAGGAGATCCTCGAGGGGAAGACCGACACCCTGCCGGAGCAGGCATTCTTCCTGGCCGGCACCATCGAGGACGTTCGCGAGAACGCCGCCAAGCTGGCGGGCTGACCCATGCCGATCATGCTCGAGATCGTCACGCCGGAGCGCCTCGCCTACGCAGGCGAGGTGGACGCGGTGGTGTTGCCCGGGATCGACGGCGAGCTCGGCGTTCTGCCGCACCATGCACCGCTGGTCTCGACGCTTGGCGTCGGCGAGCTTCGGTACCGGGTGGGCGGCAAGGAGGAGACATTCGCGATTGCGGGTGGGTTCCTCCAGGTCCGTCCGGACAAGGTCGTCGTGATGGCCGAGACGGCCGACCTCGCCGCTGAGATCGACCTTGAGAAAGCCCAGGAAGCCCGCCGCGAGGCCGAGCGCGCACTCGAGACCGGATTCACCGAGGGTGCCGACCTGTCGGCCGCCCGGGCCGCGCTCCAACAGGCACTGTTGCGCATTCGCGTCGCCGAACGCCGTCACCGGGAGGGTCCGCGACACCGCGGATGAGGCCGTGGCTGATGCCCGCCCGTTCCACTGGGAGTACCGCCCGGAGCCGATCACCCGGGAGATCTTTCGGGTCGAAGGCGGACGGCCCCTGCTCGGCATCGTGCCGATCAGCGGCGCCAAGAACGCAGCGCTGAAGCTCCTTGCCGCCGCGGTCCTCACGGGCGAGCGGTGCCGGTTCGAGAACGTCCCCGAGATCGAGGACGTCCGCGTCATGGCTGAGACGCTGGCTGATCTCGGCGTGCTCGTCGAGCACCCGGCCCCCAACATCTACGAGATCGCCTCCGGCGACGTCGAGTGGCTCTTCGTGCCGCTCGAGGCCGCCGCCAGGATGCGGGCGAGCTTCATGCTCCTGGGGCCGCTCCTGACCCGATTCGGCCGGGTGATCATCAGCAACCCGGGCGGCGACCGGATCGGGCGCCGCCCCGTGGACCTCCACGTGGACGCGATGCGCGCCCTCGGAGCCGATATCGAGTATCGCAACGGTTACTACTTCGCGACGTCGCCCGGTCGCCTCCGCGGCGCCGACGTGACATTCCCGCTGGTCTCGGTGATGGGGACCGAGAACGCGATGCTGGCGGCGACGCTGGCCTCGGGCAAGACGACGATCCGTCCGGCTGCCCAGGAGCCGGAGGTCGACGATCTCATCGCGTTTCTCCAGGCGATGGGCGCAGCCGTCAGCCGGACGTCCCCCGACACGATCGAGGTCGAGGGCCGCCGGCGCCTTCGCGGCGCCAGCCATCGCGTGGTGCCCGACCGGATCGAGGCCGGCACGTTCGCGGTGGCGGCCGCGGTCACGGGTGGTCGGGTCACGCTCGAGGGATCGCGCCCGGAACACCTCCCCGCGTTCCTCGACGTCCTCGACCGGTGTGGGGTCCAGTTCGCCACCGGACAGGACTCGATCACGATCGATGCCACGACCGTTGGGCCGGGGATGTTCCGCCCCTGCGCCATCGAGACCGGGCCCTATCCCGGACTGGCCACGGATCTGCAGCCGCCGCTGTGTGTGCTCCTGACCCAGGCCGATGGCCGCTCGACCATCCACGAGACGATCTTCGAGGATCGCCTGGAGTGGATGAGCGCGTTGCGCAGGATGGGCGCTCGGATCAGCATCCACGGCGGTCACGAGGCGACGATTGCCGGACCGGCGCGGCTGCATGGGGCCGAGACAGAGATCGGCGATCTCCGTGCGGGTGCCTCGCTCATCCTGGCGGCTCTCGCCGCCGAGGGCACCTCCACGATCCACGGCGCACACCACGTCCAGCGTGGGTATGAGAACATCGAGCGGAAGTTCCTGGACCTCGGCGCCAGGATCGAGCGCCTCGAAGAAGGGACTGTTTCCACCACCTCATGAAAATCGGTATCGACCTCGGCACGGCCAACGTGCTCGTCTACGTCAAGGGCAAGGGGATCGTGATCCAGGAGCCCTCGGTCGTCGCGGTGAGCGATGACAATCGCATCGTGGCCGTCGGCCAGGAAGCGCGCGAGATGATCGGCCGGACCCCCGGCAACATCACCGCCATCCGCCCGATGAAGGACGGCGTCATCGCCGACTACGTCATCACCGAAGCGATGCTCCGATACTTCATCGGCAAGGCCACCAAGGGTTCAATGATGTTCAGCCGACCCGAGGTCATGATCAGCGTCCCCGCCGGCGTGACGTCGGTTGAGAAGCGGGCCGTGCGCGACGCCGCGCTGAAGGCGGGGGCGCGCTCGGCCTACCTCATCGAGGAGCCGCTTGCGGCGGCGATCGGGGCCAACGTGCCCATCTCGGGGCCGTCGGGAAACATGGTCATCGACATCGGTGGCGGGACGAGCGAGATCGCGGTCATCGCCCTCGGTGGCATCGTGGTCTCAACCTCGCTGCGGGTCGGCGGCAACAAGTTCGACGACGCCATCGCGACCTACATCCGCAAGAAGTACAACCTGCTCGTCGGCGACCGGACGGCCGAGGAAGTGAAGATCGCGATCGGGACCGCGCTGCCGCTCGAGCGCGAGCTGTCGATGGAGGTCCGCGGGCGCGACCTCATCGCGGGGCTGCCGCGAACGATCCCGATCACGAGTTCGGAGGTCATGGAGGCGATCGAGGCGCCGCTCCAGCAACTCGTCGGGGCTGTCCGCCAGGTCCTGGAGCAGACGCCACCGGAGCTGTCGAGCGACATCATCGACAAGGGCATGGTCATGTCCGGGGGTGGCGCGCTGCTGCGCAACATCGACAAACTGCTGACCCAGGTCACCGGCGTGCCCTGCCACGTGGCCGAGAATGCGCTCAACTGCGTCGCCCTGGGCACGGGGCTCGCCCTGGAGCACTTCGACTTCTTCAAGAAGTCGCTCGTCCAGGCCGTCTGACCAGCCCCATGTTCGACGCGGGCCCGGTCACCGCCAGGCGAGCGTTCGTCGACCTGCACTGCCACACCAACGCATCGTTCGATTCGCTGTCGAATCCCGCCCGAGTTGCCCGGATCGCCGCGGCCCGCGGACTGACCCATCTGGCGATCACCGATCATGACCGGATCGACGGTGCGCTCCGCGCCCGGGACGCGGCGCCGACGGGCCTCACGATCCTGGTGGGCGAGGAGATCCGGACCCGAGAGGGTGACCTCATCGGCCTGTTCCTGGATGAGCCCGTTCCCCCAGGGCTGTCCGCGGCCGAGGCGATCCTCGCCGTCCGAGGCCAGGGTGGACTCGTCGGCATCCCGCACCCGTTCGATCGGTTCCGCGGGTCGCTGCTGCGCGATGAGACGATGATCGCCGTGGCGGCCGAGGCGGACTGGATCGAGGGACACAACGCGCGCCTCATCGGAAGCGGCAACGAGCGTGCGGCGGCCCTCGCCCGGGAGTTGGCTCGGCCGGCCGTCGCCGTGTCCGACGCGCACACCTTGATCGAGGTCGGGACTGCGTCCACCGCGCTCGACGGGGATCCGTCGACGCCCGCCGGCCTGCTCGCGGCGCTGGCCGGCCGGATCGATCTCCAGCCGGGGCGAGGGTCGATCCTGCTGCGGGCTGTGACGCCCATGGCCAAGCTCATCCAGCTGGTTCGCGGCAACGGGCGTATCCGGCCCGTCGATCACCCTGTGGCCCGATGACGAGCGACGGGCAGGACCATCGACGGATGGCCGGCTCCTCGCGCGACGGGTACCGTCACCGCACATGACCGCACTGGACCCAACCCCCGATCCGTCGCCGGACGCCCTCGAGCCGACGATCAGCGCCGATCAGGTGTCGCTGTCGCGTCGCCTGCGTCAACCGCGGACCATCCTTTCGATCGTCCTCCCGATCGGGCTCCTCGCTCTGTTCGTCCGAAGCCTGCCCGGGTTCCAGCTGGATGCCCTCCCCGGCAAGATCCTGAGTGCCCAGCCGGCGCTGCTCCTGGCGGCCTTTGTCGTGTTCTACCTCGGGTTCCCGCTGCGCGGCCTGCGCTGGGCGACGCTTGTCCGGCGCACCGGGTTCCCGCTGCGGACCAGGGACGCGACCGAGATCATCTTCATCAGCTGGCTCGTCAACTGCCTCGTTCCCGCAAAGCTCGGCGACATCTATCGCGCGTACCTGCTCAAGATCAACACCACGGTGTCGCTGTCTCGCACGTTTGGGACGGTGTTCATCGAGCGCGTCCTGGACCTCTTCGCCATCGCCGTCCTGGGCATGGCAGCCGGCCTGATCAGCTTCCGTTCAGGGCTTCCGACCGAGGTCCAGATCGTGCTCGGGATCGGGATCGTGGTCGTCGTGCTCCTGGCCGTCGGACTGGTCACGCTGCGCAATGCCGGGCGACGGATCCTCATTGCCCTGCCCATCCCGCACACGATCGTGGACTTCTACGATCGTTTCGAGGAGGGTGTCTTTGCCGCCGTCGATCTCCGGGCGCTGCCCAGGCTGGTCGTTCTGACCGGCCTCATCTGGGGCATCGAGGCCGCGCGGCTCTACCTCGTTGTCGCGGCGTTCGGTTTTCCCGACGTCCACCTGGGGATCAGCGGGGCGTTCTTCGTCGCCCTTGCGGGCGCGCTCCTGACGGCGGTTCCGCTGACTCCCGCCGGGATCGGCGTTGTCGAGGCCGGTGTCGTGGGTCTGCTGACCCTGCTCTACGGAGTACCTCAGACCGAAGCGCTGGCCATCGTCCTGGTCGATCGTTCCATCAGCGTTCTTTCGATCATCGCCATCGGCTCGGTCGCGTACGCGGTGTCTCCGCGGCGACGTGGGGCCGGCCTGCCCGACGCGAACGGCGCATCACCTGGCGCCGCCCCGGGCCCGGTTCCGGGCTGACACACGGACGACCCTGCCCAGCGGTAGATGGCTCGAGACGAGGCGCTGGGGTTGCCGTGGGCGTCGGGCCCGATGCCCGAGCGCGGGGGTACTAGGACCCCCGGCCGATCCAGGGGGTGCGGTGCCGGACCGCACCGCCGCACACCGCACTCCTCCGACCCCCGCTGCCGCGGCCACGCTCCGGCACCCGGTACCAACGGGTGATGTGGAAGCGGGGCAGGCAGGCCCGATAGTGCCGGTGTCGCGAACTTTCGCGGCACACCGACGAAGCGGCGCGGAGACCCATGACCAGCCAAAGCGGACGAGCCTTCAACGAGTGGCTGCGGGCCCAGCTCAAGGCCAAGAAGATGTCACAACGTCAGCTTGCCCTGCAATCGGGCGTGGACCATTCCACGATTTCGCGGCTGATTCGCGGCGATCGAATGCCGTCGCTGGGTACCGCCACCAAGCTGGCTCGCGGCCTGCGCGAGCTCCGGGACGATAGCGAGATCCCGGCCTACCTCGGCCAGGTGTCGTCGGGGTCGTCCAACCCCACGGCGCGTGTCGAGTACGCACTTCGGGCCGACGACCTCCTCTCGGACGCGCAGGTCCGCCAGATCATGGAGTACTACCTCGCGGTACGGATGCGCCACTTCGGTCGCGCGTATGTCCCGCCGCAGGATGGATCGCTCCGGTCGAACGAACCGACGCGGCGCACCGAGCCCGTACCTGAGCGCACGATCCAGCGCACCGCTACAAACGTGGCGCCCGGAGTGGGCGTCGGCGCCGGCGGAGGGCGTGGCGTGCCCGCCCGACCGGTCGGACGCCCAACCGGACGCACGCCGGGTCGGTACTAGGAACCCAACCGCAAGAACGCGGCTTCAGCGACTACAACATGGCCCGGATCGCCCTCCACGTCCGGGTCTCGGGGACAGCGAACGCCGGCCTCTGGGGGGCCGGCGTTCGCTCTTTGTCAGGGAGCGGCTGCGTCCGACGAGTTCTCGATCGATAGATAGACGGAGATCACCGTCCGCGGGGAGGCCTCGAAGCGATCGGCGAGATACAGCGATGCCGCATCGCGCTGGCCTCGCAGATACTCGTCCTCTGCCGGACCCCCGCAGCGCGCCAGGAGCACCGCCTCGAACAGGCGATCACACACGATGACCAACGCGTCAGTTCGCGGGTCGGCGTCTGGACTGCCCAGCGCGTCTGGCCCGGTGGCGCTGCGAACGGGATGACCGGCCCGCACCAGGGGAAACGCGTACGCTCCCGTGCCCTTGAAGCGCGGCAGACCGCTCAGGACGATGGGGCGGCCGCCTGCGGATGCGACCACTCTCGTCGCTGCACTGCTTGCGCCTGGCCAGCCAAGGTCCGCCGAAACGGTCGGTGACCAGCGGCCGATGTCGACCAGCAACAGGGCCCCCAGGGCGATGGTCACGAGCACCGCTCCGGCTGCATCGCGGCCGGGGCGCTGGCCGCGACCGCGGGCCACCGCGGCCAGGCCCAGGCCGCCCAGGGTGAACACCATCGGGTCCACGAAGGCGTGGTAGTGATCGTTCGGGAGTCCCGGGATCACCGACGTGAGGCCCTGTGCCGCGACGGTCAGGAATGCCGCACTCCACGCCACGCTGAGCGCGAACCAGCGGACCGCGTGGCGCTCCGCCGGGTCGCTTGATCGCCAGCGCCAGGCCACAGTGGCGATGATTCCCATGCTCGCAAGAAGGCCCGGAATCGCCGCGTCGGTGATGAGTCCAACCAGCGGCCAGCTGACGATCCGAAGGAACACGATCAGGAGGCGGCTGACCGGGTCGAGCGACTCCGCCGCCCGAGGTTCGGACAGGTACGCCAGGGCCGCGCGCGTCTCCGCGAAGTTGGTGGTCAACTCGTTCACGATGAGCGGCACGTACAGCGCCACGATCAGGCCGACCGCGGCGAGCCCGGCGAGCGCGGCCCGTCTCCGATCGAAGGTCGCCCCAGGGCTGCCCCGCCGCCACCCCCAGATGAACAGGCCGACGACCGGCACCACCAGCCCGACCCCCAGAACGTGCAGCTGCATGGTCAGTCCGACCCCGAGTCCTGACACGATCCACCAGCGCGTGCGACGACTCGTGTGGGCGCGCCATGCCCCGGCAAGGGCGATCGCCGCGGTCAGTGCGATCGCGTTCGGGTTCCACAGGAAGGTGGACGCCTCGATGGCGCTCGGGGATACCGCGATGAGCAGCCCCGCGATCGCACCGGCGAGGCGGCCTCCGATCGACCGAGCCAGCCACCACACGACGCCGACGGCCGCGGTTCCAGCGGCCGCGAGACCACTGACGACGATCGTCGGATCGGCCCTCGACACGAACGCCAGCGGCGCCAGCAGGTAGTAGTAAACCGCCCCGTGATGGATGTCACCGATCGACGTCGGCGGTCCGAGCAGCGGAATCCGGCCATCGAAGACGAGGGCGTGGAGAACCAGCATGTCGTGACCCTGATCTGCGTCCCACGCCCCGCGACCAGCCAGAAACGCGAAGCGCAGGACGGCGGCCACGAGGAGCAGGCCCAGCAACACCACACGATCGGGCGGCCCGGCCTCGAGCCACTCGCCCAATGGCGTCCCCGGTCGGACGGAGCGGTCGAGATGGCTGTCGTCGAGATGGCTGTCATTGCCGACGCGACGGTCGGTCGCACCGGCGGATCCCAGGCGGTGCGGCGCCACGACATGTGCGTCGGGCCGGTCGCGGGGCGGGTGTCCTGGCGTGGTCACGCGGGCGTCGCCGTGCGCCTCGAACGGCTTCCGGCCACGGGCAAGGCCCCGGGTGGCAGATCGTGAAGCGGGCGACCGGCCAGGAGGTCACGGGCACGGCCGACGTTGATCGCGTCGTAGCCCTCGTCCATCCCGGGCGTCTCGAGCAGGAACACGACGTGGCCGAGGCGACGATGTCGCACCAGGTGCCCAAGACCGACGGGCCCGATCTGGCCGGCCCCGAGGTGTTCATGGCGATCCAGGCGAGATCCGAGCGCCGCCTTCGAATCGTTGAGATGAATGAGGCGAAGCCGAGACAGGCCGATGCTCTTGTCGAACTCCTCGACGACGCGCTCGACCTCGTCCGGATCGGAGATCGGCCGGCCGGCTCCCCAGAGGTGCGACGTGTCGAGGCAGAAACCGATGCGGTCCGCGGCAACGCCGCGCGCCGCGAGCGCATCGGCGATCCGCGCCAGCTCGTCGATGGTCGAGCCGACCGCCCAGCCGGACCCGGCCGCGTTCTCGAGGACGAGGGTGGCCGCGCCGGCTCCGGCGTCGACCGCGGCGAGAACACGGGCTGCTCCCTCCGCGATTCGGCGGATGCCATCCTCGATCGACGTGTCCCGGTGCGATCCGGTGTGCACGTTCACGAAGGCCGCTCCGAACGACGGCGCGACGCGCAGTTCGCTCTCGAGCAACGCAACGGATCGCTCGAAGAGATCGTCCGCCGGCCCGGCCAGATTGACGAGGTATGAGGCGTGAATGGCAACGGGGCCGATGTCGCGCTCCCTGAGCCGGGTTCGAAATGCCGCCTGCTCGGCGGGTGGCCCGGATCGTCGTCGCCAGGCCGTCGGATTGTCGGCAAAGATCTGGAGCGCATCCGCCCCGATCTCGTGCGCTCGGTCGACCGCCCGGACCATCCCGGCTGCGAGGGGCAGGTGGGCGCCGACACGGGGGCGATGGGGATCCATCGGCGCATCGTAGCCGAGGCCGAGGCCGAGGCCGGGCCGACGTCGAATCCGGTGCGAGGTTGTCGCCTGCACGTGCGCCACGGAAGGCCGAGCATGGCCGCCCATGGCACCCACCAATCGAGGCCCGCCTCATGACCCGCGACGGCGGCATCTACCGGCTCACGGACCCCCCGCCGCCTTTGGTGTAGTCGCCGGCGATCACCGGCTCGATCATCCCGTAGTCGCCGTCGCGGCGGCGATACAGCACGGCGACCTGTTCCGTCTCGGCGTTGACGAAGACAAAGAACGCATGGCCGAGCTCCTCCATCCGGACCACGGCGTCCTCGTCGAACATCGGCTCGATCGCGAAGCGCTTCATCTTGACGATGCGCCGTTCCCTGCCTGCGTCGGCCGTCCCGTCGGCGATCCGCCGCAGGATCTGCTTCTCCTCCTCGGCCCTCGCCCGAACGCGCGGCCGCGCCTTGACGTCGGCTGCCTGGCGCTCGAGTTTGTCGAGAACCTCGTCGACCCCGGCCTCATGGGTCGATGCGGTCGCGTGGCCGCGGATCGGCCGGCCGTCGATCACGATGCTGATCTCGACGATGTGCGATTCGGCGATGCTCCGCCGGCGCTCGACCGACAACTCGACAAGGACGTCCGTTCGATCGTCGAGCATCCGCTCCATGCGTCGGACCTTCCGCTCGGCGTAGCCCCGAACCGCGTCCGGGACCTCGTAGTTCTTGCCCTTGACGATCGTCCGCACCGGTGCACCTCCATGGTTGGCTGCGGCGGCGGGGTCCGGCGACGTCCCCGGTTGGGCCGTTCGCTCGAGCGTGCCGGCCTCGAGAGTGCCGGCCCACGACCCGAGTCTACATCGAGCTCCGTCACCGCCCGACGTTGTGGCCCGCCGTCACCGCCCGTCAGCGCTCCCGGGCCACCGTGATGGCCGAGACGCCCAGGGCGCCCGCATCGAGCAACGCGGCGGCGCACCCGGCCAGGGTGGCGCCGGTCGTCACGACATCGTCGACAAGAATGATCCAGGCACGCCTCAACGTGGCCGCCGCCAGACCGGCCGCGGTCGGATCGGCGGCAAATGCGTCACCAAGATTCCCGAACCGAGCAGTTCGGTCGAGATCGAACTGGGCCACCGTCGCTCGCGTGCGCACGACCAGGTCGGCTGCCGGCAGGTTGAGCTGGCGCGCGGCTACGGCCGCGATCAGACGCGCCTGATCGTACCCACGGGCTCGCACCCGCTCGGCGTCCGCCGGCACCGGCACGAGCACATCCCCGCCGACCCCTGCCGCCCGCCAGCGTCGTGCGACCGCCCCTCCGAACGGCTCTGCGAGACGCCGCTCGCCCCGGTACTTGAGCGCATGGATCGCGCGACGAACGGCCCCCGAGTACGGGGCGCACCATTCGAGCTGGAGGAGTGGTGCCGGGGCTGGTGATGGCAGGCCGATCGGGACACCGGGCGGCCGCGACAGCCTGACGTCGAGGTCGGTCACGCACGAAGCACAGAGCGAGCGGCCCTCCAGCCCGCAGCCGGCGCAGCTCGCCGGCAGCGCCAGATCGAGCGCCGCCGACGAGAGCCGGGCGATCGTCGCCGTGAGTCGTCGCTCGCGCATGGGAACGAGGATCGTGGGGGACGCCGGCCGGCAACACATCCGCGCCTTATGCGCGCCGCCCCGAGCGCGCCTTATGCGCGCCGCCCCGAGCGCGACCCCGGACACCGAGACATTCAGCTCAGGACGATCAGGTCTCCGACTTCCACCCGCGCCGCATCGATGGCACCCACCGGTAACTCCAACACGCCGCGCGCCCCCCGGATGAACGGTACCAACCCGCGCCATGGCGGAACGTCGCGGTGGATCGACAACACCGGTCGCACCTCTCTCGGCTCGTCGCTCGAAGCGCCGGGCGCCCCGAGGAACACGACATCAATGGGAAAGCGCATGAACATCATGTGGATCCCGTTGCTGTCGGGCAGCCACAGGCCGGCCCCTGCGTCGAGTGCGGGCCGGCCCATCAAGCCGAGGAACTTTGCCCATAACCCGCCGGCAACCTCGACCCGCGTGGCGACGATCAGGTCGCGGGTGAGATTGCGTGCGACCAGCATCGACTCGGCCATGGACCTGGGTCCGGCGGACCTCCTCCCAACCGGCGAGGCCGGTCGGGTCGGTCAGGTCGCCAGATTCTGAATGATCAGGATGATGGCGGGGCCGAGGATGACGATGAACAGCGACGGGAAGATGCACCCGACCAGCGGGAACAGCATCTTGATCGGTGCTTTCGCCGCCATCTCCTCGGCGCGCTGCCGGCGTTCGATCCGGAGTTGCTCCGACTGGACCTGGAGCACCTTGGAGATCGACACACCCAGCTGTTCGGCCTGGATGATCGCGCCGATGAAGTTGGTGAGTGGGCCCACGTCCGTCCTGGCCACGATGTCGCGCAGGGCGTCGCGCCGGGCCTTGCCCACGCGCACCTCGGCAAGCGCCCGCCGGAACTCTTCGGTGAGTGGGCCCTTGAGCTTCTCGACGACCTTGCCCAGGGCGGCGTCGAAGCCAAGGCCGGCGCGCACGGAAATGGTCAGCAGGTCGAGTGCGTCGGGGATCTGGAGCAGGATCAGCTTCTTGCGCTTCTTGATCCGGCCTCCCAGCCAGAACTCCGGCGCGGTATAGCCGAACATCAGGCCGATCGGGATGAAGATGATCCCCGCGATCAGGTTGCCGCCGAAGATACCGAACAGGACGAAGAAACCTCCGGCAAATCCCAACGCGGCAATCGCCTTGATGCCCAGCCAGTCGGCGACCCGGATCTCGCCGGGGTTCCCGGCCAGGGCCAGGCGCTTTTCCGTGCGGTCCGAGAACGATGTGCTCGTGACACGTGAGACCGTTCCGGAGAGGCGGGCCGCAAGTGGGCGCAGCGTCCGCTCGAGGAACGGCTGCTGGAGCTCGAGTTCCTCGAGGTTCTTGGCCTGCATGGTCCCCAGCTGGGTCAGGCGTGCCTGCACCGGGTCGATCGGGGCGTTGCCGGCAAGTCCGAGGAAGATCAACAGGATGGCCACGGCGGCCGCTCCCGCGATGATGAACGGAAGGATCTCCATCTCGCTAGACCTCGATATCCACGATCTTGCGGATGAACATGAAGCCGATGACCATCATCACGGCTCCGAAGCCCAGGATGATCACGCCGGCCGGCAGGCCGCCAATCCCGGGTGGGCTGACAAACATCGGATCGAAGAACGTCGGCGCCGCCAGGTAGATGAAGCCGGCCAGGGCGAACGGAAGGCCGCCGACCACGTACCCGGACAATCGCTGCTGGGCCGTCAGGGTGCGAATCTCGCCCTTGATCCGGACACGCTCACGGATCGTGTAGGCAATGGAGTCGAGGATCTCGGCGAGGTTGCCGCCGACGGTGTGCTGGATCGCAATGGCCGTGGCCATCAGTTCGAGGTCATCGGACTTGACCCGCCGGACCATGTTCTCCAGGGCTTGCTCGAATGGCAGACCGAGGTTGACCTCTCGAATGACCCGCCCGAACTCCGTTGAGATTGGCGGCCGGGACTCTCGAACCACGAGTTCGATGGCCTGAAGGAACGACGAGCCGGCGCGGAGGGCGTTGGCGATCAGGGTGATCGTATCCGGGAGCTGCTTGTTGAAGGCTCCCAACCGGCCGCTCTTGCGGCGGCCGAGCCAGATCCGCGGCAGCATGAACCCGATCAACACGCCGCCGAGGACAGCGATCGGCGAGCCAAATGCCGGGAAGACGATACCGAGCACCAGGAACAGGATCGGCAGCCCGACCGTCGCGCCGGCCCAGATGACGAGGTATTCGCTGACCTTCAGCCTCAGGTCGGCCCTGGCCAGCTCGCGGGCAAGGTTCGCCCCGAAGTCGCGCTGCTCGACGACCTTGTTCAGGTTCGCGAGGGCCACGCTCTGGGCGATCAGGTCGCTGATCGGTCCCTGGCCGGTGGCTGCCGGCTTCTCCTTCTCCGTTTTTCCCGACGCATACCGCTCGAGCCGATTGGAGATCCCGGAGCCACCTCCACTCGTTGCGATCCCGACGGCGATCAGGATGATCGCCAGGGCCGCCACGGCGGCTACGGCGATCGTCAGATCCGGCACGTACCCGCCTCCCTAGAACGCCGCGCCGAAGATGCCCGGAGGTAGATGGATGCCCATCACCTCGAACTTCTCGACGAACTTCGGCCGAATCCCGGTCGGCTTGAGCCGGCCCTGGATCTTGCCCTCGACGACGCCCGTCTGCTCGAAGACGAAGACGTCCTGCATGACGATGATGTCGCCCTCCATCCCCTGGACCTCGGTGATGTTGACGATCCGTCGGGTGCCGTCCTTGAGGCGACTCTGCTGGACGATCAGGTCGACGGCCGCCGCCACCTGCTCGCGGATGGCGCGCACCGGCAAATCCACGCCGGCCATCAGGACCATCGTCTCGAGGCGAGACAGCATGTCGCGCGGACTGTTGGCGTGGCCGGTCGACATCGAGCCGTCATGGCCCGTGTTCATGGCCTGGAGCATGTCCAGCGCCTCGCCCGATCGACACTCTCCGACGATGATCCGGTCGGGGCGCATGCGCAGGGAGTTGCGCACGAGCTCGCGGATCGGAATCGCACCCTTGCCCTCGATGTTCGGCGGGCGGGACTCGAGCGTGACGACGTGCTCCTGCCGAAGCTGGAGCTCCGCGGCGTCCTCGATGGTCACGATCCGCTCGTCGTTCGGGATGAACGACGACAGCACGTTGAGGGTGGTCGTCTTGCCCGAACCGGTGCCGCCCGAGACGAACAGGTTCAAACGCGCCTCGACACAGGCGCGCAGGAAGTCGAACATGTCCGGGGTGGCCGTTCCGAACCGGATGAGGTCGTCGACCGTGAAGGGCGAGGCCGAGAACTTCCGGATCGTGATCACGGGGCCGACCAGCGACAGCGGCGGGATGATCGCGTTCACGCGCGAGCCATCGGTGAGGCGGGCATCGACCATCGGCGACGATTCATCGACACGTCGACCGATCGGGGCGATGATCCGATCGATGATCCGCATGACGTGATCGTCGTTCTGGAAGACGACGTTGGTCAGCTCGAGCTTGCCCGACCGCTCGATGTAGACCTGGCGCGGTCCGTTGACCATGACTTCGGTGATGGACTCGTCCCGAAGCAGCGGCTCCAGGGGCCCGAGGCCGATGATCTCGTCGGTGATCTGCTCCAGCATCCGGACCCGCTCGGCGCGCGTCAGGGCGAGGCCTTCCTCGTCGATGACCTTGCCGAAGATCTCCTCGATCTGGCGCCGGACCTCGACCTGGTTGGACAGGTCAAGCTTGGGATCGAGGTCCTGGATGACCCGGCTCTGGATCCGGAACTTGACGTCCCTGAACGACTCGCGAACCGGAGCCGATGTCATCAGCCGCGGCGAGCCCGACTGTCCGCCTGCGGGAGGCGTGGGGCCGCCCGGTCCCGCGGGTGCCGGCGCGGAGGGCACGTTCGAGCCCGCCGGTCCGGCCCCCGGCCGCGCGCTCTCGATCCGCTTCAGAAGAGACATCGCCTACTCCCCTTCGCCCCGAGGGGCCGTTATGGACACCGTGGTCACCGCCACGCGAACAGGGATTTGCGGTTGGCCGCCTTGCGGCCGTCCTCCGCCGGTTTGACCTGGGCATCGCCGACGATCGCGGTCGCCAGGCGCAGGATGTCCTGGGACACCTGCGCATCCTTGTTGCTCAGATAGAAGGGTACGCCCCGGTTCAGCGCATACACAACGCTGCGGCCGTCGCTGACGATCGTATGGTCGATCTTGCGCCCGATCGAGTGCTCGACATCGGCCACGCGGATGCCCAGGGTAGAGTCGGCGCGGTTGAGAACGAGCCTGACTTTGTCGCTGCCGTAGCCGAGTTGCTCGGCGACCTCCAGGAACAGGCGCATGTTCTTGATGCTCGTGATCTCGAGGCTGAGGATCGTCAGGATCAGGTCGGCACTGTCGAGGATCGCCAGGGTGGTGTCGTTGAAGCTGGACGAGCAGTCGACGATCACCAGCTCATGGGACATGCTCAGCGCCTCGATGGCGCGCTTCACGCCAGCGGGGCTGACCAGTTCGGCCATCTCCGGCGACGGCGGGGCGAGCAGGACCCGGATACCCGACGAGTGGTTGATCACGAAGGTCTCGATCGAATCGGCCTCGCCGTTCTCGAGCTCAGGGGCGAGATCGGCGATCGACTTGTTCTTGGGGTTCAGGTTCAGAAGCACGCCGACGTCGCCGAATTGAAGGGAACCGTCCATCAGGACGACTTTCTTGCCGCCGTCGACGGCCGCCGCAACCGCCATGTTCACGGCGATGGTGGTTCGACCCACGCCGCCCTTCGGGCTGTACACGGCGACCACGAGGCCCGGCTCGCGTTCACCGTCACCGGCGCCGTTCTGGTCCGGGCCCCTGGGCGTGACCATGGGGGCCATCCGGCTGAGCTTCTCGCGTTCGCGGGTATAGACCTGGCGGATCGAGGCCGTCAGCTCATCGCTGCTGAAGGGCTTGACGAGGAACTCACGCGCTCCGGCGAGCATCGACCGGCGGAGGTAGTCCGCCTCGCCCTGGACAGACATCATGACCACCGAAGCGCCGGGGGCCGCAGATGCGAGCTGCTCCGTGGCGGCGATCCCGTCCATGTCCGGCATGTTGATGTCCATGAGGACCACGTCGGGACTCAGCCTTCCGGCCAGGTCGATCGCCTCCGTGCCCGACGCAGCCGCGCCGATCACGTCGACGTCCGTCTCGAAGCTGAGCAGCTTCGTCAGGTGGTCCCGGGTCTCGGGAATGTCGTCGACGATCAGGACGCGGATCTGGTCGGTCATCTCGGTGGTAGTCACAGTCCAGTAGGTTTGAGAGGGATGAAACCGAGGCGGGCGCTGGACCGGTTGGTCCGGTGCGCCCGTCGCGATCCGGGCAGGGGCCGCACGACGCGTCCTCGGCCCATCTGTTTACGGAGCGGCCTGTGCCGGCAGGATCGTCTCGAGGAGCTGCGGGACCAGGACCCCGTGCTCGTCGACGAGGGTCTTCAGGATCACGCCGGTGGTCGCGACCGGCAGGACCGGGAGGAGCTCGCCGGTGACCGGGTCACGCTCGAAGTCCTTCGCCGAGCGGAGGACCAGCGAGATCGAGCCGTCCAGCTGGGCGAACTTGATGATCTCGGCCTGCTGTGGGGTTGCTCCCACGATGACGATTTCCTGCTGTCCGGTCAGGGCCGTCCCGTCGGCATTGACGACCGGGTTGCCCTGGGCGTCGACCGGCGGGGGCGGCAGCAGCGTCCCGATGACCTGCATGCCCTGGACGAGGAGCTTGACGCTCGTGCTGTTGACGCCGGCGACCACGGTGACGGTCTCATCGACCGGACTGACCGAGACGACCGGGAACTTGTCCCCGGTGAAACCGACGAGCATGTCCACGAAATCGCCCGGCTGGATCACCGTGCCGACGCCGGAGACCTGGTCCACCTGGATCGCGATACCGACGAGGCCGGGCGGGACGGTGAGGTCGGCAATGCCGCCGCCGCGCGAGAAGTCGATGAGGGTCAGCTGCTTGCCGGCCGCGATGTCGGTGCGGGCGATCTTGCCCACCACCAGTGAGATGTCGGCGAACGCCGTGGGGTCGCGCTGGGTGAGCGGGAATTCCTTGTCGAGGCGAAGCATGTCGGCGCTGATCTCCGTCCCGAGCGGGATGTCGACCGCGGCAAACACCGTCGGACCGGTGGTCGGCACTCCGCCCGTGCCGCCGCCACCACCGCCACTGCCGTCACCCTGTGACAGGATCACGACGCCGATGAACGCGATAACGGCAAGGAAGACCCCGATCAGGAGGATCAACCGATTTGAACGCTTCAAGATGCTTCTCCCCGAGTCATGCCATGTGACAAGTGGCACCACTGTAGCACCGCCTGAAGGCGGCGCGACTATACCAAAGGCCTAGGACCATTAGGAGGAAACGGCAGGAAACCACGCTCGCCGCAAGGTGTTTCGCAAGGTGGGTCGAGGGCGTCCACCGCTGGCCTCTTGGGGCGTGGGCCCGGTGCGGACTGGCACACGCGATGGGGGCGCCGGGACAGCGAAAACCGCCGGGCCCGAGGGCACCGGCGGTGTTTCGATTGCGGGTCGAAGCGTGCTAGACGCTCGTGCCGACTGCGTTGAGGATCTTGCTGATCTCGCCGCCGAGGAAGATCAGGGCGACGATCGCAACGATCGCGATGAGGGCGAGGATCAACGCGTACTCGGCGAGACCCTGGCCTTCCTCGTCACGATGGGTGAAATTGATGAGTCCGGTGAGTAGAGACATCATGTGAATGGGTACCTCCTTTCCGTCAGGCTCCCCGAAACCTGTGGGGGCCCGATCACACTACGAACCCCGCCCCGCTCTGTCAAGGCGTGACCCGAGGGATGTGGTGCGCCTGAGAAACGAACGACCGCCGGGCCCAAAGGCTCCGGCGGTCCGTGGTGTCGACGATGAAGGCCCGTTACAAGGCGTTGCCGACCGTGTTCAGGATCTTGCTGATCTCGCCGCCGAGGAAGAGGAGGGCGACGATCGCGATGATCGCGATGAGGGCGAGGATCAGCGCGTACTCGGCGAGACCCTGGCCTTCCTCGTCACGACGAGTGAATTGGATGAGTGCGGTACGTAGTGACAACATGATGCTGGGTACCTCCTTTCCGTCAGGCTCCCCGAACTGTTGCCGGGGGCTTGGCCACGGTACGGACGTCGCTGCCCCTATGTCAAGGAGCCTGATCGTTCTCGCGGTGCCTACCGTAAACAAGGAACCGCCGGGCCCACAGGGCCTCGGCGGTTCCGGAATTCGCGTGGACGAGCGTGCTAGACGCTGGTGCCGACCGTGTTGAGGATCTTGCTGATCTCACCGCCGAGGAAGATCAGGGCGACGATCGCGACGATCGCGATGAGGGCGAGGATCAGCGCGTACTCCGCGAGACCCTGGCCTTCCTCGTCCCGACGGAACGAGGCGAGGAACGTGGAAATGAGCGCCATTCGTGGAGCCTCCTGAATATAAGGGCCTGCCCTGAAAATGAACGAGGGCTGCGCTAAACAATACTCCTCACCCTGTAGAGCACCAGTAGCACGATCGTCCTCCCGACCGGCAGGACCCAGCACGCCGGGGATCAGGCCGTCGGGATGTCCGCGATCAGGCGAAGGTCGCCACCGGCGTCCATCAGCTCGGCGACGATGCCGGCCGTCGTCGCGCGACCCTGGATCTCGCGCCAGGTCGCGTCGGGGAGGGCGACGATCGTCGCCCGGCGGGCCGTTTCGACGGCCTCCCGCTCGGCGCGGCGGCGGTCCTCCATCATCTCGGCCAGGGCGGGCGGGACATCCTCGGCCGTTTCGGACGGGAGGGGTACCTTCCTCGCGGGGTCGGCCGTCTCGGGCGGTCGGATGGCCCACACGCGGACCTCGAGACGATCGCCCCAATCCAGCTGGATCGAGACCTGCTCCGGCGCCTGTGCGAGAAAGGCAACGAGGGCCAGATCGACGACGCGGAACACGGTGCTCTCGAGGTCGACGCGGAGGCGTCGATCCGTTCCCATCGATTCGAGGGTGACTGGAAGCCCGGCTCGCTGGCCGCGTTCGCGCGCCGCGCGCCGGATGGTCGGAACCAGGCCGAGATCGTCGAGGACCATCGGGCGAACGTCGAAGATGAACGACTTCGTGGCCTCGAGGGTCTGCTGGACCATCGACACGAGGAGACGGACCTCGCCGGCTGCCATCGTCGGGTCTATCGCCAGCAGGCGCTCCACGATCTGGGCCTGCAGGATGATATTCGTGAGGCTCTGGGCCGGACCGTCGTGCATGGCCCGGGCGATTTCACGGCGAAGATCTTCCTGGGCCCCGAGGACCAGACCGGACAACTCCGGCGGCACGGCCCTCCGGTCGCCTCCCGGCCCTCCGGTCGAGTCCGCCGCACCGTCCGATTCCACGCCGGAAGTCGGCTCGGCCGATCCGGCCCCGGCGGCAGCCACGTACCCCGCGAGCGCGTTCTGGAACCGGCTCATGGTCTTGCGCTTGCCCTCGAGCACCTCGACCTGCGAGGCCATGAGGGCGGCTCGACGCGTCAGGCCGACCAGCTGGGCCTGGGGATCGGCCCCCTCGCCTTCGACGACCGGGCCGGCGCGATCGGCGGCCGCTGCGCGCTTCTGTTCGTGCCGGTCCGCCTCGGTTCGCGCCTGGACGACGAGCAGATCGATCTCGGCAATCTCGCGCTCGACCGTCGCGAGATCGGCCGCCATTCGGGCAGCCAGGTCGTCAGCCTCGGTCACGGGCGCTGCTCAGTCCTCCGGCATCCGGATCCAACCCTGGCGCATTGCGTACACCACGGCCTGGGTCCGGTCGTTGACCGACAGCTTGCGCAGGATGGAGCTCATGTGGTTCTTGACGGTCTGTTCGCTGATGGACAGGGCATAGGCGACCTGCTTGTTGGTCATGCCCTGGGCGATGTTGTCCAGGATCTCCACCTCGCGCGGCGAGAGCGGCGCGAAGATCGGCGCCGCATCCTGACCGTAGACGGCGAGCTCGCGGAATTCCTTGAGAACGCGCGACGCGACGGCGGGCTTCGAGAAGACCTTGTCGTTGATGAGGTACTCACCGGCAACGACACGACGCATCACGGTGACGAGGTCGTCCGGCCCGATGTCCTTGAGCAGGAACGCAGCCGCGCCGGCCTTGATCGCATCGAACAGCGCATCCTCGTCTTCAGACACGGCGAGCACGACGATCGCCGTCGAGGGCAGTTCGCGCTTGATTCGCTGGGTGGTCTCGATGCCCCCCGGGGGCGCCAGCGAGAGGTCCATGAGGACAACGTCGGGTGATGTTTCCAGCGCCCGATCCATCGCGGATCGGCTGTCCTCTGCCTCGCCCACGATTTCGAAGTCGGGTTCGCGACCGAGGATGTTGGCGATTCCCACGCGGAACAGCGCATGATCGTCGACGATCAGGACCTTGGTGACGTGGTCGGGATCGCGGCGATCGGGCCCACCACGGCGGCGATCCTGTCCTGCGTAATCGGTGTCGCTCATCGAGTCTCCTCTGCTCCCAGCGGGATGGCGAGCCGGATGACCGTCCCGCCATCCGGTTGCGATCGTACTTCGAATGTGGCCCCGATCAGATCTGCCCGTTCGCGCATGAACTGGAGGCCGAAGTTTCGGCGGCCGCGCGCTGCTGCCTTGTCCGGATCGAACCCACGCCCGTCGTCGCGTACCTCCAGGATCCACGCCCCCGCATCCTCCCTGGTCGCCACGAAGGCGGCCGAGGCGAGTGCATGCTTGCGCACATTCTGCAGAGCTTCTTGTACCACGCGCAGCACCACCGTCTGGTCTGCCTCCTCCAAGTGTGAAGGGTCGGCCTCGAGGTCCGCAACGATGGGCAGCTTCGCCATGCCCGTCACGTGCTCGGCGGCGTCACGGATCGCGCCGTTGAGGCCCAGCTCGGCGATGACCTTGGGTCGGAGCTGGCTGATATAGCTTCGGACGTCGTTGAGCTCGCGACGCATGAATTCGCGCAGTGCCTGGAGCTCCGCGCGGGCCATGCCCGGATCCTTGTCGAGGGCGCGCTCGACGAGCTCCACCTGAAAGATCGCGTTCGAGAGTGCCTGCGCCGGGCCATCGTGAATCTCCTGGGCGAGTCGAGCGCGCTCCGCCTCCTGGGCCTCGAGGAGGCGCGCGTGGCGAGCCGCGGCCGCTGCCCCATCGGTTTCCGCGGGTCCCGAGCCCTTGCCCGGCCCATGGTCGGAGCCGCCGTGCTTCAGGATCCGTTCGGTGTTCTCGAGGGAGCGGATCGCGGCCTCGAGCCGGGGGAGGTCGCCCGCCCGATGGGCCCGCTCGGCCGCCGACACGTTGGCTTCCTTCGATCCGGGAACCCCTGTGGCGACCACCGCCCGAACCTGCTCGCGAAGGTTGCGCAGGGCCCCGGCGGTCGTGTCGATCGTGGCCCGCGCCTCCGCCAGGAGGGCGTCCACGGCGCTCGGGTTCGTCGATCTCGTCACGGGCAGTCGATCCAGAACATACGGACGTCGCGCAGGAGCTCCCGCTCACGCTCCGTCAGAGTACCCGGCGCAGGGTCGATGGGGCTGGGCTGGAAGCACTCGCTGCCGGGACCCTGCGTGGCCGCCGCCGGCCACAGCGGGTCCGGGCCCGGATCACGCTCGTCCGGCTCGCCGTCGAACACCACGACGAGGCGTGTTCCCCTGAACGCGCGAGCCAGGTCCAGGACATCGGCCGCGGGTTCGTTGGGCAGGGCCAGGGCGTTTGCCTCGGTCGTGTCGGCCAGCCAGATCGGAAAGTCGGTGATGATCGGCCCATCGGTTCCCGGAGTGGCGCCCGACACCGTGAGGTATCGGTTCATCGCCGCGAATCGATCTGCCGTCTCGCGTGCGTCCGTGCCAAAGCTCGTGAGCAATCCGACGGTGAACAGCGCGCCGCCGAAGACCGCCATGGCCGGTCCGAGCCAGCCGACCGGTCGGTGCCAGCCAAGACGGGTGGCCAGCCGTGCGAGCGCGGCATCGAGGGCCAGGAGACAGGCAAGGATGACAAGGACGTGGATGGCCCCGGCGCCGTGGAGGAACGTCCCCAGCGTCGTCGCGACCGGAAAGACGAGGCTGTCGAGCGCAAACGTCGCGAGAGCGACGGCCAGGAGCGGGCGAAGCGTCCGGCCGCGGCCCGCCCAGGGCAGCGCGAGGAGCCCGATCGGGGCGATCGGAATCCCGAGCAGCAGGAGGACGTTGACGACGTTGTGGAACGTCCCCTCGATGCGCATTTCCAGCAGCCGCGCGGGCCCCACCGCGAGGTAGCGCGCGAGGGTGGGCGGGTCGTTCCAGGCGAAGATGTCGCGGCCCACGACGGACAGGGCGTTGACCGCAGCCTGACCGGGCAGCGGGCTGCCGAAGACGAGCCAGTCCCGATACGCCCACGGCACGAAGATCGCAAGCGCAACGACGGCGGCCACACCGATCAGGCGAACCCGCACCGCTCGTCCGGCTCCGGTCGCGAACCAGGCGACCCCGACCCAGACCAATGCAAGGATCGCCGCCTCGTTCCTGGTCAGTGCCGCCAGCCCCAGGACGGCGCCGAGAGCGATCAATCTCGGATCGTTGGGTCGAGCGCCGCGCGGACTCCGTGCCAGCCGTGTCATGAGGAGGACGGCGGCCAGGGTCAGGACGGTGAACGGGGCCGTCGAATCAGGCAGGGCGCCGTACAGCACGAGCGGCAGATACACGGCCGCCGTCAGGCCGGTCCCGAGGGCGAGAGTCCGGGCACGACCACGCGGAAGGGCTCGTTCCTCGGCGACATCGGCGGCAAGCCGCCAGGCGAGCACGGGGGCGATCGAGCTCACCAACACCGATGACACCTGTGCCGCTGCGAACGTCAGCCCGAAGAGGGTCATCGTTGCCGCTGCGAGGAAGGTGGGGAGCGGGAGCCAGACCTCGAAGGCCGGCCTCGGGAACACGAGGGGCGGCGTCTGGTAGCTCCACAGGGAATCGCTGACCAGGCCTCGACCCTCGAGCAGATTGCGCGCAACGTGGACGTAATAGGCGGTGTCCTCGGGTCTCGGGAACACGATCTGGGCGGCCATCGCGGCCCGGACGAGCGCCGCGACAACGAAGATCAGGGCGATCGACGCCAGGGTCTCTCGGCGGCTCATCCGGCACACCTTGCATCGTCTGGCGTGAGGCAAACCGGGTAGACACCGATCCGGTCGGCGAGGCTGCCGGTTTCCGGGATCGTGAACAGGGGCGCGCCGACCCAGTCGGGTCGCGCCCGTGCGTCGAGGATCGACTCGACGGCCGCCACCGCGTCCGCGCGGTTCAGCACGAGCCAGCGAATGTCGTAGGCCGCCGCGACACGCCGGATCGTGTCGATCGGGTCGTTGACCAGGACGACCCCGCCCCGTCCGGTCCAGTAGCGGTACCCCGCGGCATCGATCGACATGATCCGATCCGTCATTGGAACGCCGGCTCCGTCGAGCGCGGCCGCGACCGCCTGGCGATCGTCTCGCTGTGCGCTCCAGCCCGAGTGCACGACGACGCTGCCGGCAACGGCCATGATGCCGGCAAAGGCAATCGCGGCGCCGACGAACAGCCGGTGCATCGGTTCCGGGCGCCAGGCGGGGCGTCGAGCCGCAACCCTGTCGACGAGCAGGACGATCCCTTCGACGACGAGGATGAACGAGTGCGGAGCCAGTGCGACCGCCGAGTGGAGGAACGTGCCGCCCGGCACATGAACCGCCGAGATCAGTGCGGAGAACGCGAACAGGAGCGCCGCGTACAGGAAGAACAGGCCGAAGTCGCTTGAGCGTCGTCGCGCCCAGCCGCCCACGAGCAGGAAGGGGACCAGGATCAGGCCGGCGATCACCTGGGCAAAGATCCCGATCGCAGCGGTCAGGCCGGCAATACGCGTGGCCAGGAGGGGACCGGCGCCCATCGCGAGCAGGCGCCCGAGCGTGGCCGGCGTGGCGATGCTGTTCCACTCTTCGATCGAGCGGATGAACAGGACCTTGCCGGACGCCGTCGACGGTGACAGGGAACCGAATGTGGCCAGCTGGCGAACCCACCACGGGATCATCACCAGCCCGAACGCGCCGACCGCGCCGAGCGCCGCTCGAGCGTCGATCCGTGGCCGATCGCCGACTGGACCAACGCGCACGCGTCCCGCGCGGACGCGGCCCCACGCGAAGGCGAGCGCGAGAGCGACCATGACGAGCAGCCCGTCGTTGCGCGAGAGCGTGGCCAGGCCGGCGAGGGCGCCAGCGGCGACGATTGCCCGGCCCGAGCCGCGCAACCCGCGTGCGCCGAGCCACAGCGCGCCGAGAACGAGCGGCTGGAAGAGAGAGAAGTTGTCAGGCTGAACCATGAACGGGGTGGACAACACAGGGGTCGCGACGAGCAGGCCGGCCGAAACCGAAACGAGCGGTCGGGCGCCGGCATCGCGAGCCACCGCCCATGTCAGGGGCGCCGCGACTGCACCGATGATCGCGAACGGCAGCGCCGATGCCCAGGCTGTCGGTCCGAGCATCCAGATGAACGGGACCTGGACCAGCGATGCGAGCGGCATCCAGTGGGCGTTCGAGGGGATCGGCAGGATCGGGTTGGTCGGAATCGTGCCGCCGACATCGGCGAAGATCCAGATGAAGTCGACCCGCAGGCCGTCGCCGGCGGCGAGGGCTCGCGCGACGTTGACGTAGTAGAACGAGTCGGGGTAGGCGGGGTCGGGAAAGGCCGCGATCAGGACCAGCCGAACGGCGAGCGCAGCACCAAACAGCAGGATCGGGGTTCGCACGGCCGGTGCAGGTTAGCATCGGATCGGTCCGGTTTCGACCGGTACGAATGGCCTAGTCCGGACGGCCTACCTGCCTTCCATCGCCGGCAGGGCCGCAGGGGCTAGACTCCGGCCGATGCCACCTGGATCGATCCCGGCACGGGCCCCAGATCGGTCGCCGGTTGCCCGGCTGTGGGTGCTCACGGGCGAGCTGGGCATCAGCCGGGAGATCGTGACGGTGTTCCTCGCCTCGAGGGCGCTCGTCGTCCTGGCTGCCCTGGTCGCCGAGTACGTCATCCCGCGCAATCCTGCGCTCACGAGCGGCGCCTCCGGGCCGATCCTGCGCAGTCTCACGTCCTGGGACGGCTGGTGGTATCTCGGAATCGCCCACGGTGGCTATCACGCTGAACCCATCGTGGGCGCGTATCGCGATGTCGCGTTTCTTCCCCTCTACCCAATCCTCGTAGGGGTCCTGTCGTTGCCGTGGCCGGCATTCACCGGCCTCGTCGCCGTCATCGTCTCCAACCTGGCGTTCCTGCTCGCGCTCGGCCTGCTCGTCCGGCTGGGCGAGCCGTACCTCGGCCGCCCGACGGCCACCGTCGCCGCAGGCCTGCTGGCGGTCTATCCCTTTGCGTCTGTTTTCGCGATGGCGTACACCGAGAGCCTGTTCCTGCTCCTGGGGGTTGCTGCCTTCCTCGCCTCGGAGCGCCGCCACCGGGGGTGGGCAAGCGTGTTTCTGGCCCTGGCCGTGCTCGCGCGGTTCCAGGGTGTCGCGTTGGCGCTCCCGCTCTGGATCATCTTCCTCAGGCAGGACGCCTGGCGACCGCGGAGATCCCACCTCCTGTTACTGCTCGGTCCGGCCGCGGCGGCTGGATGGCTGGCGTTCGTCTTCCTGCTGCTTGGTGCTTCGGCGAGCTACGTCGATGTCCTCGATGCCTGGGGCCGATCAGGTCTCGGAACTGCCGCAGCAACCGAAACGGTTGGGGCCAAGCTCTCGATCTACCAGGTCGCCCTGTTGGCGAGCCTGTGCTGGTCGGTCTTCCTCCTGGTATTCGTGCGGACGGACCGCCTCCGTCCTGAGTACTGGCTCGTTCCAGTGCTGTTCCTGGCCAGTGCGCTGGCCAGCGGAACCCTCGAATCGATCGGGCGCTACTCCGTGGCTGCATTTCCCCTGGTGTGGCTTCTCGCCGGACGGGGATCGACGTTGGCCCGGCTCGGGTGGCCGATCGTGTCGACCGGCCTGTTCTTCGTGATCGCGACACTGACATTCGGCGGGTATTGGGTCCCGTGAGGCAGAGCTAGACTGCCCCGATGCCGACGGACCCCACGATTGCAATCGTCCTGCCCGCGTACAACGAGGCGGCACGGATCGGCCCCGCCCTCGACGAGCTGTTCGAATTCCTGATGCGGCCGGGGGTGCGAGAGCGGGACGGAACGCCGGGTGCGGATGGACTGCCCCGGCTCGTCCAGGTCATCGTGGTCGACGATGGGAGCAGCGACGGGACGGCCGACATTGTTCGCGCTCGGTCCGAGGCCAACGCTGTTCACGACGGTGTTCGTCTCGATGTGCTGACGGTGCCCCACGCCGGCAAGGGCGCGGCGGTCCGCGCCGGGATGCTGGCCGCCGACGCCGATTTCATCGTCTTCGCCGACGCCGACATGGCCACGCCACCGACTCAGCTCCCGTTGCTCGCCGCGGCCCTCAACCATGCGGACGTCGCACTCGGGAGCCGGATCCAGCCCGATGGGTCGGACATGCGCGCGAGCCAGCCGCTGTTCCGGCGCATCCTTGGCAGGATCTTCCACGCGCTCGCATCGGCGTGGGTCGTCGGCCCCGTGGCCGACACGCAGTGCGGCTTCAAGGGCTTCCGGCGCGGCGCGGCCCACGACCTCTTTGCTCGCCAGCAAGTGACGAGCATCGTCTTCGATGTCGAGATCGTCTTCCTGGCGCGCCGTCGCGGGTACCGGATGGCCGTGGTCCCGATCGATTGGAATGATCGGCGCGGATCTCGAATGCGACCTGGACCAGGCCTCGCGCTGCGTGTGGCCTGGGATCTGCTGCGGATTCCCGTCGTCCATCGCCGGGTGGAACATGATGCGCCGCACGCCGAGGGCGAGCGGGGCTGAGGTGACCTCGGGAAGGTCCATGCCGAGCCGTGGGGCGGCGCTGCCCGCGATCGCAGCGGTCGTCTTTATCGTCGGCCTGGCGATCGTCCTCGCCACGGGTGCGTCATCCGGGACCTGGGGCTACGACTTCGAGGCGTACGCCCAGGCCGCGCGGCGTCTGCTCGACGGGCGGCCGCTGTACGACTCCACGGTGGACCTTGCCGGTGGATTCGCCGTCTTCCTCTATCCGCCGCCCTTCGCGATCGCTTTCGTTCCGTTCGCGCTCCTCGGTTCGGTGGCGGGCCTGTGGGCGTGGACGGCCCTGCTCACCGCCTGTGTCGTCGGCGGCATCGCGCTCATGCCCGTATCGAGCCGAATTCGCTGGGTCGTCCTGCTCCTCGCGGGTCTGCATTGGCCATCGCTGTATGCGATCCGGCTGGGCCAGGTCGGTCCGATTCTGCTCCTCCTGTTCGTTCTGGGCTGGCGTTGGCTGGACCGGCCGGGATCCCTGGGCGGGGTGGTGGGTCTGGGGGCGCTCATCAAGGTCCAGCCGGGGCTCCTGGTGGTCTGGGCGCTCCTCACCGGACGTGTTCGAGCGGCGGTCACGGCGAGCGCCGTCGTGATTGCCGCGTGCGTGGTCACGTTGCCCGTGGTCGGCGTGGCGGCATGGCGAGATTACGTCACCCTCCTCGGCCGGGTCAGCCAGCCCATTGAGACGCCCCACAACTTCACGCCGGGGGCCGTTCTGTTCCGGGCTGGTCTCCCGGCGGACGCGGCGACCGTGGTCCACTGGGCAGTGGTCGCCCTGGCGTTGGCGTTGGTCGTGCTCGCTGTCGTCCGACGGGACCGGATCGGGCCCGCACCCGGCTATCTCGTCGCGGTGGTCGCGTCCCAGCTCATCTCACCTCTCCTCTGGGACCATTACGCGATCATCCTCCTGGCGCCCGTGGCCTGGCTGCTCCAGCGTGGCGTGCGCTGGGCGGTGCTCCTGCCGTTGGCCACGGCGGTGCCACTCGTCGGGTCCGTTCCCGATGTCGTCTATCCGTCGTCGTTCATCATCGTGATCGTGGCGGTCCTCTGGCGCAGCCGGGCAGCCGGAGATGCGTCGTAGGGAACGTTTCGGTTGCCTCGGCAACTATCCGACGAGTTCGATGTATGCTCCCGGGCGTGCTCACTGCGACCCCCCGCGCCGATTTGAAGAGCGACTGTCCCGAGTCGCAGCCGACCGAGCCCGTGCCCGGTCCTGCGACGACCACCGCAGCAACCAGGCGCCTGCATGCCCAGAGGCGCCACTTCGACACCATTGGCGCAGATGTATGGGATGCCCTCGCCGCCGCGAACCCATGGTCGACGCCGTTCTCGTCGTGGGCCTTCCATCGAGCCTGGTGGGACGCGTACGGTGACAATGCCCATGAGCAGACGATGGTCGTGGTCGATGCCGGCGCCGGCGACGGAGCGCCTCCGGTGGCGATCGTGCCGTTCATGCATCGTCACGAAGTCGAACCGACCGATGCCATCACCCACACGACGATTCGCCACGGTTCCGAGCTGGCGCTGACCCCGGTCCCACCGTCGGCCAAGGCGATCTTCTTCGGCGCCTCGTATCACGCGGACTACGCCACGATCCTCTGCCATCCGAACGATCTGCCCGCGGTGGCCGAGGCGGTCGTGGCGTGCCTCGCCGCCGACACTGATGCAGACGACGATCACCCCGACCCGTGGGACGCCATCGATCTCCGCCGCCTCCGCTGCGGCGATCCCGTCATCGACGCACTGGCGTCTGCCTTCGGTCGGCGCGAGATGAGCGAGGGCTGGACGCTCAACGTGGAGCGCGAAGAGGTCTGTCCGGTCGCCATCATCCCGGCGGATATCGACTTCGATGGGTACCTGGCCACCCTGGACAAGAAGGAACGGCATGAGATTCGGCGCAAGGTTCGGCGCGCCGAGTCGGCCGGGGAGGTCCGTCTCCAACCGTCGGCCGATCCGCTCGGCGATCTGGATGCGTTCATCGAGCTGCACCAGAAGCGCTGGGGCGAGGACGGCCTCTTCCCCCACACTCGTGGTGGCGCGCAGAGCCGGGTCTTCGTCCGGCGCCTGTTCGAGCTGTTCGGCGCAGAGGGCCCGGTGCGACTCTCGTTCCTGACGATTGGCGGCCGTCGAGTCGCAGCCGGTGTCCACATCCAGAGCGGTGACGCAATCCTCTATTACAACGCCGGCGTGGATCCCGACGCCCGGGACCTGTCGCCGGGTGTCGTTCTCGTCGCGAAGTACCTGGAGCTCGCGGTCTCCATGGGGGTCCGCCGCTTCGACTTCCTGCGTGGCGACGAACCCTACAAATACGGCTGGGGGGCGGTCGACGAGCCGATCCAGCGAATCCTCGTGCGTCGAGCGTCGGGCCGTGATGCCGTGCCGCGGGGTGAGGTCCGATCGTGACCGTGGCCCTCCCGACCGACCCCTGTTTCGAGCGCCCCGTTCGAATTCCGAACCGGGATGGGCATCCGTTGCGGGTCGTGGAATTGCTCGCGACCGGCTCGAACGGTGGAGCCCAGGAGCACCTCTACTCGCTGCTGACGCGGATCGATCGCGATCGGTATGACGTGAGTGTCGTCGTGCTGACGGACGGCAGCGCGGTGCGCCGGCTCGAGCGAGCCGGCGTCTCGGTCTGCGTCATCGATGAGGCCGATGACGAGAGGGCCGTCGCCGCCCTGACCGCGCACCTGATCGGAGCCCGGGCCGACGTGCTGCACAACCACATGTACCGGGCGGAGATCATCGGAACCAGGGCCGCGCTTGCCGTCGGCGCAGCGGTCGGCCGCAAGCCCCTCGTCGTGTCGACCGTCCACTCTTCGCGGGTGCGCGCGGACATCGACCAGAATCTCCTCCGCGCATTGACGCCGTCGATGGATCGACTCATCGCAGTGTCCAGGGCGATCGTCGACAAGATCCACCTGGAGCGTCGCGACGGTGCTCCGATCGAGCTCATCTACAACGGCGTCGACCTGGAACGTTACGATCACCAGGGACCCTGCTGCACCCTGCACGAGGAGTACGAGCTGGAGGCCGATTGCCAGCTGGTGGGAGTCGTGGCCCGGCTCGAGCCGGAGAAGGGGCATCACACCTTGCTGGAGGCCTGGCCCTCGGTCGTCGAGCGGATCCCGTCGGCCTGCCTGCTGGTGGTCGGCGAGGGCAGCCGGCGCGAGGCGCTCGAGGCGCAGGCGCTGGACCTGGGGATCGTCGGCCGGGTCGTCTTCACCGGCCTGCGCGACGATATTCCGGCCGTGACCGCAGCCCTCGATGTCGCCGTCCTTCCGTCGTATCGTGAGGCGCAGGGCCTGACCATTCTCGAGGCCATGGCCCTGTCGCGACCCGTCGTGGCGACCAACGTGGGCGGGATCCCGGAGATGATCGAGCACGAGGTCACCGGGCTGCTCGTCGAACCACACGATCCCGCGGGCCTCGCCGATGCGATCGTGCGACTCCTCGTGGATCACCCCTTCGCCGACACGATCGGTCGAGCCGGTCACGATCTCGTGCACGAGCGGTTCTGCATCGAGGGGATGGTGCGGTCGGTCGAGGAGATCTACGACGAGGCGGTGGCGACTCCTGTCGTGCCGGACCTCGCCGCCGGTTAGTCGACGGAGTCGTCAGCCCAGTACGTTCGGTTGACGGGTGACCAGCCTCGCCGGCCGCTAGATTGGGCCAGTGCAACTGCCTCCCCGCCCTTCACGACCTCGGCCCACCCTGGCGCTGACCCTGCCGCAGGTCTGGTTGGGCCTGTCGATCGCGCTCCCGGTCCTGGGCGCGCTCATCGCGCCCATGTCCGCGACCGACCTTGCCTATCACCTCCGCGCCGGCGCCGAGATCCTGGACACGGGCGCCATTCCGACCGTTGACACGTGGACGTTCACGGCAGCGGGGACGGAGTGGGTCGACCAGCAGTGGGCCGCCCAGGCGGTCTTCGCGGCGATCCACAGGGCCGGCGGCTGGGCTGGATTGATCGTGTTCAGGGCCGTGCTCGTCGGGATCGCCTTCGGCCTCCTGGGGATCGCGATCCGGCGGCGGAACGCCGGCCTGTCGGAGCGCACCGTCGGTCTGCTGGTCGTGGGGGCATTCGTGGTCGCTGCACCCGCGCTGGCCCTCCGGCCTCAGCTCATTGCCGTCGTCCTGTTCGCCGCAACGCTTGCCGTGGTGGCCGGCCGCGGGCGGAATCGGCGGACGCTCCTGCTGCTCCCGATCATCGTGGTGGCCTGGGCGAACGTCCACGGGAGCTTCGTCCTGGGGCCCGCGCTGGTCGGCCTGGCATGGCTGGAAGACGTCCACGAGCGGGCTCCGCGAGCCTGGCTGTCGTTTGTCGTTGCGGTTGTCGCAGCGGTCGCGGCACTGGTCAATCCACTCGGTGCAGGCGTGTGGGTGTACGCGGCCGGGATCTCGCTCGATCCCACGGTGACGGCCCGGATCACGGAGTGGCAGCCCACGACCGTGCGCGACGTTCCAGGGATGCTCTTCTGGGCGTCCGCGGCTGGTGTCGCGGTGCTCCTGGCCCGCCGCCGGGCCACGACACCGTGGCCGGCACTCGTCACCCTCGCCGCGTTCGCCGTCCTCGCCGCCTACACGGTTCGCGGCCTGGCATGGTGGCCGCCCGTCGCGGCGATGGTCGTGGCCGGCCTGCTGCCCCCGACACCCATCTCCTCGCGTACGCCACAGCGCGCGGTCGCGAACGGACTCATCCTCCTCGCTGTCGTCGCAGCCGGACTCGTCGCCACGCCCGCATGGCGGCCAACGGACCCGGCCACCGGCGCACCACGCGGGGCATTGACCGAGGCCCCCAGCGGGATCACCGCCGGCCTGCGCGGCATCGTGACGCGCGGCGACCGCATCTGGAACCCGCAATCGTGGGGATCGTGGCTGGAATTTGCCCTCCCGGATCTGCCGGTGGCGCTCGATTCCCGGATCGAGCTGTTCCCGCCGGGCACGTGGGCGGACCTCGACGCTCTTCGTGGCGCACGCGCGGACTGGGCGACCGTCCTGGATCGCCATGGTGTGACGATCGTGGTCACGCAAGCCTCCGACGACGCCGTCCTGGCTGCAGCCTTGTCCGCGGACGCTTCGTGGCACGCGTCCTATGCCGATGCGGAAGGGACCATCTGGGTCAGGGCAGACCGGCCATCCGTCCCATGACATGCGGCCGGTGGCGTCGGCTATCCTCGGTCCGATGACCACGCCCGCTGCCCCGGATCTCGACGTCGTCGTCCTCGGCGGCGGCGGTCACGTTGGATTGCCGCTCAGTCTCGCCATGGCCGATGTGGGGCTCCGGGTCGGCGTGTACGACACGAATCGGGCGACGCTCGAGCAGATCCGGCGGGGCGAAATGCCGTTCCTCGAGAATGGCGCCGAGGCCCTCCTCGCGGAGCTCCTGCCGTCCGGCCGTCTCGTCCTCGACGACGACGCCGCCATGATCGCCCGAGCCGACGTCGTCATCGTGGTGATCGGGACACCGGTCGATGAGTTCCTCGGACCCTCGATGACCGTGTTCGAGCGAACCGTCGCGCAGCTGGCCCCCCACCTTCGCCACGCCGCGCTCGTCGTCCTCAGGAGCACGGTCTATCCCGGCACCACCGCCTTCGTCGCTCAGCATCTCGCGGATCGAGGACTGCCTGTCGATGTTGCGTTCTGCCCCGAACGGATCGCCGAAGGCCACGCTCTCGAGGAACTGTCGTCGCTTCCCCAGATCGTCGGCGCGGATGACGCGCGTGCCGGCGACCGGGCCGAGGCCCTGTTCCGACGGTTGACGAACACGATCATCCGGACCTCGACGAAGGAGGCCGAGCTGGCGAAGCTCTTCACCAACACCTGGCGCTACATGAAGTTCGCCGTGGCCAACCAGTTCTTCATGATTGCCGACCAGGCCGGAGTGGATTACTCCAACGTGCTCCGCGCCGTCCGAGAGGATTACCCGCGAGCAGCCGACCTTCCCGCGCCCGGGTTCGCGGCCGGACCGTGCCTCTTCAAGGACACGATGCAGCTGGCCGCGTTCACGAGCGATCACTTCCCCCTCGGCCAGGCCGCGATGCAGGTCAACGAGGGCCTGCCGGCCTATCTCGTGTCGGCCATGGAGCGGCGCTACGGCGATCTTCGCGGCCGATCCATCGGCATCCTCGGCATGGCGTTCAAGGCCGAATCCGACGACCCGCGAGCATCACTCTCGTACAAGCTGCGCAAGCTCCTCGCGTGGTCCGGAGCCGACGTCTTGTGCACCGACCCGTACGTGCGCGACGACCGACTCGTCCCGCTCGAGGAGGTCATCGAGCGCAGCGAGATCCTCGTCCTCGGGGCGCCCCATCGCGCCTATCGAGCGCTCGATGTCGGCGGCCACGACGTGGTTGACGTCTGGGGCGCCATGGGCGGCGGCATCCGCCTGTGACGCGCCCGATGAAGATCCTCGTCACCGGCGCCGCGGGGTTTATCAACGGATACCTTGTGCCCGAGCTCCTCGAGGCGGGGCACGAGGTCGTGGGCCTGGATGACTTCTCCAAGTACGGGCGCCTCGTCAAGTCGTACGACGACCACCCGCGCTACCGGTTCATCGAGGGCGATGCCAAGGACGGCGCGCTGATGCGTGATCTCGCCGCGGATTGCGACCAGGTGGTCGCCGCGGCAGCGATGATCGGCGGGATCAGCTACTTCCACGAGTTCGCCTACGACCTGCTCGCGGAGAATGAGCGGATCCTCGCGTCGACGTTCGATGCCGCCATCGCCGCGCATCGCGACGGCCACCTCGAGCGGATCGTCGTGGTGAGCTCGTCGATGGTCTACGAGTCGACGGACGTGTTTCCGACCCCCGAGGGCGCCCAGCTGACCTCCCCGCCCCCGATCTCGACGTACGGGTTCCAGAAGCTCGCCTCCGAGTACTTCGCAAAGGGGGCCCGGGAGCAGTACGGCCTTCCGTACACCATCGTCCGGCCGTTCAACTGCGTCGGGATCGGCGAGCGGCGGGCGGTCCGCGACACAGACGTCATGTCCGGCAACGTGAAGCTCGCCCTGTCGCATGTTGTGCCCGATCTCGCCCTCAAGGTGCTCAAGGGCCAGGATCCGCTCCATATCCTCGGCGACGGCTCGCAGATTCGCCACTACACGTACGGCGGGGACCTTGCGCGCGGGATCCGCCTCGCGATTGAGTCGCCGTCGGCGGTGGACGACGACTTCAACCTCTCGACCGCGCGATCGACCACGGTGCTGGAGCTGGCCGGCCTCATCTGGGAGCGGGTCAATGGCCCTGATCGGCCCTTCGCCTTCGTTTCGGATTCACCCTTCGAGCACGATGTCCAGCTCAGAGTCCCCGACGTCCGCAAGGCCGATGCGCTGCTCGGCTTCCGGGCCGAGACCTCCCTTGAGGCGATGCTCGACGAGGTCGTACCGTGGATCGCTGCCGAACTCAGCGCCGGACGGCTGTGACGACGGCCTCGGACGAGTCGACGGCGCCCGCCTCACCGCCGACCGACCCGGAGGTGTCGATCGTTCTTCCCGTCTTCAACGAGGGCGAGTCCGTCGAGCCGGTATTGCGGGCCCTGTCGAGCGGCGTGACCGCCCAGCACGAGCTGATCGTGGTCTGGGATTTCGACGGCGACACGACCCGGCCAGTCGTCGAGCGACTGGCCGGTGAGATCCCGGGTCTGCGCGGCGTTCGCAACGACCTCGGTCGAGGCGTACTCAATGCGATGAAAGCTGGCATCGCCGCAGCGCGCGCGCCGTACGTGCTGATCTCGATGGCCGACGGGTCGGATGAGCCGCATGTCGTGGACCCGATGCTCGCCCTGGCGCGCGGTGGGGCCGATGTGGTTTCCGCGTCGCGGTATATGCCGGGCGGGCGGCAGATCGGCGGCCCGGCCCTCAAGCGACTGATGAGTCGTGTCGCCGGTCTCACCCTCCATTGGTTTGCCGGGGTACCGACCCACGATCCCACGAACAACTTCAAGCTTTACGCCCGTCGCTACCTGGAAGAGGTAACGGTCGAAAGCACGGCCGGGTTCGAGCTCGCCCTCGAGCTCACCGTGAAGGCGACTCTCGCCGGCCGGACCGTCGCCGAGGTGCCCACGACCTGGCGCGACCGGACCGCCGGCCAGTCGAACTTCAGGCTCCGGAAGTGGTTGCCGCACTATCTCCGCTGGTACGCGGCGGCCTTCCGCGGCAGGTTCGCGGCCCGGCGTTCGCGGCCCCCCACCGAGCACTGACGCTTCGGTTGCCTCCGGCAGGCGCGCGCGCCGTCAGTCTCGGCGGCCCGCCGCGCCTCGGCACTGTTCGAGTTCTTGAACCGGACGCTCGCCGGGCGCCAGCTCTCGGGCAGCCTGCTCCACGGGATCGAGTCGGCGCTGGGCGCCTCGAACGATTGAAAGCGCGATCACGGCGAGCGCTGCCGACGCTGGGACGGGTGCCATGGTAACGAGTGCCAGCACCGGGCTGCCGACCGGCAACATGAGCACGCCGTAGTGCGCCTGGCTCACAGGCCAGTGCGCTGGAACCAGGATCGCAAGGCTGACGTTCGCGAGATCCAGGTTACCGACGAATACGCCTTCAAGGACCCAGCGACGGATGATCGGCCAGTCGAGCGTCTTTGGCTTGAGGTTGCGCGGTCGGGGGTTCTGGCACCGCGTACGCCGTCAGTTCGTGATGTCCTCGTACGTCGGGATCGGAGCACCGTAGACCAGTCGTCGTTGGGCCTCGGCCAGGACCTCCGGGCGGATGGGAGGGACGGCCCAAGGCTCCAGGGCGTCGGTCACGGGCGAGCCATGGGCTGAAACGATTCCCTCGAGGCGCGTCGGGGATGGGACAAGGACGAGCGACCGGCCTAAATCGACCGAGGCAGGCCGATCGGATGCCAGGGCAGCGGTCACAAGGGCCCGGGTCATCTCGGCGCGCTCGACGAAGATCTGCCGGCCGTCCACCAGGAGTCGGACGTTCCAGAGTATCGCGAGTTCGAGGACCACGGCCGCACCGGCCAGGGCCGTAAGGCGGCGGCGCCCGGTGGCGAGCGCCAGATCCCGGAACCACGGTCCCAGGAGCGCTCCGAGCGCAACCAGGGCCAGGACCGCCGCGACGTACGTGTATCGGGCGTAGTGGACCTGGTCCGTTGTCACGCCGGCTCGTGTGATGGCAATCAGCGTGTACTGGGCAGCGATGCCGACGCTGGCCGCGACGAACCGGATCGGCAGCGCTCGCTTGTGGGCAAGGCGCCACAGGGCGGCTGCAAGCACGATGGTCGCCACGGCGACCCCCGGCCCCGGACCGACACCCGTGACTGCGCCTGCAGCTTCGCCGAATCCAGCGACGAGGAACTCGGGAACGTGGAGCAGCGCCGCCATGGAGAACGGGTCGCGATGGGCGCCGATCCCGTCGCGGCCAATGAGGATGAACCAGGTCGCGTACGAGGTGACGGGGATCGCTAGGAGGCCGAGCCAGCGGCGGTGGTCAGCGCGTAACACCAACTCCACTGCCACCGCGGCGAGGAAGAAGAGGGCGACACCCGAGGTCATCAGCCCAGCGACGAGCAGGGCCACGAGTGCGGCCGCTCGCCCCCGCGTCGCCGGTCCGTCGAGAACGTCGAGGGCTCCCAGACCGAGCGCGGTCGCGCCGACAAACCCGATCTGAAATCCCCAGTAGAGGTTCTCGAATCCCGAGCCCAGGAACAGCACGAGCGTCCCTGCTGCGAGGCCCGGCAGAGGCCCGGCTCGACGGGCCACCTGGCGTCGAACCAGCACAGCCACGATCACGTTGAGGAGGACAACGAGGGCGAGATAGGGCACGTACGTCCGGAGCCCCACCGTCTCGACAAGCGCCCGATACACGAGGATGGGAATGGTGGACCAGTGCTCGTTGTGGGGCGCCCACCAGGTGGACGGATCCATCAGCGACCGATCCGCAATGAATGCCCACTCGTCCGAGAAGAAGGTCAGACCGCGCCCGAACCAGAGCAGGATGGGTACAGAGAGGACAGCCGCGCCGGCAAACACGACGTCCGGCGTGTGCCACCGCCTCACGAGCAGCTCACAGAGCGTGCTCCTCGAGATCGGACACCGGCGCCCTGACGGCAACCACCGTGGAGAGCGCGATCGCGGTCATCGCGACCGATCCGGCGATTCCGAGCCAGCCAGCCACCGGGAGAACGGCGCCCACCTCCGGCGTCGGCGGAACCGCCGCCAGCAGGTTGAGTGTAAAGGCGAGGGAGAAGGCGGCCCATAGCGCGACCGCCCGACGATCCGGGAAGAGCAGCACGACGAAGACCAGGGCTGGATATGCATATCGCTCGTGCATCGTGGTCAGGACCATGAACGCGACGAGGCTCGCCGCCAACAGGCCCCAGGCCAGACCGGTCGGTGTCGGCCGACGGAGCACGGCCGCGAAGACGACCAGCTCGAGGAGGGCAGCGATGACGATACCGACCACACGCAGCGTCACCGGGCCGACGATCGACACGGAGTCGGACACAAACGCCCCATCCGCGGCCACAACCTGGAGAATCCACCACGGGTTCCAGGCGCGCAGGGAGAGCACCGCAAACAGGTCGTCCTGGTGCAGCGCAATGCTGCGCACGTAGCCGGCCGGCCCGCCGTCCGCGACGAAGGGCAGCCACAGCACGACGATCGTGGCCGCGCCGATCGCGGCCAGCCGGGCTGCACCGGCCCATCCCTCCCGTGCCACGAACCAGGCGCCGAACGGGACGAGGAAGGGCAGGGCCTGGGGCTTGGTCATCAGTGCCAGCGCAAGGACAACCACGGCCCAGCGGCTGTGGTTGCGGATCGCCAGCAGGTAGGCGCCCAGGCCGAAGAGGACATAGACCGACTCGTACTGGCCGAACAGAGCCGAGACGTCGATGACCGCCGGGTGGAGCGCGATCGAGAGAGCGCCCGCGACGGCCCACCACGGTCGCCCGCGCAGCGCGAACGCGACACCGGCGACCAGGCCGGCGTCGGCAATGGTCGGCAGCAGCTTCAGGGCGATCCGAACCGCAGGATCGGACGCATCCGTCGCCCAGGCAAAGGCCGGCACGAGGACGGCAAGCGCGCCCCACAGGTAGACCATGACCGGGGGGAAGGTCAGGTCCCGGTCGTACGCCTGCCCGAACGGTTCGGCGGTCAGCCCCTGGACCCAGGTGGCGAATTCGTCCATGTCCCCGGCCAGGCCTGGAAGGGGAAACAACGCCGCGCGGATCAGCGCCGCGACCGCCAGCCCGCCCGCGAGGACCAGCCAGTGCCGTCGGTTCCAGCTCGCCGCGGGTGCCGGATCCGGCGTCATCAATGGGTCAGGCGCGCCGGGTGACCCAGTAGCGTTCGGCCATCCCGATCCCGCCGAGCGCGCCCACCTTCAGGGCATAACGTCGCGCCGCATCGGCCATCGCCAGCCGACCATCGAAGAGCCGGCCGATCTGGCTCTCGTACATCGCGATGCCGCTGATCTTTCGTTCGATCTGGTCGCCGATGTCGGCGTACTCCGGACCCAGGAGAACGTCCGTCGGCAGCCCCTCGAGAGCCCCCGTCGGCAGGTCCTTTGTGCTGGAGAAGCCACTCCACCAGGCGTACGGGAAGTCCTCGTAGAAGGCCACGATGCCGGCGTATTCGGGCCCGGGCATCACCCAGGCGCGTGAACTCCGAAGGAGGTCGAGGCCGACACGATGGACGAGTCGATGGTCGACGTGTCCGCCGACGCCGAGCGGCAGGTACACGCGCTGTGGCTCGAGGCGGTCGATTTCCCGGCGCAGGAGGTCCGATGGAGCCGGGTCGTCGTCGCGCGGCTCGCCGAGCAGCTGCTCATCGCCGTCGTAGCCGCGGAACACGGCATCGGGGAGATCGAGAAAGACGATCGACGCCTCGGCGAAGTAGGCGTATCGCTCGTCCTCGATCCGTCGCTGGGCCGATACGTCTCCGGCGGACGCGGCACCGACGATCTCGTCGGTCAGGACCGCCCCCTGCGTGGGGGCGTCGTCCATGAGCGGCTGACCGGCCAGGGGTTCATTGCGAACACTCGCGCGTCGATACCACGATGACCGTTGCCAGAAGCGCTTGGCCGCAGCGTCCGCGTCGACCTGCGTCGCGTCGAGGCGGTCGTTCGTCGCGGCCCATGGGGGTGTGGTCCCCGAGAAGTCCCCGAGCGGAACGTCGGCACGGATGCTCGACCGATTGAACGCCTCGGTCACCGGCCACATGGCTTTCGATCCGAAGCCGAGCGCTTCGCGCTGGTACGGGTTCAACTCATCGGACGACCCATTCCCGGAATAGACCGTGAGGATCGTGACGTTCTGGCCCAGCTCGCGGAGGTTGGCAATCAGGCCGCCGCAGGAGAGCGCGACATCGTCGGGATGTGGCGCGACGAAGACGTGAGTCATGGCCGGCCGAGTATACCGGCGCCGCCCGGGCTCAGCCGTGGGTTTCCGGGCGACGGCCGACCTGCAGACCGTCGGCGAATCCGGCTGCCCCGACCAGTGGCACGAACACGCAGGGGCCGTCCGAGCCCTCGATCCAGTCGGTGGGTCCCTGGCGCTCGATCCACAACAGTTCCTGCCGATCGCGGGTTCCAACCGGGATGACCAGTCGGGCGCCGATGGCCAGCTGTTCGCGAAGCGCCTCGGGTACCGACGGCGCCGCGGCCCCCACGACGATTCCGTCCCATGGCGCCCCGTCGGGTGCCCCGAGACTCCCGTCGGCGACGCGCACATCGATCCGGTCCGCATAGCCCATGCGGGTCAATCGATCAAGGGCGCTGGCGGCAAGCTCCGGGCGTCGTTCAATCGTCACGACGCGGGCGCCGAGATCGGCCAGGACGGCGGCCTGGTAGCCGGTCCCCGTCCCGATGTCGAGGATCCGATCGCCGGCGATCGCATGCACCAGTTCGGTCATCCGGGCGACGATGTACGGCTGACTGATCGTCTGGCCCGAACCGACCGGTAACGCAGCGTCGTCGTAGGCGAGCGCTCGGCGATCCGGTGGCAGGAATTCCTCGCGCCGGAGTGCGGCCATGACCGCGAGCACTCGCTCGTCCGCGATTCCGCGAGCCCGGAGCTGTCGCACGATCATGGCCGCGCGCGCCGTGGCCATGGGATCGGCTCGTTCGCCGGCCATTCCCGGAGCATACGCTCTCGGCGACACCGAACGGCTCAATCTCGAGTGACGGCGACGGTCGGCCACGGTGACTCGCGGCGGGTCGCGCCGCCCCGACGCAGCTGGCCGCCCCGACGCTCAGCTGGCCGCGGGCGCGGCGGTGGGGCTCGCTGCCGGGCTCGCGACCGGCGTCGGCGAGGCCGTCGGGACGGGCGTCGGCGTGGGAAGCGGCGTGAACAGGCCGCCGTGTCCGGCAAGCAGGCCGTTCAGGACGATCGCGATGAACAGGGCCACGGACCCGAGCACGAGCACCACCGAGGTACGGTCCCGAATGCGAACAGCAGGTTCGGGAGCTGCCGCCGCAGCGGCTGCGGCCCTGGCTGCGGCAGCGGCCTCGGCGCGTCGAGCTGCACGGCGACTGATCGGCGCAACAACGGGCTCCGGCTCCGACTCGGCCTCCGGCTCCGGCTCGGCCTCCGGCTCCGGCTCCGACTCGGCCTCCGGCTCCGGCTCGGCCTCCGGCTCCGCCACGGCCTCCGGCTCCGGCTCGGCCTCCGGCTCCGCCACGGCCTCCGCCTCCGGCTTCGGCTCCGCCTCCGGCTCGGCCTCCGCCTCCGACCCGGGGCCCGCCATGTCGGCCTCGGATGGGGCGTCGTCTGGGACGTTGCCGGCGGCTGCCGGTTCGGGGCTGGTCGGTTCGTCGGTCATGCTGCTCCGCATTGGTACCGGCACCGGGCGGTTCGTCGCCTCCGGGGCACGCCGGCCAGTGTACTCAACGGACGCCCTGCGAGCGCAACGGCGTGTGTCGGTCAGGCGTCGCGAATCGTCGGCACGAGCAAGCCCGCGAGACCGGCGGCAACCGTCGTCAGTCCGAACAGCACGATGACGGGCCCAGGTCCAAACAGGTGTCCAAGCACCCCGGCGGCCGCGGCCGCGATCGTCATTCCGCCGAAAACGAGCGCGAACCTGAACCCGATCACCCGACCCATCAGTTCAGGTGGCGTGCGCTGCTGGAACAGGGTCTGGCTTGGAATCACGAAGACGAGGTTGCCGGCACCGACGCCAAAGATCAGGCCCAACGCAAGCCCCAGATCACCGGTCAAGCCGAAGACCGCAACGAGCGCCCCGGTCAGCGCATAGCCGAGAATCACCATTCGACCGAGCCTGATTCGGGCCCCGATGAGGCCGACCGCGAAGCCACCGATGAGATTGCCCAGCCCGATCCCGCTCTCGAGGAAGGCGAGGACCTTCTCCGGTTCAAGGGTGGTCCCCTCGATCGCATCGCGCGCAAAGATCGGCATGAGCGCGAGCAGGACGCCGATCATTGCCTGTCCGGCCACGCCCTGGAAGGTATTGCCCAGGAGCACCGTCTCGTGGCGCAGGAAGCGCCACCCGTCGCGCATCTCGCCGACAATGCTCCGGACCTGTGGTTCGCCGTCGTCGACCGGCGCTGACCGGGGTCGCACGACGATCGTGGCGATGAGGACGGCCGAGGCCACGTAGGACACCCCGTCGAACCAGAACGCGACGGGCAGCGAGGCCCCGAGGAATGCCACGAACAGGCCCGCGAGCGCATATCCCCCGATGTCGGCGAACGACTCGCCGATCCACATGGCCGAGTTGGCCACGATCAGGTCGTCGCGCTCAACGATCCTCGGCAATACCGAGATGCGGGCCGGCCGAAAGAAGATCGACACCGTCGTCATCAGGAACACGAGTGGGTAGACCAGCCAGATCTGGATGATCGCGGCGATCGGAATCAGGATCACGATCGTCGCCCGCAGGAGATCGCTGACGATGAGCACCTCTCGCTCGTCCCAGCGATCCACCAGGGTCCCGGCGATTGGTCCGAAGAGAAGGTTGGGGAGGGTCGCCGCAACGAACACGGCCCCCAGCGCGATCGCGGAGTTCGTCGCCCCGAGCACGAGAAAGGCAAGTGCGATCTGGTGGATGCGGTCCCCGAGAAGGCTCACCAGCTGACCGGCCCAGAGCGCCGAGAAGGAAGGATTCAGGGCCAGCCGGACGTAGGGGTGGTGTCGCGCCCGTTCCAGAAGGGCCGGGATGGCCGGCACGACGGGCTGGGCAATTCCTGGTGCGGACGGCAAGGCCGCGGGCCCGGCGAGGCCGGCTCCCGCGCCACCGAGCAGGAGCGGTCGACTGAGCCCGGATGCCTCGAGGAGGCCCGACCTCAGGCCAGTTTCGGTCCGGACGCCGCGGTCGCGCCCGCCAACGGCGACCTCGGCAAGCCGTCGTCGAACCGACGCCGCCTCGTCCTCGAAGAGATCTGCCGGCGCACGCACGACCGTCGCGAACAGGAAGAACGCGACGCCCGCCGACAGGAACAGGTCGCCCAGCGAGATGACATTCGTGACGAACGGAACCGGGATCGGGATGAGGTCGCCGAGCACGACAGCCTGTGACAGGAACGCCGTTTCGAACTCTGTCGAGGTGACGAGCACGTGGAATCCGACCGGCGACACATCGGCGGGGCTGAAGCCTGCCGCGACGAGGCTTGGCTGCCAGATCGGCATGTAGCCCCCGTTCAGCAGGATGGCCACGGTGTTGGCAAGGATCCCGACGAATGCGAGGCTGAGTCCAGGTTGCGCTCGATTGACCCACAGAGCGGCCAGCAGCAGCACGTAGGCCGTCGCGTAGAGGGGCAGTCGCAGGTCGTTCACAAGGCCCACGCCGGCACCGATGGCCGCTTCGGTCGCGAACCTGATGACGAGCGCGACGAAGATCGCCGCAACCCAACGCAGGCGGATCCGGGCCAGGTTCAGCATGTCGCCGCGCGCCGCGAGGCCGAGCCCCAGGCTCAGGACGATCGCGACGATCAGCACCGGTCGCTCGGCGAATCCAGGCGGCGGCGATCCAGGCGGCGGCGAACGGGGCTCAGACCGAGTCCGGCGTCCCGCCGCCCCGACGTCCAGCCACCAACGATTCCGGCTTGGCCATCTGCATCCGCTCGGCAACCTGGGCGATGAGCGGGATCGGCCGTGGCGCCGGGCGCTGGCCGGGGTCGGCGACCCCCTCCACCCAGCTGGTTCGCACGAACGCGTCGACCATGATCGGATCGAACTGGACCCCGGCGAACTTGCGCAGCTCGCCCAGCGCCTGCTCGGCGGTCAGCGGCGTCATCCGGTACGGCCGTGCGGCGGTCATGGCCTCGAAGGCGTCCGCAACGTGCAGGATGCGGGCCAGCTTGGGGATCTCGTCGCCGAGCAGCCGATCCGGATAGCCGGAGCCGTTGAACCACTCGTGATGGTGGCGGATGATCGGCAGTTCGGCGGCCAGCTTGGTGACCGGCAGGATGATCTGGGCTCCCAGGACGGGATGCGCGTTCATGATGATCCGCTCCTCGCGCGTCAGCCGCTCCTGCTTGAGAAGCACCGCATCGGGTACGCCGATCTTGCCAACGTCGTGGAGCAGGCCGCCCCATTCGAGCGCCTCCAGCTCGGCATCGCTGACGCGCATCTGGCGCCCGATGTCGACGGCAATCTGCTTGACGCGCTGGCTGTGCTTGCTGGTGAAGGGATCGCGCTTGTCCACGGCCTCTGCCAGGGCGCCGATCGTCTGCGTGAACATCTCGCGCATTTCCATCAGGCGCTGGTACACGAGGCGAGTGGTGTAGAGGGGGAGGGCGAACAGCAGGGTCGCCCACCAGCCGAGCCCCTCGGTCGCGTACATCCGTGCCATGAGCCAGCCAAGCGGCGTCAGTGCCACGAGATTTGCGGCAAAGACCCGCATGTCGCCGAGCAGGACGGTCCGGAAGTCGCCCCCCAGGCGCAATGTGATCAGGCCCGACACCAGGACAAGGTTCAAGGCGAAGTAGACGAGCGCGCCGATGAGCGTGGCGACCAGGTCGGCAGGGAGGCCGGTCGCGAGTGTCCGTAGAGCTTCGAGCACAACGCCGGCGACAGCCGCGGGAATCAGGACGCCTGCGTGGTTGGAAAGGGTCCCATACCACGGGATGCGGCCGCGAAGCTCGCGGACCTCGGTCGTTCCGAAGAGGGCAACCAGGGCCGCCGCGGCGGGTCCGCCGAGGTTCATCGCCGCCACGATCGGCGCGATCGACACCGCCACGAGGATGCCGCGCGGCATCTGGACGGGGAGCGCGGAGGCGAACAGCGAGACCACGATCCAGAACCCCACGCCGATGAGCCGTTCGGCACTGGAGACTCCGGGCGCGCCATCGAACTCCAGGCCGATGGCCGTGTGGACCGGATACACAAGGCTCGTGACGACGAGCGCAACGACGCCCATGGTCACGAGCCCAGCGATATAGAGCTTCAGGGACCTCGACATCCAGTACCCCTAGATGGGTTCAGCCCAAAGACTGTACCCCGTCCGAGACGGGACTGGTATAGCCCCTCGGTACTCCTAGAAGCCCTTGAACGATGCTCCCCCGGCGATGGCGGCAGCCGCAACCGTCGAAAGGGTCACTGCGAGCCGCATGAGGCGAGCTTTCATCGTCATTACCTCGATTGCTCGCCGCTTACCAGCCCTTGAGGCTTGATTCCGGATTCACGGTCGTTCCTCCTTCGCGGCCCTCGTGCCCGAAGACACGAAAACCGACCAGACTTGATGAGCCGGTCGGTTGCACTACTCGCTCCGCCCCCACCCTAAGTGCCCATTTCAGGTGGGGGCATCTGCGCGTCCTAGCGTCTTGACATTGCTTCCTAGTACCTGAGTACTAGCAAGACAGCCGGACCTTACGGGTACCGGACTACCCCGGTCAATACGTCACTCTACCTATTCGCCACGCGAGTTCAGACGGATTCGAGGGGAGCCGGCTCGATTCCGAGGTCGCGGCGCATGACGCCGGCGTAGTGCCCGTACTGCTCGGCAGCAGCGGCATGCGCTCCCGCAAGGCGATACAGCCGCACAAGGGCCAGCTCGATCTGATCCGCCTGCGAGTCGACGTCGATCACCCGTTGGGCGAGGGCGATCCCCCGGTCGTAGTGCCCGCTGTCGGCGGCCCGTCGCAATTCGCGTTCGACAATCCTGAGATAGGCGGCGTGCAGGTTGTCCCGATAGTCGGCCGCCCAGTCTTCATACGTGAAGTCGAGGGCAAACCGCCCTCGGTACTCGCCGACGAGGCGTTCGACCTCTTCGACCGTGGGCTCGCGACCAATGGAACGCACCATCGCGCGGCAGCGGGCGCTCCTGGCTTCGACGAGCTCCGAGTCGAGTCTCACGACCTCCGAGTCGTAGTGAACGTAGCCGGGGCTGAGCGCCTCCTTGTAGTTGGGCTCGAATACGCGGCGCAGGAAGTAGATCGTCTGATTGAGCGAGTTCGTGGCGACGTCCGGCTCCACATCCGGCCACAGCGCCTCGAGAACCTCGTCGCGCGTCGCTGCAAACCCCGATCGGGTGACCAGGACGCAGAGCAGAGCCAGCACCTTGCGCCGCAGTGACGAACCGGACACGCGCTCCGTGCCGATCCGAATCTCAATCCGGCCCTGATCCTCAAGGACGACCCGTGGCGCCAGCCGGCGCGCCAGCCGGCGCCCGAGACGTTGTCCCGAATGTCCCGGGAGGCGGATCGCGGCCTGGTGGAGGAGGGCAATGTCGGAGGGCTCGCCGATCTCGTCGAGCAGCCCACCGGCAAGGTGGCGGAGTCGGATGTCTGATCCGGCTATGGCCGATCGAAGGAGCGGTCGCCATCGTTCCGGTCGACGTCGGGCCTCGCTCTCGATGGCACCCACGGCCTTCCCGTCGAGCTCATCCGCCCGATCGAATACAGGCTCCGCGAGAATGCTGAGGATCGCCGGATCCTGCTCGGCGACGGGGAGGACGTGACCGTTCAGCTCGGCGCGGTTCCCCTCGAGGCCCAGCAGGACGCTCGCGTACCTCGCCCAGAACCATGAACCCTGGCGCAGGGCGAGGCGACGGGCGGTTTCCGCAAGTGCCCCGCCGTCGTGTGCCCCTTGAAGCACCGCGAGATGGGCTCGCGTGCACAGGATTCGCGCCTCGGCGCAGACGACCGACCGAAGCGGACGATCCGAGAGCGTGTCGGCCAACTCGGCGGCGCGCACCAGTTCGCGGCGGCGAAGGGCCAAGGCAAGTTCTGCCAGCACGTGCAGGCCCGCGAAGTCCGGCAGGAGGCCGTCCCAGGCCGTGTCGGCGACGATCGCCGCGGCAGCCGTATCGCTCCCGTACCAGGTCTCCAGGTCGGCCGCGATCGCGGCGCTCTCGAGGGCGTGGGCCGACGTCGCATGGCGGCGAGCCGCGCGCACCGACTGGCGCCCCTCCTCCAACCGCCCGAGGTGGGCAAGGGCCCAGCCGCGGACGAGGCGGGCGGTGCCCAGCTCGAACCCGGCCGACGGTCCATCGAGCAACTCGATGGCGAGGTCAGCGCGCTCGAGCGTACGATCCGCGTCGCCGATCGCTCGCATCACCTCGGCGGCGTTCGCATGGCTGATCCCCAGGTAGTGCAGCTGCCCGTTTGCCTCGTTGATCCGCACCACGCGCTCGACGGCTTCAAGGGCCACGCCCAGGTTTCCGGTTCCACAGGTCTCGATCAGGCGATGTGTGGCGTCGGCGATGGCCAACAGCGTTTCGTCCGAACCGAGGCGGACCAATCGCTGGTGGAGGTCCAGCGCTTCCTGGACGCGACCGACGTCCAGCGCGATCGTCATGGCATTGAGCGTGGCCCACTCTGAATCGGGGAACCGCTCCACCACATCGTTGGCGATCCGTCGCGCCGTCGCCGCATCGCCGCGTTGGAGCTCGGTGCGGGCACGGATGATGTCGATCGCCTCGGACGTCGTACCGTGCGGGAGCGCCCCGACGTAGGCGCCCGCGCTCGAATACGCCCCGCTGCCCATGATCTGGCCGAGGCTGCTGCCGAGGACTCGAACGATCGCCGCAGGGTCCTCTGCGCGAGCGTAGTGACGACAGGCGAGCTGCCAGTCGCGGCCCTCAGCCCAGATGGCAAGTGCCTGATGGATGTGCCGAATGTCTGCGCGCTCGACTGCACCCTCGAGCCGATGTGCCAGGAAGTCCCGAACGAGCGGGTGATACCGATGCCCGGATCGGGTCGATCCACCAGATCGAACGAGCAGGCCGAGGGCCTCGGCCTGGCCGATGAGCACTCGCACCTGCGGTCCATCAAGGCCGGCGGCGATTGCGGCGAGGTCCGTCGTCACGGTCTCGAGCGTGGACGTGCGCATGAGGAACGACTGCAGTGCCGGATCGAGGTCGCCAACGACCTCCTCGGCCAGATAGTCGTAGAGATTGCCCTCCGCGCCGCTGAGGGAGCGGACGAACTGCCGAACTTCGATCCGGCCCCGGTCGCGAACGGCCGCATGCACGAGGGCCAGCGACGCTGCCCAACCCTCCGTCCGGCGCGACAGATCGGCAGCGACGTCGGGCGCCAGCGGTTGGCGGTAGACGTCGCGAAAGAGGCGGTCGGTTTCGCGCGGGTCGAATCGAAGCATCTCGGTCCCGAGTTCGGCAACCTCCCCGCGCGACCGCAGCCTCCCGAGTGCGACGGCGGGCTCACGCCGCCCGGCCAGGACGAACGTGACACGCTCAGGCGCACCGGCCACGAGCACTCGGAGGATCTCGGCGATCTCGGGGACGTCATCGACGGCGGGAACGTCATCGAGAATGAACGCCGTCCCGTCGTCGGGCAGGGCCGTCAGGTCTGCCAGGAACGCACCGACCACGGCATCAAGGCGTGGTCCGCCCGGACTCGGATCCGCCAGCATTGCCGCGGCCTGCTGTCCAAAGTCTGGTTCGCGACGACGTGCTGAAGCCACGAGGTGGCTCATGAACGCCGCCCAATCACGATCGAGCTCGTCGAGCCGGTACCAGAGCGTGCGGATCCGGGTGCGGCGCGAGAAATCCGCGAGGAGGGTCGTCTTGCCGAAGCCGGCCTCCGCCACCACGAGAACAACCCTGCGATGGATCTTCGTCGCAAGCCACTCGAGCAAGCGTGGTCGCTCGAGGATGTCGCCGCCGAGAAGCGGTGCCTCGACCTTGCTGGTCTGGATGGGAACCCTGTCGGGCTCAGGCACGGCCACTGGCCCATCCCCCTTGGGCCGGCCCATCCCCCGCGATCGTCCTGTGTGGGCCGGTACCGCCGCGGGCGCGTGGGGCAGCGCGAGCGACTCTTGGATGGCGGCACGGTTCAAGCCAGGCATGCCCGGCATGTTGGCCGCACGGGCTCATCATGCGCTTAGCTACGCGGCGCGATCCGCGGGTCCCTAGTCCTCGTACTCGAAGCCGATCTTGAGATCGACCTGGTACTCGACGATCTCGCCGTCCTCGACCACGGCCATGGACTTGACGACCTCGACGGTCCTGATATTGCGGACCGTCCGCGAGGCCGTCGCCACCGCCTTGCGCGCCGCGTCGCTCCACGACGTCGGACTCGTCCCGACCATCTCCCGGACGATGATCACGCCCATGGCGCTCCTCCTCCCCGCCCTCTCGGGCCTCTTCTCACACCGTGATGATCGCGTCCGTCGACCCGGCCCTGACCTTGTCGAAACACGAGCTGCAGTACACGGGCCGGTCGCTCCGTGGCGCAAACGGGACCACGGCCTGACCTTCGCATGCCGCGCAGATGGCCGTATGGAACTCGCGAGGTCCACCGGCGGTGCGCGCCTGTCGAGCCGCTTGCCGACACGGAGCGCAACGTTGCGGGTCGTTGACCAGGCCCTTCGCGGCGAAGAACGACTGCTCACCCGATGAGAAGCCAAACGCCGCGTGACAGTCGCGGCAGGTCAGGGTTCGATCCTCGTACACGTCCGGCGCTCCTCCTAAGCCCCACGCATCGATAGCGGCGACGATACGAGGGACGTCAAGGGTCTTCCAGCGGCTGGCGCGCCACGAGGCCCTGAACGTTGCGTCGGCGCACCACTGATCGTCGGGGAACTGCAGGTCGCGCTGGAACGTCCGTGACGGCATGACGTCGCCCCGCCGCTCCGCCCATCGGGCCATCCTGCCCATCGCGCTGCTCGTTGCCGCCTGCAGCGGCGCCGTCGGTCCGAGCGGGATCGCACCGTCGGCATCGCCCGGTCCGACCGACACGCCGGTCGGAACCATCGCTCACCCCGATGGCCCGACCGATGTGATTCTCCGGCTCGAGGAGGGCGGCGGGTTCGTGCCCTTTGGCTTTCTGCTGACCCAGGCACCGGAATTCACGCTGTACGGCGACGGCACGGCCATCGTGCGCAACGAGCGCCAGGATCCGCTCCCGGACAGCGGCGGGGTCGCGCGGATGCACCCCTTCCGGACCGTACAGCTCGCCGAGGCGGACATCCAGGCGCTCCTGTCCTTCGCGCTTGTCCAGGGCGGCCTCGGGTCGGCGCGGCCCCACTACGAGCACAACCAGGTCGCGGATGCCCCATCGGCAGTGTTCACGATCGATGCCGACGGAGCCAGGAAGGTTGTCGAGGTCTATGCCCTGGGCATCGACGGTGCCCCTGCCCTCGACGTCGAGGCGAGACGGGCGTTCATGGACCTCGCCGACCGGCTGCGAAGCCTGGCCGCCGATCCGCAATTCGCCACAGCGGCGTACCAGCCCCAGGGGTATCGGGCCGTCCTCTCGGAAGGGTTCGAGGGCAACCCCGAGCGGCCATGGCCATGGCCGGCCATCGCACCGGACGCGTTCGGACCCGCCAATCCGAACGGACCGTTCCTGCTGCAGCGCGTCCTCAGCCCGGCCGAAGTGGCCGCCATCGGGGTCGAGGGATTCGAGGGTGGACTCCTGAACGCGATGCTGCGCGGGACGGATGGGACGCTCTACGCGCTGTCGACGCGTCCGTTGCTGCCCGAAGAGGCCGAATAGCTGCCGGCACCGCTCCGTTGGCGGTTAGCCGGCCTCCGCGTAGCGCTCTCCGGCATAGGACACGAATCGTGTCTGACGCTTCTTGAACCAGAGCTGGACCTCGCCGGTTGGGCCGTTGCGGTGCTTGGCGAGTTTCAGGTGGATCACCTCACCATCGGCCGAATCTGACTCTTCGCCGGCCCGCTCCTTGTCGCGCCACAGGAACATGACGAGGTCGGCGTCCTGTTCGATGGCGCCCGACTCGCGCAGGTCCGACAGCCGCGGTTCCTTCGACTCGCGCATCTCGGGCTGGCGCGACAGCTGCGACAGGGCCACCACGGGCACCGACAGCTCACGGGCAAGGGCCTTGAGGCCGCGCGAGATCTCCGAGACCTCCTGGACGCGGTTTGCATCCCGTGAGGTGGTGGTCGCCTGCATGAGTTGCAGGTAGTCGACGATGATGAGATCCAGGCCGGACTCCGCCTGGAGGCGGCGGGCCTTGGTGCGGAGCTCCATCGTGGAGATGCTCGGCGTGTCGTCGATGTAGATGGGCGCCTCGGACAGGGCATTCATGGCGGGGGCGATCCGCGCGAAGTCGAGCTCTTCGAGAAAGCCGTTGCGCAGGCGCTGTGAGTCGATGTTGGCGACGCTCGACAACAACCGCAGGACGAGCTGCTCCTTGCTCATCTCGAGACTGAAGATCCCGACGTGCTGCTTGTCGCGAACAGCCGCGTGCTCGGCAATGTTGAGGGCAAAGCTCGTCTTCCCGACGGACGGACGGGCGGCGAGGACGACGAGGTCGCTCTTTTGGAGCCCGGTCGTCAGCGCATCGAGATCGTTGAAGCCGCTCCGGACGCCGCTGATCTCGCCACGATGGGCATGCAGGTAGTCGAGCCGGTCGTAGGCCGAATGCAGGAGCGAATCCAGCCGGGTGAAGCCGGCCGTGACCCGTCGGTTGCTGACCTGGAAGAGTTCGCTCTCCGCGCGGTCGACTGCCTCCTGGATCTCCGCCGGGTCCTCGTAGCCGATCCCGGCGATCCGACCCGCGGCCGAGATCAGGTTGCGCAGCACCGCCTTGCGCTCGACGATCCGAGCATATTGGCTGGCGTGTACGGCCGTAGGCGTCTGGCTCGAGAGGCTCGACAGGTAGGCCCGGCCGCCGATGCCCTCCAACTCGTCGTTCCGCTCGAGGACTTCGGCGACGGTGACGATGTCGACCGGCTCCCGCCGCTCGTAGAGATCGAGCATGGCCCGGTAGACCGTGGCGTGGGCCTGTCGATAGAAGTCCTCCGGATGGAGGAAGTCGGCGACCTCAATGACCGTGTCACGGTCGATGAGGATGGCACCGAGAACCGACTGCTCGGCCTCGATGCTCTGCGGGGGAAGACGGTCGATCACGCGGCGGTTACGCTCCAATGACAGGGTCTGGTCCGCCGTCCATTGTCGCGGGCGACCGTGCCCATCCCTCAACGAAAGACCTCGGGCGGTCTGGACCTCGTCCACGACTTCGAACGGCCTGTGGGCGATCTGTGGACGAACCCTGTGGATATCCCCAGCTCAGTCCAGGCGGCGGATGACGCCGATGAGCTTGCCCTGGATGCGTACGTCCGCGTAGAACTGGGGAGCGTAGTTGGGGTTCGCGGGCTGCAGCCGAATGCGGTCTTTCTCGCGAAAGTAGCGCTTGAGCGTGACGGCGTTGTCATCGACCTGGGCCACCACGATGTCGCCGTTCCGGGCGGTGGACTGGGGCCTGATGAGGACGAAGTCCCCGTCGGCGATGTGCTCCTCGATCATCGAATCACCGCGGACCTTGAGCACGTAGGCATCGCCGCTGGGGGCCAGAAGATCCGGCACGGCCATCGTCTCCGAGGCGTCCTGATAGGCCTCGATCGGACCGCCGGCTGCAATTTCACCGACGATCGGGAGGACGTGCGCCTGGGCTGCGGCAGATTGCGGCACCAGCTCCGACGACAGACCGAGTTCAATCGCCGCCGTCGGCGTCAGCCGGATCGCCCGTGACTGCGCCGCGCCGCGCTCGAGGTACCCCTCCCGCTCGAGTGCCTGGAGGTGGTGGTGGACGGCCGACGTCGACGCAAGGCCCACGGCGCGTGCAATCTCGCGCACCGACGGCGGGTAGCCCCGTGCCCGCAGCGTGCCGGCGATATGGTCCAGGATCTTTCGCTTGCGGTCAGCGTCGTGTTTGGTCACTCGGGCTCTCCTTCGGACTCATGATACCGAACGAACGTTCGATGTCAAGCTGGGGCTTCGAGCCCACGAACCGCCCGCTACCATCACGGGTATGGCAGTCTCCGATCGGCCGGGTCCGGGTCCGCTGACCGGGTTGCGTGTCGTGGACCTGTCGACGGTGCTGGCGGGGCCGTTCTGCACGATGCTGCTCGGCGACCTCGGGGCCGACATCGTCAAGGTCGAGCCGCCGGAGGGCGATGCCACCCGTGGTTGGGGACCGCCATGGGTGGGCTCGGTGCCCGAGGGGACCCGGACGGCGGCCTACTACCTGTCGGTCAATCGAAACAAGCGGAGCCTGTGTCTCGATCTGAAGCAGGCCGCCGGTCGCGAGGTGCTGGCCCGACTCCTCGGGGATGCCGACGTCGTCGTCGAGAACTACCGCGTGGGTGGGTTCGCCCGGCTGGGGTTTCCGGATGATGAGCTGGAGCGCATCAACCCGCGGCTGATTCACCTCGCGATCAGCGGGTACGGGCCGACAGGCCCCGATCGCGACCGACCCGGCTACGACTTCATTGCCCAGGCCGTGGGCGGGCTCATGTCGATCACCGGTGGGCCGGCGGAAGCTGGTGGTGGTCCCACAAAAGTGGGCGTCGCGATCAGCGATGTCGCGACGGGGCTGTTCGGTGCGGTGAGCGTTCTCGCTGCGCTTGTCGGGCCGCGACGCGACGTGTCGGCAGCGGCCGGTGGGGTGGGGCGCGACGGCGTTGCCGGGCAGCGGATCGACGTGTCGCTGCTCGAGTCAACCCTCGCGATCCTCGTCAACCAGGCCCAGAACGCGTTCGTCAGCGGCCGCGCCCCGGGTCGGCGCGGCAACGCGCACCCGAACATCGTCCCGTACGAGACGTTCGAGACGGTCGACGGCGCGATCGCCGTCGCCGTTGGTAGCGAACGGCAATGGGGTCGGCTGTGCACGGCGCTCGGCCTTCCTGCTCTGGCCGACGATCCACGCTTCGCGACGAACGGCGATCGCGTCGAGGCCCGCGACGAACTCGTCCCGACCCTCGCCGCGCGATTCGCGGAGCGTCCGACGGCCGACTGGCTCGTGGCGCTCGACGCGGCCGGGATCCCGTGTGGGCCGATCAACGACATCGTCGACGCCTATGGGTCAGCGCAGGCGAAGGCGCGCGGGATGCGCGTTTCAGTCGCCCATCCGGTCCTCGGTGAGATCGCGCAGACCGGCCTCGCCTTCACCTTGTCCGGCACGCCCGCAAGCATCCGATCCGCGCCACCGCTCCTCGGCGAACACACCGACGACATCCTGATCGAGGTGGGTCTCGATGCCGAAGCGATCGCCGGGCTTCGGGCCGGCGGCGTGATCCCTCCGTCCTGAGGATGTCTTGCCGCCGCCGCGCTCCTCAGGGCGGTACGGAGCGGGGTCGGCGTCCACCCCATCGCTGATTACTCCCACTCGTGAGATCGGGGCTCAGTGAGCGTGACAGGTCACCGATTCTGACGATCTTGGTGTCGTGCCACGCTCGCTACGTCCGGATCTCATTACCCGGGCTCATCAAGAGGGCAGGGGCGGGCGCAGCCAGGGGCGGGCGCAGCCACCGGGACCTCGAAAATATGCCCCCGAGGCATATCGTCGGCTTCGTCGACGTCGTCCGGCTGCCTCGCCGAGCGGCTGCCTCGCCGAGCGGCTGCTAGACTCGGCCGCGATCGAGAACCACGGAGGAACCGATGACCGACGACCGTGAGCGCTGGGCCCTGATCCTCGGAGGATCGTCGGGGATGGGCGAGGCCACGGCCGTCACGCTGGCCCGGGCCGGATACAACATCTGCGGGATCCATCTCGACTTCCGCGCGGCCCTCGCGCACGTCGAGGAGGTCAAGACCGCAATCATCGCGGCGGGTTCCGAGGCGCTCTACATCAACATGAACGCGGCCGACGACGCGAAGAGGTCGGCGGCCCTCGACGCGCTCGAGGCGCGCTTCGCCGAAGCGAGAGCCGCCGGGCGACATCCGTACGTGCGCGTGGTCATGCACTCGCTGGCGTTCGGATCGCTGGTCCCGTTCATCAGCGATGATCCGAAGGGCGCCGTCGATCGCAAGAAGATGGAGATGACCCAGGACGTCATGGCGAACAGCCTCGTCTACTGGGTGCAGGACCTCTACCGACGCGGGTTTCTCGAGCAGGGCTCGAAGATCTACGCGATGACGTCCGAGGGGTCCACCCGGGTCGTGCCCTCGTACGGCGTGGTGTCGTCGGCCAAGGCGGCCCTCGAGAGCCACATCCGCCAGCTCGCGATGGAGCTGGCCCGCACGGGCAGCGGCATCACCGCGAACTGCATCCGGGCCGGCGTGACGATCACGCCCGCACTGCTCAAGATTCCCGAGTCCCAGCAGATGATCGACATCACGATGAAGCGCAATCCCACCGGCCGGATGACGACCCCGCAGGATGTCGCCAACGTGATCCTTGCCATGTCCGGCGACGGCACCGAGTTCATCAACGGCGACATCATCAGCGTCGATGGCGGGGAGTACGTCACCGGCTCGTAAGGCCGTCGGTCAGAGCGAAACTCCGATTGCCCCCGTCGCGAGCGAGAACAGCCAGATCGCGACGACCCCCAGCAGGGTGAACAGCACCACGACACGGGAGCGGTCGCTGCGATGCGCCTCGGGGAGCAACTCGGCCGCGCCGATGTACAGGAAAAAGCCGGCGAACACGCCGAGCATCACGCCGAGGATCGTCGAATCGATCGGCAGGACCTGGCCGACGGCTACGCCGGCGACCGGGGCGATGGCCACGAGGCCCACCCAGCGATAGGCGACGCTCCGCGGCATGTGGCTGGCGAGGAGCAGGCTCACGACGCCGATCCCGTCGCTGAAGCGATGGATGATGACGACGGCGGCGATGACCAGGCCGACCCCGCCGCCGACCGTGAGGGCTGCCGACAGCGCGACGCCGTCGAGGAAGCTGTGGGCGCCCATCCCTCCCGCGCCGATGGTTCCGACGTGGCGATGGGCGGCCTCGCCGTGGTCCAGCTCCGCGGCGGTCTCATGGCCGACGTGCAGCGTCGTCAGCTTCTCGATCGTGTAGAACGCCACGAAGCCGATCGCGGTCGCGATCATCGCGGCGTCGAGGTTGTTGCCGAGTTGCTCGATTGCCTCGGGGATCAGGTCAAAGAATGCGGCCCCGATCCGGATCCCGGCCCCGACGGCGATGATCGGACCGACCATGCGCACCGCGCGCAGGGCCAGCACGCCGCCCGCCAGTGCCGAGAGGAACGCCCCGCCCGAGACGAGGAGCGCGAGCGCGGTCATCGGTCTGTGGTCTCGCCGGCAAGGCAGTCGGCGCAGCGTCCGAACAGCTCGAGGCGGTGCGCGTCGACACGAAAGCCCGTCCGATGAGCGATCTCCGCGACCACCGAGCGGAAGCCGGCGTCATCGATTTCCGTCGACCGTCCGCAGCGATCGCAGACCATATGGTGGTGGTGAGCGGGTCGGCAGGCCACGTAGGCGTGCTCGCCGCTGGGAAGGTCGATGCGCTCGACGACACCGAGTTCTGCGAGAAGGTCGATTGCGCGAAACACCGTCGCCCGTCCGATCCGCAGGTCGCGAGCATCGGCGTCGGCGACCAGGTCGGCCGCAGTAAACGGGCCCTCCCTCGCGGCGATGAGGCGCATCGCGGCAAGGCGCGGCGCCGTCAGGCGATGGCCTGCCTGTTCGAGCGCTTCGGTCATTGTCGCGTGATGGGCCATGGGGGCCAGATGATACCCAGTCTCAGTGCGAGTGTCGAGAGCGGGACCGGCCGACGGACCGAGCCGGCTGGGCGATACTGGCGGCGATGGATGATCGCGAGCGCCTCGATTCTGCCGTTTCCCGGCTCGGGGTTCCGTACGAGCTGTTCGCATGCGACCCGGCCCTGGCCGATACGGCCGCGTTTTGCGCCGCGTATGGATTCCCCCCCGAGGACTCGGCGAACACGATCGTCGTTATCGGCAAGGCGGACCCGCCACGATTCGCGGCGTGCGTGGTCCTCGCTCCCAACCGCCTCGACGTCAATCGGACGGTTCGCGATCGGCTGGGGACCCGCAAGGCGTCGTTCGCGCCGACCGACCAGACACGCGAGTTGACCGGGATGGAGATCGGAGGGGTCACCGTGTTCGGCCTGCCGCCCGACGTCCCGGTCTGGGTCGACTCGCGGGTCATGGCTCGCGAACGGATCGTGCTCGGCGGCGGAAGCCGGTCGTGGAAGGTGATCGCCGCTCCGGCCATCCTCCTCGCCCTCCCGAATGTTGCCGTCGTGGCGGGCCTGGCGAACGATCCACCGCCGGTCGCTGTCGAGTAGCGTGATCGCGCGGACCCGCATGAGCGCGGGCCGATCCGCCCGGTCCGATCGGGCCGTCCAGCCCTCGCCGCCACCTCGACCCGTGCGCGAGACTCGACCCGCGAGCGAGCGCTCGCTGTCCCGCCGCGCACGGTCGGCCCAACGATCGTGCGCCCGGCGGGACGCTCCCCACTGCCATCGATGAGGGTTCACTCCGTGCCAGCCGATCCAGCCACGCCGCCGGTCAGTCGACGCGAGCGTCGGCGGCGTGAACGCGCCGAGATCCCGTCCGGGCAGCGCCGCCGCGCCACTCAGAAGTCGCCCGCGCGCAAGGGTCCATCGCTGGCGGTGGTGTCGCTGCTGGCGGTGCTCTTCGGGTTCGGTGGGATCGCCGCGCTCCAGCTCGCTGCACCCGGCGACGGGGGATCGAGCCCCCCGGTCGGCAACTTCCTCATCCCACCTGCGACGATCCCGGCGGGGATTGCGGTTGACGGTGAGTCGGCGGGTCGGCCCGATGCCGCTCTCGTCCTGGAGATCTACGGCGACTACCAGTGTCCCGTGTGCGCTCGGTTCGCACGCGAGTACCTGGGTCGGCTCGTCGCCGACTTCGTGCAGCCCGGCGACCTCCGCGTTGTCGATCGCGCGATCGCCTTCCTGGGAACCGGCCGACCCGACGAGTCCGAGCAGGCGGCGATCGGCGCCGCGTGTGCCGCGGAGCAGAACCGCTACTGGCCGTTCCACGACATCCTCCTGTGGAACCAGCACGGCGAGAACGAGGGCGCGTTCAGCCGGGAGCGGCTCGCGGCGATGGCCGACGCCGTCGGGTTGGAGCGCGGCGCCTGGGATGCCTGCGTCGCGGACCCGGCAAGGCTGGCTGCGATCAGGCTGGCGACGGCGGATGCGGCGGCTGCCCAGATCGTGTCCACCCCGACGCTCGTCCTGGGCAACGCCAACGACCCGGCCGGTGGGGAGCGGATCGTGGGGATGCCGAGGACATACGAGGAACTGGCGGCGGCGATCCGCGCCCGGCTCGCGACGGGAGCCGTCACGAGCATCGCGCCCACCGTCCCATGACCCGGGGTGCGCCTGACGGCTCAGGTCCGCTGGAGACACCGGACGTGAAGCGGCCGCGCTGGGCGGCAACGGCGACGGCACCCCTCGCCGCGACCGGTCTGGCTGCCGCCGGCGTCCTCATCGCGGCGTATTTGACCGCGACGCGCCTGGCCGGCGACCTCCCGGCGTGCGGGCCCCTCGCCGGCTGCGAGCAGGTGGCGACGAGTGCCTATAGCGAGGTGTTCGGCATCCCGGTCGCGGCGTTCGGCCTGGGCTACTCGCTGGCCGTCCTGGTCACGGTCGTGGCCTGGTGGCGGACGGGTTCACGACGCGCGGTCATCGCGGCCTACGCCCTGGGCCTTGCCGGGATCGTGGTCGTCGCCTACCTCACGTACCTCGAGCTGTTCGTCATCCACGCGATCTGCGCGTGGTGCGTGGCCTACGCGGCCACGGTCGCCCTTGGTTGGGGAGTCACGGCGATGGCGCTGCGGCGCTGATCGAGGCCCTGGTGAGCGCCGCCCCGGCGAACAGCAGGATGGCCGAGCCCACGGCACCCACGCACAGCACGGTCCCGATCAGCCCGATCACGGGCCACGACGCGACCGTTCCGATCCACAGTGCCCCGCATCCGACGTTGATCGCAACCAGCCTCACGATGCCCCAGCGGGCCAGGATGGTCCGCCGCAGCGCGTGGCGGGTCGCATCCCCTGGACCGATCGACGGGAGGAGGTGGCTCCAGGCGCCGATCAGGACCTGGACGACGAATCCGACGACGAGCGGCGCCAGGAACAGCTGGAGCGACCACGCCTCGGGTGTCGCACCCAGCGCGACCACGCGGCCGCCCGCGACCGTGGCCGCGGCCGCGAACCAGCTCGCCCCGAGGAGCAGGCTGACGGACGTCAGCCGATGCCAGGCGCCCTCCGTGGTCCACCGGGCGCGGTCGCGCTGGACCTGCCAGCCGTGGATCGCCAGCGCCCAGCCGGCGCCGACAACCAGCGCGCCGCCGACGCGTGCCAGCGGATCCCAGCCGCCCAGATAGCCCCCCGCGACCAGGGGCGGTCCGACGGCGAGGCCGGCGATCGCGAACGGCGCCGCTCGTCGAAGCCGGATCTGTGAGCCGGCGATCGTCGGTGCGAGGTGCACAAGGGTCGCCGTGATCGTCAGGGACAGGAAGCCGAGGAGGTTCAACCAGGCGTGGGCCGGCTTGATCGACGGCCAGTCCGCCGCGATGTCGCGCTGCCCGGCGAGGAGCAGCGTGGCCAGTGCGGCGCCCACGCCGACATCGGCGAGGGCGACCGCGTAGGCAATCTCGATGGGTCGTCGGCGAACGCCGAGCGCGCCTCGGAGCGGGGCGAGCGCCGCCACCGCGACGAAGCCGACGCCGGCGATGAATGCGCCCCCGGCGAGGACCGCCGGCACGACATCGCCACGGGCATGTCCGTAGACGGTGACTGCGGCGGCCGCTCCGGTCGCGACGAGAACGATCCCGGCGATCCGGATCCAGGGCCGGACCGGACTCGCCACGGCGAGCGCGGCGGTGAAGAACGGGAGGACGGCCGCGATGGCCGTCGTCGCGGCGCCGGCCAGCGCAAGATGGAGCGGCAGCCAGAGTCCAAGCCGGATGGATGGCGGGAGTGCGAGCGAGGCTCCCGCGACGGCCAGGAAGGCGACCGCCACGACGAGTCCGCCGAACGTGATCCGTCGATCCGTGGCGCGCAGGATCGGGCTGCGCCGGCGGGCTCCCCCGGCACGGTCCAGTTCGATGATCACGTCGTTGTTCGGCGACCTCGCGACATGGGGCGATGCCCGCCGTTCGAGGGACCGGCGGGCATCATGGCCGAGGCGCCGACGGCTCCTCGGGCGGGGGTCAGTTCAGCGGGTCGCCGTCGCCGGCCTTGAGCAGGCCGAGCGCCCCGCGACCGACGAAGTTGAAGGCGTGGGTCACGATCGGGTAGAGGCCGTCCTCGGGCATCGTCAACTCGATGATCGCGCCCTGAGCCGGCGACAGGTCCACGGCCTGCGAGCCGTAGTGGCCCGGGTTGCTCGGGGTCAACTGGAAGCCTTCCTTGATGACCGTGTCGAAGATGGTTCCGACGACGTGGAACGAGCTGTCGATGCTGGGTCCGGTGTCGAGCACGAAGATCCGCACGCGGCCGCCGGTCGCCACCTCGATGGGATTGTCGAGGTACTGGTTGGCGACACCGTTGAAGACGACGAAGTCTGGCGCCGGTGCGCCGGCCGACGCCTTCGCCAGCGAGGTGATGTCACCCTGCGGCCCGAGATACCACTCGCTCTGGACGAGGGCGATCTCCGTGTCCACGGGCTCGAACCCGCCGATGGGCTCGACGATGACCATCCCGAACATGCCGTTCGCGATGTGGTGGAGCGCCGGGCTCGTGCCGCAGTGATACATCCACACGCCGGCATAGTCGGCCTTCCACTCGTAGAGCTTCTCCTCGCCGGGGTTGATCGAGGTCATCTCGTCGTTCCAGGCGACCTGGCTGGCATGGAAATCGATCGAGTGCGGGAGCTCGCTCGTGGCCGGGTTCTTCAGATGGATCCGGATGGTGTCGCCCTGCTTGACGCGGATGACCGGCCCGGGAACGGTTCCGTTCGTCGGCGTGGTCCCGAACGTCCAGACCTTCTGAACGAAGCCCTTCGCCACGGTCATCAGCTTCTCCTGGATGTAGAGATCGATGTCGTGGACGGTGCCCTCGAGGACCTTCGGCGCCAGTGCGTCGTACAGCGCGTACGCGGGAGCGTTCGGATCGGCCTCGACGTCGCCGGTGGCGGCCGGTCCGCCGTGGTCGTCGGGGTTGGCGGCCGCGCTGCCCTTGACGGTGACCGATCCGGTCATGCCGGCATCGGCGTGGCCCGGGACCGAGCAGATGAAGGTGAGCCCGTCCGCCGGGATGTCGACCACGACGCTGGCGGTTTGGCCGGCTTCGGCCTTGGCGATCTCCCCGGTCACGAATGTGAGGTCGTGAAGGATCGCACCGTCATTCTTGAGCTTCACCTCGTAGCGGCCGGCCTTGTCGACCTCCAGCTTGTCCGGCGCGAACGCGAGATCGATGCTGACGATGTCGAGAGACCCGAGGGCCTCGCCTCCCCCGGCGGCTGGTTGACTGGCGCCGGGCGCCGGGGTAGTCCCCGGGGAGTAGGTCCAACTGGGCTGGGTGGCCGGCGCGCAGGCTGCGGCGATCAGCGCGACGGACATGGCAAGGACGGCGGACTGGATGAAGCGTGGCATTGCGGTGCCTCCCTCGAAGAGCACCCGCTGTTGCGGGACGTCGAGCGGATGGTCGCACGGCTCACGAATCCCGGCGGAGGGCCGTAGGTCCCGGGCAGATGGGACGGTTGGCCCCTTCGCGCCGGCCGTGGTACCGGGCGGGACCGGGGGTCCGGGCCGTGACCGGGACCATCGTGCCGGTGCGGGCTGCCGTCGAGGGAACGAGACTGATCGTGATGCTCGGCGCCGGACTTCCTTTGTAGCCCGGGGATGCTCGAGCAGGGTCGAGGATTCGATGACGATCAACGTCCTGCGCGGCAAGGCGCGTCGTGGAGCGGCCAGCCTGACCCCCGCCTTGATTGGCGAGGCCGACGAGGCCGTCTTCAGCTGTCCCGCCTGTGCCCGCCCCCTGGTCGTGGGTGCGCGCCGCTGTCCCGGGTGCCGGACGCGCCTCGTGATGGGGATCCAGCTTGGCCGGGCCGCGTTGTTCCTGACCCTCGGGGTCACGCTGGGGAGCCTGGTCGGCGGTGGCCTGGTTGCGTTTATCGTGCAGGATCGGCTCCATATGGTCGCGCGCCCGGTCGCTGCCGACATCGTTCCGAATACCGCACCGACGGATGCGGCTCCGCTCGCGTCTGTGCCCATCGTTCCCATCGTGGCGGTTCCGGCGATCCCCGCGACGGCCATCGCATCGCTGGGCCAGACGGCGCTCGTCAATGCCCGCCTCGCCGACGCCGCCGGCGAGCTCAGTCAGGCCCTCGCGAGCGAGCCGATCGACACCGCCGTCGTGGCATCGGCCCTGCGGGCGATCACGACCGATGCCGCGTCCGCGTTGAGCGTAACGTCGCGCCTGGGTACCTGGCCCGCCGCCGCCGACCTTGCCGGCGACATGCGCACCTTCTACACGGACGCTCGAGCCGTCGCGCGCGCCGGTCTCGGTGCATCCCTGGCGAACGAGCCGGCGTATCGCGAGGCGGCCCGGTCCATGCTGGCCGTGCTCGGCTCGCTGGGGACGCTCGACGCAGAGTCGCGCCTCCTGGCCCAGGTGGCCGGGGTGACGTTGCCGCCCGTCGATCTGCCGTCGGCCACGGATGCCGCCGGCCCGACGGGTCCGGGGTCCGAACCGCTGCCCTGACCCATCGGGGCCCCTTCCACCTGGTTCAATTCGCGTAGCCGGTCAGTTCCACGTAGCCGCGGCCCCCGACCTGGACGCCGCCGCGCGTCCCTGAGACTCGCTGCGAGCCCTCCCAGTAGACGACCCCCGTGGTCGGCCGGGTGTCGAGTTCCTGCTCGGCGACCGTTGGCGTCAGCTCGAGAACGAGATCCTCGGGCGCGATGAAGATCGACCACCCGGACGGATAGGTCGTGCCGGTCCGCTCACTGGTCCACGACGGGCCTGTCGCGGTCAACGTGATCGCGTCGCCTGGGACGTGCCGGGTCGAGCCGTCCGCATCGACCACGGTGCCGTAAGTGAGTACGGGTCGCCTCTGGGCATCGCGCACGACGGAAATCGTGACGTCGGTCCCGTCGTCCAGGTTCACGGCGAACCAGTCCCAGCCGCCGCCGCCCACGGCAATGAAGTCGCCCCACTGGTGGTCGAACCAGGCGATCCCGGTGACCTGGAGATTGCGGTCGCCGACGATGAGCTGGCCGGATGCGTCCATGCGCGTCCGCGAGTAGTAGTACGAGCCGCCGGCCGGCCCGAAATCGATCCAGCCGTCGTTGAAATGGAGGGCTGCCGGCCGATCGGTCGAGAGCTGCAGGTCGATCACGATATCGGCGACCTCGGCGGACGATGTCTGCTCGGTCGACATCATCCGGGCCGACAGCCGATCCCGGCCGCCGCCGCCGACCATCGACCATGCCGGGAGTCCCGAACCCTGGGTGACCGGGGTCTCGAGGGCGATGGCGAGGTCGAAGCCCGTCGGCTCGCCATCGGCCCCGATCGGGGAGTTGTCGACCCAGGGATCAAGCGCAGTTCGCTGCGCGTAGGTGAATGTGCCGTTCGCCTCGTCGGTGATGGCGATGTGCGACGCCCAGCTCACCGGGAAACTGCCGCGCTCGGCCCGGAAGATGACGTACTCGAAGCCCCACGTGCCACCGTCCTGGTCGGTGAGGTGGCCGGTGTAATACCACCACTCGGTGAGCCGAGCGTGGGGGCCGTCGTCCCGCGGCAGGACGATGGGCCGTGGGTCGTCGGGTGGCGCGGGGGTCGACGTTTGAGCCGGGACACTCAGCGCGGGCGCCGCGGGGCGCGCGAGGATGGGTCCCGTGCAGGCGCTCGCGATGAGCGCGACCCCGAGGACGAGGGTCGCCAGACAGGTGCGGCGACGCTGTCGGTCGGGCGCCATCTCGACCATCACTTCGCGGGTCCGGATGGCGCCGGCTCGATCGTGGGGACTGCACGTTCCAGCCAGCCGGGGATCCACCAGTTCCAGCGCCCGAGCAGGCGCATCGTGGCGGGGACGAGGAGCGCCCGGACGATGGTTGCATCGAGGGCCACGGCGATCGCCATCCCGAGGCCGAGCGCCTTGATCAGAACGATGTCCGCGAACGCGAAGGATCCGGCGACCACCACCACGATCAACGCGGCCGAGGTCACGATCCGCCCACTCCGCTCGAGGCCGAGCGCGACCGCCTCGCGGTTGTCCCCGGTCCGCTCCCACGTTTCCTTCATGCGGGTCAGCAGGAACACCTCGTAATCCATCGACAGTCCGAACAGCACGCAGAACAGGATGACCGGCAGCGTGGTCTCCACGAACCCCAGCGGCGCGAACCCGAGGATCGCGCTCAGGTTGCCGTCCTGGAAGATCCAGACGAGCGCGCCGAACGATGCGGCGATCGACAGCGCGTTCATCAGGAGCGCCTTCGCCGGCAGGATCACCGAGCGGAGGAGCAGGAAGAGCACGAGGTAGGTGGTCACGATGATGAACAGGCCCGACCGCGGGAAGTCGGCGGAGATGCGGTCCACCACGTCCACCACGCTCGCGGCTCCTCCGCCGACGAGGACCGTCAGGCCCGCGGGTGGGGCAAGGCGCCCGGCCGCGTCACGGAGGTCGGTCACCAGGTCGCGCGCCTCCTGGCGGTTCGGACCGTACGGGGTGAACACGGTGAACACCGCGAGATCGGCTCGAGTGGTCGCCGCAAGGGCGGCCTGCACGAATCGGTCCGGCGGGCCCGACGGGCTCGCGTACATGAGCTGGTACTGCGCGAGGCGGATCCGGGGATCGAGATCGACCGGGCCGTCGATCCGGCTGATCCGATCGTCGGCGTCGAGGCGGCGGGAGTACTCGTACAGGCGAGCGACGTTGTCCGGGGCGAGCACCGGACCATCGGTCCGGATCGCCAGGGTGAGCGGGGCGATGGCGCCCTCTCCGAATGCCCCGATGAGCCGGTCGTAGGCGATCTTCGACGGTACGGTCGGCGGAAGGATCGTGGCGTCGGGGGCGTTCAGCCGGATGTGCAGGAACGGGGTGCCGAGCACGAGCAGGAACGCGAGCGTCGGCACGAGCACGGCGACCGGCCGGTTCATCACCCGTCGCGCCAGACGGGCCCATGGCCCTCGATCGTCGGGCGTCGCCCGGACGCGGCGAACGGCAAGGGCGTCGATTCGCTCACCGACGACGAGGAGGATCGCCGGCAGGAGGGTGAGCGCGGCGGAGACCGCAAACAGCACCACCACGGCACCCGCGATACCGACCGAGCGCAGGATCATGAACTCGAACAGGACGAGTCCGAGCAACCCGAGAAGAACCGTCAGGCCCGAGAAGAACACGGCGCGGCCGGCCGTCGCGACCGTCGCACGGACAGCTTGCGCGACGCGGTCGGGCCCGTCGCCGTCAGGCCCGTCGCGGTTTGCCAGCTCTTCGCGGAATCGACTGGTCATCAGCAGCGAGTAGTCCACGCCGAGGCCCAGGCCCAGGAGCGTCGCGAGATTGAGCACGAAGATGCTCATCGGGGTGAGTCCGGCAAGGACGCCGATCACCGCCAGCGCGACGATGACGGCCGCTCCCCCGACCACCAGCGGCACCGCGGCCGCCACGAGCGATCCGAAGACGAGGAGCAAGGCGAGCGAAGCCAACGGCAGGGAGATGAGCTCGCTGCGCTGCAGGTCCCGCTCCGAAACGGCCTGCACGTCGCCGTAGAATGCCGGCCCGCCGGCGATCCCAACCTCGAGGCCCGATGCTTCGCCGAGTGCGGCCTCGATGCCGGGCAACGCATCGGGGGAGACGTCAGGGTGGAGGTCCAGGAAGACGATGTCGTAGACCGTCCGACCGTCGGAGGAGACCTGCCGTGGGGACAGGACATGGGATGCGACTCCGGTGACGTGTGGAGCGCTCGCGACGTCGAGCATCGCCACGCGGGCCGCTTCCTCGAATGCCGGAGACCCGGCGAGCATCGAGTCGGAGGAGAGGACGATGACGAGCGCCGAGGGCGACGCTCCCAACTCGGACTCGATCAGGGCGAGCGCGCGGGAGGACTCGAGATCGTCGAGCGTGAACCCCCCGGCTCGCAACTCCCCAGGGACACGCGTTGCCAGTGGCACGGCCACGATCAGGATGGCAATCCAGGCACCGATGACGACCCAACGGTGGCCCGCGACGACGTCGGCGATGCGGTCGAACGCGGTCATCTCTCGAGCACGCCGAACGAGCGCTCTCGGCTGGGGAGGGTCACGGTCCGCATCGTAGCCCACGTCGCTCTGCTAGCATTCGCGCGACGGATCACCGCCAGCCACGAGGCTCAGCGTGCAGCTCTTCACTCTCGCCTTTGAGCGCCCAATCGAATTGACGGTTTCGCTCGGCCTGGCCGCGATCATCATCCTGATCATGCTGTTCTCCGCGAAGTCGTCGGACGGCCGATCACGCTGGACGCGGTTCATCACCGGTCCCAACGGCAAGATCTTCTTCGGCCTGGCCTTCGTCGGCTGGGCGGTCGTGTTCGGGATCGGCCTGCAGCTCGTGCCCCACGAGGGAGCCAGCACGCCCTACGGCGGACTCGGCCTGATCGCCATGTTCAGCGGCGTGTTCATCATGTTCGGCTTCCTCTGGGCGGTCATCGGGGAGTAGCCCGGGACTCGTTTTCGCGGCGCGATCGAATTCATCGTGTCGCCACGCCAGGCCGGCCTCACCTCGTGACCGGCGTCATCACCCGCAACAGCTGCGGGATGTTTCCTGGCCGCGCCTCCGGTCTCGGCGGCGCCGCTCCGCCCGGAGCGCCGGATGCCCCATGATTGGCCGATGGCCGAACGGAAGGTCCGACAGACTCCGGAGGCGGAGCACCTCGCCGAGCAGGAGCGACTGTTTTCCGAGCTGACCGAGCAGCTCGCGACTCGCGAGACAAATTTGGCGACGCTGGGGAGCGATTTCGCCCGGTTCCGGGCCGCGTATCTCATCCGGTTCGCGCCGCTCTACGCGGAACTCGACCGGCTCGAAGCCGACATTGCGCGGATCCTCGCCGAGCGCATGCACACCGAGGGGCCGGAAGCCGATTTCGCCCGCGAACGCGCCGAAACGGCCGAGGCCCGGGCCGCTGAATCAGGCGCCGCTGCCGAGGACGTAGCCGCTGAGCCGGAGGCGCTGCCCGAGCCGGGTCCCGATCTCAAGGCCCTGTACCGCCAGGTCGCCAAGGCCGTTCACCCGGACCTCGCGGCTGATGAGCACGAGCGCGCCCGCCGGACGCAACTCATGGCCGCCGCGAGCGCCGCATACGCCGCCGGCGATGAGGCCGCGCTCACCCGGATGCTCGATGGCGAAGCCGCGCGACCCGAGGCGATCGTCGGCGATGACACCGGGGCGCGTCTCGTCCGAACGCTCCGCCAGATCGCCCAGGTCCGTCGGCGGCTCGCCGAACTCGACGAGCTCAGCCAGGCCCTCGAGGACGACCCGATGTGGCTGCTGTTCGACACCGTCCGCGCCCGCAAGGCCAAGGGCGAGGATCCACTCGGCGAGACAGAGGTCGATCTCCTTGCGCGAATCAACTCGGCTCGTGCACAGCTCGAAGCGCTGCGCCTCAGCGCCACCGGTGCCGCCTGACCGATGGCCGAGGACCAGGCACCCAACCGCGCGCTTGCGAAGCTCTCCGATCAGACGCTCGCGCCCGCACGGTCACTCGCGGAACGAACGCTCGCCGCGTTGCTGGACCGGAGCGACAACGCCCTTGCTGTGCCGCGCCGGCTCATCGTGGCGGCGGATGGATCCGCGATGTTCACGACGATCGGCGCGGCGATTTCCGTGGCCGTCGACGGCGACGAGATCGTGGTCGAACCCGGCCGCTACGTAGAACACCTGACGATCGACCGGTCGATCCGACTGAGCGGCCACGGGGCACGAGACCAAATCGTTCTCGCGCCGCCAACGCCGGAGGCCGCGTGCATTGTGATCACGCGCGGAGCGCCGCACCTCGCGGGGTTCACGCTTGATTCAAGGCCGCGTGAACTGGTCCCAGAGCTTCAGAGTGACGGGGTCGACTGGCATCTTCTCCAAATCACAGGCGGGGCGCCCGTGCTGGAAGCTCTCGATCTCGCCGGCAGGTTTGGGATCGGGATTCATGGTGCCGGGACCAAAGGGGTCGTGCGACTGTGCTCGATCCACGACGGTTTGACTGGCATCAGCGTAAGAGTGGGAGCCCAGCCCACGATCGAACACAACGAGATCTGGGGGTTGAATATCCAGGGTCTCGACATCAGCTGGCCTGGGACGGCGCCGCTCGTTCGAGAGAATCGCATTCACCACGTGGGGATAGGCATCAGGGTCAGCGGCGGCGCCGAACCCCGGATCGAGGGGAACGAGATCTGGGCGAGCGAAGTAGTCGGGATAAGGATCGGTGGTAGGCCGATAGCGCCACTCGTTCGGGCGAATAGGATCCACGATGGCAGGGGGCAGGGCATCCACGTGTTTCAGACCAACCCGAGAATCGAGGATAACGAGATCTGGGCGAACCAGTTGGAGGGGCTCTGCATAACAGGTATCCACAGCTCACCCTCTATCACGGGAAATACGGTCCGCGACGGCTTCGGCGACGGCATCGCCGTGCTCGAAGGCGCATCACCGACCATCTACGGCAATACCGTCACCGGCAACGCTCAGCACCAGATACGCGTCGCGGACGACGCCAGCCCCGTAATTGGAGAGAACGTCATTTCGGCGTGAGGTACGTCCGATAAGGCCATCGGTCCGGACGGTCCAATGGATGGCCCGAGCGTCCGAATACTTCGCGTCAGTCCGTGACCTATGTAGCCAGCCGTAACCGTCATCATGAGGAGATGGACGACCTCCAACACCAGCATCAGCGCACGAATGAAGCCGTCGCGGAGACACTCGGGCACGTGCCGGGCATCCGCGAACGCGAACAGGCACTGTTTCAACGCGGCCCGGCTCCTGACTCCGAAGCTGGCCGCACGCGCAAGCTCCCTGGGGGCCGTTACGCCGAGATCATGGCAAGTGGATACCTCGCCGTCGCCGGCGACAACCTCCTGACCTGGCGCGCGGTGGTCCTCGCCAAGATTCAACCGGCGTACGGCCACCTGAGCCTCCTTCGAACCGCTGTCGAGTGCGCCGTGAATGCCCGATGGCTTCTTGACCCCTCGATCAGTGCGGCGTCGCGGATTGCTCGGGGTCTCGCCGCCCAGCGTGTTGATTACGAAGAGCGAAAGAAGGTCGAGGCCACCATCCGTGGCGGTCCCAAGATGAAAGCGCCCGGCAAGAGCGCCGTCGAACGACTCGATGACCTCAAGCACGAACAAGTCGCGAACGGGATCCCCAACGAGCCCATGAACGTTACCTCGGCGGCTCGAAGCTACCTCGTCGGCTCGGGAAGCGGAGAGGGCTCCTACCGGCTGCTCAGTGCTTTCGCACATGGCAAATCGTGGTCACTGCTCGCCAGCGACAAGAGAACCCTGCTTGGAATGAACCCACCACCACAAGGGCGCATCAGCCAGGTCACAGCGAGCGACGAGTTCGCCGTCGGAATGACGAACATTGCTGTCATGACCTATGCGGCGGCAGTCACTGATCTCGGATCGTATTTCCTGCGTGAGCCCGTGCCGTGATTACATCGGTTGGTCGATCGATCGGGCCCTCTCCCGTCGTCGGTCAGCGGCTGGTAAACAAAACCAAGGCGTCCCTGCGCGGAAGTCGCGCCGCCGTGTGCCATCTAGAATCGTCCGATCCAGTGGGGCTCGATAACGGGATCGCCCGGCGATGCGGAGTCGATCGAGAATTCGGGCTGTCCGGTCGGGCCATGGAGCCGATCCCAATGGTCGTCACAGACCGGCAGCCTTTCCTCTCGTTTGCCGTCGGTCACGAGTCGCACCGTCCCAAGCTGCTGACACAGGCTATACGAGTAAAGAACCTCGGGAGACAAGGTCATTGGTTCCCGGCTCGTAATCACCCTGCATGGGGTCGATTCTGGCGTGGTCAAGTCGGCTGAAGTGGTGTAACCACTCGTCGGTGTGGTCAGGCGGCTGGTAGCTGCTTCACCTCCTCAGGTCCGGTCTCCATCAGGTCTCGAAGGATGAGCCCGAGCGATTCCTCGGCCAGGTAGCGCCGGCCGACGAGCCACTCGTCGTTCTGCTCGATGAGGAGCGCACCGGCGAGGCGGATCGCGGCGGCGTCGTTGGGGAAGATGCCGACCACGTCGGCCCGGCGGCCGATCTCGCGGTTGACCCGCTCGGGCGGGTTGGTGGAGCGGAGCTTCGACCAGTGGGCGGCCGGGAAGCGATAGAAGGCGAGCAGGTCCTCCTCGGCCGCCTCGAGCAGTTCGGCGACCTTGGGTGCCGGGCCGGCCAGGCGCTCGATCACCTGGCCCGCCCGCTCCCGTGCCGCCGCCTCGCAGTCGGCGTTGAATACCTCGCGCAGGGCGGCCGAGACCATGCCCCGCTGGCTGGGCCGGCAGTGGCGGTGCATGTCACGGACGAAGTGGACCGTGCAGCGCTGCCAGGGAGCGCCCAGGATCCGGGCGATCGCGGTCTTCAAGCCCGTGTGGTCGTCGGAGATGGCAAGCCGCACGCCGGCGAGGCCGCGCTCTCGCAGCGAGCGCAGGAAGCCGACCCAGAAGGCCTCGGTCTCGGTCTCGCCGATGTCGAGCCCGAGCACCTCCCGCCGGCCGGATTCGTGGACGCCGTAGGCGATCACGACCGCCTTCGGATAGACGTGGCCACGATCGCGGACCTTGACCACCTTGGCATCGAGCCACAGGTAGGGATACTCGCCCTCGAGCGGGCGCGAGCGGAACGCGTCGACCTTGCCGTCGAGCGCCCGGCACAGCGCCGACACCCGGTCCTTGGTCATGCCGTGGATCCCGAGCTGCTCCACCAGCCGGTCGACCTTGCGGGTGGACACGCCGTTGACGTACGCCTCCATCACCACCGCCACGATCGCCTGCTCACTCCGTCGCCTGGGTTCGAGGAACGAGGGGAAGTAGGCCTCGCCACTGCGCTTGCGCGGGATGAGCAGGTCGAGCTCGCCGACCCGGGTCTCCCAGAGCCGCGGGCGATACCCGTTGCGGTGAGTCAGGCGGGTGTCCGAAACCTCGCCCCTGGCGGCGCCGATCTTGGCGCTGACCTCGGCCTCCATCAGCTGAGCGACGACCATCGCCACCGCGTCGCGGAGGACATCGGCGTGTTCGTTGAACAGGGTCTTGGCGGCGTGCTCGGCAGCCGTCATGCTGTGCCCCTCGGCCATCGTGGTGCTCCCTTCGTCGGTCGACTTGGTCGTCAATCGACGAGTCTGGGACTCCGCGGTGGCCGTCGTCTCGTTGCTCGGCCACCAGCGGGTTCCCGTTACACCACTTGTACCGCCTCAACCTCTGGCGTGACCTCGTACGACACTCCGACATGATAGAACTCGGTAAAGACGAGCATCAACTTCCTAGTTGGTCGATGGCTCGTCCTTGCCTCCTCGACCCTCAGCCGCGCTTGCGGGCGACCCAGGCCTCCTCGAACGGCCACTTGCGGGCCCAGTCCGCGGTCACATGCGTGTACTTGGCGTTGTCGACCGCGTCGGGCGGCGCCTGAATCTCCACGAGTCGTTCGATCTCGAGGCCGTGCTCCCGCAGGAGCCGGATCCACTCGCCGTGCGGGACGTGAAACTCGACCGACGTGCCGTCCGGCCAGGCCGTCCGATGCATCCCGAAGAGCGGGCGCCGGAGGGCCTCATTGGCCGCATCGTTCACCACGTACCGTTCGACCGCGAGCAGGAGGATGACGCCGTTCGTCAGGAAGACGAGCTGCTCACGCGCCCGGAGCAGCCGCGGGTGACATTCGCGTACGCAACAGCACAGCGCGCCGCCCTTGACGCTGGGTAGTTGCTCATCTATCGTCTTGTCGATATGGTTGAGCAATCCGGACTCACCGTCTCGGAGGTCGCGTCACGGCTCGGGGTCCACCCGAGCAGGGTCCGAGCGCTGATTCATGCGGGCGATCTCAGGGCCCGGTCCGTCGGCGGGCGCTGGTTCATCGACCCCGATAGCGTCGACGCTCGCACGGCCCAGGGCACTGCGTCCGGTCGACGGCTAACCCCCGCGCGCGCATGGGGGCTCCTGTTCCTCGCCGACGATCAGCGGCCGACCTGGCTCGACACGAACGCGATCTGGAAGCTCCGTCGCCTGCTCGAGGCGGATGGGCTTGACCGCCTTCGTCCCCGCCTTGTCGACCGTGGACGCCGGACAGCGTGGCGCGCCCATCCGTCGGATCTCCAACGGATCCGTGAGACAGCGGCGCTGACTCGTACTGGGGCGTCAGCGCAGGCGGCGGCATCGGCAGGTCTCATCGCCTCCGACGTGGTGGACGGCTATGTGCCATCGGACGCTCAGGGCCCGCTCGTCGCCACCTTCGGTCTCCGCCCCTCCGACCAGCCGAACATCATCCTGCGCATCGTCCCTCCGTTTTCGGACCCGTGGCCCCTGGGCCCCGAAGCCCCGGCGTCGGTCGTCGCCATCGACCTCCTCGAGGACCCCGATCCTCGGACCCGGGCGGTGGGTCGTTCGATGATCCAGCGGTATCGATGGCCGATCGACCGATCCTGATCGAAGCAGCGACGGAGCAGGAGCGGCAGCTCTGGCTCGCGACGATCGAGCTCGTGGGCCTGCTCGACGGCATACGCTGGGTCCTGATCGGGGGCCAGATGCTGACGATCATCGAGCGCGAGCATGGCGGCGGGGTGGGTCGCGCCACCGTGGACATCGATGCCCTGATCGACATCCGCGCATCGCTCCAAGCGACGAGGCAGGCCGCACGGCGACTGGCGGCCGCTGGCTACGAGGCGCAACCCACCGCCGATGGCTTCGCGTATCGCTTCGTGCGCGGTGGCGACATCGTCGATGTGCTCGCGCCCGAGCGTGTGGGCCGGCGAGCCGATCTGACCACGGAGGCACCTTGGGTCACCCTCGAGACCATCGGTGGGACGCAGGCCCTCGCCCGCCGGCGCGCCGTCGCGGTAGCGTTCGAGGACGTGACGGTCGATATCCCGGTGCCGACACTGCTCGGTGCATTGGTCATCAAGGCGCGGGCGGTCGCCGGTAGCCGCGATCATCGCGACAAGCACGAGCGCGATGTGGCGCGGCTGCTCGTCCTCGTCGATGACCCTCGTTCGCTCGCCTCGTCGATGACCCGAACGGATCGCCGAAACCTCCGATCGCTGGAGGCAATGCAGTCCGTTGACCACCCCGCATGGCGTGGCATCCCGACGGCCGTCGATGGTGCGATCGCCGTCGAACAGCTCCTCCGCGGAATCTGACCCGAGCTGGTGGGCTGCGGCTGGGCTCCGTACCGGACGGACCCACTCGGAGATCCCTTTGCCTTCGAGGCCGTCGGGGAGGAATGACGCTCGGAGTCGGGCACGTCCCAGATGCCCCACGATGGTTCGGCGGCGGCCCAGGCGCGGCGCCCGGATTCCGCATAGTCGGAGGCGTAGCGGTCCCAGGCCTCGCGGTTCGCGGCAACGTGCCCGGGGAGAAGCTCGTCGGTCATCGCGCAGCCGATCGTACGCGAAGTGGAACCCGACGATCGGGCGGGTGGACCCGGGCGCTCGCCCCGGCTATCATCGCGTTGTTATCCAGCCTGCATAGACTTTATGCGACTAGCCAGGGAGTCGGACCCGCGTGGATGCCAACGAAATCAAGGCCGCGGTCGCCCACCAGGCGGCGGTGAAGGCCGCCGACGAGCCGCCCTTCGTCAATCGCCGCGACCCGGCGCAGGCGCTCGGGCTGGACGGCAACCTCGCTGTCAGCCGCCGCGCGCCGCTGTGGGCGGATGTACCGGACGAGAAGTGGAACGACTGGCGCTGGCAGCTCTCCCATCGGGTCAACGATCTCGAGGAAATCGAGCAGATCCTCAACCTCACCGAAGAGGAACGGGAGGGCCTGTCGGCCCCTGACAAGTTCCGGGTCGACATCACGCCGTACTTCATCAGCCTCATCGACCCCGACGACCCGAACGACCCCATCCGGCGGCAGGTCATTCCGATCGGCCGGGAACACCAGGCGTTCACCGCGATGATGGAGGACTCGCTCGCCGAGGACCGCCATTCGCCGGTCCCCGGGCTCGTCCATCGCTACCCGGATCGGGTCCTGATGCTGGTCACGACCCAGTGCGCCAGCTATTGCCGGTATTGCACCCGCAGCCGGATCGTCGGCGACCCGACGCAGAACTTCAATCGCAAGGACCACGAGGCCCAGCTCGACTACCTGCGCCGCACCCCGCAGGTGCGCGACGTGCTCATCTCGGGCGGCGACGGCCTGACGCTCGCGCCGAAGCTCTTCGAGAGCATCCTGCGCGGCCTCCGCGAGATCCCGCACATCGAGATCATCCGGATCGGCTCGCGCGTGCCGGTGTTCCTGCCGCAGCGGATCGACGACGAGCTGTGCGCGATGCTCGAGAAGTACCACCCGCTGTGGATCAACCTCCACTTCAACCATCCGAACGAGATCACCCCCGAGGTGAGCCGGGCGGTCGACAAGTTGACGAAGGCGGGCCTCCCGGTCGGCAACCAGAGCGTGCTGCTCGCCGGCGTGAACGACTGCGTGCACATCCAGCGATCGCTCGTCCACAAGCTGGTCGAGAACCGGATCCGGCCGTACTACCTGTACCAGTGCGACCTCGTCGAGGGGAGCGGCCACTTCCGGACGCCGGTCGGCAAGGGGCTCGAGATCATGGAGGGCCTGCGCGGCCACACATCGGGCTATGCGGTACCCACGTATGTCATCGATGCGCCCGGCGGCGGCGGCAAGATCCCGGTCATGCCGAACTACCTGATCAGCTACTCGGATCACAAGGTGGTCCTGCGCAATTACGAGGGCTACATCACGACCTACGAGGAGCCCGAGACGTATGAGCGGCACGACTCCACGGCGTGCAGCTACTGCCGCGACGAGCGCCCCGAGCCCGGCCAGTCCGGCGTTCTTGGACTCCTTGAAGGGGAGCGGATGTGGATCGAGCCGAAGGGGTTCGAGGAGGTCCACAGCCGGGGCAACCTCGAGGCCCATCGCCTCCAGGACCCATCCAAGTGGGTGCCGTTCGGGGTCGGCGCAATCGAGGGCAAGGCCGGAGCGCCATTGAAAGTGCTCGAGAGCGGCCCGTCGTTCGCCGATGCGGAGCCCGCGACCGATTACGCCCCCGGCGAGGAGCCCAGACCGCGCGACGGCGAGCCCACCGGTGCCGCCCACGGTGAGCTGCTCTAGCCCGCGTTGAGAAAGCCGCTCTGCAGAAAGGCGGCCATCAGGCCCGCGCTGACCGCCAGGATCAGGCCGGACGTCAGGAGCCCGACGATGATCCAGCGTCTGGCAGATCGAGCGCCGACGACTCGACCGGCCACGTAGATCCCGGGCAGGACGGCCACCGCAAGGCTGACGATTGGGTTGATCGGGCTGTTCACGAGCACTGGACCCGTTACGAACACGACAGCCGCCCAGACGCCCAGACCGACGAGCATCGCCGCCAACCATCTCGCCCTGCTCACGACCGGTTCCATCACGATTGCCCTCCCTCCCTCATCCGGCTGTCGCCGCGAACCCTACGGGTCGAAGATCGTTCTCGAGTAGATCACGCTGCTGTCCGGGGCGATCGCAAGAATGGTCGCCGACGAGCCGCCGCCCGCCTCGGGTTCGATCGCCAAGGCATGGACGGTCCCGTCCGAGCCGACCACGACCGACCAGAATTCCGAGCCCGCGCGCCGCAGCTCGACCGGCCAGCCGGTACGCGTTCGCCCATCCGGACCCACGGCGAGGAGGCGTCCGCCGACGGATTCGTTGCGAGCCTTCAGGGGCAGGTACAGGGTGCCGTCGGGGCCGACAGCGGGGACGGCGACCCACGGGCAGCTGATCCCGCCCTGACCGAGCCACGGGTCTGGCCGCTCGAGCGGTCCAGCGGCGATCGGCCAGCCCGGCATGACCTTGAGGGCCGAGTCGAGACCGTAGATCGCCTCGTCGAGATCGCTGAACACGATCATCGCGCCGTCCGGTGCCACGATCGGCGGCCGCGGGAGGGGCACGCCGCACTCGAAGGCGCCGTCGCTGGCTGGCGGGAGCAGGCCGGTCATCACCGAAAGATCCGACGATCTCGCCGCGATTGCCCGTCCGGCACGATCGACAATGAACACTCGGGTCGTGCCCGTTGTTCCGTACTGAACGGGGGCGGCGACCGTCAGAACGATCCGTCCGTCCGGGCCGAACGTGGGCGCGGACGCGATGCCGTCGATCGAGATCGGCCAGCCGGGGCGCACGCCGGCGAGGTCGATCGCCGTGATCTCGCTCACCGCCGGGGAGGGTTCATGTGGCAGGACGCGATAGGCAACCCCGTCGGGACCGATGGCCCACCGATCCCAGGGCCAAGACTGGAGTCTTTGAGCCGGCGTCCCGCGCCGGACGCTGCCGTCGGCGGCAACGGTCACCAGTCCAACGGTGTGGCTGGGCTGCCCGTCAAGGACTACGTCGCCGAGCGGAGTGGTCTCGGCGAGCGTCAGGACGTCGCCCACCACCCGGCCCGTGTAGGCGGTGCCTGGGAGCTGGATCGGCCAGCCGGGGAGTGGCTGCCCCGTCGAGTCGAATGCGAAGGCGGCGATCGGGTTGTACATGTTCCCGTCGGGGTTCTCCATCGTGCAGACGACCCGGACCGAGCGATCCTCGACCGGCAGCGGCAGCCCGCACACCGTCGCGCCGCGAATGAAGACCGGCCACCCCGGTAGCGGCGACCCGGCGCTGCGATCAATGCGCGACAGCACGGACCCACGGTCCCACCCAATGCCACCGGGTCGCGGGATCGAGACGAACAGGGTGCCGTTCGGGCCGGGAGCCATCCGGATATCCAGGCCGAGTTCCCTGGGGGACAGCGCGGGGAGCGGGAAGGCCGAAGGCGACAGCGTCGGAGCCGGGGAGGCCGACGGCGACCGCGTCGGTTCCGCGGTCGAGGGGCTCGTGGCTGCCTGCGTCCCCGATGGCGGAACGGTCGTCGGCGATGCATCGGTCGACTGTCCGGGGCTCGGGCTCAACGATGCGGCCGAAGTCGCACAGCCCGCGATGAGGGCCAGGCACATCACCGACGAGGGCAATGTTCGGAGCATGTTGGCCTCCAACGGTACCCCTGAGACGCCATCGGTCCGATCTTCGTGACGAGTCCGTGTCGTGCTGTCGTCGTAGGATGGGCGGATGCCCGAGGCGTCCCGGATCCCGAGGATCTATTACGGCTGGGTCGTCGTCGCGATCAGCGCCCTCGCGCTCCTCGTGACCGCCGGCGCGCGGATCGCCCCGGGCGCGTTCCTCCTCGACATGCAGACCGACACCGGCTGGTCCGTGGCCGTCCTGTCGTTCGCCGCCGCGGTCGGTCTCGTGGTCTTCGGGCTGGCGGGGCCGGTATCCGGGTCACTGATGGCCCGGATCGGCGTCCGGCGCGTCACCGTCGCCAGCCTCCTGATCGCCGCTCTCGCAATGGCGACGTCAAGCCTCGTCACGGAGGCCTGGCAGCTGGCCCTGCTGTTCGGCCTGTTGTCGGGGATCGGGACCGGGCTCATCGCGAGCATCCTCGCGGCGACCGTCGCGAACCGCTGGTTCGTTCGACGACGTGGCCTGGTCATCGGGATCCTCGGCGCCAGCACGAGCGCGGGTCAACTCATCTTCTTCCCGATCCTCGTGTCGGTGGCCACCGACATGGGCTGGCGGATCGCATCGGTGGCGATCGCCGGCGTGCTCGTCGTCGTGGCGATCCCGGTCCTCGCACTCCTCCGGAACGATCCGTCGGACGTCGGGGCGCGCCCGCTCGGGGCCGCCGCCGACCAGGCTCCGATCTCGACACGCCCCGATCCGGGGATCATGCGCCGAGCCGTCCGCGCACCGGCGTTCTGGTTGCTCGCGGGGACCTTCTTCGTGTGCGGTGCCACATCGAACGGGCTCATCGGGCAGCACTTCGTCGTCCACGCCGCCGACCATGGGTTCAGTCCGGGGGCTGCGGCGGGAGCCCTGGCGGTCATGGGGGCGTTCAACTTCATCGGGACGCTCCTCTCAGGCTGGCTGACAGACCGCTTCGACCCGCGGCGCCTCCTGCTCATCTACTACGTCTTCCGTGGCGTCAGCCTCCTGTACCTCCCGGCGATCCACAGCACGCTCGACATCACCGCGTTCGCCGTCCTCTTCGGGCTCGACTACATCGCGACCGTCCCGCCGACGATCGCGCTCGCGGCCGACATCTTCGGGCGACGCAATGTCGGGATGGTCTACGGCTGGATCTTCGCTTCACACATGATCGGGGCCGCCGCCGCGGCCTTTCTGGCAGGGCTGGCACGCGACATCGTGGGCGACTACGGTTTTGCCATCGTGATCGCCGGCGTCATGGCGGTCGGCGCGGGGATCGTCGCGCTATCGATCCATCGCGGGCCGATCGGTGCGGGGGTCCCCATCGACATCGGCGGCGAGCGGCGGGCCGCGGCGTCGTAACAGCACCCGCGCGCATCCAGCCCCCGCGCATCCAGCCCCCGCGCATCCAGCCCCCGCGCGTACCAGCCATCCTTGTGATCCAGACGCGAATCAGCTCCTCGACCCGCGGCGCCCGCATCCACACGCGGCATGGGAGTGCGCCGAAGCGCGGGCAGCCGCATCGGTGCGACATCACACCCATACCGAGTACGCGAGCGCCGCGGCCCAGTCGCAGGCGTCGAGCTGTGCTGCACGGAGGTTGCGCGGGACGCGGGCGAGGATCTCGAGCCGACCCACCGGCCTGAGCATTCTGGACCCCACTGGAATCCCGACCGGCACGGTGCTAGGCTCAGGCAGACGAAACCATCGACCGACCGGAGTGCACGTGACCAGCGCCCTTCCAACCGCCGGCCTTGCCCCACTGCGAGCGACGCCGAGCGGTCTTCCCGAAGCGATCCATCGGCCACCGACCGTTGCCGAATCGGGTGATCCGTTCGCCGCGCACCGGATCGTCCACCTCGTGGCGCGCATCGAGCGCGGGCGCCCCGTCCGACTGGCCGACCTCGTCGATCGGCTCAATGCGACCCACCTCGATTGGTTGTTCAGCGAGGCCGTCGTTGCCGATGCCATCGTCCAGCTCCAGTCGAACTGGATGACGGACTATCGAAACAGCGGAGGCGTCGTCGTCGAGGACGGTCCGCTGGGGGCGACCGTCACCATCGAAGACTCGAGCCGGGTTGATCCCTGGATCGTGCGTCAGGCACTGCGGGCGGATGCCGAGTGTCGCGCGCGGCTATCCGAATTCAGTCTGCGCGACCGGCCAACGGGCGAGGGTTGATCGGGTCAGACGCTGAAGGAGCACATCCCGGAACCGGGTGGGACCAGCCGAGTCGGGCTCGGCATCATGGGGCGTCCGGCTTCCCCCCAGTCGGGCGCCCCGCCCTTTCGATGCCCGGGTGATGCGGTGGCCTATCATCGGGCGGTGATGGCCTCGTCTCGTGCTGCGACCGCGGTCGTGCCTGCGAGCGTCGTCCTCGAACGTCTGCCCGACCTCGATGCCGTGCGTCCGATCGACGCCGCCGAGGCCTTCCGGGATCTGCCCGGTCTCGTGCTCCTCGAGAGCGCCCGCCCGGGGCGCCACGGCCGTTGGAGCTACCTCTCGGCGGACCCGATTGCGATGCTCCATGAGCGGGCGGGCGATGGCGGATCTTCTCCGGCTGCCGGACCCTTCGAGGCGGCGCGCGAGATGCTTGCTCGAATGGATGGATCGGCCATCCAGGGCGGACCGCCGTTTCTTGGTGGGCTGATCGGCTACCTCGGCTACGACCTGGGTCGCCGCCTCGAGCGCCTTCCGAACCTGGCCCACGCCGACCAGGACCTGCCGGACCTGCAGCTTGGACTCCACGACTGGGTGCTTGCCTGGGATCGACGCGAGAGCCGTGCCTATCTGGCCGGCCGCGCCGTGGACGGCAGTGGACAGCGGCTGGCCATGCGATTGGCGGACGTGCAAGCCAGGATCGCGGATCGATCGCGCAACGCCGCCGCGGCGCAGGATGGTGCATTGGCGCCGGATGGTGCGTTGGCGCCGGTGTCCCCTGACGAGATCGTCTTCACGTCGGGCCTCGATCGGACGGCGTTCGAACAGGGGGTCGAGGCGGTCCGCGATGCGATCGCCCGCGGCGAGATCTACCAGGCCAACCTGACGCGCCGTCTCGCCACTGCCTTCGACGACGATCCGTGGCCGCTGTTCCGACGCCTGCGCATGGGCGACCCGGCGTTGATGGCCGCGTACCTGGATCTCGGGCCGGACCCGACCGGCGGCGGGCCGCGGGCCATCCTCTCCGCATCTCCCGAGCCGTTCCTGACGGTCGACGCCGACGGCCGCGTGTCGACCGATCCAATCAAGGGGACCCGACCGCGCGGCCGAACCCGGGCCGAAGACCGGGCGCTGGCGCGCGAGCTCCTCGAGAGCGGCAAGGACCAGGCCGAGAACGTGATGATCGTCGACGTCCTGCGCAACGACCTCGGGCGCGTGTGCCGGCCCGGAACCGTGCGCGTGCCCCGCCTCTGCCGGCTCGAGCGAACCGCGGCCGTCCAGCACCTGGTGACCACGGTGACCGGTGAGCTGGCCGACGATCGCGATGTCTTCGACCTCCTCGCAGCGGCCTTCCCCGGCGGATCGATCACCGGCGCCCCCAAGATCCAGGCGATGGAGCTCATCGAGCGTCTCGAGCCGGTGCGGCGCGGTCCGTACACCGGGGCCGCCGGCTGGATCGGGCCCGACGGTGCCATGGCCACGAGCATCCTCATTCGGACCTTCGTCGCCGACGGTCGTCGACTGACGATTCACGTGGGTGGTGGGATCACCTGGCGCAGTGATCCGGCCGCCGAATGGGACGAGACCGTGGCGAAGGTCCGCGGGCCGCTCGCCGCGATCGGCGGGCGGGAGTGACCGGCGGGCGGGAGTGACCGGCGCGCGCCAATCGCCCGGGCGGCACGGATAATCCTGCCCATGGATCCGACACACATCTGGATCGGCGGGGTCGTCGTGCCCGCGGACGGCAACCATCTCTCGGCGTTCGATCGGGGGTTCCAGCTCGGCGATGGTGTGTTCGAAACGCTCCGTGCCCGCGGTGGGCATCCGACCGAGCTCGACGAGCACATCGTGCGGCTGCGCGGGTCGGCCGACGGCCTCGGGATCGACCTGCCGTCCGACATCGGTCCGGTGCTGACCCGCGCAATCGACGACCTGCTCGCCAGCGAGGGCCTCGCTGGCCCAGGGGGCGACGCGTCGCTGCGGATCACCGTGACCCGCGGCGCATTCCGCGGGCGTGGCCTCCTGCCCAGCGACGAGCACGTCCCGCCCACCGTGGTCGTCCAGGCATGGCCCGTGGCCCCGCCACCTCCGGGCCACCTGGAGCATGGCCTGCACCTCGTGACGTCATCGATCAGGCGGGACCCGGAGAACCCTCTTGCGGCCCTCAAGACCACGAGTCGCGCCGACTACGTCTACGCACGACTCGAGGCCCGGCGTGCCGGTGCCGACGACGCGCTCTTCCTGACCGTCGACGGCTTTCTGTCGGAAGCGACATCGGCAAACCTGTTCCTGGTCCGCGACGGCCGGCTCGCCACCCCTGCCCTGGCGTGCGCGATCCTGCCGGGAACCACGCGTTCGTGGATCATCCGCTGGGGTGCCTCCCTCGGCCTCGATCCGGAGGAAGGCTGGCTGGCGACCCGGGATCTTGCCGACGCAGCGGAGGCCTTCGTGTGCTCGAGCGTCGCCGGGATCCTGCCGGTGACGGTCTTCGATGGTCGACCCATTGGAGACGGCGTGCCCGGACCGTGGACCCGCCGTGCCCGCGCCGACCGCGAGGCGTTCATCGCCGGTGAGGCGAACGCGTGACCCGCGACGAATACATCGTCGCCGCCCGTCAGCTCCTGGCGGAGGGCGATCGACTCCAGGCCAATCCATCGCTGGCCGCCCTCCAGGTCTGGCTCAAGCTGTCCGATGACACGCTGTCGGCGGCGTGGGGCGCCATGGATCGCTATCACCTCGCGTGGCTGACGGTGGGCAAGAGTCGGCAGATCGTGCGAGGCCGGCGGCTCACACCGGACGAAGAGCACGCCTACGTCCGCGAGGTCGCGAGCCAGAAAGCCTCAGTGGTCGCGATGAGCCTCGATGCCGTCGAGCGCCAGGGGATGCCGTTTGTCGGCGAGTCCGGGGGAGTCGCGCCCGGTCAGGGCATGGGCACGCTGCCGGAACTGTCCGATCGCCTCGCGGATGCGCGGCGGGCCGCCGCCGAGCACCGCGATCATCCCGACCGACCGGGTCCATCCGATGGTGAAGGTCCGCGACGTGCTCCCCGACCCGAGCGGATGGAGCGCTAGCCCGGTTCAGATCGACCTGACGAGCACCACCCGATCCTCGCGACCGAAGTCGTAGTCCGCGTACGCCGGGATGCCGTACAGGTTCTGCGTGCCGGGACCATCCTCGACCGTGAACCCGATCGCTCGGTGGAAGCCCACCGAGCGCCGATTGCCGGGCCAGGTGATCGCCTTCACTCGACGAACGCCGCGCTCTCGCATGTCGGCGAAGAACCGCTCGTAGAGATCCCGCCCGATGCCCTGGCCTCGCCGGCTCGGATGGCTCGCGACCATGTGAACGTAGGCCTCATCGGCATGATCGGGGCTGACGAAGCCGATGAGGAAGCCGACGAGGCGGCCGTCGGACTCCACGATCCACGAGGTCCCGGTGAAGTGTTGAAGCCACAGACGCGGCAGGAGGCCGTCCATGCGGCGATCCCCGCCCCACCAGTCATCGACGACCCGTACGATGGCAAGGTAGTCCGCCTCGCTCGGGCGGCGGAAGATCACCTCGCTCGAGGCGGCCGATGGGTCTGCCAACGGTCGGTCGGTCACCGGGCCGCCAGAAGTGCCGCGATCGACCCAACCGCGATCTCGGCCGGCACGAGCGGGCCAAAGGTTTCGAGAAGGTACTCGATCGGGCCAAGGACGCCACCCTCGCTCAGGGCAAACGCCCAGGTCCCGAGGTTTCCCAGGACGACCATGTCGAGGGCCAGGAGTAGGGCGACGGTCACTCGCTTCGATCGCGCCGGGTCGTCGCTTGCCGCGCCGTGCAGCGCCCGCCCAACTGCGATCCCGCCAATACCGGCCACGGCCAGGAGGCCGGTCGTCTGTGAGAGAACGCCCCCGACGAGTACGAGGACTCCGGCCCCGATCAGCGACAGGATGGCCGCCACGGCGATGTCACGGGCGAGGGACTTCTGCGGAGGGTCCGGCTCGACTCCGAGCCCGCGCCGTAGCGGGCCGACGGGGGAGTGGCCAATCGCCGGCCGCCAGGCGGAGCTTCGCCCGGCCCCTGGCCTCCAGATCGTGGCGTGCGATCGTCCATCGCCGGATCGTACATGCCCCGCTCCCCGCGTGGCATCGAGACCTGGCATGGCAGCGTGACGGAGCGCGCGCTAGACTGCCCGTCGTGAGCCACCCCAGCCTGGGCGCCCCGCCGCCCGACCTGACCGCGGGAGCCGCCGGCGCGGCCGAACGGTTGGTCACAGGTGCAGCGCGCCTTGCGGCCCGAGCGTTGGAGATTGCCGCCGAGGCGGATCCGACGATGCTCGAGCGTCACGATGAAACGGCGCTGCGTCACCTGCAGCGTGACGCCGAGACGCTGCTCGAGCGCATTGCCCGTTCGCTTGCGGCCGACGACGTCGTCTTCACGCGCGAATTCGCCGATGCCATTGCGCCGCTCTATCGGCGCCGGCACGTTCCCATGGACGATCTCGTGTCGATCATCGAGGGGCTCCGCCTGGCGATCGCGGCGACACTCGCACCGGACGAGCGGGCCGGAGCGGACCGCGCGATTGATGCGGCCGTCGCCGCCTTCCGCGCCTATCGCCGTCTCGCCGGCGACGCACGCAAGCGGAACCGGCTCCTGGCCTTCCTGTACAAGGGCGCCTGACGATGACCATCAAGTGGGTGCAGCAGGACCCGCTGGTGATGAATGGTGAGCCGTTCTGCTACGGATCCCGGTTGACCGTCCGCCAGCTGCTCGAATTGCGGCGGAGCGGGTATGACCTGACCGACATCCTCAAGGATCACCCGGAGCTCAAGGTGATGGGCGTGGCCGCCGCGTATGCGTTCGCCGCGGGTCAGGGCGAGCGCTACCAGGCGTTCGTGGACGCGGACGGATCATTCGTCGGTCCGGGGCTCACCGCCGCCGAGGCCGCCGGACTCCCCGACGCGTACCGTCTGCCGGGCGCCGTGATCAAGGAGCGCGCACCCGCCGCTTGACGTCGCGGCCGGCGCCCATCGTCGCTGTCGACGTCCATCCCGGCTCGCTTGTCGATTCGCGCTTCGCAGGGTTCCGTCGGGACCGGTGGTACGCTCTCACGATGCACCCGGAGCACCAGTGACCGACTCGATCCAGAACCCGACAACCATGACCACCGACCAGGCTGCCGCCGCGACAATCGCCGCCGCCGCGCCCGAGGCCGGTGCGCCCGTGTTCGACGCCGAGCGTCGCGCGATGGAGCTCGCGATCCTCGATGCCCTGCGTGCCGTCGTCGACCCCGAGATCGGAATGAACGTTGTCGAGCTCGCGCTCATCAGGCAGATCATCCTCGGCAAGGACGAGACCGAGGTCAAGATGATCCTCACGACCCCGTTCTGCCCGTACGCCGGCTCGATGATCGCGCAGGTCAAGGAGCAGGCCGAGTCCGTCACGGAGCACGAGGTCAAAGTCACCCTGCTGGCAGAGCGCTGGGATCCGCGCGACGCCGGCCTCATGTGGTAGGACCGTGACCCGCTCCGGTGACACGCCGGGCCGCTCCGGTGACACGCCGGGCCGCTCCGGTGACACGCCGGGCTTCGACTCTGCCGTCGCTACGAAGCGTGGTGACGACGGCACCACCGGCCTGCTCTACGGCGGATCGAGGATTGCCAAGGACGACGCCCGGACCGAGGCATATGGCACCGTCGACGAGGCGGTCGCTGCCCTGGGGCTGGCGCGCGCCAACGTCGGGCTGAAGGCGCGGATCGGCGTCCTGCCGCGGGGCCTCGGTGGGTTCGGCGAGACGATCCTGCGGCTGCAGCGTGAACTGTTCGTGGTTGGTGCCGAGCTTGCCACGAACCCGGATGCCTGGGATCGCCTGGAGGACGGCCGGACCCGCGTATCGGCGGCGATGGTCGCCGGCCTCGACGACCTCCTCGAGGTGGTCGAATCGCACATCGAGATGCCGCGCGAGTTCGTCGTCCCAGGCGAGACGCCCACCAGCGCCGCGCTCGAGCTGGCCCGAACCACCGTGCGTCGCGCCGAGCGCCGCGCGGTCGGCCTGCGGCACGGTGGGCTCGCACCCGGTGAGCATCTCGTGCCCTATCTCAATCGACTCGCGGACCTGTTGTGGGTCCTCGCGCGCGCCGCCGAGCAGGCCGAATCGCGTCGTGCCACGCCATCTCGAAGTGGAACCCGGGATCGGATCGACCGATCCCCCGTCAACGCCGGTTGATCTGCAAGGAGATCCATCGATGAGCTTCCAACCGTCCCAGTTCGGGTCGCCGTCGCAGATGGGCGTTCGGCCCGCGGCCGCCCTGTCCGCGTCCTTCCTGACCCAGGCGTTCACGTGGATGTTCGCCGGGCTGCTGCTGACGGCGGCCGTGTCCGCGTTCGTGAGCGGCAGCGAGCAGCTGCTCAGGTTCGCGGCCGACTTCTTCCTGTTCGCGGTGATCGGCCAGCTGGCTCTCGTCGTCGTGATCAGCGCCGGCATCAACAAGATCGGCGCGACCGTGGCCCTGGGCCTCTTCTTCGTGTACGCAGCGACCCTGGGGCTGACGGTCGGTCTGATCACCGCCCAATACACGCTCCCCTCGGTTGCGACGGCGTTCCTCAGCGCCGGTGCGATGTTCGGTGGTGCTGCCCTGTACGGCGCGACGACGAAGCGATCGCTCGTCGGCATCGGCGGATTCCTGACCATGGGCGTGATCGGTCTGATCGTGGCGTCCGTGGTGAACATCTTCCTGGTCAGCGGGCCGCTCGGCTGGATCATCTCGTTTGCCGGCGTGGCGATCTTCACCGTCCTGACCGCGTACGACGTCCAGCGCATCTCGTCCGGCGACCTCGCCGCGCAGTACGGCTCGATGGAGAAGGCGGCCGTCATCGGGGCGCTCCGTCTCTACCTCGACTTCATCAACATCTTCCTGTTCCTGCTTCGCCTCTTCGGCAATCGCCGCTAGTCCGCGGCCCGGGCGCCGGGCGGCCCCGCGGTCCGGGCGACGGGCGGCCCCGCGGTCCGGGCGCCTCGCTTTGTGACGCCCGTTTCCTGACAGACGACACCCACCCGAGCATGCGGCTCCGTTGCCGGTCGAGCATCCTGCCAGAGGTGCTCCGACGCGAGAATCAGGCAGGGTCCGGACGATGCTCCCCGCACGAAGGACGCCGCGATCTCTCGCGGGCGATCGCTGGATCGAGCCTGGTGCTCCCCGTAGGAGCGTCTGGCAGGATCGGGCTCCTCCACACCGGCGGGCGGCCGGGATCGCGATCCTTCACTTCGGCGGATCCCGCGACCCGTCACGTGGCCGATCCCGCGATCCGTCACGTGGCCAGGATCCCGATTCATCACACCATCGGGAGGAGGTCGCCGATCGAGTCCAGGAGCACGTCGGCCAGGCCCGAGAGGTCCGCTTCGGTGCCGACGCCCGAGAGCACTCCGACCACCAGTCCCACCCCGCCTGCGCGGCCCATCACGAGGTCCTTGGGCGCGTCACCGATCACGGCGCACCGCTCCGGCCGAACCCCGAGCGACGCTGCCAGGTGAAGGACCATGTCCGGCGCCGGCTTGACCCGGACGCCGTCGTCCGCGGCCACGATGGCCTCGACCCAACCCGACACGCCGAGTGCCGCCAGCGTCCGTTCGGTCGGGTCGCGATCGTCGGTCGTGGCCACGGCGATCCGACGCCCGTCCGCCGCAAGACGCGCGAAGAGCCGCTCGAGGTTTGCCAGGGGCTGGGCGACCGCGACGGGGTCGGGAGCGTGCCAGGTCTCCGCGACGATCGTCTCCGCGATCTCCAGCGGCACCCGGGAACCCGCGACGACGTCCACGGTCATCTCGCGCAGGCGCGCCATGGGCGTCGCGGCGAGGGCGCCGTGGGCGAGCGTCCGTCGCGTGACCAGGTCGTACCCGAGCATCGCGAAGAGGGGTGCCCGCACGTCGAGGTCGGTGGCCGCGTCGATCCGGTCGGCAAGGGTTTCGGCCCACTCACCCCACGGCCCGTGGAAGTCGACGAGCGTGCCGTCCTTGTCGAAGATGACGAGGTCGATTCCCGTCAGATCGGGTGGCCCGCCGCGGGCAGCCGTCACGCCTCGTCGGCGTCGATCGACAGGGCGGGGATCTCGGCCGCTGCGTCGAGGAGGAGGCAGGCCTCCGGCGGGAACGTGAGGGCCAGGGTGTCACCGATCTTCGGCAAGATCAGGCTCGGGTTGTTGAACGTATCGAACGACAATCGCCCGGCGCCTTCGCCGACCTTGACCCGGATTCGTACGATCGACCCGAGGAACGTGACGTCCTCGATCTTGCCAGAGAGCCGGTTGCCGTCACCCTCGCCGCCGATCGTGACGATCTCGGGTCGCAGGGCCACCGACACCTTGGAGCCGTTCGGCGCCGACACCGACGCGGCACGGATCTCCTGGCCGTCCACCGACAGGCGCCCCGACGCGGCATCCACGACGCTCGCGGCGAGGACGTTGAGCGTGCCCACGAACGAGGCGACGAACGCCGTGGTCGGGAAGTTGTAGATCTCGAACGGCGTCCCGATCTGCTCGATCCGACCCTCGTTCATGACCACGACCCGATCGGACAGCGACAGCGCCTCCTCCTGGTCGTGGGTGACGTAGACGGTGGTGATCCCGAGCTGTCGCTGGATCGCGCGGATCTCGTTGCGCAGGGAGACCCGGATCTTCGCGTCCAGGGCTGACAGCGGCTCGTCGAGGAGCAGGACCTGTGGCTCGAACGCCAGGGCGCGGGCCAGGGCCACCCGTTGCTGCTGGCCGCCAGACAGCTGATACGGGTAGCGACCGGCCCGGTCGGGCAGATGGATCAGCTCGAGCAGCTCGCCGACCCGCTTCTGGACCTGCTCCTTCGGCCGCTTGCGCACCTTGAGGCCGAAGCCGATGTTTTCGGCCACGGTCATGTTCGGGAAGAGCGCGTACGACTGGAAGACCATCCCGACGTTGCGCTGGTTCGGGGAACGGTGGGTGATGTCCACGTCGTTGATGACGATCCTGCCCGCCGATGGCAGCTCGAAGCCGGCGATCATCCGCAGGGTCGTCGTCTTGCCGCAACCGCTGGGCCCCAGGAAGGACACGAACTCGCCCTTCTCGGCCTCGAGGGTGAAGTCCTCCACCGCGGTGAACGCGCCGAAGTGCTTCTGGACGCCGGTGAGGGTCAGGAACGACATCGGGAACCTCATCTCTGGTTGTGGCATCAGCGCGCGCCGCCGACCTGGATCCGCTGTCCCCCTCGGCCCAGGAACTGGATGGCGCCCATCGCGATCCAGGTGAGGCCGAAGCTGATGATCGAGACGCCCGCCGGCTCGAACGCCTTGTTCTGGCCGAGGAGCGACAGGTACGGACCAAAGGTCTTGCTCCCGAGGAAGCTGGCCATCGTGTACTCGCCGATGACGATCGCCAGCGTCAGGAAGGCGCCGCTCAGCAGCGCGACCCGGATGTTCGGGAAGATCACGCCCACGATGATCCGCGGCCAGCCCGCGCCCAGGCTCTGGGCCGCCTCGGTGAGCGACTGGATGTCGATCGCGCGGAGGCCGGTGTCGACGGCGCGGTACATGTACGGGAACGACAGGATCGTGTACGCGCCGACGAGGACGATGGTGCTCCCGAACGTCGTGTCCATCAGCGGAAACGGGGGCCCGCTGAAGGTCCGGATCAGCCCGAACACGGCGACGACCGGTGGGATCACGAACGGCATGAGCGTGATGAACTCGACGATCGGTCTGAGCCGGGGCAAGCGCAGGCGGACCCAGTAGGCCGTCGGGACGATGATCGCGATGCTCAGGATGATCGTGGCGATCGCGACGCCGAACGAGAACAGGAGCCGCGGGAAGAACTCCGATCGCGGGTCGAGGACGACGTTCTCGTAGTAGCGGAGCGACGGCTCCGGCTTGACCGGCCCCGTTGGGTGGCCGAGCGCGAACTCGAACGTGGCGACGAGGGGCAGGAAGAAGTACAGGAAGCCGAGGCCGAAGATCACCCACGCCCACAGCGCTCCGCGTCGGGGCTTCTCGTCCGGGGCGGGCTTGCCGACCGACTCCAGAGCGCCGGGCGCCCTCATTCCGATGGCGCCGCCGCCCTGGGTCACTTGAGCCACCGCTCCGACCGGCGCTGGAGCAGGCTGTACCCGGTGATCGCCATGGCCATGATCACGACCATGCCCATCGCCATTGCGAACCCGAGGCCCGTGTTGTGGAGGACGTCACCACGGATCTGGGCGCCGATGACGATCGACGCGATCGGGATCGTTCCGCCGGTCAGCTGGAAGGCCGTCGCCTGGGCACCGAACGCGTTCCCGAAGAGCAGGATGACCGCGCCCATCAGGGAGGGCAGCAGGATCGGGAAAGCGACATAGCGCCAGTACTGGAACCCGGTCGCCCCCATGTTCTCGGCGGCCTCGCGCCAATCGCGTTTCAGCCCGTCCAGTGCCGGCGCGATGATCAGGACCATGAGCGGGAACTGGAAGTACATGTAGACGATCTCGAGGCCGACCTTGGAATAGAGGCTGAAGCCGGCCTGGCCGATGTCGGTCGCGAACGTGTTGTTGATGAACGCCGTCAGGAAGCCCAGGTTTCCGAGCGTATAGATGAACGCCAGCGCCAGCGGAACGCCGGCGAAGTTGGAGGCGACACCCGAGAAGGTCATGAGCGCATTGCGCATGAACGGCGGGAGTCCGCCGAGGATGACCGACGCCGCCAGCAGGAAGCCGAACAGCCCGCCGCCGATCGCGGTGATCGCGCTGATCTCGATGCTGTTCGCGTACGCGTTCGCGACGATCGGCGTCGTGAGATCCGCGTAGTTCTGGAGTGTGGGCTGTCCCTCCTGGTCGAGGAAGCTGCCGACGACCAGGAAGCCCGCCGGCAGGAACATGAACAGGAGCGTGAACAGGAAGAACGGCGACACCCCGAGCCAGGCGAGCAGCGGGCGGCGCTGCGCGGGGCGCGCGGATCGCGCGCCCCGCTTGTTGCCGTCAGCCGCCGTGTCGGGCACGGGGTGTCGGTCTTGGGCTACTTGACGTCGGCCCCGACGACCGCGTCCCAGTTCTCGGTGATGAGCGTCTTCGCCGCATTGAGCTGATCAAGCGACGGGAAGACCGCACCGGTCACGTCCGGCAGCTTTGCGAGCTGCTCGGCCGGGACCTTGTCGTTGGCAGTGAGATCCTCGTAGCGGATCGGGTGGCAGTAGCCTTCCAGCCAGATGTTCTGCCCCTCATCCGAGTACAGGAATTCCTGCCAGAGCTTGGCCGCGCTCGGATGCGGCGCATAGGCGCTGATGCCCTGGACGTAGACGCCCGCGAACCGGCCGGATGTCGGAACGACGACCTCGATCGGCGGGTTGCCCGCAGAGGCATCCCGGTTCGCGAGCGCGTTGTACGTCCAGCGGATCGTGATCGGGGTCTCGCCCGAGGCGATCGTGCCCGGCTTCGCGATGACCGGGACGAAGTTCCCGGCGAGGTTCAGCTGCTTGAAGAAGTCGAGGCCCGCCTGGGCATCGTCGAGCGAACCGCCGTTGGCGAGGGCCGCCGCATAGACGGTCTGGATCGCCTGATTGGAGGATCGCGGGTCACCGGCGAGGGCGACCATGTTCTTGTACTCGGGCTTGAGCAGGTCGCTCCAGTCCTTCGGGACGTTCTTCACGACGGCGGTGTTCACTTCGAACGAAAGCACGCCGTAGTAGTCGCCCCACCAGTAGCCGTCGGCGTCCTTGGCGTCGCCCGGGATCGTGTCCCAGGTCGCCACCTTGTACGGCTGGAACAGGTTCTCGGCCTTGCCGGACGGTCCGAAGGCGAGGCCGACGTCGACGACGTCCGGGGCCGAGGGGCCCGTGCTGTTCTGGTTGGCCTTGATTGCCTCGATCTCGTCGCCGGAGCCGGCGTTCGGGTCGAGCTCGTTGATCTCGATGCCGTATTTGGCCTTGAAGGCGTCGATGACGCCGCCGTAGTTGCACCAGTCATGGGGCAGGGCGATCGTCGTGAGCGTGCCCTCGGCCTGGGCCGCCTTATGAAGGTCGCTGCCGACATCGGCAGGGGCGAGCGCCGGGGGCGCATCCGTCGGCGCGACCGACGCCGGCGGGGCGTCCGTGGCGGGCGCCGGGGTGGCCGCGCCGGAGCACGCCGCGGCGACGATCGCCAGGGTGCCGACGAGCCCAATGAGTCGGGTTCGTGAATCGATCCTCAACGTAGTCTCCCTGTGGTGGATGGGGGGTTAGTGGGTCCAGCGAATGACAGATGTGATCGGGGCACCTCCTCGACAACGAAACCTGGCGGCGCGAACGTCAAGGCGGCCGGCCACCCAAGCTGGGGGTGCGCCTCCTCGTCAGCGCGCAGTGTGCCGATTCCGGGATATGTCCGTCAATGTTTCGCTCGGCGTCGACCTGCACGTGAGCGCTTCGCCTGTCCGTGTGACAGCGATGCCGGGCCGTCAGGGCCCGGCATCGCCTTGCAGTTGCCTGGGCTCAGGACCGGATCAGGGGATCCAGGCCTTCCAGACGGCCTCGTTGTCCGCCACCCACTTGGCTGCAGCCGCATCCGCGGTCATGCCCTGGTTGGTGATGTAGTCGGAGACGAGGTTCTGGTCCGCGTTGGTCCAGGTGAAGTTCTTGACGAGGGTGGCGGCGTCGCCGCCCTCCTTTGCGAACTTCGTGGAGATCACCTTGTTGAGCGCGTACTCGGGGTACGCGCAGGCGACCTTCTCGAGATCCGCGTCGCACCCATCGGTATAGGCCGGCAGGTTGACCTGCACGTAATCGGCCACCGCATGGATCCAGTGGGGATCCCAGAAATAGAGGAGCAGCGGCGTCTTCTGGGCGTCCGCCTGCTTCATCGCTTCTACCGAGGCCGTCTCGCTGCCGGAAAAGACGACCTTGAAATTGAGGCCCAGGTTCGTCATCAGGGCCTCGTCGTATTGCACGTACGACGGATCGCTGCCAAGGAACTGGCCCAAGTCGCCGGACTCGGACGTCTTGAACAGGTCCGCGTACTTGTTCAGGTTCGCCGAGTCGACGATATCCGGATTCTCGTCGACCATCCACTTCGGAACGTACCACCCGATGATCCCGACATTGCCGGTGGTTCCGGCGACCTCGGCGACCTTCTTCTCATCGATATAGATCTTCTCGAGATCGGGGTGGCCCCAGTTCTCGATGATCACGTCGACCTCACCGGTCTCGAAGCCCTGCCAGGAGACATCCTCCTTCAGGTCCTTCTTGACGACGGTGTAGCCGAGTTCGTTCTCGAGGAGGTACGCAACGACGGCGGCGTTGGCCTCGTACCCGACCCACGGGTTGATCGCGATGTTGACGGTCCCCTTGCTCCCGCTGCCGGCAGGTGTGCAGGCGGCCAGGATGAGGCCGATGGTGGTCACCCCGGCGACGAGGCGGCCTAGACGTCCGATGTTCATGGTGGGTGTCGCTCCTCCAGTCGTGGTCCGACCCGCTCGGGCGGTGTTGGCGGGCCCCATATTGGACCTTTCGACCAATCCGCGATACCCCTCGCCATTCAGGCGCCGCGGCGCGCAACGGCGGGTCGCGCCTCGGCCGTGGACTGCCTGGTGCCGGCGCCCTGGGTGATCCGGTCGAGCATGATTCCAAGGAGCACGATCGCGATCCCCGCGGCTAGGCCCTCCCCGAAGAAGTCGCGCCGGGCGAAGCCGGCCACGACGTCGTAGCCAAGGGCCTGGGCCCCGACGAGACCGCCCACGACGACCATCGCCAGCACGAGGATGATCCCCTGGTTGGCTGCGACGAGGAGCGCCGGTCGTGCCATCGGGAGCTGGACCTTCCAGAGGAGCTGCCGCGGTGTCGAGCCGGCCGCAGTCGCGGCCTCGATAACCGCGACTGGGACAGTCCGGATCCCGATCTCGACGAGACGGATCACCGGCGGAATCGCGTAGATGATCGCGGCCACGATTCCGGTGAACCGAGTCGGCCCGAAGAGGGCAACCGCGGGAACCAGGTAGACGAACGCGGGCAGGGTCTGGGCGCCATCGAGGAGCGGCCGGAGGAAGGCCGCGAAGCGGTCGCTTCGGGCGGACAGGACGCCGAACGCCCCGCCAATCACCAGCGTCAACCCGGTGGCCACGAGGACCATCGTGAGCGTCTCCATGCTGTGCTGCCAGAGTTCGATCCGGATGGTCACGAGCAGGCAGACGATCGCGATGACAGCCGGACGAAGCCCGCTCAGGAGGAAGGCGATCCCACCGATCGTGGCAACGACAAGCCACCACGGCGCGCTCGTCAGGATCGTCTGGAGCGGGTTTAGCAGCCCGTAGGAGACGCCGTTCTTGATCGCCTCAGTGAGGAAGTAGAAATTGAACGTCACCCAGCCGGTGACATCGTTGACCGGACCGCGGAACGTAAATCGGATCTCGTCCGGGAAGTCGCCGCCCCCGAGGACGAACGTCCCGATGGCCACGGCAACGATGGAGGCAACCAAGCCGACGATCGCGAACCGGCGGGTCTGCCCCGGTGGTGTTGGCCGCGTCGCCCGACGGGCGGGGTCCACGCGTTCGCTCGCGCGCGAGGTCAATCGGTCCAGGATGATCGCCATGATGACGATCGCGAGGCCGGCATCGAACGCCTGCCCGACGTCGTTCTTCTGGAAGGATCGAATGATGTCCTTGCCGAGGCCGGGGGCGTCGACGAGGGCGGTGATGACCACCATCGAGAGCGCCATCATGATCGTCTGGTTGATCCCGAGGACGATTGTTTGGCGGGCCATCGGGAGCTGCACCTTCGCCAGCAACTGGCGCGCCGTCGAGCCCATGGATGTGGCGGCCTCGACGGTCGCGGGGGCGACGCTGCGAATCCCGAGGGCCGTGATGCGAATCGCTGGTGGGACGGAATAGATCATCGTGACGATCGCGGCGGTCGCTGGTCCGATGAGGAAGAACAAGGCAAACGGCGCAAGGTAGGCGAACGTCGGCATGATCTGCATCGTGTCGAGGATCGGCTGGATGGCAGCCAGGAAGCGGTCGTTGCGGCCGGCGACGATCCCCAGCGGGATTCCGATGGCCAGCGACAGCAGGACCGCCGTGAACGTCAGCGCGAGCGTATCGACGCTGGCGTTCCACAACCCGAGGACTCCGAAGGCGAGGACCCCGAGCCCGGTCAGGGCGGCCAGGCGCAGTCCACCGATCACCAGGCCGAGCGCTGCCGTGATCGTGATCAGCCCCGGCCAGGTCAGGCCCTGGAGCACGGCAAGGAACACGTTGAAGATCGCGGTGATGAGTGTCCGGATGCCGGTCACGAACACCACGAGGATGATGTTCGAATTTCGGTTGGCGTCGATCCACTCACGGATGTCGTTGATCGTCTCGAACGTCGCGGCGTCGTTGTCGTGTGGCAGCGTGTACTGACCCGCGAACGCGATCCACAGGATCGCCGTCACGGCGCTGAGCAGGACGATCCACGCCGAACGTGGGAGCGACGGGAGCAGGCGGCCGGTGGCCGCCGCCGCGCTCATGGCGCCAGGCCGCTCATGGCGCCCCGCCGCTCCCGGCGACGGCCGTCAGGATCTGCACCCTGTCGACGACCCCCACGAGCGTCCCGTCGGCGATGACCCGGATCGGCTTGTCCGTTGCGATCGCGGCGCCGATGGCGTCGCGGATGATCGTGTCGGCGCTGAACTCGGGTCCGTCCGTCGCGTCGTCGTCCTGCCGATCACGCATGATCCAGCGCAGGGTCAGGACATGCGAGCGGGGGACGTCCCGCACGAAATCGGCGACATACTCGTCCGCCGGTGCCCCGACCAGCTCGGCCGGCTTGCCTCGCTGCACGATCGCCCCGTCGCGCATGATCACGATGTGGTCGCCGAGCTTGAGCGCCTCGGCAAGGTCGTGAGTGATGAAGATCATCGTCTTGCCCACCTCGTGGTGGAGCCTGATCACCTCGTTCTGCATGTCGCGGCGGATGAGCGGGTCCAGTGCGCTGAACGGCTCGTCGAAGAGCATCACCTCGGGGTCCACGGCCAGCGCCCGGGCCAGGCCCACGCGCTGCTGCATCCCGCCGGAGAGCTGGTCCGGATAGCTGTTGTCGTGGCCCTCGAGGCCCACGAGCGAAATCATCTCGCGGGCGCGGGCGTGGCGGGTCGCCCGGTCCTCGCCGCGAATCTCGAGCCCGTAGGCGACGTTGTCGATCACGCGGCGATGGGGGAGCAGGCCGAAGTGCTGGAAGACCATCGCAAAGCGATGGCGGCGCAGTTCGCGCAGCCGCGCTGACGACGCCTTCCCGATGTCCTCGCCGTCGAGCAGAACCTCGCCGGCAGTGGGCTCGATGAGGCGAGTCAGGCAGCGAACGAGCGTCGACTTGCCGCTGCCCGAGAGTCCCATCACGACGAAGACCTCGCCGGGCGACACGTCGAACGACACGTCGCGGACGCCGACCGTGGACCGCGTCTTCGCGAGGAGTTCCGCGCGCGTGAGGTCCGCGTCGGGCGTGCCGATGACCTTGTGCTCGGCCGGGCCGAAGATCTTCCAGAGGCCGCGGACCGCGATCGTGGGGGTGGACGAACTGTCGTTCGTCGCGCTCGCCGCGTTCGTCATCCGTCCGCTCCTCCCGCCATCCGCCCTCGCCCCATGACCGTGTCGTGTCACGATACCCGGGCGCGGCGATCCATCCAACCCCACATCGGGTACCCGGCTTCTGCAGCCGCTGTTACTCGGTATGGGTGTGCTGCAGCACCTGAACCACCTTTCGTGCGACGCCCCACTCCGATGACGGGTGAGGCCGTGCGCCGGACGACCCGATGGAGGTGGTCACGCGCGACAACACACGCCATGCTGGTAAGCACTGGGTGGACGACCGGTGAGTCGACGCAGCCAGGCTGGCGTGATGCGGAGGTCCAGACCGAGTTCATCGCCGATCGGACGCCAGAGGGCACGCGACCTCGCAGCTCGTTTCGGGAGCGAGCTCCGGATCGCGCGCGCCGGGGTCGGGTTGACCCAGGCCCAGGTGGGTCGGCTCGCGGGGTGCTCGCAGCAGCAGGTGAGCCGGGCTGAGCGGGGTGTCATGGATGTCTCGCTCGTAACACGCTGCCGGTTGGTCGCGGCGTGCGGCTTCGAACTTGGCTGGCGCCTGTATCCCGCGAGGACGGTGCGCCTGCGCGACTCCGGCCAGCTCGAGATCGCCACGGCGATCAGCGCAGCGACTCATCCGGGCGCACGTATCGCGATGGAGGTCCCTGTCGCGCCGCGCGATCTGCGCGCTGCAGACCTGTTGATCACGCTCCCCGATGAGATCCTGCACGTGGAGATCGAACGTTCGCTGGTCGATCTGCAGGGGCAACTTCGGGCGGCTCAGCTCAAGCGCCAGGCGCTCGCCGAGCACGAGGAGCGACCGGTGCGCTTGGTCCTCGCGGTCCCGGACACGGCAGCCGCCCGGAGAGCGATCAACGACATCGGGCCTCTCGTCGAGCGTACGCTGCCGGCGACGTCCCGGGCGATCTGGAAGGCGATCAGGACCGGGCGGCCCATCGGGGCTGACGGCCTGCTCTTTGTCCGTCCGGCCAGCCTCGTCGCTCGGGCGCCGCGGTCCTGACCGACCCTCGCACTACGCACCATGGGAGTGCCGTGACACCGGGGGAGCTCTTCGCGCCACACGGCACGCGCTATGGGAGTGTCCGGGAACCGGAGCGAGCCTCTTCGCGTGCTCCACGCGACGAAGTACACCTACTGTGCGTGCGGGAGGGGCGCCACGCCAGCTCGCGCGCCAGGGCACTCGGCACAGTTGTACGCGGATCGCGGACGAGGAACGAGGAACGACGAACGATCTCAGCCTTCGAACCAGCCGGTGGGCGCCGGCGCCGTGTTCTGGTAGATGTGCTTGGCCTCACGATACTCGTGGAGGCCGGTGAGCCCGAGCTCTCGACCCAGCCCGGACTGCTTGAAGCCGCCCCATTCAGCCTGGGGCAGGTAGCGGTTGTACTCGTTGATCCAGACCGTGCCGTGGCGAAGTCGCCCGGCCACGCGCTGGGCGCGGCTCGCGTCCGACGTCCACACCGCGCCGGCGAGGCCGTACGTGGTGTCGTTGCCGAGCGCGACCGCCTCGTCCTCGGTCGAGAACCGCTCAACGGTGACCACGGGACCAAAGATCTCCTCGCGCACGATCGTCATGTCACGCGTGCAGTCGGCAAAGACCGTTGGCCTGACGTAAAAGCCCGCCGCCAGCCCCGGTTCGGTGGGCCGTCCGCCGCCGGCCACGAGCCGCGCCCCCTGTTCGACGCCGGATCGGATGTATCCCTCCACCTTGTCGCGGTGCGCCGCCGAGATGAGCGCCCCCGTCTCGGTCCGCTCGTCCGTCCCGTGGCCGAGGCGGATCCGATCCGCTCGACGGCCCAGCTCCGCCACGAACCGGTCGTAAATCTCGTCCTGGACGATCACCCGGCATCCGGCGGAGCACGACTGCCCGGAATGAACGAACGCGCCGGCGAGGGCGTTGTCGACGGCCGCATCGAAGTCGGCGTCCGCAAAGATGATGTTGGGGCTCTTGCCGCCCAGCTCCAGGGCGACCCGCTTCACCGTGTCGGCGGCGGCCCGCAGGACGTCCCGGCCCGCCTCGGTGCCGCCGGTCAGCGAGACGAGGTCGACGTCCGGGTGTTCCGCCAGCTGCCGGCCGATCCGGCTGCCCGGACCCAGCACCAGGTTCACGACGCCCGCCGGAACCCCGGCCTCCTCGAGGCAGCGGACCATCGCGATCGTGGATAGGGGCGTCAGGCTGGCCGGCTTCACGATCATCGTATCGCCCGCCGCGATGGCCGGGGCGACCTTCCACGAGATCTGCAGGAGCGGGTAGTTCCACGGCGAGATGAGCGCGCACACACCCAGCGGCTCGTACACGATCCGGGACAGCGCGTCGGGCGACCCGGTCGCGACCAGTCGGCCCGCATCCTTGTCGGCAAGCTGGGCGTAGTAGCGGAAGACGCTCACGACGTCGGTCACGTCGAACCGCGTCTCGCGCATCGCCTTGCCGGTGTTCAGGGTCTCGGCCAGCGCGATCGTCTCGGCATCGCGCTCCAGGAGGTCCGCCGTTCGATCCAGGATCGTGGCGCGTTCGCCGGGCGGGCGCCACGGCCAGTCCGTGGTGTCGAATGCGCGCCGAGCCGCGGCCACGGCACGATCGACATCGTCCGACGTGGCCACGTCCACGATTCCGACAACCGACCCGTCGGAGGGGTTGACGATGTCGCTCGTCTCGCCGGACGAGCCACTCCGCCAGGCGCCGTCGATGAACAGGTCGGGCACGCTGCTCCTTCGAGTGTGGCGGCCGCGGCTTGAAGAGCGGCGGCGAGCTCCCGAAGGATTGACCCGCCGGCGCCCGACGTCAAGGCAGGAGCCGCTCCGCGGGACGTGCGCCGCGCCGCGGGATGTCGCAACTCGCGAGTCGTGCGCACCGGTCCGCCCGGCTAGACTTGGACGCCGCGTCGACGCTTGCACCGTGCCGAACCGTTGCCCAGGAGGACCCAGACAGGATGAGCGCGCTTCCCAGCCATGCGAGGGTGGTCGTCATCGGGGCCGGCATCGTCGGCAACAGCCTCGCGTATCACCTTGCCAGGCTGGGCTGGCGCGACATCGTCCTCCTCGACAAGGGCCGGCTGCCCAGTCCCGGTGGATCCACCGGCCACGCCTCGAACTTCATCTACCTCACCGACCACTCGCGCGAGATGACGAACCTCACCGTCGACAGCGTCCACCAGTACCAGGAACTCGGCGTGTTCACCCGAAGTGGCGGCCTTGAGGTCGCCCGGACTGACGAGCGAATGCAGGAACTGCATCGTCGGATGTCATCGGCTCGTTCATGGGGAATCGATGCGGAGCTGGTGAGTCCGACACAGGCGAAGGCGATGGTCCCGTACCTCAACAGCGACATCCTCCTCGGTGCCTTCTCGCAGCCCGGGATCGGCGTCGTCGACTCCCTGCGGGCAGGCACGATCATGCGCGAGCGAGCCCAGGAGATGGGTGCGCTCACGATCTCGGCCCAGACCGAGGTGCTCGGTCTGGATGTCGTCGACGGCCGCATCCGGACGGTTCGGACCGACAAGGGCGACACCCAAGCGGAGGTCGTCGTCGTCGCGTGCGGCGTCTGGAGCCCGCGCATCGCGGCGATGGCCGGCGCGGCGATCCCGCTGACGCCGGCGGTCCACCAGATGATCAGCGTGGGACCGGTGCCGCTGTTCGCCGGGACGCAGGGTGAGATCGAGTACCCGATCGTGCGCGACATGGACACGAACATGTACGAGCGCCAGCATGGCGGCGATCTCGAGGTGGGCTCGTACGCCCATCGCGCGATCCTCATGGACCCCGACGACATCCCGTCCATCGCCGCCGCAGCCCTCTCCCCGACCGAGCTGCCGTTCACCGAGGAGGATTTCGAGCTCCAGTACGAGCAGGCGCTGGAACTGGTCCCGGACATCCTCGGTGACGAGCGGGTGGGCATCCGCCACTCGATCAACGGCCTCCTCTCGCTGACCCCCGACGGGATGCCGATCCTCGGCGAGACGCCCGAGGTCAAGGGCCTCTGGGCGTGTGCCGCGGTCTGGATCAAGGAGGCGCCCGGGATCGCGAAGATGGTCGCCGAGTGGATGACCGACGGGCAGCCGGAGATCGATCCGCACGGATCGGACGTCGCCCGCTTCCACCCGCACCAGACGGCCCGCGCCCACGTGCGCGCGCGATCCGCGGAAGGCTTCAACAAGACCTACGGCATCGTCCACCCCTCCGAGCAGTGGGAGAGCAACCGGAACGTCCGGCTCAGCCCGTTCTACGAGCGCGAGAAGGCCCTGGGCGCCATGTTCTTCGAGACGGCCGGTTGGGAACGACCGATGTGGTACGCCGCGAACGAGCCGCTCATCGCCGAGTTCGGCGATCGCGTGGCGCAGCGGACCGCCGAGTGGGAATCGCGCTGGTGGTCGCCGATCATCAGCGCCGAACACCTCGCGATGCGCGAGCGCGTCGGGATCTGCGACCTCTCGGCGTTCGTCATCTTCGACGTCACCGGCCCCGGTGCCCTGGCGAACGTCCAGGAGATGGCGGTCGCCCAGCTGGACGTCGCCGTGGGCAAGGTCGTCTACACGCCGCTCCTCAACGAGGCGGGCGGGATCAAGAGCGACCTGACGATCATGCGCCTGACCCGCGACCACTTCCGGGTCGTGACCGGTGGCGCCCACGGGATGGGCGACAAGAAGTGGTTCCGCGATCATCTGCCGGCGGACGGCTCCGCGCAGGTCACGGACCACACCTCGACCTACACCACCCTCGGCATCTGGGGGCCACGCTCGCGCGACGTGCTGTCCGCGGCCACGGCCGACGACGTCTCGAACGACGGGTTCCCGTTCGGGACCTGCCGGACGATCGAGGTCGGCGGGATCCCGGTCCTCGCGTCGCGTATCTCGTACGTGGGCGAGCTGGGTTGGGAGCTGTACGTCCCGATGGAGCAGGGTGTCCGGCTGTGGGACACGCTCTGGGACGCCGGCCGGGCCCACGGGATCATCGCGTTCGGGATCGGCGTCTACGGCACCACCGGTCGGCTCGAGAAGGGCTATCGCGCCCACGGCGCGGAGCTGGATCTTGAGTTCACGCTGGTCGAAGCCGACATGCTCCGGCCCCGCGTGAAGGAACAGGAATTCATCGGCAAGGCCGCCTTCCTGGAGCAGCGCGCGAACCCGCCGGTCGCCAGGCTCTGCACCCTGACCGTGGACGACCACACCTCGAGCACCGGCGAGAAGCGCTACATGCTTGGTCGTGAACCGATTCTCACGCTCGAGGGCGAGCCGCTCGTCGACGCCAAGGGGCGCCGTTCGTTCGTGACGAGTGCCGGCGCCGGGCCGTCGGTCGGCAAGCACCTGCTGCTGTCGTACCTGCCGCCGGAGCAGGCGGTCGCGGGCACCAGGCTCCTCGTCGAGTACCTCGGCGAGCGCTATCCGGTCACCGTGGCCGTCGTCGGGAGTACGCCGCTGTTCGACCCGGAGAACGCCCGGGTCCGCGCCTGATCGTGAACATCCTCGTCTGCGTCAAGCGCGTGCCGGTGACCGGCGGGCGGATCAGCGTGACCGCCGATGGCCAGGAGATCGACACCCGGTTCCTCGGCTTCACGGTCAGTCCTCATGAGGAATGTGCCGCCGAGGAGGCCGTCCGGATCGTCGAGAAGCACGGCGGGACGTCAACGGTGCTCACCCTGGGTCCGGAGGTCGCGATCGAGCAGCTGCGCGACCTGCTGGCGATCGGCGTCAACCGCGCCGTGTTGCTGGAGACCGATGGACGTGAGTGGGACGCGACGTCCACGGCGACCGCGATCGTCGACCTCGTGCGCGCCCGGGCGGACGCAGGCGAGCCGTTCGACCTCCTCCTCTTCGGCAACGAGGCCGCCGACACCGGCGACTTCCAGGTGGGCATACGGGTCGCGATGGCGCTCAACCTGCCGTGTGTCGTCGGGGCGAAGGCAATCGAGGTACGCGACGGGTCGATCGCGGTCCAGCGCGACGCGGGTGGCGGTCGCGAGATCTACGAGGTGGCACTCCCGGCGGTCGTGGCGACGAAGGAGGGGATCAACCTCCCGCGCTATCCGTCGGTCCCGGGCCGCCTCCGCGCGAAGAAGCAGGAGGTTGAACGAATCGAGGTCGCGGCCGGGGGTGCCGGCGAAGCGGGGGTCGGCGGGCCAGATCCCGCAAAGGTCGCACTGACCGTGCCGGTCACCGACTCGACCACGGCCGAAATCCTTGGACACGGTCCCGAAGCAGCGCCGCGGGTGGTCGAGCTACTACAGAAGATCGGCGTGCTGTCACGATGATCATCGTCTACGTCGAACATGCCGACGGTCGCGCGGACCGCGTCTCGCTCGAGGCGCTGGCGCTCGCCGGGTCCTTGGGTGGTCCGGTTCATGCGGCGCTCATCGGCCCAGGGGTAACGCAGGCGGCCGCGTCGCTCGGCGGACGCGGCGTGGAAACTGTGCACGCCATCGATCACGACAGCCTGAGCGCGTATGCGCCCCGTGCGTACGGGGCGGCCGTCGCCGAATTGATCGCGACGCACCAGCCCGCGATCGTCATCGGCCCAGGCACGGAGCGCGGCAACGAGGTGATGGCGTATGTCGGCGCGATCACTGGGAAGCCGATGGTCGCGAACGTGCTCTCAGTCGAACCCGTGTCGTCCCCCTTCCCGGTCCGGCTGACCCGCCAGCGCTGGGCCGGCAGCCTCGTCGAGGAGGCCACGCTCAGGGCGTCGCCGGCGATCCTGACGGTCGCTCCCCATGCGATCGAAGCGCCCGAGGCGGCGTCGGGCGCGGCGCCCCCGATCATCTCGATGACGCCGACGCTGTCCGCCGCCGACCTCGCGTCGCGGGTCACTGGCCGGATCGATCCGGAGGGCGACGGCGTCTCGCTGACCGATGCAAAGGTCGTCGTGGGAGGCGGTCGCGGCATGGGCAGCACCGAGGGCTTCGCGATCCTCGAGGAGCTCGCCGACCTGCTTGGCGGCGCGGTCGGTGGGTCGCGAGTGGTGACGAGCAACGGCTGGCGGCCGCACGCCGACCAGATCGGCCAGACGGGGCTGCGCATCGCCCCCGACATCTACATCGCGTGCGGTATCAGTGGCGCCATCCAGCACATCGTGGGCTGCGCCGCGTCGAAGAACATCCTGGCCATCAACAAGGACCCGGATGCGCCGATCATGTCCCGCGCCCACTACGCCGTGATCGGCGACCTCCACGCGATCGTTCCAGCGATCAGTGCCGAGATCCGGCGGGTGCGCGGGACCTGACCCGACGCCCATGGCGCTCCGGCGCCTCCTGCTCGATCTCGGCGGGCGGGTGCATCGACTGGTCACGGGTGACTACGCGTTGATGCCCACGGGGCTGCGCCACGCGCTCGGCAACACCAGTGCCGCGGCCACACGGTTCCTGTCGCCCAACTCGCCGCGCCGCGTCGACCCCGATTCAGGCCGACGCGACACGTTCTTCGAGGCCGCCCATGACCTGGTTGCGATGGCCGCCGCCGCGGAACGGCCGTCATTCGGTGACCCGACGCTCCGGCTCGTGGGCCACTACGACGGCACCCCTCCGCAACTCGAAACCCTTCGGATCAAGGACGCGGCCCGCGAGCGGGCGCCGGCCGGGATGGACACCGCGCTTCTCGCCTACAGCGGAATCTCGGTGAAGATGCTCGTCGATCGCGGCTTCGGTGCCGACCACGTGACGATGTTCACGGTGGACTACGACACCCTCCACGTACTCCGGGACCGGCTCACGCCGGATGCGGCGATCGTGCTGTTCGGTGGCCAGGCCAAGGACACGCCGTACCCGGGCTCCACGACGGTGAGCACGGTCAACGGCGGTGTCGAGGGGTTGACCCGATCGCTCGTCCACGAGCTCAAGCCGATCCGGGTGAACGTGGTCCACCCGGGGATCGTCGGCAACAGCCCGTACTGGGAGACACGCCAGGGGGCGCTCGAGGCGACCCTCGCCCGGACCCCCACGGGTCGACTGACGACCATGGATGACATCGTCGATGCGACGCTGTTCCTGCTGAAGAACCCGGCGATGAACGGCGTCTATCTCAAGGTGGACGGCGGATTGCACGCGAACTGAGGTCGATCCCCTCAGGGATGCCCGGATCCACTATCGGGCGGCAGGGACCGTGGGTCCGATGGTTACCACTTCGAGCGGAGACGCCCGTCCGGCAATCTCGATGGTGCGGACCGAGATCGAAGCATCAGCGGAGGATCGGCCGGCGGCCTCCCACGTCATCCGGCTCACCACGAGTTCGTCGGGGCCGGCGACAGAGCCGAGGCGCGCTGCCACGTTGACCGGGTGGCCGAGTGCCGAGAAGTCGAGTTCGTCGCCAGACCCGATCGCACCGACGAACGCGGTGCCGGTGTGAACGCCCGCACCCACCCTGACACCGGCCTCGGCCAGGTCTGATCCGCGAACGCTGCTCAAGAGCTCCTCGCCCGCCTGGACCGCCCGCATCGCGTGGTTCTCGCCGGCGATGACCGGGATGAACAGGGCCATGACCCCATCGCCCAGGTACTTGTCGACGATCCCGCCGTTCGCCTCGATCGCCTTGCCGGCGATCCCGTAGTAGCGCTGCAGCAGGCGCCTGAATTCGGCGGCCGATGTGCGCTCAGCCAGCGCCGTCGAGCCGCGAATGTCGGCGAACAGGATCGAGAGGTCGATCTCGGCGCCCCCCGGTTCGTCGCGCAGCCCCGTGAAGCACAGATTGCAAACAAGCGGATTCGTGCCGGAGCGGCCGTGCATGATGGCCCGGGTGAGGAGCGCCCCGGGGCCGTGAAACGGGGCGGCACATACCTTGCAGCGCGGCGAGGATGGCAGGCGCTTCCACCACCGGCGAAGATGCGGCAGGGCGGGATCCGCCCCGGTCAGAATCCTCCGCCACTGCTCGGTGCGATCCTCGTCGTGGGTGGTCACGGCGGCGCGATCGTACTCCCGATCGTGCGACGGCTCGATGTCCGAGATGGTACCGCCCGCTCTATCAGGTCGATGACGACGATTTCGGGCTGCCAGGGTTGCCCATCCCGACGGGCTCGCCCAGCAGCTCCCCACGATCGCGGATGGCTCGGCCGAGCCACCACCCGGCAACCTGGGACGTCGCAATCGCCGTGATGACGAGTGCGCTGAACAGGGACGGAGCGATGATGCCGGCCTCGAACGCCACCGTCGCGAGGACGATCCCCGGACCTCCACGCGCGTTCATCGCGATCCCGACGTCTACCGCGTCCCGTGGGGAGATCGCCGCCAGGCGAGACGCCGCGGTGACGAACGAGATGCGGAGCAGAGAGCTGCCGACAAGGAAGGCCAGCAGCACGGGGAGCGAGAATCCGACGCCCAGGTCGAGCCGGGCACCGACCAGCGCGAAGTACACGGGAATGAACGTGGCGAATCCGATCCGGGACACCGAGTCGAGCGCCCCGGCGAATCGGTCGCGGTGCCGACCGCCGAACCCCCCCACCAGCCCGAAGCCGGCCAGGAACGAGCCGAAGACAACGTTCACCTCGAGGAGCCCCCCAACGCCGACGTACCCGAACAGCAGCACCATGGCGTACGCGGGGCGAACGCGACGTGCGAGCGTGTCTCCGCAGAAGTCGTGCACCCGGTCGAGGAGCCTGGGTGCCACAAGGAGGCCGATCACGAGGTAGGCCACCGTGACCGGGATGTGCGTCGCGAGCTCCACTGCAAGCCCGCCGTCGTCACCGCGCGCGAGCGCCGTCGCCACGGCAAGGGCGCCGAACAGCGCGACGTCCTCGAGCATCGCGGTCCCGAGAATGAGGCTCGCGAATCGCGTATGCAGGATCTTGAGGTCAAAGAAGATCCGAGAGATCACCGGGATCGACGTCACCGCCGCCGCCGTCGCGATCACCACCAGCAACGCTGCCTCACCGCCGCGCGGACCCTGGAGGTCGTCGAGCGGCAACACACCCCCGACGCCCAGCGCAATCGCGAACGGCACGGCTGTGCCGAGAGAGAGGATCCACACGGTGGCTCGCCGCTGCTCAGGCGCGAGCACCCCCCGCACCGCCGCGCCCGACACGAACATCAAGAGCAGCAGTCCCAGCCACGAAGCGAATTCCAGCACCAGGGAGGTCGGATCACCGCTTCGCCCCAGCAGGGCACTGCCGACCGACGGCGCCACCCGGCCGAGCACGAAGGGGCCGAGCAGCACGCCGGCGAGGATCTCCCCGACGAATCTCGGCTGCCGGAGTCTGACCGCGCCCCATCCCACGACATGCGCGGCGCCGATGAGCACGGCGAGCGACACGAGGACCTGGGCGATCTGGGGACCCGTCATCAGCAACCTTGATGGTACGGAAGCGGGACCCGGCGGAGGTGGCGGAACGCGCCGGCCGACGATCGCTCGTCTGCGCCGGAGACCCCCCCGATCAGCGCCCGGTCCCAGGTGACGACGGCCTGATCGATGCTCCGATCCGCGTCGCCGTGGCGCTGAGCTGCCGCTCGATCTCATCCTCGTTGCCTGGGGCCGGGAATCGATACGTCGGACCGTGCAGGTGGACCGCCGCGACGACGTTCCCCGCCTGCCCGACGACCGGGGCCGCGACCGACGTGAGGCCCTCGGCGAACTCCTCGCGGACCCAGGCGTGGCCCTCCCTCCGGACGCGGGCCACGCGCTCCCGGAGCCGAACCGCATCGTCCAGCGTGTGCGGCGTGAACCAGGCCAGCGGACGGGACAGGAAATCGTCCAGGGCATCCCGCGCCATATGGGCGAGGAACACCTGTCCGGACGACACGGCGTGCATCGGTACGCGGGTGCCCGTCCAATCCCGGACCTGGACCTCGTGGCGCGAGTCGACCTGGTCGACGTAGTGGACGACATCGCCGTCCGGCACCGACAGTCCGGCCGCCTCGCCAGTGGACGCTGCCAGCTCCACGAGATGCGGCCGGGCGATCGAGATGAGATTGCGGGTGGGCTCCACGGCACGGCCAAGCATGGCGATCCGGGCGCCGAGCCGGTAGCGCGCGTCGTCGTCGAGCTGCTCGACGGCTCCCTCTCGGACGAGCGTTGTGAGCATGCGCGCGGCCGTGCTCTTGGGCAGGCCGACCCGCTCGGCGACCTCGGTCACGCCTCGCGGACCGTCCTCGAGCGCGCCGAGAACGGCGAAGGCGCGGGCGATGGATTGGACTCTGGACATGGCCCCTTCCGTCGGCTAGATTCGCACTTGCCGTTCCATCATACGGCACCGTTCCACATCGTGGAACCCAGGAGCACGACGAACTGCGGCGAGGCCGCAAGACGGCAAGGCGGAGCACATACCGATGAACCAGGAGCAGTACGAGGACATCGACCTCTCGGCGCTCACCGATGAAGAGCTCACCGAGCAGATGCACAACGACCTCTACGACGGGATGAAGGACGAGATCCTCGCGGGGACCAACATCCTGTTGTCGCGCGGGTGGGGTCCTGAACGAGTCCTCAACCACGCCCTCGTCGAGGGGATGCGCATCGTCGGGATCGACTTCCGCGACGGGATCCTGTTCGTTCCCGAGGTCCTGCTCGCGGCCAACGCGATGAAGGGCGGCATGGGCATCCTCCGCCCGCTCCTCGCGGAAACGGGGGCCAAGCCGGTCGGCAAGGTCGTCATCGGCACGGTCAAGGGGGACATCCACGACATCGGCAAGAACCTCGTGGCGATGATGCTCGAGGGCGCCGGATTCGAGGTGGTCGATCTCGGGATCAACACCGACGCCGACAAGTTCATGGCCGCCCTGGCCGAACACAAGCCCGACATCCTCGGGATGTCGGCGCTGCTGACGACGACGATGCCGTACATGAAGGTCGTCATCAACACCCTCAAGGAGAACGGCATCCGGGACGACTTCATCGTCCTCGTGGGTGGGGCGCCGCTGAACGAGGAGTTCGGGACGGCGATCGGCGCCGACGCCTACTGTCGCGATGCAGCGGTCGCGGCCGAGACCGCCAGGACGCTGGTCAACGAGCGACGTGCTCGCGTCGCCTGACGTCTCCGCTGTCCGTCGCGGCGCGGTGCCGGTCGATATCGGCCGCCCGCTCGTCATCGGCTGCGGCGCGCTCGCGCGCGAGCTCGTGGCGTTGACTCGGCGCGCCGGTGTCCCCGAGATGGACCTGACCTGCCTACCCACGACGCTCCACAACCGCCCCGAGCGGATCCCGGCCGCAGTCAGGGCCCGCATCCGACGTGCGCGCGCCGAGGGGCGGCAGCACGTGTTCGTTGCATACGCCGATTGCGGAACGGGCGGCCTGCTCGACCGCGTGCTCGAGGACGAGGGTGTCGAGCGGCTCGAGGGCGCCCATTGCTACGAGGTCTACGCCGGCCCGGCCGCCTTCGCGGCGATGGCCGAGGAGGAGCTCGGGACCTTCTACCTCACCGACTTCCTGGTTCGGAACTTCGATCGTCTGGTCGTCCGCGGCCTGGGCCTGGATCGGCATCCCGAGCTGCTCCCGATGTACTTCGGCAACTACCGCCGGCTCGTGTACCTCTCGCAGGTCGAGGATCGCGCGCTGGTTGCGGCTGGGCGTCGCGCCGCACGCCGCCTGGGCCTGATCTTTGAGCATCGGCACACCGGGCTCGGGGCGTTCGCGGCCTCCCTCTCGCAGCCCGCGGCCGCAGCGTCAGAACCCGCGGCCGCAGCCCCCGGGGCGGTCTCGCTATGACCGCGTTCATCACCGTCATCTGGTGGCGCGACATCCCCGCGCAGGTCGTGGCGAAGGACAAGCGGCGCTCGGCGAAGGTCGTCCTCCATCCCCGTTTCCAGGTGGCCATCGACAAGGCGGCCGATACGGCAGGCCTCCGTTCCTACGACGTCTACCTCGAGGAATGGCGCAAGGAGCAGCGCCCGTGCGGCGACGATCTCGCGGCGGAGGCCGAGGCCGAGGCGACCCGACTCGAGAACGACTTCCCGCAGCCGCGCCTCAAGACGATCATCGCCGCCGGCGGCCTCGACGCAACCCGGGGGCGCGTTCCCGCACCTCCGCGCATGGCGGATGAGGCATGACGGAGACCCGTCTCAGCTCGCCGACGCGCGAGGTTGTCATCGGCCCGGATCGGCCGTTCGTGCTCATCGGCGAGCGGATCAACCCGACGGGGCGGAAACTGCTCGCTGCGGAGATGAAGGCCGGCGACTTCAGCCGGGTCGAGCGCGATGCGATCGCCCAGGTCGCGGCCGGCGCGCACATGCTCGACATCAACGCCGGCATCCCGCTGGCGGACGAGCCGGCGATCCTTGCGAAGACGATCCAGCTCGTCCAGTCGCTTGTCGACGTCCCGCTCTCGATCGACTCGTCGATCGTTGAAGCGCTCGAGGCCGGACTCGCCGTCTACCAGGGCAAGCCGCTGGTGAACAGCGTGACCGGCGAGGAAGAGCGTCTCGAGCGCGTCTTGCCGTTGATCAGGAAGTACGGCGCGGCCGTTGTCGCGATCTCGAATGACGACACGGGCATCTCCGAGGATCCGGACGTCCGCTTCGCCGTCGCGAAGCGCATCGTCGAGCGGGCCGCGGACCACGGCATCCCGCGCGAGGACATCGTCGTCGACCCGCTCGTCATGCCGATCGGGGCATTGCGCGGGGCCGGCCGACAGGTCTTTCACATCGTTCGTCGGCTCCGCGACGAGCTGAAGGTGAACTCGACCTGCGGGGCATCGAACGTCAGCTTCGGGCTGCCGAACCGCGAGGGGATCAACGGCCCGTTCCTGGCGATGGCGATGGCGTCGGGCCTGACCTCGGCGATCACGAGTCCGCTCATGCCCGAGGTGCTGCGGGCGATCATGGCCGCCGACGTCCTCAACGGGAACGACCCGGATGCCGCACGCTGGATCCGGGCCCACCGCGAGCCGCCGGTCGAAGGAGTTCAGGGTCGCCGCGTCAATCGACGGGCTCGTGGCGGAGCGGCAAGCCCACCCGCGGAGACCGGCTGACCCGTCCGCTCCAGGCGGATCTGGGATCCGGCTCGTCGTTCCTCCATGACGACGTCGTCAAGAAGATCGGCGACGACTACGCGATGCTCCTGTCCTACTGGGACGGCGGCTACGTCACCCTGAACGTCAACGACCCGGCGAACAGGGTCTACGTCGGCGACACGGACTCACGAATCGGGATCCCGAACTGTTCGAGTCTACCGGCGCATCATTGCCGCCAGAGGGCAACGGCCACGAGGCCGAGTTCTCGAAAGGCAACCCGCGAATTGCCTCAGCGGCCCCAAACCTCCGCTCCCGGCGGTCGGAGACGCGGGTCTTCCGATTCCATCTCCGTCGGGTTCGACGGTCGGGGATACGTCCACCTCCTACGAGAACGAGTCGGGCAAGATGACCGAGCTCGACACCTATGCGATCCCGGAAGCCCACGACGTCACCAAGGCCTCCGGCTTCGGCGACCCTTGGGTCCATGAGGTTGCGATGTCGGCGGTCGACAACACGCTCGCCTACTGGGAGAGGATTAGAAGCGGTCCGCCCGCGTCGGATCCCGTGGTGCAGGCACCGGAAACGGCGTCTCCGTCCCGGGCAACCACCATCCCTCGCCCGTCGAGCACTTCGAGACGCGGGTTGAAGCGCGCTACGAAACCGAACGGGAAAACGACGTCGACCCGGCCGCTGGGTGTCGTGATCCAGGCGACCCGCGTGTCGGACGGATCTCCCCGAAGCGTCGCCTGTGCGAGGCCTACGCCGCGGCAAGCGCCGCCTCGGACGATCACGGTCGGCAAGGCAAGGACCACTGCGGCCGGTCCCGTGTTCGGGTGGGAGGATGGGGACGAGGTGGCGCAACCAGCGAAGATCACGGTCAACACGGCCGAGCCAAGGACCAGCGATCCCTTCCGAAGCATCACGTGCCTTTCTTCGACGGCGTCTGGCGCCTCAAATGACGATCGCTTCCGCTACACGCCGTCAATGTACCGCGCACCGTCCCTGACGACCTAGATCTTGCGGCAAGTCGGCGACGGTCGGCCGGCCGGAGTCTTCATCAGACCCAGCGCGGCCAATCCTTTCGACATCACACGCCTCCGGCGATTGCTTTCCCGAAATCGAAGCTCCGAGAGTACGTGGCGGTCCAGACGGATCGCCAGCGTCGGCCGGACGCCAGCGAAAGCGGCTCGATCATTCGAGGTCAACGCAGGCGCGAACGGCAGGCCATTGCGCTTCCAATCGCACCTTGCGCTTCGCTCGCGGCCGCCTTCATAATCGAGCTGCTGCGTTCAGGCGCGACCCGTCATTGACGGCGACTGGCGTGCCGAGGAGTTGGGGTGCCACGAGCCATACGATCTTCTGTTGCACTTCTAGTGCTGACGATCCTACTCGCACCGCAGTCGGTGCTTGGGGAGACTTCAGACCCGTCCCCCCTGGTCGGCGAGTTGCGGATGGCGCAGTACCAGGCCGAGGCAACGGCCGCCGGAGCACTCGGCTTCTACCTCGATGAAGCGAATGGAAGTCTGGTGACAGTCGTGCCGGCGTCGCTTTCAACCAAGTTCGTCACACCCGACGCAATTTCATTGGGTGTCGACACCCGTTTGGAGTTCAGGGCAGTCGAGACCGGAGACATTGCGAGGGCATCTGACTTCCTGACCAAGCTTTCGGGAGACCCTCTGCTTAGCGACGAGAGCTACACCTTCCGTTTTGACGCCAGGACGGGAAAGGTGATCGTCGAGGGGACTGCTGAGCCAGCGACGATGCGCACTCTCACGGCAGAGATCAGTACGGCAATCAGCTACTCGCGGGAGGACGTGCGCCGTTTGGGGCGATTCAATGACACTTCGCCATTCTGGGGTGGGGCCTGGGTGGACAACGGAGTGAAATTGTGCACGACCGGGTTTGCGGTCAGAAATGCAAGCGGCACTCGCTTCCTCGTCACTGCCGGTCACTGTTTTGCGCTAGACCAGAGTGTCTGGAGTGGGACAGGTCTGGCGCTTGGAAAGATCACAAGTCGAGCGGCGTTCCCAGCTCGCGACATGGAGCTGATTGGTACCAAGTCGTACGGAGCTTCGATCTACACCGGCGGACAAACCGGTGTTGGATCCATTGTCAAAGGCGCTGCCGATCCAGTTACGAACCGCACGATCTACTGCTATAGCGGAGTCTCCACATACGAGCGCTGCGACTTGACCGTCACGAGCCTCAACGCTTCGTACTGCGACTCATCTGGCTGTACACCCAACCTCGCCCGGTTCCTCCCATGTCCGGCCGATAATGGCGATTCTGGCGCCCCGTTTTACCTTGACTTCGATCTTGGCGGAAACCCCTACATTCGAGGGATGGTGATCGCAAGGGACGGGACCGGTTGCTTTGCTCACAAATGGAGCACTATTAGTAGCCAGTTCGGCGTCTCAATTGTGTCCGGCTAGTTGCAAAGCTGGAACCTGGTCAACGGCGCAGACAGCTCGCCTGACCGAGGCCCTCGCAACGTGGAAAAACGGCACCGTCTACGACCCAGTTCTGGGTTCGTGCGGAAGCAACAAGATCTATGTCGATGGCACCGAGCCGCCCGTTGGGGGATGGCCTACGGGCTTGCTCGGGATCACGATCACATAGGGGTAAGTAGTCCATCGACTCGTTTGCCGTCGCGAAGCGGATCGTCGAACGGGCAGCCGACCACGGGATCCCGCGCGAGGACGTTGTCGTGGATTCGCTGGTGATGCCGATCGGGGCGATGCGCAACGCCGGTCGGCAGGTGTTCCACATCGTCCGGCGGCTGCGCGACGAGCTGAATGTCAACTCATCGTGCGGTGCCTCGAACGTGAGCTTCGGCCTGCCCAACCGCGAGGGGATCAACGGGCCGTTCTTGGCCATGGCGATGGCCAGTGGCCTGACCTCGGCGATCACCAACCCGCTCATGCCCGAGGTGCGCGCCGCGATCATGGCCGCCGACGTGCTGAACGGCAATGACCCGGACGCCGCCCGCTGGATCCGCGAGCATCGCGCCGCCCCGGTCGAAGGGGTCCAGGGCCGCCGCGTGAACCGCCGGGCTCGTGGCGGAGCGGCAAGCCCACCCGCGGAGACCGGCTGACCCGTCCGATGGCGACCTCCGCCCGCGATCCGCTCGTCATCTTCACGCCGTCGGGTCGCCGCGGAAACTTCCCGGCGGGCACGACGATCCTCGACGCGGGGCGGGCGCTGGGCGTCGACATCGATTCGGTCTGCGGTGGTCGCGGGATCTGCGGACGCTGCCAGGTCCAGCAGAGTGTCGGCGACTTCGCGAAGCACGGGATCTCGTCACGTGCCGAGCACCTCGGGCCGTGGACGGCCAAGGAGACCGAGTACGAGCGCGAGCGCGAGCAGCTCGCCGCGGGACGCCGGCTGTCGTGCTCGACCGAGATCTGCGGCGACGCCGTGATCGACGTCCCGCCCGAGAGCCAGGTCCATCGCCAGGTGGTCCGCAAGGGCGTCGACGTCCGCGACTTCGTCATCGATCCGGCGGTGCGGCTGCACTACGTCGAGATCGAACCGCCCGACCTGGCGTCGCCGTCCGGCGACCTCGCCCGGTTGCTCGCCGCGCTCGAGACCGAGTGGCAGCTCACGGACCTGGACGTTGACCTCCACGTGATCCGGGTGCTGCAACCGGCTCTCGAGGCCGGGGGACACAAGGTGACCGTCGCCATCCACGACGGCCGTCACCTGACCGCCGTCTGGCCCGGTTTTCACGACCGGGCGCTGGGCGTGGCGATCGACCTGGGCTCGACGACGATCGCCGGTCACCTGACCGATCTTGCCGACGGCGCCGTTCTGGCCTCCAGCGGCGTCATGAACCCGCAGATCCGCTTCGGCGAGGACCTGATGAGCCGGGTCAGCTACGCGATGATGCACGACGACGGGGCCGTCGAGATGACCCGCGTGGTGCGCGAGGCGATCGATGCGCTGGTCAGCGGACTCGCGGCATCGGCCGGGGCGGATGTCGGTGAGATCCTCGAGCTGACGGTCGTCGGCAACCCGATCATGCACCATCTCCTCCTGGGCATCGACCCGATCCCGCTCGGTTCGGCGCCGTTCGCGCTCGCGACCGACCGGTCCGTGCGCATCCGCGCATCCGAACTGGGGCTGAACGTCAATCCCGGCGCCCGCGTCTACGTCCTGCCGTGCATCGCCGGCCATGTCGGGGCCGATACGGCCGGCGTGATCCTCGCCGAGACGCCGTACCTCGCCGAGCGCATCCGGCTCGTCGTCGACGTCGGCACGAATGCCGAAATCGTCCTGGGGAACCGTGAGCGCCTCCTCGCCGCATCGTCGCCCACGGGCCCCGCCTTCGAGGGCGCACAGATCAGCGGCGGGCAGCGCGCGGCGCCGGGTGCGATCGAGCGGGTGCGGATCGATCGGGAGACGCTCGAGCCGCGCTTCCGGGTCATCGGGTCGGAACACTGGTCGGACGAGCCCAAGTTCAAGGTCGCGCTGCGCAAGACGGGGGTCACCGGCATCTGCGGCTCGGGGATCATCGAGGCGGTCGCGGAGCTCTACCTGGCCGGCGTCATCACCGCCGACGGGATCATCGACGGGGGGAGGGCTGCGCGTTCTTCGCGCGTGGTGCCGGACGGCCGGACGTTCTCATACGTCCTGCGCGAGGAGTCGCCGCGCCTCGTCATCACCCAGAACGACGTCCGCGCGATCCAGCTCGCGAAGGCGGCCCTCTACGCCGGGGTCCGCCTCCTGATGGATCGCGCGGGCATTGAGGCCGTCGACGAGATTCGCCTCGCCGGTGCCTTCGGCAGCCACATCGACACGACGTACGCCATGGTGCTTGGGCTCATCCCGGACTGTGATCTCGCACGGGTCGGTTCGGCCGGGAATGCGGCCGGGACCGGGGCGCTCATCGCCCTGCTGTCCGTCGCCGCACGGCGCGAGATCGAAGCCGTCGTCCGCCGCGTCGAGAAGATCGAGACGGCCGTCGAACCGCGGTTTCAGGAGCACTTCGTCGAGGCCCTGGCGATCCCTCACAAGACCGCGGCGCTGCCGAATCTGGCGAAGGTCGTCGAGCTGCCCAACGGCCGCGGGGCAGCACCCGGCGCCGATCAGGCTGCCTTCGCCGCGGGTCCCGCCCGGCGTCGCCGCCGCACGTCCGCCGCCGCACTGCGCAGGGCAGAATCAAACGAGACCAGTCCGGAGGAGATCCGATGACCGACGACTCCCCGCGTCGCCGCTCCGGGGGCCGCGCCGGCCGCCAGGCGGCCCGCCTTCACGCCCACGTCGAGACGCAGCCGTTCCTGACCCGAACGCTCGCCCCGTTCGAGGTGCTCGACGAAGAGGGCCTCGCCCAGATCGAGCACAACGCCGACACGATCCTCGAAGAGGTCGGCGTCGAGTTCCGCGGCGATCCGGCGGCGCTGACGCTCCTTGCCGACGCAGGCGCGGACGTGACCGGCGAGCGCGTGCGCTTCCAGCGCGGGATGTGTCGCCAGATCGTCCAGGCATCGGCGCCGCGCGAGTTCACCCAGTACGCGCGCAACCCCGAGCGGAACGTCCGGATCGGCGGGATGAACACTGTCTTCGCCCCGAACTACGGATCGCCGTTCGTGCGCGACCTCGACAACGGGCGTCGCTACGGCACGATCCGCGACTTCGAGAACTTCGTGAAGCTCACCTACGCTTCACCGCACCTCCACCACAGCGGCGGGACGATCTGCGAGCCGGTCGATCTCCCGGTCAACAAGCGCCACTTCGACATGGTGTACGCGCACATGCGCTGGTCGGACAAGCCGTTCATGGGCTCGGTCACCGCGCCGTCGCGGGCGCAGGACACGGTGGACATGGCGCGCGTGCTGTTCGGCGCGGACTATCTCGAGGATCACCCGGTCATCATCAGCCTGATCAACGCCAACTCGCCGCTGGTCTGGGACTCGATCATGCTCGGGGCGGCCCGCAACTACGCCCTCGCCAACCAGGCCACGATCCTCACGCCGTTCATCCTCGCCGGCGCGATGTCCCCGGTGACCGCCGCGGCCGTCTGCGCCCAGACGCTCGCCGAGAGCCTCGCCGGGATGACGTTCGTTCAGCTCGTCAGGCCAGGAGCGCCGGTTGTCCTCGGTTCGTTCGCGTCGTCGATCTCGATGCAGTCGGGGGCACCTACCTTTGGGACGCCGGAGCCGGCCCTTGTCCTGTACGCGATGGCCGCCCTGGCGCGCCGGCTCGGAGTGCCATTCCGGTCCGGGGGAAATCTGTGCGCCTCGAAGGTCGCCGATGCCCAGGCCGCCTACGAATCGGCCGCCACGTTCCAGCCTACGATCCTCGCCGGGGTCAACTTCGTCCTGCACGCCGCCGGCTGGCTGGAGGGCGGGCTCGCGATCGGCTACGAGAAGTTCATCCTCGATGCCGACCAGTGCGGGATGGCCGCGGTGTTCCACAAGGGCATCGACATGTCCGAGAACGGTCAGGCGCTCGACGCCATCCGCGATAACGGCCCGGGGCAGCACTTCCTCGGGACGGCCCACACGCTGGCCAACTTTGAGAGCGCGTTCTACCGGTCGGAGATCGCCGACAACAACAGCTACGAACAATGGCTCGAGGACGGCTCCCTCGATGCGCCGCAGCGAGCGAACGTGATCTGGAAGCGGATGCTCGCCGAGTACGAGGCGCCCCCGATCGACGAGGGGACCGACGAGGCGCTCCGCGCCTTCATCGCCGAGCGCAAGGCGTCCTTCGCGGACTCGGACGTCTAGGCGCCCGGGCGCGGAAGCGAGGGGCGGCGTGTTCTTCCGGAGACGGACGGGGCTGTCCGATGAGGAGCGAACGGCGCTGGCGGGCGTCCTCGCCAACCCGACGTTCGAGCTGGTGCCGATCAGGAACGCCCTTGCCCAGGCCCAGTATCTGCCGCCGGGCGCCACCGTGACCGTCACGGCGTCGCCGGCCAAGGGCGTCGAGGCGACCGTGGCGCTGGTCGAGGCGCTCCAGGCGCGCGGTTTCCGCGCCGTGCCGCACCTGTCCGCGCGGATGATTCGCGACCGAGCCCACCTCGTGGACCTCATTGCCTGGCTGGAGGGCGTTGGTGCCGACCGGGCCTTCGTCGTGGGCGGTGACGCGAAAGAGCCGGGCGATTTCCCCGACGGCTTGTCCCTCCTTCGCGAGATGCACGAGATCGGCCACCCACTCTCGGAGATTGGCATCCCGTGCTATCCGGAGGGCCACTCGTTCATCGCGGATGCGCTGCTGCTCGCCGCGTTGAGAGACAAGGCGAAGTTCGCCTCGTACATGACCACCCAGCTGTGCTTCTCGCCTGTGGCGATCGGAACGTGGCTGGCCGACCGCCGCGCGGAAGGGAACACTCTCCCGGTCCACATCGGGATTCCCGGTGTGGCCGATCCGCAGAAGCTGCTCGTGATCTCGGCGCGGATCGGGGTTGCGGATACCCATCGATTCCTGACGAAGAACCTGCGGTTCGTGGCGCGGCTGGTGCGCCAGGGGGGCTTTTACCGACCAGACGCGCTGCTCACAGGGCTGGCCCCGATCGTCGCCGACTCGACGGCCGGAATCGTCGACTTCCATGTCTATACCTTCAACAACGTGGAGGCAACCGAGCGATGGCGTGCGGACTACGTCGGGCGTCGCCTCGGCGTCTCGCGCCGCGAGCCCATCGGCAAGAGATGAGCCGCACCGAACTCGTGGCGAGCTTCGCGGCCGTGCCGGGCCGCCTTGCCACGGTTCTCGCTCGTGACGACGGCCCTCGTGGCGGCCGGCCTTCGGACGGCTGGTCGTCTCGGGAGGAAGTCCTGCACCTGCTCGTCGTGGAATCGGTGGTCTGGCAACGACGCCTCGATGACCTTGAGACCATGGACGACCCGCACTGGTCGACGACCGAACCGGGACTCGGACCCAAACCGGACCCCCGCCCGATCGACGATCTCCTGTCGGCGTTCGCGGCGGCACGCACCGCCACGGTTGCCCGCGTGTCCTCCCTCGACGAGACCGGCTGGGCCCGATCCGGAACGCACGCCAGGTACGGCCTGCTCGATGTGGCCGGATTGCTGCGGCTCGCGCTCGACCACGACGAGGAGCATCTCGCCGCGCTCGAGTGATGTCCGATCAGGTGCGAGCGAGGTACGCGCTCAGCGCGGCGTCGACAGCCGGGTCCCCACCCTGCACGAGCGGATCGAAGTCCGAGCGAAGGAGCCAGGCCGGACGATCGCCGATCTCGGTCAGCCGCCAGACGTGACCGTCGGAGGTCGTGGCCTCCGCGATCGTTCGGACGACCTCGCCGAATTCGACGTAGCCGACGATCGCGCCCTTGCGGTCGGGCGTTGCCCGAAACGGGCGTCGAACCTCGCGTGGCGTCCAGTCCTCGCCCTTGACGGCGGTCAGGTTCACGTCCTCCTCCTCGGGTGCCTGGGTTGGCACCACCCGTCCAACCAGGTGGTGGCCGCTCAACCCGTCGACAAACTGCTTCAGCTCCGCTCTCGACATCCACTCGCCGTTGTATTCGCCCTCGATGAGGTGGTCGATCGGGGCCAGCGGGTCGCACCACCACACCCGCTCGGTGACGTCGGGGCGGAAGATACAAACCGCGTGCGCACCGCCGAACCCCTTGTCCCAGCGTCGCCAGCGGTCGTTGGGCAAGAACGCCCCCATCGAGCCCTGTGCCACCGCCACGGTTCCGGGCAGGAGCGCCGTCCACAGCGCGGCGAAGCCGCTGACAGTGGCTGGGGTAGCCGCCGTGTAGCGCCTGGCAATCGCCTTGCTGACGTCGCCAAGATTGGAGCCCCCGAGCACGCTTCGCCCTGAGTCGCAGCGGAGGCGCTCGCCCTCTTCGTGCGACGCGGGAACGCGCGGATGCCCGGTCGCCCGCCACCATTCGATGGCCGACATGAACGTGCAGTCCTCCCATTTCCTGTCGTCCCAACCACACGGCGACATGTGCGCGATCTCGCGCTCCGTGACGTGGGTGTGGGCGAACCCCGCGATCGTGGTCGTCATCGGGCGTGAGGATACGCAGCGGGTCGTTGATCGGCGTCTCTGGGGATGCCCTGGGGCAGGCGCCGCATTGACGCATCCGTTTCCGTATCGGTCGGCGTATTACCCGGCAGAGGCCTGTGCCCCGAGGCTCGTGGACGCCATGCGTCATCTGGCGGGTCCCTTCGACGCCTCGACTGGCCTCGCGCTCAATCCGGGGAAGGAGGAAATCGTGCGTCGACTCAGTCTCCTGTTCAGCTCGGTTCTGCTGATCATCGCGATGGCAGTGCCCGTCTCGGCCAATGCCTTGATCCACGAGATCATCGGCGCCGCCTGTCGATCAGGCGGTGAGGAGGTCGTCCCGCCCGGCCAGGTACGCGATGGCCAGTCGCTGGTCAGGGCCCTGCAGGCCACGGGCGTGATCGAGTCGTTCGACTTCTCGGTCGCAGGTCAGGTCACGGTGAACTTTGATCTCGACCGGCCCAACTCGAAGTACGTCTCGGCCGGCTTCGATCTGTTCATTCCCGACGGCTTCGGGCCGGGAGTCGACCTCATCCTGAGCCCACTGCCTGTGCCGGATCCGGAGTTCGCGGCACATGCCAACTGCCGGAACCTGGGCGGGTAGCTGATCCCGGCGGGGGGG